>Ga0209023_10004748_pt1 | contig 15262 bp, 9 predicted proteins | sample LakOneMetagenome_FD_187468 | JGI IMG/M metagenome (GOLD analysis project Ga0209023, IMG submission 187468) | Freshwater and sediment microbial communities from Lake Erie, Canada (SPAdes) (version 2) | ecosystem: Environmental > Aquatic > Freshwater > Lentic | place: Lake Erie, Canada | collected... | reverse complement strand
AACACAAAATTCACGAAAACAAAGAGTGGATTTCCTTTCGTGCTTTGTGTGTGTTTCGTGGGAAAATTCTCTTTGTGCATAACTTTGTTCGAAATCTGATCACCGAATGGCGGCGGCTCGGGCTGCCATTTGATGGTGGTGCGGTCGTCGTGGCGGTTTCGGGCGGTGCGGATTCGGTTAGTTTGCTGCTGGCGATGGCCGATCTCGTTAAGCGTAAAAAGATCGGTCACCGGATCATTGCCGCGCATTTTGATCACGGATTGAGAGGCAAGGAAAGCGATGCGGACGAATCGTTTGTTCGCGAATTCGCGAGCCGTCTCGGTGTCGAATACTTCTGCGAACGCGGCAAAGTATCAAAAAATGGAAATCTCGAACAGAACGCCCGGAATGCTCGATACGAATTTCTCAAAAAAGCGGCGGCTGAGCATTACGCTTGCGCTGTCCTCACGGGCCACACAATTAATGATCAGGCCGAAACTTTCTTGCTCAATCTGATTCGCGGCAGCGGCACTGACGGGCTAAGTGCGATGTCGGTGATCAGGCCGTTGGATGATGAAAACACGGTTGAATTGATTCGTCCGTTACTAAAATGGGCAAATCGATCCGATACGGAGGCCTTTTGCCGTGACAGCGGCGTTGAGTATAGAAACGACGCAATGAATGAGGACCTCGCGTTCAAACGCGTCCGCATTCGCAAAGAGCTGATCCCGATGCTTGAGACGATGAATCCGAAGATCATCGAAACGCTCGCAGGAACGTCGGAATTACTTAGCCAGAGCCTTGCAAATACCGCAATCCAAATCGAGATCCGCGACGAATTAAAGATCGGCGAGCTTAAAACGCTGAACCAAGGCGATCTTTACCGGACGCTTCGTACGTGGATAAACCACCATCGCGGAAATACGCGCGGATTAGGACTGAAACATATAAAAGCGATCGAGCGTTTGGTACTTAGTGAAAAGAGCGGAAGGACATCTGAACTGCCAAAAGGTCATTCGGTGGAAAAACATAATGGCAAACTCAGATTTGTTAAGTCGATAGGTTAAAAGTTCACGAGATACTAACAATGATCAAGAGGAGCGTTTTGGTATGGAAGCAAATAAGCCCACAGTTTTTATTGCAGGCTTGATAGTCGGTGTCCTTGTCTGTCTTGCGGCTATTTCCGGATACGTCTATTTACCATCTTATCTTTCTTCCGGCCCGCAGGAAATACCACTTGAAACTGCGTTAACCAAAATTCGGTCGAATGAAATAGGTGAGATCTTGATCAATGGTGAAAATGCGAGGCTGGTAGATACGCAAAAACGGGCATACGGTGTGCGCGGTGTAGAGTCCGATTTGCTGAACGAGCAAGTCACTCTGGCAGCGCGAGACACCCAAACAAAAATCCAGACAGAACCAAGATCAACGGGATCAGGCTGGCTCTTTGCTCTCTCGGTTTTACCGTTTGTAGTACTTGGTATTGCGATTATTATCGGTTTCTATATCGCGGCGAGGATGATAATCCGCAAATGACGATAAATAGGTTGAAATTGCGCGATGCGCAAACTAAAATCAAAGGTTGACGTTTGATTTGGCTCTTTCGCGTTTTGCATAACAACGCGCCTGAGCGAACTTTCATCAAAATGGCATTGGAAACTTTCGGATGAAAGTTAATTGGAGGCTGTAAATTGAGTTCTAAAGCAAAGCAAGTTTTATTGTGGTTGATGATCATCTCGAGTGCGCTGGTGTTTGTCTGGTTCCTGCAAACCAAACAGACCAAGGCTCCGGCTGAGCTGTCGATCGACATGGCGATCACCCGCATCAATAACAAAGAGATCAAAGAGGCGTTGTTCAAACAGTCGCAGGTCGAATTCACTGACGCCTCCGGCAATAAGCTGGTAACGGTCGTCGGCGGTGACCCGACGACGGAGATGCTTAAGAAACAGATCCAGGATTTCAACCATGCCAATGAGAGTGCTCCGGCGTCTCAGATCAAGATGAACGACGAGCCCAAGAGCGAAGGCTGGGGTTGGCTGCTGCTGATCCAGGCACTGCCGTTTATCCTGCTGATGGGTTTTCTGGCGTTCACACTGCGTCAAATGCAGGCCGGCGGAAACAAGGCGTTGAGCTTTGGTAAATCGAAAGCGAAATTACTCAATAACCAGCAAAAACGCGTCACGTTCAAGGACGTTGCTGGTGTCGAAGAAGCAAAAGAAGAGCTCGTCGAGATCATCGAATTTCTCAAAGATCCGCAAAAATTCCAAAAGCTCGGCGGTAAGATCCCCAAGGGCGTCCTGATGGTGGGACCTCCGGGAACCGGTAAAACCTTGCTTGCCAAGGCTGTCGCCGGCGAAGCGAACGTTCCTTTCTTTTCGATCTCAGGTTCTGATTTCGTCGAGATGTTTGTCGGCGTCGGCGCTTCGCGTGTTCGTGACCTGTTCGAACAGGGCAAGAAAAATGCTCCGTGCATCATTTTTATCGACGAGATCGACGCTGTCGGACGCCATCGCGGTGCCGGTCTAGGCGGCGGTCATGACGAGCGCGAACAGACGCTCAACCAGCTTCTCGTCGAGATGGATGGTTTCGAATCAAATGACGGCGTGATCCTCGTCGCCTCGACAAACCGCCCCGACGTGCTCGACCCTGCACTTCTTCGGCCCGGACGTTTTGACCGTCGTGTTGTCGTCGGACGCCCTGACGTTCGTGGCCGCGAGGGAATTCTTAAGGTTCACACACGCAAGATCCCGCTCGACGAAGCCGTTGATGTAAACGTCATCGCCCGCGGCACGCCCGGATTCACCGGTGCCGATCTTGCCAATATTGTTAACGAAGCCGCGCTCAACGCTGCTCGATTTAACAAAAAGGTCGTGTCGATGAACGATTTTGAGATCGCCAAGGACAAGGTCATGATGGGCGCCGAACGCCGCAGCATGGTCATCTCTGACGAAGAAAAACGCATCACCGCCTATCACGAAGCCGGCCACACACTCGTCGGTCTCAAGGTGCCGAATTCCGATCCGGTTCACAAGGTGACGATCATTCCCCGCGGAATGGCGCTCGGCGTGACGATGTATCTGCCTGAGAAAGATCGTCTGAGCGCGACCAAGGAATTCCTCCTCGGCCAGATCGCGACCTCGATGGGCGGACGCATTGCCGAGGATGTATTTATCGGCAGCATTACGACCGGTGCTTCGAATGATATCGAGCGTGCATCTGAGATCGCCCGTGCGATGGTCTGCGAATACGGTATGTCCGATCTCGGCCCGATGACTTTTGGTAAAAAGGAAGAGCAGATCTTCCTCGGCCGCGAGATATCGCAGCACCGTGATTACTCTGAGGACACGGCGATCCGTATCGATCAGGAAGTGCAAAAGATCGTCTCCGAACAGTACGCCCGTGCCGAAAAGATCATCAAGGAGAACAAAGAATCGATGATCGCTCTGGCCGAGGCTCTGCTCGAATTCGAGACGCTCGACGCCGTCCAGATCCGCCGCGTAGTCGCCGGCCTGCCGCTCGACCGCGACGATTCGCCCTCGACAACCGACGACGATGGAACTCCGGAAACCGAAGAGAAATCGACCAACCCGTTCAAAAAACCGATCCTCCCCCCGATCACCGGCAACAACCCGGCGACGGCCTAAGGCGACTGACGCAGGTTAAATGAGCGTGAAAAACGTAAGAACCGGTATCGTTTATCGAGCCGGTTCTTTTTCCTTTTAGTAAGTAGGAGCAACAATAAAGTAAAGAACTGCCCAGTTTTTGCCCGACTTATCCTTGACTTGAGGTCGCCCGGAAATATAGCACGTGAAATAAATGAGCTAATTCGAAAAAATATATTGACCTCCAAAAGGTTACGTGTTAACTTTCTTTCCATTAATACTTGAAAGCTACAGACCACCTCTCCAGCGACTTTAGTCGTTGAAACACTCACTAGGTCTGTGTCTGAAAAAAAGAAGGCGCGGGCCGGACTTCCCGAATCGAAATTTCCTTACGCGAAATTCCACTTTCGACAGCCTCGGCGAAACGCATAACCAATACAACTGAACCAAACTGAGGAGCACACCCATGTCTCTGACCATCACCACAAGCCCCGAACGGCGCAAAAAGCTGTTAGTGGGGTTTTCTGCGTTCACCTTGCTCGCGATCATCACGCTCGGCATTTTTGCTAAAAATGGCTGGCTGCCGCGAACCGACGCTATGACCGGAAAACAGACCGGCTGGTTTGGGTCAGAACCACCTGCGGTAGCGGGTGGTTCAACACAACCTAATAGCGCGTCGATTCCACCATCCGCGACTCCGCAATTGAGTAAGGAGTACGTCTACGCCGGTTCAAGGCTGCTCGCGGTCGAGGATGCCAACGCCAATGCCGCTCCGCCGGTCGATCTCGCCGTCTGGCGTCCGTCGAGCGGGGTTTGGTGGGTTATGGGCCCGGGCGGGAGCGTGCAGGCATCCTATGGTTGGGGAACCGGAGGCGATAAACCGGTTCAGGGCGATTATGACGGCGATAGCAAGACCGATTTCGCGGTTTATCGTCCGTCCACCGGAACGTGGTGGGTGACCAAATCGTCGGATAACACATATTATTCGGTAACGCTTGGCAATTCGACGGACGAACCCGTCACCGCCGATTTTGACGGCGACGGCAAGACGGACATCGCCGTATGGCGTCCGTCGAGCGGGACCTGGTACATAGTCCAGAGCTCAACCGCATCGACGATATACCCGGCATACGGAGCATCTGGCGATACGCCCTCGCCCGCCGATTTTGACGGCGACGGCAAAGCCGATCTCGCCGTCTGGCGCGACGCAAACCACACTTTCTACTCGGTAAACAGCTCGAACAGCGCGTATCTCCAGCTATCTTACGGAGCGACAGGCGATAAACCCGTCATCGCCGATTACGACGGCGACGGCAAAGCCGACCACGCCGTCTGGCGAACCTCAAACGGCAACTGGTACATCCGCAGATCCGGCAACAACAGCGATCTGCAAATGCAATACGGCATCAGCGGCGACACCCCCGTCCAAAACGATTACGACGGCGACGGCAAATGCGACATCGCCATCTGGCGCCCCGCCACCTCCGCCGTCTGGTACATCTATCAGAGCTCAAACACCCAAACCCGCACCGAATACTGGGGCACCACGGGCGACATCCCAGTGCCGGTGTTTTACCGAAGATAAAGAGGCAACTAATATGAAACGCATAATTCTATCCACGACTATCGTATTGGCTGCATTTCTTTTCGTAAGTGCGGTTTACGGCCAGATCTCTGGGGGCGATGGTGCACCCAAGAAGAACGACACCACCAACGCGGTAGACAATAACTTGAGAAGCGTCGCGCGAATCAATCCAACGACCTTGGCGATGGAATTCAGCCTTCCATTGGCGAAATACCCGGGTCGTGGAGGAAATGCCTTACCGGTCGGAATCAACTATTCGTCGAAGCTCTGGCAGATGAAGAGTGCTCAGACATGGTGGTATCAGATTGCGAGTGGATCGAGAAGATATGTCACAGATACATATCCGTATTTTGGTGAAATGTCAGCTAGTGGTTGGACGAGTAGCTTACAGCCGCCAAGATTGGAGACCGCACCGGAATATTACAACGCATATGGAAGACCATATGGGGACTCGCTCGACATTGGAGAATTCGACAGTGGATTTGCAGATGTGATGGCAACTCTTCCGTCCCATCCCGCGTTCTACATTGACTTGGTTACCGGTGTCTCGTGTGTTTCTGTACGCGAAGAAGGAGGAGGTGCGGAGCCGCCAAGCTGTAATAACTTTGCGTATGGGTTTATTTTACATCATCCAAGCAGTTTAGATCCAACGCCTAGCATGCCCACGCCGAACTACGTCTACTATGTCAAGCGTCTCCGAATCATAATGCCGGACGGGACTTCACACGAGTTCTTGCAGAACAACAATATTAATTATTGCGGCACTGTTCAGACTGGTTGCACGACGGATTACGATGGAACGTATTTAGCTACGGATGGCTCGGGACTACGTCTAGTCTATGATCAAAATGATCCGAGTACGTTGTATTTGCCTGATGGCGGGAAGTATACATTTCCCGCCGAGCCTCAGAGCATTAACGGGCATTTTGCGGAGAGTTATGTTGACGGAAATGGTAACAAGACGAGTTTTACTGAGTCATATGATTCAACAACCGGCAAATTCCTGCAAAAGACCACCGACACCCTTGGTCGAACAATAAATGAACCCATTCCGCATAACTGGATCACGCAGACCCAGATTGCAGGCACCGAGAACATTGAACTTCCTGGCATTGGAACCGATACACAGGACTACCAATTCAAATGGGAGAACCTGAGGCCGATAGGATGCGAGGCAAGCGACGACGATACGTGCGTCGGTCTAAATGAAGTGGTCGGCGGGGCACTTGAGAATCAAAGGCAAAAGCTCTTCTATGAATCTCGTTATTCTTGCCATGGTAGTCAAAAGGAAGATCTTCTTGCAAACCCGAGCGACTACAATGATCCGGATAACGAGGTGTTATTTCCAATTACAGAACTTGGAATACGCCCGTGTAATGGGTTTGGCATTCAGCGAGACGAACGCGGCGATCCAGTCCTCGACGAAAGGGGCGATCCGATCGTGATTCCGATCCGCTTCAACCCGGTCGTATTGAGTGATGTGACGCTTCCTAATGGTCAAAAGTACGTTTTCAAATACAACCGGTTTGGTGAGATCAGCAAGATCATTTATCCGTCCGGCAGTTATGAGACGTTTGTCTATGCAACCATTGATCCACTCAGCAATACCTCGACAACGCACAATCAAATGAATCGCGGTGTTATCGAGCGGCGCGTCTTTGATTCAACAGACACCCTTCAACAACGTTGGACATATCAAGCTGAGCGGACATGGACCTATCCGAGCACCGAATATAAGATCACGACCATAGCCTCAACAGGCAGCAATGCACTTGCAACAGGTGCGAAAACAGTCCGCTACGTAAAGTCCTCAGGTTCGATCGACAATAAATTCGGATTTTCCGATCCGCTAGTCGGTGCTCCATATGAAGAACGCACTTACGACGAAAACGGAGCCATCCGCTCGCGCGTTTTAACAGAATACACGACCAAAGATGAATGGACATGGGACTTCACCGCCAAACGTGACGTGCGGCCTAAACGCAAGCTTTCGATCGCATTCGAAGGGACACAGGCACTCGCAACACTCGCTGAAACGGATTACGATGAGAGCGGCAGTACGAACGCCGAACATTTTTCACACCTCAATCCTATTCGACAAAAAGGATACGATTATGTCGCCTTAACAGGTTCGAGCGTAGATGATGAGGCGCTTAGCTGGACCACGATCACTGGTTGGTTTTCGGGCAAGATTGCGTCCGTTTCCGAAACGGATTATGCGTATGACAGCGGTTACAAGGCTCGCGGAATAACGAGTTTGCCGATACGCACGCTTGCTCTCGATCCAGCGAATCCTGATCGCGATCATATCTTGGCCAAGACCGAGACGATCTACGACAATGCTCTTCCGAATTCGAATTCAGGTTACACATATTCGCTGGCTACCTATTCGGAAGTCGGGACTTCGCTTGACTGCTCGTCCACCTCGACGCCGAAGATCTGTTGGCAAAATCCAAATGGTATTAACAATGGATCGATAGACCTGTCGTATCGCGGGTTGCCCACGACAAGCCGGGTCTGGGTCAAGGAATCGAACACGTGGATCGAGACGCACACGCAGTACAACCAGTTTGGAAACGCCGTAAAGGCTAAAGATCCGATCGGGAACGAAGCAAGTACGGTGTTTTCCGCAGACTACAAATACGCATACCCCACATCTGTCACCACACCTGCGCCCGATCCGACAAATACGACGGGAACAAACCAACCTTCGACGGTGTACACATCGTACGATCTCAACACCGGCTTGCCGCTGACCGTAACTGATGATTTCGGGCAGGTTTCGACAACCATCTACAACGATCCCTTATTGCGCCCGACGCGTGTTAATCCGGTTGTGGTCAATGGCAATCCGACGGGGCCGGTGAGCGAGACGATCTACAACGACACTGCCCGCACCGTAAAAATCCGCAAACAGCTTGACGCCACGAACTGGGACGAGGCGACGACCTTTATGGATTCGCTCGGGCGGACGGTGAAGACCGTTGCAAAAGATTCGCAGGGTGACGTTATTGTCGAGACTCATTACGATCTGCTGGGCAGGGTCGACCGCGTGACAAATCCTTATCGCGAAGGCGACACGGTCTATTGGTCAAAGACCCGCTATGACGAAGCCGGACGTGCCGTCGAAACCTACGCACCGGAAACTTTGTCCAATCTCTCAAACGCCGTCAGTCTCGGCGTTACTTCGTATGGTATCTCGGCGGTGACCGGTTATGTCGGCACGGTCGTGACGACGACGGACGCGAGCGGTAGAAAGAGCCGTTCGATCACAAATGCGCTTGGGCAGTTGATACGAGTTGACGAGCCGACGGGCATCAGTGCGTCTGCGGACACCGATCTCGGAGCGGTCGCGACTCCAAATCAGACGACCACATACAAATACAACGCATTTGGCAAAATGGTCGAGGTCACGCAGGGTGTGCAGCACCGGTATTTCAAATACGACGCCCTCGGCCGACTTCTGCGTGTCCGTCAGCCGGAGCAGGAGGTAAACGCAAATCTCGCTACCTCCGGCAACCCGAACAACGACAGTTGGACCGCCGGATTCGCTTACGACCTTCTGGGCAATGTCGTCAGAGCAACCGACGCCAACGGCGTCAACATCATCAACGACTACGACAAAGCAGGCCGCGTTGTAAAGCGTTGCTACACAAAGCCGAACATTTCGACAACCGTGACAACATGTTCGCAGATCGTCGGCACATCCTCCGAAAGTACTGACACGCCTGCTGTTGAGTTCAAGTACGACGGCAAAGGTCTCGCTCAAGAGCAAACCCCGCAAAATTATGCGAAAGGCAAACTGACAAAGGTCTCTTCGTCCGTCTCTGAAGCGCGAAACGAGCTATTCGACAACTTCGGCCGCATCACCCAGTCGTCGCAGATCACCGACAGTAATACTTACACTTCGAGATATACCTATAACTTCGCAGGAGCTTTGGTCGAGGAAGAATACCCATCAGGGCGAAAAGTAAAGAATGAGTTCGAGGCCGACGGCGATCTGGCGAACGTTTCGAGCAAGAAAACCGCTAACGGAGTTTACACGCCTTACGTTTCCAATTTCTCTTACACTGCGTCGGGGGGGATCAGCCAGATGAAGCTCGGGAACGGGCGTTGGGAGACGGCGAAGTTTAACAATCGGATGCAGGTGACCGAGCTCGGGCTGGGGACGAATCTGGCGGACGCCAATCTTTGGAAGACGAATTACGAATACGGTGAGCTTGATTTGAACGGCAACACCGTCACCTCCAAAAATACCGGCAATATCTCAAAACAAATATTGAGCGTGCCTGGAACGAATTTCGTACAGGCCTACAAATATGACTCGCTCTATCGCATCACCGAGGCCAAAGAGACGACCGGAACGAGCACGACGGCAAATTGGATCCAAAATTGGGGCTACGACCGCTACGGCAATCGAACCGCCTTTTCGCAGAACATCGCGGGTAATACCACGTCCGTAAACCCTGCGGTCGATGTAAATACAAACAGGTTTACAAACCTGACCGATTTCGCCTATGACAAAAATGGCAACATCACGCGTGATCTGACCGCCAATGCCCAGTCGCGCACCTTTGTGTTCAACGCTGACAACAAGCAGACCGAGGTCAAGGACGCGAATGGCTCGACGGTTGGGCAATATTATTATGACGGCGAGGGAAAACGCGTCAAGAAATACATCCAATCGACCGGTGAGACGACGATATTTGTTTACTCATCCGGGAAGCTCGTTGCCGAATATTCAACCGTTGTCGCTCCCGCCTCCGTTGCCAAGGTTGCTTATACGACGACGGATCATTTGGGTAGTCCGCGTGCTATCACGGATGCGATCGGACAAGTCGTCTCGCGGCGTGATTTTATGCCGTTTGGGGAAGACCTGAATGTCGGCGTCGGGAACCGGACCGGCGACACGGGGCTCAAATACTCAATGCCCGGCGACAACGTCCGCCAAAAATTCACCGGCTACCAAAAAGACAGCGAAACCCAACTAGACTTCGCCGAAGCCAGAATGTACGAAAACCGCTTCGGACGATTTACGGCGGTTGATCCGTTACTTGCATCAGGTAAATCCGCCAATCCGCAGAGCTTTAATCGCTTTTGTTATGTCGGAAATAATCCTGTTACTCGCGTGGATAAAAAAGGCCTCGAATGGTACGACGTAGTTACTACTGTAAAAAATGAAAAGGGTGAGATTACAAATACCATCCATAATCCGGTTTGGATTCCATGGAAAGTCGTCGTTGGAACCGTTGCACGAGGTGAACTCGAAAGCCCAAATGTAATTGCTGGCAAATGGATAGAACACCAAGACTATGTGTACGAAATTACTAATGGTGACGCTCCCGGCAAGTTCAAGGTGTTGGATCCAAATTCAAGTGAATCGAAAATCGTTGATTCAAAACTCGAAGCTAGCTACCAATTGGCTCTGTACAACCGACAGACAAATTTTTACGATGTAATGATGGCACGAACTACGCTCGACTCAGTAGGAAACGCAAAACCCTTAATTGAAGCTACGGCAAATCATCCTCAATTTGATTTTGCCGATCGTTATCTTAATCCTGATGGAGTGAGTGTTGGCTATCGAGTTCCGGTGATTGGTTTCGGGGGGGCGTTTACTATTACTCGGCGATTCGATTTCATCGGCTCGTTCAGCCAAGCAAATAGCCCGTCGGATTTGATGCAGCTTGCAAAGGGGAATGGCTTAAATGGCTTACTTAACACTGGGGGGTTCAGCTTTTTGGCTACAAAGATCGATGGGCCGATCCTAAATGCAGATCAGACAAAACAATTTTTTATGGGCGGGTCAACCACGGTTGTCGGTTGCTATTTTATTTGTGCGGGACGAACCACAAGTACTGGTAGCGGGGTAGGCGGAAACACGTATGGGTTTTCACCGTCCGTCTCACCCAGTGGTGGTGTATCGGTTAGTTACGCTCCAAATCTTCTATATCTTGGAAATCCGCACCGCCGAATTTTTGGGACAACACCATTGAATGATCCGAAATGAATCGCTATCATTTTATCACTTGGGTGTTCTGCTCGTTCGGATTGCTCAGGAGTAAATGGCTATCTCGTAGAGGAGTGACGATTTTAAACGCTCAAGAATAAATTCTGAGTAATCGCTATTCAATTAAAAGTCAACATTATGGACGACCGATTATCTTTGGAAAACCCTACGTCTAAAATTCGTCTAAAGATTGTGGGACTCCTTTTAGCAGGACTAACGGCCTTTTTTCTCATTGCGCAATATTGTGACACGTCGTTGTCTGCAGATAATGTCGAAAAGAAGATTATGTCGTCCGAACGATTACAAAGAGTTAACATACTTTGTGAGGAACTTCCAAAGCCAAGTGATTTCATTTTTGTTTACAAGAGTATCGGTGGCAATACATTTACACGCAGTCTTGGCTTTCATTTTAGCTCAAAACTAAAGATTGGGGAGGTCAAACAATTCTATACCTCGTGGTTCGAAACGAAAAACTGGCGGGTTGACGAAAGCAATTCGGATCTTAGTCAAGGGTATTTCTCTTTTCAATTTAATAAGAACAGAATTAGTATTGAAAATGGCCCTTTTAACAATTCGAACTACTCAATTACCTGTAGCGAAGAGGACTAGTAAGTCAAAGTTTGTTTCGGCAAAGCGGGATTAATCCGGGGGCTACGGATAAACTTCTCGCGATCACGAGATAACGATATTTGTTTACTCATCAGGAAAGCTCATTGCCGAATATTCGACCGTTGTCGCACCAGCGTCCGTGCGAGGGTCGCTTATACGACGACGGATCATTTGGGTAGTCCGCGTGTGATCACGGACGCGCTCGGGCAGGTTTCTTCGCGGCGTGATTTTATGCCGTTTGGCGAAGACCTGAATGTCGGCGTCGGTAACCGCACCGGCGACACCGGCCTCAAATACTCGATTCCCGGCGACAACGTCCGCCAGAAATTCACCGGCTACCAAAAAGACAACGAAACCCAACTAGACTTCGCCGAGTTTTCTTGACATGATGTTGCATATCTGCGACAATAATTCAATGTTGCGTGTGGTTTTCATGCACCTGCTTCCGGCACGTCCTCGATTTGGGCGTGGGTGGGCGGAGTTTGTTTGGGTTCGGGATCGTTCCACTTGGTGTGTATGAGCAAAAACCAAGTGGAACGATTTTTTGCTGTATGTGTTTGATAATAGGATACTTAAGCCGTTCCACTTTGTCTAAAAACAAGCCCTCAAGTGGAACGATGGAGGTGTCCCAATTAGTAAAGAGCAATTTCCTTTATGGGACAGTTTTTGGCTGTAAATGGCTGTATAAAGGACACTTAACCTGTCCCGATTTGTTTAAAAACAGGGCCTCTAGTGGGACAGTTCGTGTGTCTCACTTGATGATGAAGAGCAAATTGTCAGGTGAGACAGTTTTTGGCGGTAAGCGGTTGAATACAAGACACTTAACCTGTCTCACTTTGTTTAAAAACATTGGTGCAGGTGAGACACTTGCTTGCGCCCCGGTTTTTAAGGGGTTAGATTTAACCGTGGAAACGCGGCAGAGATCTGATCGAAACCCGCGAACATTTTCTTCTTCAATGAGAACCTTACAAACATCTCGACGACAGATCAGCCTCGACCGTCCGCTGGTGATGGGGATACTTAATGTTACGCCGGACAGCTTTTCGGATGGCGGGGCGTTTTTGGCGGTGGATGATGCGGTCAGGCAGGCGGAGCGGCTGATCGGTGAGGGGGCGGACATTATTGATATCGGCGGCGAATCGACGCGTCCCGGGAGCGAACGTGTCGCGGCCGAGATTGAGATCGGGCGGGTTGTTCCGGTGATCGACGCGATCTCGAAACGGTTTGATGTGGCTATTTCGATCGACACGAGCAAATCTGCGGTCGCCGTAGCGGCGATGGATGCGGGAGCGGAGATAATAAATGATATTTCGGGGCTACGGTTCGATGCGAAGGTCGCGGATGTCGCGGCCCGTACGAATTCGGGCCTCGTGCTGATGCATTCGTGCGGCGAGTTTGAAACGATGCACTCCAAACCAGCGGCCCGCGACATCTTTGCCGAGGTTTCTACCGATCTGAAACGGTCGGTTGCTGAGGCAAAGCTCGCGGGCGTGGCGGACGCTAATATTGTGCTCGATGTCGGGATCGGTTTTGGTAAAACGCTTGAGCAAAACTTAGAGTTGATCGCGAAACTTGATAGACTGGTAAACGAATTTGCAGCATATCCGATACTCGTCGGCACTTCGCGTAAGTCGTTTATCGGCAAAATACTGGGCGGCGTTCCGCCGTCAGAGCGTTTGGGCGGAAGCATCGCTTCGGCATTGATCGCCATCCAAAACGGGGCAAAGATCGTTCGTGTACACGACGTAAAAGAGACGGTCGCAGCCATAAAGATCGCCGCCGCGATCGCAGGAGAAAGTAGTCCATGAAGAAAATACAACCGCTCGTCATCCTCTTAGTTGTTTGCGCGTTTTTCGCTTCGGCGCTTGCTGATGTGCCCCCCGAACCCGGATACACACGCGTTTCGCTCAGCATTATTGTCGAACCAGCCGACGATTTTGCCGATTACCGGTTCTTTCTTAAGAGCGGTTTTGATCTCAAAGAATACACGCTCAAGAAAGGTGAAAAGGTCACGATGTCGTCGATGGGCGGCGGGGCTTTGTACCGCAATGGTAAATTTCTTGCGGTTCCGAAAAAGGCCCTCGTTGGCCTGAGCGAAACGGCTCCCGTGTCCGGCGAAAGGCTCAATCCGATGCAAAAGGCGATCGCCGACGGCAGCGTGCCGGGAACGATCAACCTGATAGATCACGGTTTCATTCGCGATGTGCCAAAGGCCGATGCTAAGAATTGGAAAGATCCGCTTTACCGTCTCGAAAAGGACGGCGAGAAAGGCGTCAAGGCGGTGTTGGTCTCGGGCGGACAGGCTGAAATCAAAGCATCCGGCACGACCGACTCGTATTATTCGACCGAGCCAAAGACGCCGGCGTTTTGGGCGACAGTCGTTGGCGGTTCGCTGCTGACGCTTGCGTTGATATTTTTCGGTGTCTTTGCGTTGCGTCGCTCGAAGGGCGGAGCCGGACACGTCAGTTCATTAGCGAAATGAAATATCTCAGAGCTTTACCGATAATTGTTATCTTTCTGTCGGTTTCCGGATTTACCGATTGCTACAAACCCGTGACCAATTCGGGTCTGCCGAAGAACATCAAGACGGTCGCGGTCCCGGCGTTTCAATTCGAGGCGAAAGGTATGCGGTACCGCGTCGAATCGCGATTTACCGAGGCCGTTAGCCGCGAGATCATTCGCCGCGGCAACGGGCTCAAGGTGCAGGGAACTCGAACCGGAGCCGATGCCGTCGTCGAAGGCACGATACGCGATTTTAGCTTTGGCGGCGTCCTGCTCGACCGAGATGGACGCGCCCGCGTTTACGAGGTAACGATCGTCGGCTCGGTCACGATCCGCGACCTCAAACAGAACAAAATACTCTACGACAACCAGAATTTTGTCTTTCGCGACTCGTTCGAATTTAGCGAAGACCCGCGGTCATTCTTTAACGAAGAAGACCCCGCCGTCGACCGCATGGCAAGGGCCTTCGCCGAATCGGTCGTCTCAGCTGTCGTTAACGGGATCGGGGTGAATGAGGAGAAGAAGTAGGAGTTTTTTGCCGCAGATCAACGCAGATGACGCGGATTTTAAGAAAATATTAATAGATTCTTACCTCCGATCTGCGTTATCCGCGTAAATCTGCGGCTAAATTTTCTGATGTATTTTCGCGGCAAACTGATTTTATGGCATCGCAAAAGAGAGAAGATCTTCGGAATCAGTTGAAGCGTGGTGAGATGTTGCCGGTTTACGTTTTGTACGGGACCGAGACGCATTTGCGTGATCTGGCGGTGAAGACGATCTCCGACCGGGCGTTTGCTGAGGGTGATCTGCGGGATTTTAATGAGGCCGAGTTTAGTTTGAATTCGGAGGACAATCTGCAGCGTGCTTTTGCGGCGGCCGAGCAATTGCCAATGATGGCTTCGCGGCGTGTGATCAGGGTGATGGACGTTCGCGTCACCGCCGGTGGCAAGGGTGACACGATCAAAGAAGAGCACG
>Ga0209023_10004747_pt1 | contig 15263 bp, 15 predicted proteins | sample LakOneMetagenome_FD_187468 | JGI IMG/M metagenome (GOLD analysis project Ga0209023, IMG submission 187468) | Freshwater and sediment microbial communities from Lake Erie, Canada (SPAdes) (version 2) | ecosystem: Environmental > Aquatic > Freshwater > Lentic | place: Lake Erie, Canada... | reverse complement strand
CCTCGTTCGCTGCGGCCCAGCAGGCGATCCCCGGCCTCGAGCTCTATCCCGCGTCTGGCGAGATCTACTCGGGAGTGCCGAGCTGGGCAGCCGCTGGAACGGGTGATCAGCGGATCGGCCTCGAGTTCAAGGACTGGGACTATGTCACCACGGTGCAGCGCGGCCTCATCGCCAACGGCGCCGACATCGTTGCCGATGGACAGCTCGGCCAGCGCACGTCCGAGGCCTACCAGGCCTTTGTCAGCGCTCACCCCGGGCTCAGCAGCCAGCAGGTCTTCGAACTGCTCGGGGCGCTGCCGCCCGACGATGTCGGCGTCACCAACATCGCCGCCGGTCAGCTGTGGTGGTGGGAACCCAACGAGTGCGGCTCCACGCCGTTCTGGACGTTGGAAGGCGAGATGTGCAACCTCTGACGGCCCGCCTGCCACTTCGCGGTCGTCACGCGGTCTAACCTCGCCGCCTATGACTGCACCGGGGATGCTCACTCGCGACGAACTGGAACACAAGATCCGCCACGGCGAGATCGACACCGTCCTGATGGTGTTCCCCGACCTGCAGGGGCGGTTGGTCGGCAAGCGCACGACCGGTCGCTTCTTCCTGCAGAGCGTGGCCGATGCGGGCACGGAGAACTGCGACTACCTGATCGCCTGCGACATGGACAACAACCCGGTACCCGGGTACAAGTTCACCAGCTACGAGCAGGGCTACGGCGACATGTTGGCGAAGGCCGACTGGAACACCGTGCGGCTGATCCCGTGGGTCGAGAAGACCGCGATGATCATGTGCGACCTGCTCGACGTCGACAGCGGCGAACTGATCGACGTGGCGCCGCGCAGCATCCTGCAGCACCAGGTCGACGCCGCTGCAGCCATGGGCTTCCTGCCGATGGTGGCGAGCGAGATCGAGTTCTACCTGTTCCGCGACACCTACGACGAGGCTCACGACAAGGGCTACCGCGACCTGAAGCCGCACTCGCCCTGGCTGGAGGACTACCACATCCTGCAGACCACGAAGGACGAGTACATCCTCGGCGCGATCCGTCGCGGCCTCGAAGCTGCCGGCGTGCCGGTGGAGTTCAGCAAGGGCGAGGCCGGCAAGGGCCAGCACGAGATCAACCTCGACTACACCACTGCGGTGGAGATGGCCGATCGCAACAGCGTCTACAAGCTGGCGGCGAAGGAGATCGCCCACTTCCACGGGCGCTCGGTCAGTTTCATGGCCAAGTACGACTTCAACGACACGGGTTCGTCGTGCCACATCCACTCGTCGCTGTGGACGATGGATGGCAAGACCGCGGTGTTCGACGACCACCACGGCCCGCACGGCATGAGCGAGACGTTCCAGCACTACCTGGCCGGCCAGATCGCGACGGCACGCGAGTTCAGCCTGCTGTGGGCGCCGACGATCAACAGCTACAAGCGGTTCCAGCTCGGCTCGTGGGCACCCACCGGCGTCGGCTGGGGCATCGACAACCGCACGCTCGGGTTCCGCAAGGTCGGCCACGGCAAGGGCACCCGCGTGGAGTGCCGCATCCCCGGCAGCGACGCGAACAGCTACTTCGCCTTCGCCGGCACCATCGCCGGTGGCCTGTACGGCATCAAGAACAAGCTGCCGCTGGGCGAGGCGTTCGCCGGCAACGGCTACGACGCGCCGGACATCCCGCGCATCCCGTGGAACATCGTCGACGCGATCAACCTGTGGGAGAACAGCACGATCGCCCGCGAAGCCTTCGGCGAGGACGTGCACCACCACATCCTCACGATGGCGAAGGCGGAGTGGGAGGCCTTCAACCACACCGTGACGGATTGGGAACTGCGTCGCTACTGGGAGCGCATCTAGCGCTGCCGCCGTGGCCTGGGTCAGGCCGCGTAGTAGCCGATCGCGTCGATCACGAAGTGGGTGGCGCCGCCGCCGCAGACCACGGTGACGGTGCGCGCCGGTGGCACCTTCACGGCCGACGAATTGGCCAGCTTCAGTGCCGAGCCCACCCAGTTGATGGTGGATGCCGTGACCGCGGTGGTGCCGCCCGGGTTCAGCGTCAGGTACCCGGTGCCGGCGGTGTCGGTCACCGTCAGCGTGTACGCGAGGGCGGTCGCTTCGGCGGGCACGACTGCGGGCGTGGTGACGGTGCCCGTGGACGGATTGCGGCCGTCGGCGATCGACACGGTGCGGTTCGTGCCCGCGGTGAGCATGCCGGAGGCATCGGGCGTCATCGGGAGGCGGCTGTCGTAGACGCGGGTGGGCGTGATCGGCACGAACAGCCCGCCGGGGGAGTGATAGCGAACCCGCGCACCGCGGAACCACGTGGCGCTGGACTGGCTGATCTCGAAGCTGAACGCGCTGGCGCCGTCGACGAGCGCATTGCTGAGCGCTGCCGACGTACTGCCGATACCGGAGCCCGCCGCGACGGAGGCCATCCCGACGAGTGTCGGGACAGCCCCGCTGTCCGGCCGGAAGCGGTAGACGTAGACGGTGCCGGTGCGAGAGGTGGCCGAGTACCAGCTGACGTCGATGGCGTTCAGCACGCAACCCAAGGGCAGCAGTATGTGGGCACCGAGCCAGCCGGCCGACGTCTGCGAGCCGTAGGCGGGGTCGGACTGGTAGAGCACGGTGGCCGGGGTGGCACCGGAGTTGTACGCCACCATGCCCTCCGGCCCGTAGTACAGGGCCTGTTCGCCGGCCATCATCACCGGCAGCGACTCGGCATGCGGCCCTTGCGCCGCAGTCTGGTCGACCGGGTTGCTCGGTCCGGTCGGCAGGTCGTGCGCGGCGGTCCGCGAGCCGCCCATGGTGGCCGCGCCGATGGCGCCGACGCCCACCCCCAGCATTCCTCGACGGGTCCAACCCTGTGTGGTCGTGCTGCGTTTCATGGCCGGATCTCCTTGCCCCGCCTCCATGTGCAACGTGCGCACGGTAGCAACCGACCCGCCAGGGTCTTCGTGCGGGAATCAGACGCGTCAGAGTTCGAACGCGACCAGGACGGGCAGGTGGTCGCTGAGGTCGCGCCAGATGTCGCTGCCCTCGGGGGTGTGCGTCAACGTCACATGGGCGTCGAACGGGACCAGCACATAGTCCAGGCGTTGGTGCGGCGCGTTGGCGGGCTCGGTGTCGTTGCCGCCGGGGTCGGCCAGGCCGACCGTGCGGAACTCGCGCAGCACTTCCACATCGCTGCTGTCGGTGGTGTTCAGATCGCCGGTGACGATCTTCAGCCGGGCGGGGTCGGCTCGCAGCCGGTCGGCCACGCGCTTCGCCTGTGCGATCCGCTCGTCCGCGTCGTGGCTGGCGAGGTGGGTGTTGAACACGCGCAGGCTGGCATCGCGGCGGGTGATCGTGGCGGTGAGCAGCACTCGATGCTTGAAGATCCAGGTGCTGACACCGGGGGAGATGGTGGTGCGCATGCGCTTGCTGACCTGCCACGGCGAGACGATCCCGATGCCCTCCGCGCGCCACCAGACCAGCGGCGAGTAGGGGTAGTGCTTGCGGGCCCAGGCGTAGTGCCAGCCGAGTCGCTTCGACAGCCGACGGATCTGGCTGCGGCGGACCTCCTGCAGGCCGGCAACGTCGATGTCCTGCTCGCGCAATACTGCCGCGATCTCGCCGAGGTCCGGGTCCTTTGCTCCGAGGAGGTTCCAGGTCGTCACGCGCCAGCCAGTCATCGCCGCTCAGTCTTCCCCAAGTCGGCGTTGAAACGCGGTAGGACCGCGACTCAGCGCCAACTCATCGCCCGGGCATTGCGAGTTGGCGCTGAAACGCGGTAGTACCGCGTGTCAGCGCCAACTCGGACTCGAGACTGGGGCGGTTGCAGACCGGGCTCGTCCGCTACCGTGGCACGCCATGAGTCGTCTCGCTGGCAAAGTGGCCATCATCACAGGTGCATCGTCGGGTTTGGGTCGCGTGGGCGCGGAGCGCTTCGCGGCAGAGGGCGCGAAGGTGGTGATCGCCGACATCACCGATGGTGACGAAGCGGTCGAGGCCATCGCCGCCGCGGGTGGCGAGGCCAGTTTCGTGCGCACGGACGTCACCGACGCTGCGTCGGTGGAGAACGCGGTGAACTTCGCCGTCGAGACCTACGGCGGTCTGCACGTGCTGTACAACAACGCCGGCGTCATGCTCGGCGACGACGACAACCCGGTCACCACCAGCATCGAGACCTACCAGAAGACCATGGACATCAACGTCCTCGGCACGCTGCTGGGTTGCAAGTATGCGATCCCCGCGATGCAGGAGACGTTCAAGCAAAGCGGCGAGGCCGGCAGCATCGTCAACGTCGCCTCGTTCGTGGCGCACATGGGTGCGGCCACCCCGCAGGTGGCGTACACCGCCTCGAAGGGCGCCGTGCTCGCGATGACCCGCGAGATCGCCGTCATCTACGCCCGCCAGGGTGTGCGTGCCAACGCGCTGTGCCCCGGCCCGATCATGACCCCGCTGCTGGCGAAGTTCCTCAGCGACGACGCCAAGCGCAACCGCCGCCTCGTGCACATCCCGATGGGTCGCTTCGGCGAGCCGGTGGAGATCGCCAACGGTGCGTTGTTCCTGGCCAGCAACGAGAGCAGCTGGATGACCGGCCAGTCGCTGATCATCGACGGCGGCATCACCGCTGCATACGTCACGCCGGAGTGATCGCGGCAACGGACGGCGCAGGCGGGCTGCACGGCCCATCGGCCGCGGTCGGTGACCTGGAAGCCCGGGCAACGGCCTGGATGCGTGACCGCATCGCGCACTCGCCTGCGGGTGTGATCGGCGACAAGGGCTGGCTGGAGGCAAACCTGTCCGGCAGCATCACCACCGACGGCCTCGGGCTGGACGGCGCCTGGCGGATGTTCAGCGAGGTCGCCGCGCCCAACAACATCGGCCTCGACAGCGAACGCTTCCTCGCGTTCATCCCGATGTCGCCGTCGGTCGCGGCCGTATGGATGGACGCCATCACCGGGACGGCGAACTTCTCTGCGGAGTCGTGGCTGGAGGCCGCGGGCGCGGTCGCGGCCGAGACACAGGTGATCGATCTGCTGGCGCGCACCGCCGGCTTCCCGTCCGAGGCCGGTGGCTGCTTCATGAGCGGTGGCAGCATCGGCAACCTGTCGGCGCTGGCCGTCGCCCGCGATCAGGCAGGCGGTCGTCGTGCAGTCGTGGTTGCGGACACCGCCCACGCATCGGTCGACAACGCGCTGCACCTGCTGGGCATGGAGCCGGTCGTGGTGCCGACCGGGCCGGAGTGCCGGCTGACGGGCGAGGCGATCCTGCACACGATCGGCGACCGCACCGACATCGCGGCGGTGGTCGCGGCCGGAGGGTCCACCAACGCTGGGGTGATCGACGATCTCGCCGGTTGTGCCGACGTCGCCGAGGCACTTGGCGCATGGTTCCACGTGGACGGTGCGTACGGCCTGGCGGGCATGCTGCTCCCGGAGTTGCGGGGCCAGTACGACGGCATCGAGCGAGCGGACTCGTTCATCGTCGACCCGCACAAGTGGATGTTCGCTCCCGCCGGGTCCTGCGCGCTGGTGTACCGCCGGCCGTGGCTGGCTCGGGCGACGCACACCCAGCACGGCCCCTACATCGACGTGCTGCGCACCGACGACGAGGCGTACAACCCGTGCGACCTCGGCTACCAGTTGACCCGGCGCGCGAGCGGCCTTCCCATCTGGTTCGCGCTCGCGCTGCACGGGCTGGAGGCCCACCGGATAGCCATCCGCCACAGCCTCGTGCTGGCCCATGCGATGGCTGCCGCGCTGGACGAGTGCCCCGTCACCAAGCTGATCATTCAGCCGCAGTTGGGTGTGGTGCTGTTCCGCCGGGACGGATGGGGTCGTGAGCAGTGGCGGCAGTGGGCCAACGACACGCTGGCCGCCGGCACCGCCTTCGTCGCACCGACGACCTACCGCGGCGAGGCCGTCGGCCGGTTGGTGTTCATGCACCCGCGTACGCCGCTCGGCATCGTCGACGAGTTGATGGCGGGCCTCACAGCCTGACGGGGTCGTTCGGCGTGGTGATGTCCGCCCACAGCGCGGCCGGCCCCTGATGCACTTCGATGGTGGCGGTGTCGCCCAGCTCGGCCAGCACCGCGCGCAGCAGGTCGGCCTGCGGGTGCACGAGATGCAGCGTCGTCAAGGAAGCCTGATGGGGGAGCGACGCGGTGGGGTGGGGCGAGTCCAGCCAGTCGATCAGGAACGGCACCGTCCCCTCGTTGGGAGCGCCCAGCAAGGGGAACGTGAGTTGCCACCGCAGCTCCACACCGTCGGGCCGGGCGCGCGACATCTCCGTCACCGGGCCGAGGTCCAGCCCGAGCGCGCTCACGGCTGCCAGCACCTCGGGTAGAGGTCGCGTCGGCCTGGCACACCACGCGACGAGCCTGGCCTCAGGCAGGTCGTCGACCCCGAACGGCCGCGGGAACGGCGGGTCCGGCTGTGCGGCATCGGGCCCGACGATCTCCAGGTAGGTCGAGCCGCCGAGCCCCGTCAGCTCGTTGCGTGTGCCGCGTCCGGTGTGCGACCCACCGGCGACGACCTCGATGCCCCAACCCGCCCGCACCGCCGCGGCGGTCGCGTCGACGTCGGGTGTGGCCAGGACGAGATGATCGATCATGGCCCCAGTCTTGCCCAGGTGCCGAACAAACCCGGCGAGTGTGCACATCGTGCCTTCGTGACCGGCAAGACTGCGTACATGAGTTCTGTCGCCTTCATCGGTCTGGGCGTGATGGGCACGCCGATGGCCCGCCATCTTGCTGCCGCCGGCCACCAGGTCACCGTCTACAACCGCACGCCGGAGAAGGCGCTGGCGTGGGTTGCGCTGTACGGCAACCGGGCGGCACCCACCCCGCGCGAGGCGGCGGAGGGTGCGGAGTTCGTGTTCCTCTGCGTCGGCAACGACAACGATGTGCGCGACGTGGTCTACGGGCCGGACGGTGCGCTCGCCGGCGCAGGCGCCGGCGCGGTGCTGGTCGACCACACGACTGCCTCTGCGGAGGTCGCCAAGGAGCTGGCAGAGGCCGCAGCCGAGTTCGGTGTCGGCTTCGTGGATGCCCCGGTCTCCGGCGGCCAGGTCGGCGCGGAGAACGGCCAGCTGACGATCATGTGTGGCGCCGACGACGACGCGTTCTACGAGTTGGCGAAGCCGGTGATGGGTTCGTACGCGAAGGCCAGCGCGCTGATGGGCCCGGCCGGTTCGGGTCAGCTGACGAAGATGGTCAACCAGATCCTGATCGCCGGCATCGTGCAGGGCCTGGCCGAGGGCCTCAACTTCGCGGTGAAGGCCGGCCTGGACCCGGAGCAGGTCACCGAGGTCATCAAGTACGGCGCCGCACAGAGCTGGCAGCTGGAGAACCGCGGCCGCACGATGGTGCGCAACGAGTTCGATTTCGGGTTCGCCGTCGAGTGGATGCGCAAGGACCTCGGCATCGTGCTGGACGAGGCCAACCGCAACGGTGCCCGTCTCCCGGTGACCGCGCTGATCGACCAGTTCTACGCGCAGATCATCGCTCGTGGCGGCAAGCGGTGGGACACCAGCAGCCTGATCAACCTGCTCGCCCACGACTGACGCATCAGCGCAGGGTCACCGGCAGGTGGTCGACGCCACGGATGGTCAGGCGGTCGCGCCAGTGCGGCTCGCCGGCGAGCGCGACCCCGGGGAAGCGACGGATCAGTGACGTGATCGCGACGCTGGTTTCCAGCTTCGCGAGCGACGACCCGAGGCAGTAGTGCACCCCGGCAGCGAAGCCGAGGTGACGGTTCGCGTTCGGCCGGTCCAGCCGCAGTGTCTCCGGGTCCTCGAACACCTCCGGGTCGTGGCTGGCGGAGCCGAGCACGGTCATCACCATCGTGTTGGCCGGCACCGTCACCCCGCCGTAGTCGACGTCGACGAGCGGCACCCGCACGGTCTGCTGCACCGGCCCGTCGAAGCGCAGCAGCTCGTCGACGGCGTTCACGTCGAGGCTCGGGTCGGCGGCCCACATGCGCAGCTGGTCGGGGTGACGCAACAGGGCGAGCATGCCGTTGCCGATCAGGTTGACCGTTGTCTCGTGGCCGGCAACGTACAGCAGCACGACGAAGGAGAGCAGCTCGGACTCGGTCAGCCGGTCGCCGGCCTCCTCCGCCTGGATCAGAGCGGACAACAGGTCGTCACCGAGATGGCGGCGACGGTGAGTGATCACCTCGCGCAAGTAGTCGCCCATCTGCTGCGAGGCGATTTCTGTCGCGTCCATCGTTGCGTCGTCGGCGGTCGGCTCCAGCGATGCGGTCAGTGTTTGTGACCACTCGCGGATCTGCCCACTGCCATCGGTGGGCAGGTCGAGCAGGTCGCTGATCACCTGGAACGGCACTGGGAAGGCGAGTTCCTCCACGATCTCCATTGCGCCGCGGTCGGCGGCCTGGTCGAGCACGTCGTCGACGAGGGACTGAACCCTCGGCCGCAGCCGCTCGATCGCCGACGGCGTGAACGCCAGCGAGACCAGCCGCCGCAGCCGGGTGTGATCCGGCGGGTCGAGATTGAGGATCGACTTCGCGATCTCACCGTTTTCGCGTCGCTGCCGAAGGCGCTCGCGGCGGGCGTTGCGCGGATCGTCGGCGCGGGCTTCGACGTGTGCCTCGATGTCGCGGGCGAACTCGGTGCCGCGCAGGGTACGGGCGACGTCCTCGTAGCGGGTGAGCACCGTGAACCCAAGTGGCGTGGCCATGACCGGCGAGTGCTCACGCCACAGTGCGTACGACGGGTACGGGTTCGCCCGGAAGGCCGGGTCGAACGGATTGAACATCGGAACATCCACGTGCCGACGCTAACCCGCACTGCCTCGTGAGCCAGCGGCGGGCGCAGCGATCGTGACCTCCGGCTCTGGCCCGCCGAGGGTCTGGGGCGGACCATGGGGTTGACCGTCAGGACTGGTGGTCGCGGAGAAGGGAGGCCGCGATGAGGTTCGTGCAGTGGTCGCTCGCCGGAGTGATGTTTGGTGTGATCCTGGTCGGCTCCGCACCGGGCGCGGTGGCGGACGTCAGTGGCAGCAATGGCTGCCAGGCCACGGCAACCTGGCGCACCGCCGGCATCACCGTGGACGCCGCGACGGCGACCGGGGTGGTGACGATCCCGCGCAAGGACACGGTGGACTGGCAGGGCTCGGTGGCGGCGCCGCCGGGCGCGTACCACGGGTCGGTGTGGGTGGAGTTGCCGCCGCCGTTCGGGCGGGTGGAGATCGACTCGTGGAAGGGCGACAGCCAGACCACGTCGAACTTCGGCACGCACGAGTACAGCCTGCCCAAGCTGGTGCCGGCCGGTGTGGAGTTCACCGTCGCGGGTGAGCACGTCGATCAGCAGGGCACGTGCAGTGGTTCGGTCACCGTCGAGGTGGACGGTGGCGCATTCGACTCGCCGCTGGCGCCGATCAGCCTGGCCGGTACCGTGGTGACGGGTGCGGGCGCCCTGTGGGCACTGCGCCCGCTGTTCAGGAGGGTGGTGGCGTGATGCACGTCGGACGGATCATCGGAACCGCAGCACTCGGATTCCTGTTCTTCATGTTCGTGGCGTTCGACTTGGTGCTCTTCGGAGTCGTCGGGCTGAACAGTGTGATCGTCACGCTGCTGCCGTTGTTCGGCTTGCTGCTGGGCGGCGCGCTCGGTGCGCTGGCGGGCGCTCCGCACACGGGTCAGTGACCGGTTGTTCGAGGGGCCGCCTCGGGCGCGCGACGATGGTGACATGACCGAGGCGACCACCGAGCGTTTCGAGAGCAGCGCAGAGTTCCTGCGCGCGCTCCCCATCACCACCTTCTCGTCGAGCGGCAAGCTGCAGCTGGCCGACGGGCGCTTGTCGTTCACGACCGGCCTTCGCCACCGGGTGCTGTTCGACGTGCCGGTGAACGAGTTGCACTCTGTCGCCCGTTCCGCGGTGACCGGGTTGCATCTGTGGCACGGGTCCACGCGGTACCGGTTGTCGGTGGGCAGCCCCGTCTACATCCCCGGCGTCGGTGCGGCCGCCGCAGAAGCGGTGACCGGCCTGCCCCTCGACCTGCGTGGGCGCTTCGAGATGGACCGCGCCAACAGGGCCACGGCCGACAACTGGTTGAGCCTGTTGCAACCCCACCAAACCACTGCCCCGGCAGGTGTGCGGGTCCGGCGCCCGTGGCCCACGTGGGCGATCTGGGTGACCGTCGTCGGCGTCACGCTTGCGCTCGTCGGCGTGATCACCGCGATCGCTTTGCTGGCCGGCTGACCGCTGTCGTGGCGGCCGCGCGGTCAGCGCGCACTCAGCGCGCGGCGACGGCGACCGAGTCGACGATGCGGTCGACCTGCTCGTCGGTCGTGACCAGCGGCGGGCAGAACAGCAGCGAGTCCGCGTTCAGCGCACGGCAGACGACGCCCTGCTCGAACATCACGTCGCGCATTGCCATCGCGTTCTGATCCGGCCGCAGCGCTGCTGCCCACATGCCACCCAGGCCGCGGACGCCTTCGATGGTGCCGTCGTCGGCCAGTGCCTGCAGGCCGGCGGACAGGCGGCCGCCCATGTGCAGCGCGCGGGCGACCAGGCCCTCGCGCTCCATGATCTCCAGGTTTTTCAACGCTGCCGCGCAGGCGGTGGTGTGGCCCGAGTAGGTGAACCCGTGGCGCAGGAAGAAGTCCGGGTTGGATTCGAGTGCGGCGGTGGGCCGCGGGCCGACGAACACGCCGCCGAGCGGCTGGTAGCCGGAGGTGACGCCCTTCGCGAAGGTGACGAAGTCCGGCGTCACGCCGTAGTGATGCGCACCGAACCACTGGCCGAGACGGCCGAAGCCGGTGATCACCTCGTCGAACACGAGGTACGCGCCGTGCTGGTCGCACAGCTTGCGCAGGCCTTCGAGGTAGCCGTCGGCGGCGGGGAAGATGCCGCCGGCGCCCTGCACGGGCTCGGCGATGATCGCGGCGACCTCGTTGCCGCGCTGCGCCATCAGCGTCGCCAAGGCCTCGATGTCGTCGGCGGGCACCTGCACGACCTCGTCGACGTACGGCCCGAAGTTCTCGCGGTTGGGAGCGATGCCCTGGGCGCTGGTACCGCCGTAGGCCGTGCCGTGATAGCCGCGGCCGCGGGAGATGATCAGCTTGCGGTGCCCCTCGCCGGCCTGCACGTGGGCGATGCGGGCCAACTTCATCACGGTGTCGATGGACTCGCTGCCCGAGCCGGTGAAGAACACGCGGGCGTCGGGGATCGGCCCGATCTCGCGCAGCTTCTCCGCCAGGTTCTCCGCGGGGTCGGTGGTGAACGGGTCGAACGTGGAGTACGCCTCGAGCGTGCTGACCTGGGCGGCGATCGCGTCGGCCATTTCCTTGCGGCCGTGCCCGATGGCGCAGTACCAGAGGCTGGCCATGCCGTCGACCAGTTCCCGGCCGTCTGCGGTGTACAGCAGTGCACCTTCGCCGCGCACGATGCGGATGAACTCTTCACGGGTGGGCTTGGCAAACGGGTGCAGGAACGCCTTGGGCATGCGGGAACGGTAGCCAGGCGGAGTGGGTCGCGACGACATGCGTTTCGTGCGCGGTGTCGTCCGCTGCAGCCGTTGAAGGACGCGAGCACGTTTTCTGACGAGACACGTAGGATGCGCAGTCGAGGAGGCGTGGTGGCAGGAGCGCAAGGCACCGGGCAGGGGTCCGTGATGCAGTCCTTCGGGCGGCTGTTGGGCCGCTCTGTGCGTGGGTTCACGTGTGGTCTGCTCAAGGGCGGCAGCACGCCGACACGGCTGCGTGCATGGATGGCCGGCACCGTCGTGGTGGCCGTGCTGTTCGGCGTGCTCGGTGCGCTCGGTATCAGCCGCCGCGACGCCTCGTTGGGCGACGCTGCCGCAGCCTCGCAACAGTTGATCGCCGTGCAGGACATCCAGGTCCGCCTCGTGCACGCCGACGCCCTGGCGAACGAGAACTACCTCATCGGTGGTATCGAGAACGGGTCGAAGCGAGCGACCTACGAGCAGGAGCTTTCGTCAGTAGGAGACGGATTGGTGGCAGTCGGCAACAAGGTGTTGACACGTGAAGCGACGAAGCTGGCCAGAGTGTCCACCAGCCTCAGCGTGTACTCCGGGCTGATCGAGCAGGCGCGGGCCAACAACCGCCAGGGTTTCCCGGTCGGCCAGGCATATCTGCATCGTGCCACCGAGGAACTGGCGGGAATGCTGAAGACCTTGAACGAAGTGCAGGAGTCGCTCCGTCACCAGGTCAACGACAGTCTCGACCGGGCCGATCGCGCCGGCGCGTGGCTGCATCTGCTGGGTTGGCCGTTACTGGCGCTCCTGGCCGTGGGCGGGGCATGGGTCGCACTGCGCTTCCGTCGCCTGGTCAATGTGCCGTTGGCGCTGGCGGCCGCCGGCCTGCTGATACTGCTCGTCGTCGGCGGCAGCATCCAAGGCTCGGCGATGTCCGGCGCCGAAGCGGCGACGGGCTCGTCGCTTCGGGCGGCGGACCTTGCGGCGCAGGCTCGCACTGCGGCCTTCGAGGCACAGGCGGACGAGTTTCGGACGCTCATCGCCCGCAGCGGCGCCGTCGATGCCACTTGGCAGCACTCCAGCGGCGCAGCACAGTTTGCGCTCAAGACCTTGTGCGACGCTCAGTCGTGCACTCTCGCTGACACGTATGCGGACTATGTCGCTGCCCATTCGGCGCTGCGGGTGCTCGACACCGGCGGTAACTGGGATGGCGCTCGGGAGAGCAGCCTTCAGGGCGACGCCAACGCCGCATTCAGTGCCTTCAGTGCAGAGAGCGACAAGCTGGCTGCATCGCTCGGGAAGGAAGCCGCTGCGGCGATGGCCACCGAGGGAAACGGTCTCGGCTGGCTCCGCGTTGTCGTGTTCATCACCGGTCTGCTGGTGGCCGCGCTGACGCTCGCAGGTTTCGGCCAGCGCCTGAGGGAGTACCGATGAACCGCCGACTCGCCCTCATCGCGTTGCAGGTCCTGCTCGCAACCGCGTGCACCGGCGGCCAGCGCCTGCCGGACGCCGTGAAGGCGCCGGCCGTGGTCACGACCCTCCCCGCGACCGCACCGGCGATCACGTGCCCGGCGGAGCAGGTCGAGGACCCCTCGCTGACCCCCAGGACCTACGACCCGCTGACCGAACTGCCGTCGCCCAACGATCTGCCGGCCGACTCGACGATGGCGACCATCAGGAAGAAGGACGGTACCGGGAAGCTCAAGGTCGGTGTCTCTGCCGACACGCTGTTGTTCGGCTCGCGCAATCAGCAGACCGGGCAGATCGAAGGCTTCGACATCGACATGTTGAAGGAAGTCGCGAAAGCGATCTTCGGCGTCACCTCGGACGCGGATGCGTACGCTCGGCTGGAGATCGTGGTCATCCCGTACAGCCAGCGGATCCCGAAGTTGAAGAGCGGCGACGTCGACATCGTGGCGCACACGATGACGATCAACTGCGTGCGTTGGCAGCAGATCGCGTTCTCCGAGGAGTACTACCACTCCAGCCAGAAGCTGCTCGTCAACCTGATCGGCGGCGCTCCGCAGTACGCGGACCTCGAGGCGTTCGCGGCTGCCAAGGCCACGGTCTGCGTGCCCGATGGCAGCACGAACAAGGAGTTCATCACCTCGGCGGCAGCGCAGGCGCTTGGCATCACGTACGCGGCTACGACCGACGGTAGCGACGACCCCACTGACGAAGTCGTTTCACCCGTCGACATTAGCGACTGCCTTGTCCTGCTGCAGCAGGGCAAGGTCGATGGCATCACTGGCGACGACACAGTGTTGGCCGGTCTCAGCGCGCAGGATCGCTCGACGACGGTCGTGCCCGAGGGCGTGGGCTTCACCTCCGAGCCGTACGGGCTGGGCATCAACGCGGACCGGGTGGACTTCGTGCAGTTCGTCAACGCCGTGCTCGAGCAGATGCGTGACGACGGGCGCTGGCAGGAGATCTACGACCATTGGCTGCTGCCCAACCTGGGCGAGGGCACACAGCCGACACCGCGCTACGGCCGACCGGAGCCGACCAGCTGATGGGCAACGGGGTACGCATTCCGTCTGCGACGGAGATCAACCAGTTGATCGCCGAGTGGAACGACTGGCTTGCCGCCCGCACCGACGCGCTCCTGTCGCTGGAGGAACGTGTTCGCACGGCCGGCAACGATGACGACGTCGCCGATGTCGCGGCCGCGTTCGTGGCGCGCAAGGCGATCACCGACCGACTGGCTGAGGTGTCTGCCACTGCCGCCCGCGACCGTGCCGCTGCGACCCGGCTGACCACCACGCCGCTGGTCGACGACATGGGCGGCCCGGTGGGCAACAACCTCACGGACGCCGCCAATCTGCTGGACGCGATCGTGCGCCGCGTGGAGCAACGCGTGAACGAACGCGAAGGCCAGCAGATGGCGCACGCGGCGACCGCCGCGCAGGCCGACGCCGATCTCACGATCGCAGCGAAGCTGTCCGCCGAACTGGGCATGCAGGTCAACCATGTCGCGCAACTCCGCGAGCAGTTGACCGCCCGGTCGTCGCTGGACGAGACGGCCAGCGAAGCCGCTGCCGTCCGCTCCAGCCTGGAGGCTGCGGCCAGGGAACGCACCGCACTGCTGCAGCAGTGGGCGGGCGTGCAGGCCCGGCTGGATTCGCTGGCGATCACCGAGGCACGCGTGCGTGAGGTCGCCACCCGTTGCCGTGAGAAGGTCGTGCAGGCGCCGCCACTCGCGGTCCCGTCGGTCGCTGCGTTCGACGCCGACCTCGCCGACGTCAGCGGGCTGCCCTGGGTGGCTGCCCGTGGCCGCGTGACGCCGGTGCTCTCCAAGCTGGATCGGCTGACCGCCGCATTGGCGGAGGCCGAGCGGCGTTTCCAGGCCCCGCTGAACCGACGCGATGACCTGCGTGGCCTGCTGCAGGCGTTCGCCGACAAGGCATCCGCGAGTGGCGTGATGGAGAGCCCACAGCTCGACGAGCTGTACCGCGAGGCCAAGGGTGTGCTGTGGGCGGCCCCGGCCGACCTGGTGCAGGGCGCTGCGTTGGTCGATCAGTACGTGGCCGCGGTGAACGCGAAGGTCAAGGAGGTCGCGCGATGAAGTGTGCGCAGCCCGGGTGCACCGGCACCATCGTCGACGGCTACTGCGACGTGTGCGGTCTGGCCGGCACGGCAGCCCCGGCGGCCACGGCCAACGGCAACGGAACCACCGGTGCTGCCACGAACGGCAATGGTTCGCCCACCGGTGGCCCCAGCGCCCGCTCGGTGACCAGCAGGCTCGGTGCGGTCCCGATGGGTTCGGCGCGCAACACGTCGGGCTCGCGTCCCACCCGTCGGCTCAGCGGCGGCGCCAACCCGTACTCCGACGCGG
>Ga0209023_10004746_pt1 | contig 15265 bp, 13 predicted proteins | sample LakOneMetagenome_FD_187468 | JGI IMG/M metagenome (GOLD analysis project Ga0209023, IMG submission 187468) | Freshwater and sediment microbial communities from Lake Erie, Canada (SPAdes) (version 2) | ecosystem: Environmental > Aquatic > Freshwater > Lentic | place: Lake Erie, Canada... | reverse complement strand
GACCAAGCCCGACGACAGCAAGTTTTCGCTGCTGGATTTCCTGATTCAGCTTGGTCTGATGGTCCTGACCAAAGGCGCGTCAGGTCTGCCGAAGCCAATGCCAAAGCGCAACTAGGCGCGCTCGAAGCCCTGCAGTACACCAGCCACGTTGTCGCCAATCTCGGCAACGGCGTAGCCACCCTCCATCGCAAATAGCGTCGGCAGCTTGAGCTGCGCAATGCGCTCGCCGATGCCCGGGTAGTCAGACGTCTTCAGTTTGAAGTGCGAGATCGGGTCGCCTTCAAAGGTATCGACGCCGAGTGACACCACGAGCGCGTCGGGTCTGAACGCTTCAATCCTTGACAGCGCATGGTCGAGCGCCGCAAACCATGATTCCACCGGACTTCCCGCCGCGAGCGGAATATTCAGGTTGGCACCGAGTCCGTCACCCGACCCCGTCTCGTCCGCGTGGCCGAGGAAAAACGGGTATTCCGTCATCGGATCGCCATGGATACTCGCGAGAAACACGTCGCCCCGGTCGTAAAAAATGTCCTGAGTGCCGTTGCCGTGGTGGTAATCCACGTCGAGAACCGCCACCCGCGCGCAGCCCGAATCACGCAACGCCTGAGCCGCAATCGCAGCGTGATTCAGGAAACAATAGCCTCCGAAGAAGTCACGTCCGGCATGATGCCCCGGCGGTCGCGTCAGCACGAAGACGCTTCTCTCCCCCGCGTTGAGCAGGTCAACGGCCGTCAACGCGCAGTCCGCACCGGCACGGGTTGCCGCCCAGGTGCCTGCCGTCAGCGGCGAGCCGGAATCAAATGAGTACAGTCCCATGCGTGCCGCGAAATTCTTTGGTTCAACATCGCTGCGCATGCCACGAATAGGCCATGCCGCCGGGAACGCGTCGCCGGTACCGCCCAGCGCCAGATACTCGGCGTGGGCACTGCGCAGAAAATCGACATACGGTTTGCTGTGAACTCTGAGAATCGGCCCGTCGCCGTGCGGCGCGGGCGCAATGATCTCTCCGAGGTTAGTCCTTTGCACCGCAGCCAACACCCAGTCGGCACGCTCCGGCTTTTCAAAAGCTGGCACTTTTTCACCACGGAAGAACTCATGGGCAGCACGATGCAGCGAGTGCGCGGCGTTGTAGATCGTTTTCATCGCGCTATTTTGCCTTTCGGTTCCGTGTTTTGCCGGACTGTCGCAGACGCCGGCCGCAGGCGCCCGAATCAAGCACAATCACGTCGTCATCATCCGTTTTCCGGGCGCCAACATGTCTGCTGCCAATGACGAACTTCCTCTGCAAGCCGAGTTCAATCCCCTGATCCGCCCCTACCTGGTAATCAGCATCGGGTTCACGCTGCTGATGACCATCATCGGCATTCCGCTCGCGATTATCTGGTTCTTCGGCGTGGGGCAATGGTGGGCGCGACACTATTTTGAGAAACTGGAATGTGTTCTCTCGGAAAACACACTGCGCTACCGCAAGGGCATTATTTTCCAGGTCGAGAAGACGATTCCGCTGGAAAACATTCAGGACGTCACCTTCATTGAGGGGCCACTGCTCAAGCGTTTTCACCTGAGCATTCTCAAGTTCGAGACGGCTGGCCAAAGCGCCGGGCAGGCGCACGACATGAAGCTCATTGGCATCATCAATGCGCATCACTACCGCTCGCAAATTCTTGCCGCTCGTGAGCAGCTCAAGCGTCCGCAACGCCTTGCTCCGGCAACGATGGACGCCGCGGATCGTGCGCAGGCGGACGCCCTGCGAGCGATTCAGCACAGTCTTGAAGAAATCGCCGTCCTGTTAAAGGAGCGGCTGCCGAAATAGCGGTCGGCTGTTATTGCGGAGGACCGAAACCACCACCGCCCGGTGTCTGGATGACGAACACGTCGTCTACCTGCATTTCAACTTCGCAGATATGGCCGTAGTCTTCGCGACCGCCGCCTGCTCGCTCTACCCAATTTTTTGCCGCTGCGCCTGGTTCGCCGCCGTCCATGCCGTGCGGGCGGTTGACACGATTGTTGGCGAGAATCGCCGCAGTCATTGGCGACAGGAAGCGGATACGACGATCCGCGCCATCGCCGCCGTGATACTTGCCTTTGCCGCCAGTACCCCGATTGATCGTGTGTGAATCAACGCGCACCGGATAGCGGAATTCAAGAACTTCCGGGTCGGTTAGGCGCGAGTTGGTCATGTGGCATTGCACGACACTGGTTCCGTCAAAATCAGGGCCAGCGCCAGACCCACCCGAGATCGTCTCGTAATACTGATAGGTATCGTTGCCGAACGTGAAGTTGGTCATGGTGCCATAGGCACCAGCAAGTACGCCCAGAGCGCCGTAGAGGCAGTTGGTCGCAGCCTGCGACACCTCGACGTTGCCGGCCACCACCGCCGCTGGATACACCGGCGACAACATGCTGCCGTCAGGGATCACGATATCGATGGGCTTCAGGCAGCCCGCGTTCATCGGAATCTCGTCGTCAACTAGCGTGCGGAAGACGTAAAGCACAACGGCACGGCTCACACTGCGGGGTGCGTTGAAATTGCTTGGGCGCTGCGCTGACGTCCCCGTAAAGTCCACTTTGGCCGATCGCTCCGCACGATTGATCGACACCTTGACGTGAATGTGGCTGCCGTCATCGAGGTCGACGCCGAACTCGCCATCGGTGAGTTTGTGAATTACGCGGCGCACGCTTTCCTCTGCGTTGTCCTGCACGTGATTCATGTACGCCACGACAACGTCACGCCCAAAGTGTTCCACCATTTTGGCCAGCTCGATTGCCCCCTTGTTGCAGCTTGCAACCTGCGCACGCAGGTCGGCGATGTTCTGGGTGACATTGCGTACGGGATGGGCGTCGTGGGTCAGGATGTGAGTTAATTCCTCCTCGAGGAACACACCCTCGCGAACCAGTTGCACGTTGTCGAGCAACACGCCCTCTTCCGAAATGTGTTTCGAGAACGGCGGCATCGAACCCGGCGTGATACCGCCGATGTCTGCGTGATGACCACGTGCGGCCGTGTAGAAGAGCGGCTTCGTTTCACCCGGCAGGAACACAGGTGTGACGACGGTTACGTCGGGAATGTGGGTCCCACCCGCGTACGGTGCGTTTAGCACGAAGGCGTCACCCGGCTTCATGGTGCCCGCGCGTTTCTCCAGAATCACGCGCACGCTTTCGCCCATCGATCCGAGATGCACCGGCATGTGCGGTGCGTTGGCGACGAGATTACCTTCAGGGTCGAAGATCGCGCAGGAGAAATCGAGGCGTTCCTTGATATTGACCGAGTAGCTGGTGTTGGCCAGCGTGACACCCATCTGCTCGGCAATCGCCATAAACAGATTGTTGAAAACCTCAAGCAGCACCGGATCGGCCGTGGTGCCGATGGCGTGGGCGCGCTCCGCCTTTTTCGTGCGTTCGAGCACAAGATGGTTTTGTGTGGTGACGACCGCGCGCCACTCCGGCTCAACCACCGTCGTAGCGATGGGCTCTTTGATGATGGCCGGGCCAACGATAACGTCACCCGGTCGCAGGTCTTCGCGATAGAACACCTGCGTCGGTCGCAGCGCGTCGTCGCTGAATACCTTGACTTCGGCACGGGCGTGCAAGCCTTCTGCTCGCGCCGCAAGATCGGGCGCCGCCTCCCGCGCAGATTGCGCGTGACCAATCGCTTCCGCTGCAACCGCCTCAACAACAAGCGCACGACCCGGCATCAGGAAGCCATAACGTTGTCGATAAGTCGCTTCGAACGCCTTGAGCAGTGAAGCGTTCGATGTCGATGCTTCCAGCGGCAACTCAATCGTCGTATCGGTACCGTCGTATTTAAGTGCAAGCGAGTTCACAACGCGCACTTGGGCCGCCGTGAGCCCCTGTGCTTCCACGTCGGCGCGCGCATGGCTGCCAAGCGCTGAGAACTCGGCGGTAAGCGACGCCAACAACTCGTCCGACAATTCCTTCTCAACGGCCGCCTGCCTAAGCGTGCGCACATCGGCGAGGCCCATTCCATACGCCGAGAGCACGCCCGCGAAGGGATGGATGTACACGCGTTGCATGCCGAGCGCGTCGGCGACCATGCAGGCATGCTGGCCCCCCGCGCCACCGAAGCAGGTCAGCGTGTACTCGGTCACGTCATACCCGCGCTGCACACTGATGTGCTTGATCGCGTTGGCCATGTTTTCGACGGCAATGCGCAGGAAGCCCGCGGCAATTTCTTCGGGTGACTTCTTTTGACCGGTCGCTTTTTCAACCTGCAACGCGAGCAGTTCAAATTTTTCAAAGACCGCACAGGCATCGAGCGGCTCGTCGCCGTTTGGCCCGAAGACTGCCGGAAACAGTTCCGGGCGCAACTTGCCAACCATGACGTTGCAGTCAGTGACCGTCAACGGACCGCCACGACGATAGGCCGCCGGCCCGGGATTGGCACCCGCGCTCTCCGGCCCCACACGGAACTTGCTGCCGTCAAATGTGCAGATCGATCCGCCGCCTGCGGCCACGGTGTGAATCTGCATGATTGGCGCACGCAAACGGACGCCCGCGACTTCGGTTTCGAACGCGCGTTCATACTCACCGGCGAAATGGGTGACGTCCGTGGACGTGCCCCCCATGTCAAACCCGATCATCTTGTCGAATCCCGCGAGCTGCGTGACTGCCGCTGCGCCGACAATGCCGCCTGCGGGACCGGAAAGAATCGCATCCTTGCCCTGAAACTTGTGTGCGTCAGTGAGTCCGCCCGAGCTTTGCATGAATTGCAGGCGAACATTGCCGAGCGCCGATTGCACCTGCTCGACATAACGACGCAGAATCGGCGACAAGTAGGCATCCACCACGGCGGTGTCACCACGGGACACGAACTTCATCAGTGGTGACACTTCATGCGACACGCTGATCTGCGTGAAGCCGATATCCTGAGCTATGCGCTTCAGCGCCGCTTCATGCTGCGTATAGCGATAGCCATGCATCAGGCACACCGCAACCGTCCTGAATCCCTCACTAAATGCGGCCTCCAGGTCAATGCGCGCCATCGCTTCGTTCAACGACAATACAACATCGCCGTGTGCGCCGATGCGCTCGTCAACCTCAACAACCGACTCGTAAAGCAGTTCCGGCAACTCAATCTTGCGAACAAAAAGTTTGGGGCGAGCCTGATAGGCGATGCGAAGCTGGTCACGAAAACCACGCGTCACGACAAGCAGCGTGCGTTCACCCTTGCGTTCAAGCAGCGCATTGGTGGCAACCGTGGTGCCCATCTTGACGGCCTCAATCTGCTCAGCGGGAATCGCTTCACCTGCTTTAAGGCCCAACAGATCCCGCACACCCTGAACCGCCGCATCCTTGTAGCGTTCCGGATTTTCAGAGAGCAGTTTGTGCGTGACAAGCGTCCCATCTGGCTTCCTCGCCACGATGTCGGTGAAGGTGCCTCCCCGGTCAATCCAGAATTGCCACTGGTTGTTCGCCACTACTTCCTCGGTTCCTGCTGCCTTCATTTACTCGCTGCCATGAAATACGGTATAAAAACTTCGAGAGCGTCGGCGCCGACCGCCTTCACCCATTCACTGGAAAACCGCTCGCCGATGCGCTGGATCTCCCGTTCCAGACCCGGTGGGGTAGCGCCGATCTTAACGCCATTGCGACGCAGCGTTTCCACCGATTCCTGGGCGGCCAGCTCGCTGGCCGCCCAGCCACGGCGCTCGGCGCTTTCGGCGGCACGCATGACGGCGGTGCGCGCCTCGGTCGGCAGTGAGTTAAAGCGCTTCAGGTTCACCAGAACAATATTCTTGGGATACCAGGCGTTGATCTCATAGTAGTAGCGAACGTGATCCCAAACGCGACTCTCAACGCCCGTCACGGCCGAAGTGATCATACTGTCAATGCGGCCATCGGTCAGCGCCTTGCCTACGTCCACCATCGCTACATTTACCGGCGTTGCACCAAGCGACTGCGCGATGCGCACCGTCGTATCGTTATAAGTGCGCATGTTGGAGCCACGAAAATCCTTCGCATCCACAATGGGTCGTTTCGAATAGAGCCCTTGCGGCGGCCACGGCACGGCATAGAGCAGCTTCAGTCCGCGCTGCGCAAGAAGCCGCTCCATGGTCGGTCGTTGCAGCGCCCAAAGGCGGCGCGCATCCGGGTAGCTACCGACGACGAACGGCACCGAATCTGCGCCAGCAAGACTCAGGTCCTTGACCATGCTGGTCATGATCGTTTCGCCTGCGTCAACGCGACCGTCCTGCACCGCCTGACGGACATCGTTGAGCGACACCAGGCTGTTGCCGGGATAAACCTCTATCTTCAGGGCGCCTTCTGTCGCGCGGACCACGTCGTTGGCGAAGGTCGTGATGTTCTGTGTGTGAAAGGAGTCCGCGCGATAGCCGGTAGCTAGCTTCCACGTCACCTGGGCAAATGCGGCGGACGAGAAAGAAGTGATCAGCAGTAACGTAACCAGGATACGACGATTCATGATGAAACCTCCGTGGATTGACTACATGTGGTTCGGAAGCCAGAGCACAATGTCCTGCACAAAGTAGGTCGCAAGTACCGCAACCAGCATCAGGAAGAACAGCGGCATGGCGGTACGCGCGAGGTAAGTGATTTCCCGCCCCGTCAGGTTCTGCAGTACAAACAGGTTGAACCCCACAGGCGGCGTGATTTGCGCCATCTCCACCACTAGCACGATGAAGATACCGAACCAGATCAGATCAAATCCGGCTTTCTGTACCGTCGGCAGCAGGACGGTCATGGTTAGCACCACCATCGAGATGCCGTCAAGGAAACAGCCGAGCACGATGAAGAAGCCCGTAAGCATCAGTATCAGCACGAATGGCGAAAGGTTGAGACCGCCAATGAACTCTGCCAGATGCCTCGGCAAACCCATGAAACCCATAGCGAGCGTGAGGAAGGCCGCACCGGCAAGAATGAGCCCGATCATGCAATAGACACGACATGCGGCGATCAGCCCTTCCTTGAACAGCTCCCACGTCAGTGAACGCTCGATCGCGGCAAGCACGAGAGAGCCTGCAACGCCGAAAGCGGCAGCCTCGGTCGCTGTGGCAATGCCACTGTAGATCGAACCGAGCACAACCGCGATCAACGACACAACCGGAATGAGATGACGCGATTCGTAGAGCTTTTCTTTAAAGCTGAAAACCGCATCCGCGGCCGGCACTTTGTCTTTGTTGAACAAAGCCCAAACGATGATGTAGCCCATGAACAGCGAGGCCAGCATCAGTCCGGGAATGACACCCGCAATGAAGAGCTTGGCGATGGACACGTTCGCCGCGACGCCATACACAATCATGATGATCGACGGCGGGATCAAGAGTCCCAGCGTACCGGCACCAGCGAGCGTGCCGATGGCAATGTCATCTGGGTACCCGCGCTTCTTGAGCTCTGGCAGCGTGATTTTTCCGATGGTGGCGCAGGTCGCAGCACTTGATCCTGACACTGCCGCGAAAATTGTGCAGCCAATGACATTGGTGTGCAGCAATCGGCCCGGCAAATGATTTAGCCAGGGCGCGAGCCCTTTGAACATGTCGCTGCTGAGCTTGCTGCGGAAGAGGATTTCGCCCATCCACAAGAACAGGGGCAATGCGGTGAGTGTCCAGCTGGAAGTTGAACCCCAAATGGTGAGTACCATGCTGTCGCCAACGGGGCGTGAGGTGAACAGTTGCATCGCGAACAATGCAACACCGAGCAGTGACAGACCGATCCAGAGGCCAGAGCCGAGAACGATCAGCAATACGATGATCAAGCCGAATGCGAGGATGACTTCCATGATGGCCCTATTCGAAGTTCGCTGACGCGTTGTCGGCGAAGAACGGTTGAGCCCGCAGGCGAGAGACCAGTGCGTCAAGGAAGGCCAACGCGAAACCTGCACAACCAACGACCATCGTCAATTGCGGAATCCACAGTGGCGTGGCGTCGGCAGCTGGGGATACGTCGTGCGTTGTGTAAGACACCCAGGCCAATTGGGCGGCATACCAGGTCACAAAGACAGCGAGCACCAAGCCCGCGATCAGCGCCCAGTATTCGAAGACAATACGCGCCCGTTCCGGCAAACGCTGCAGCAATAGTGACACGCGAATGTGATCACCATGTTGCAGCGTTTCCGGAAGCGCAAGAAACAGGGCCGCAGCGATTGAGTACCCGGCGTAGGCGTCGAGCCCCTGCAGATCCCAATGCATCTCGCGCGCGGCAACACCCAGCATGATCGCCGCAAAGGCGAGCAGCATGGAAATGCAGGCCAGCAGCATCAGAAACCGGTATATCCTGGAGCAAAACGTTCCCATATCGCATCCCCTCGATGTGATTCAGACCAATTGAGTTTTTCTGGCGTCCTCTCTTTAGAGGTCCGTCTATTTCAGGCTAAGGCGCGCTGATATGCGCCAGCAGTCGTCGACTACTTTTTTCGGTACGCACCGATGATCGCCTGACCATCTGCGCCCGCCGCTTTCGTCCAGTCTGATGTCATTGCGTCGCCAATCGACAACAACTCTTTCTTGAGCGAATCAGAGGGTGCTGAAACCTTCATTCCTTTGGCCGCGAGTTCCTTGATGAACTCACTATCCTTTTGCTCGCTGGTTTGCCATCCGCGCAGCTCAGCTGCGGCAGCCGACTTGAGAACTGCGTCCTGTGTCGCCTTATCGAGCGCGTCAAACGCCTTCTGACTAACGACTGTCGCATTGCGGGGCAACCAAGCAGCGACTGAATAGAAATATTTGGTCTGCTCAAACAGTTTGTTCTCGATACCACTTGCGCTGGAGGTCAGGAAATTCTCGACTGTTCCGGTGGCTAGGGCCTGCCCAAGTTCTGCGAGCTGAATAGTTGTCGGCTGCGCTTTGAGCAACTGCGCAATGCGGGTGGTCGCAGGGTTGTAGGCGCGCATCTTGGTTCCCTTCAGATCGTCGGGGCCGTTGATCTGCTTGACCGAGTACAAGGACTGCGGAGGCCACGGCACCGAGAAGAGCAACTTTATACCCTGGCTCGCAAGAAGTTTTTCGAGTGCGGGGCGCTGCGCTTCATAAAGCTTTCTTGCGTCCGCGTAACTAGTTGCGAGGAAGGGAATCGAGTCAACACCAAATAGCGCATTTTCGTTCGCGGATCCAGACAGGATGAATTCGCCCGCCTGCGTCTGACCGGTTTGCACGGCCCGCTTGATCTCGTTGGCCTTGTACAGCGAACCGTTGGCGTGTAAAGTGATTTTGAGTTTTCCTGCAGTGGCCTTGTCTACGTCGTTCGCGAACGCCTGCACATTTTCAGTTTGAAAGCTACCCGTCGCGTAGCCGGTCGGCAGGTCCCATTTAGTCTGCGCGAAGCTCGCCGCTGCCGCCAGACTTGCGGCCAATAAAGCCAAAACGTTCTTCATGAGAATCCCCTAAAAATAATTGAGTGACCGAGCCGCTAAAAGCTCGCTAGTTGATGATTGAACAAATCGGTAATCAGCATCGCGCCCGGTGCGTGCGTGATGCAGAAATCGGGTTTGGCCTGTGTGATTGCCGCTTGCGGCGTAACGCCGCACGCCCAAAACACGGGAACTTCGTCATCGTTCACCGCGACTGGATCCCCATAGTCAGGCGCGTTCAGATCAGCAATACCAATCAGGTGTGGCAGCCCGACGTGTACTGGTGCGCCATGCACCTGCGGAAAGCGCGACGTGATCTGCACTGCGCGTATGGCATCTGCCGGGCGAAATGGTCGCATCGAAACCACCATGGGCCCGTGAAACGGCCCGGCAGGCGCTGTCGAAATGTTTGAACGAAACATCGCCACGTTCTTTCCCTGCTCAATGTGCCGCAATGGCATGCCTGCATCCTGCAGAGCCTGCTCGAACGAGAACGAACAACCGATAACAAAGGTCACAAGGTCATCACGCCACAAGTCTGTGATATCAGTCGGTTGATCAGCCAACTGGCCGTCACGCCACACTCGATATTGCGGAACGTCTGTACGAATATCGATGTCGCAACCAAGTTCGGGAAGTCGCCATCGTCCAGGCTCCGATACTGCAAGCAAAGGGCACGGTTTTGGATTACGCTGGCAGTAGCGGAGAAAGTCATTGGCCAACGTTTCGGGCAGGATTACAACATTGCCCTGCACGTGCTGATGGGCAAGGCCGCTGGTGTGACTTGTCCATTCGCCGGTCCGGATTTTTCCGCGCGCCGTCAAGGCAGCGAGACGGCCTTTTGCCGACGGAGTGTCACTCGCTATTTGGGCCAGAGGCATGCTGATGCAATTCGCCGTGTTTGTTGATGGAAGCGATTCTGTCGAGCGACAAGGCGCCATGCAAACACAAAATTTTCTTGTTACGTCATCGTTTTTTTCGATGCTTTGTCAGGCGTATTGAGTGCTCCGTAGCGCTTTCGAGCAACTGGTCAGCCATCAGCGCAGTGGGATCAGACCGGTAACTCGCGTGGATGGGCAACGGTGGCAATTCACTTGCGCATAACAGTGCTTTGATCGTTCGCGACTCCTGCAACCGGGTCACAGCAGCGGCTGGCAGCGTTGCCACGCCGAACCCGCCTTGAACCAGTTGCACCATCGCCGAAATGGATGAAATCGCGTGTACTTTTCGTGGCTGCACACCTTCAGATTTCAGGAGATCCAGTAGGCCAACGTACGGCTGTGACCCACGCTGAAAGGTCAACAGATCATGCTCCTCAAAGTCTTTCAGTACGTACCGGCGCTTGGTGTGCGTGTCGGAATTTCCGACAAAACACATATCCATAGCTGGCAGCGTTCTGGTACGAACACCGTCACCGCTGGCAGGCAGCGCTGCAAAGGCAAGATCCAGCACGCCGCGTCGGAGCTGATCGATCAGAACCGGCGTTGTCTCAACGGTGAGTTCAAGTTCAAGTGCAGTATGTTCTGCCCGGAGTTGCTGTATCCATGGAATCAACCACGAATGCAGCACCGACTCGATGGCTCCAACTCTCACGGTCAATTGCGGTGATTCGCCTGAACCGATCTCTTCTTTGGCAGCGCGCTGCAATTCAAGCAGCTTCTGCGCGTGCATCAGGAATCGTGATCCGGCGACGGTGAGGCGGAACGTCTTGTCGCGCCGATCCAGCAGCAGCGCGCCGAGTTCGTCTTCAAGCGCTGCCACTCGCGCGGACATTGCCGACTGCGTGATGAACAATTTTTCCGCCGCACGCGACACCGACTTGAGCGTCGCAACCCAATAGAAGGCCTCGACGAAGCGCAGGTTCATGAAGCGTCAGTGGCGTGCGGAGCCATCGCCCGTATCTATAGCTTCATGTTGGTTGGCAACCATGTCACGATACCCGGCAAGAAGTAGATGATCAGCACCGCAACACACATCAGGAAGAACATGGGCAACGTCACCCGGGCGATGTAGGTCAACTCGCGCTTGGTCATGCCCTGTAGCACAAACAGGTTAAAGCCGACAGGCGGCGTGATTTGCGCCATTTCGACCACCAGTGTGATGAAGATTCCAAACCAGATGAGGTCGATACCTGCACTTTGAACGGTGGGTAAGATCACGCCCATCGTCAGTACAACCATCGAAATGCCATCGAGGAAGCAGCCGAGCAAAATGTAGAACAGCGCGAGCGCGATGATGAGCCAGAACTGCGACAGACCGAGACCATTGATGAACTCCGCCAAGGCCCGAGGCAACCCAAGATAGCCCATCGCCAGCGTCAGGAAGGCCGCGCCGGTAAGGATGAGTGCAATCATGCAGTAGAGGCGTGTGGCGCCGAGCAGGCTGTCCTTGAACGTCGTCCAGCTAAGCGATCCTTGCAACAGCGACAGAATGAGGGAGCCGACAACACCGACCGCCGCGGCCTCCGTGGCCGTGGCGATGCCGGTGTAAATCGAACCAAGCACCGCCATGATCAAGAGCACGACCGGAATCAGATGGCGCGACTCGTGCAGTTTCTGCATGAAGGTGTAGCTCGCACTTGCAGCCGGTATCTTCCCGGGATTGAACAGGGCCCAGACTACGATGTAACCCGAGAACAGCGTAGCAAGCATGACGCCCGGCAGCACACCCGCCATGAATAGCTTTGAAATGGAAACGTCAGCAGCAACGCCGTACACGATCATGATGATCGAAGGCGGTATCAGCAGGCCCAGCGTGCCCGCGCCCGCCAGCGTGCCAATGATCTGGTCGTCAGGATAGCCACGACGCTTGAGCTCAGGCAACGTCATCTTGCCAATGGTGGCGCAGGTCGCCGCAGATGAGCCAGAGACCGCCGCGAAGATCGCGCAACCAATCACGTTGGTATGCAACAAGCGCCCCGGCAGCCTTTCGACCCATGGCGCCAGCCCCTTGAACATGTCCTGCGACAGCCGCGTGCGAAACAGGATTTCACCCATCCACACGAACAGTGGCAGTGCAGTGAGCGTCCAGCTACTCGACGCCCCCCAAATCGTCACCGCCATGGCGTCGCCCGCAGGACGCGAGGAAAACAGTTCCATCGCGACCCAGGCAACACCGGCAAGCGTCAGGCCGATCCAAACGCCCCCAGCGAGAAGTCCGAAGAGCACCGCCACCAATAGCAACGTAATCAGAATATCCATGTGATGCTCGCCCTACTCGTTGTGCAGCGACTCGTCGCTTGAAAGAGCAGTGCGTGTGCCGCGCCACTCAGCTACAAATTCATCCACGAACGCAATACAGAGAATTGCTGTGCCCAGCGCCATCGCGATCTGCGGGATCCAAAGCGGTGTGGCATCGTTGCCCGTAGAAATGTCATTGAACTGCAATGACTGCCAGCAGAGCTTCACACTGAAAATCGCGAGCAATAGAGAAAGCAGAATGGCAACCGCCAAGCTAAACAATTCGAGCTTGTGACGCGTACCGGGTGCTGTGGCCTGCAACAGTAGCGTCACCCGTATGTGTTCTCCACGCTTCAATGTGTGCGCCAGTGCAAAGAAACCGGCACCTGCCATCATGTAACCGGCGTAGGCGTCGGTGCCACGCACATGAAAACCGATTTCTCGCCCGAGAATCGAGAGCAACACCATAACCAGCAACGCCACCATGAATGCAGCCGCGATCCACGCAGCCACATCGTAGAGTTGATCGAGCGCCTTACGCATGAACATTCCCCTAAAAAAACAGGGCGGTGACGACCGCCCTGTTTTCAGTTTCTCGTTGATATCAACAGACGCCGCTATTTGCGGTAGGCGTCGACCAGAGCCTGACCTTCGGCCCCTGCGTTCTTTATCCACTCCGCCAGCATCGTGTCTCCCGCTTTTTTCATGTCGGCAGTAAGCTGCGCGGAGGGTTTAACGATACTCACACCATTCTTGCGGAGAATGTCCAGCGACTCGGTATTGGTCTTTTTGGACATGTCCCAACCACGCGTCTCGGCCTCTTTTCCAGCCTTGAGCACAGCATCCTGCGTTGCCTTGTCAAGGGCGTCGAAGGCTTTCTTGTTCATCAACACGGCATTCTTTGGGAGCCAGGCCTGCGTGTCATACCAGTTCTTGATGTGCTCGTAGGTCTTTGTGTCCACGCCCGTCGAACCCGAACTCATGTAGCTCTCCACGACTCCAGTAGCCAGCGCTTGTGACAGCTCAGCAGCCTGCACGGTAACCGGCTGCGCGCCGACCAGCTCGGCGATGCGCGCCGTAGCCGGACTATACGCGCGCCATTTGCTGCCTTTCAGGTCAGCGGCGCTCGCCAGTGGTTTCTTGGAATAGATCCCTTGCGGAGGCCACGGTACGGCATAAAGCAGCATCATGCCCTGTTCACCCAGTTTTTTCTCCATCACAGGCTTTTGCGCTGCATAAAGCTTGGCGGAGGCTTCATAGCTATCCGCCAGAAACGGTACGCCGTCGGCGCCAAAAATCTGCCATTCGTTCTGGAAATTGGCTAACAAGATCTCGCCCATCTGCGCGCCGCCCGTCTGCACAGCGCGTTTGATCTCTGGTGCCTTGAACAGGGACGCGTTCGAATGAACCGTAATTTTCAGCTTGCCGGCCGTCGCTTTGTCGACGTCAGCCGCAAATTGAGTCAGATTCTGCGTGTGAAAATTGCTGGGGGCATAGGCTGCAGCAAGGTCCCATTTGGTCTGCGCCATGCCTGATGCCGCATACAGCGCAGCGCCAAGCGCCAGCATTCGAAAGGTGAATTTCATCTTGGTCTCCAGAAAATGTTGTGGCTATTCGAGTTGGCGACGATCTTTGCGTGAGCGCTGCCGGTAAAGCCCGATTTTGACTGCTTTCGCAAAAGCACATGGGGCAGGATATTACTAATACAGAACTGCAACCTACGTAACGAGAAAAAATGGGCAAATCGCCACCAAGGGCAAACATGTGGCGCCGCGCGTTTTCTACGTCCCGTCGCGGTCGATACATCGGATAATTAAAGCAAGTACCGGACCGATATTCAAATCCATCCTACGCAATGCGCTCGCCGCTCGGCATCCTGATGCTAGATACCGCTTTTGCCCGGCCAGTTGGGGACGCGGGAAATCCCGATTCCTGGCCTTTTCCCGTGCTCATCGAGCGGGTGAGAAGGGCCTACGCGCGGCCCGTCGTGCAAGGATCGTTCGCTGCGAATGCCCCGTTCAAAGAGGCCGGCCAGCGGTTGGTAGATCGGGGCGCTAAGGCCATCATCACGACGTGCGGCTTTCTGGTGCGCCACCAGGATGCGCTTCAAGCCTCGTTACCCGTTCCGGTTTTGACTTCGACACTGACGCAGTATCGTCGGCTGCAAAGCGCAATGCGCTCCGATAGACGTCTGGCCATCCTGACCATCGATGCTGGCGCAATCGACACGTCGGTACGAGCTGCGGCAGATATAGATGCCGGCGCATTGGTGTTTTCACCTGCGGCGGATTCGCATTTCGTTTCGGCAATACTCGATGGCGAGGACCCTCTGGATGTCGCTCGCGCAGAAGCAGAGTGGGTAGAGCTCGCTCGTCGCTGCCAGGCGGCGCATCCTGAGATTGGTGGCTGGCTGTTTGAATGCGCCAATATGCCGCCTTACAGCGCGGCCGTGCAGCGGGCAACGGGACTGCCTGTTTATGACGCGCTCGCCCTAGGACGGGAACTCCACGCCGGGCTGCAGATATGAAGGTTGAACTGCAGGCGACGATCGATCGTTTTTGTGACCACCTGTGGCTGACGGACGGGCTCGCGCAGTCAACGCTCGCCAGTTATCGTCAGGATATGGTGCGATTTAGCCAGTGGTGCGATTTCAGTTCGTTGCCACTCGACGAAGTGTCACGCGGCGACATTGAGCGATATCTGTCTGCGCAGTTTTCCGAAAAAGCTCGCGCCAGCTCGGTGAACCGACGTCTCTCGACCCTGA
>Ga0209023_10004745_pt1 | contig 15279 bp, 10 predicted proteins | sample LakOneMetagenome_FD_187468 | JGI IMG/M metagenome (GOLD analysis project Ga0209023, IMG submission 187468) | Freshwater and sediment microbial communities from Lake Erie, Canada (SPAdes) (version 2) | ecosystem: Environmental > Aquatic > Freshwater > Lentic | place: Lake Erie, Canada... | reverse complement strand
GGCAGACCTCGCGCTGGCGCGCAGCGACTTCGTGCTCGCGGAGGAGCTGGCCCGGGTCGCGGTGGCGGCCGGGCAGGGCGCGTCGGCGACCATCCGACTGGGCGAGGCGCTGCATCGGCAGCAACGACCAGCAGACGCGGAGGCGGTGTTCGCGGCGATCGCGTCGCAGCTTGCCGACCTCGATCCTCCGCTGCGGCTGCGCTACGCCGAGGGACGAGCGCTGGCCTTGAGCACCGAGCTCGGCCGACTCGACGATGCCATCACGGTGCTCGAGGACACGTTGGCGACGATGCCGGACGGGCGTCCTCGATGGGCGCTCGAGGCACGCCTCGCGTTCGTGCTCTCGGACTGCGGTCGGCTGCGCGCCGCAGCGCCGCTCGCGGAAGCGCGTCTGGCCGCGGTGGCGGAAGACGAGGTTGCGGCCCTCTCCGCCCTCACGGCGTTCGCGACGGTGCGGACGCTGAGCGGTCGTGGTCGAGACGCGCTGGAGACCCTCGATGCGATGGTGCCGATCGCCCTCGCCCACCTCGACGCCATACCGGCCGGCCTCGGCTGGATCGCCGCGCAGCGCATGTTGGCTCAGTACCTCCTCGGGGAGCTCGAGGCAGCCGCGGAGTTCAGCGCCGCCGTCGAGACGATGGTCGCCGACGATCCCGACCCGACGCGCCGCGCCGCGGTGTTGATGGTCCGTGGGTTGGTTGCAACCGACCAGGGGAAGCTCAGCGAAGCACTGCGGTTCTTGCAGCAGTCCGCCGCGCTGCACGAGCTCGACAACCGGCGCGGCTACCAGACGTGGACGTTCGCGATCATGTCCCGCGTCCGCTCCCAGCAAGGAGAGCTGACCGAGGCGGAGGTTGCGCTGGCCGGGGCCCGGCGAACGCTGTGGCCCGGCGGACAGGTGATCGACTCCGACCTGGACGTCGCGGCGCTGTGGGTAGAGGTGCTCCGCGGTCGGCTGGCCGACGCGGAGGTGCTCCTCGATGAGGCCATCGCTCGGGCGGACGGCGAGGACAAGCTGATGGTCTCGGCCTTCCTCCGGCACGAAGCGATCCGGGTTGGCTTGCCAGCGGCCCGGCACGTCGATGCCCTCGCCGCCGTCGCAGCCATCGACCAAGGACGCCGAGCGGCGATCTGGCACGAGCACGCGGCCGCGCTGGCCGGTGGTCGAGGCGAGGACCTCGTCGCGGTCGGTCACAAGTTCGACGCGCTCGGCACGCACCTCATCGCGGCCGAGGCGTTCGCCCGCGCCGCCGTCGCGCTGCGCCACGCCGGGTCGCCCGCGCTCGCAGCGCAGGCCAAGGAGCTGAGCCGCCAACAGCGGGCCTGGTGTCCGGGCGCCCGCACTCCTGCGCTGCACCTCGATGACCTCGTCGTGGGTCTCACCGTGCGCGAGCTCGAGGTCGCGACCCGAGCGGCGGCGGGTAAGGCGAACCTCGAGATCGCGGACGACCTCGGCATCTCGGTGCGCACCGTCGAGACCCACCTCCAGCGAGCGTTCGCCAAGCTCGGGGTCAACCGCCGCACCGATCTCACGTCGCTGCTGTGGCCGGACTGATCACCGGCGCGCCCCCTTCGTGGTCCACAGCCCGGGCGATGTCCAGGGCGACGGCGAGGGCGAAGGTGACGGCGCACGATCGGTGGATCTGCCCTCGCGTTGAGCCGCACCGCCCCGAGCGAGCTCAGAGATCCACGATGTTCTCGTGCTTCGCCACCGCCTGCGTCATCGCCGCGGGCAGCTTCGTGCCGAAGGTCGCGACCACCAACGCATCCTTCGCGTCGATGCGATCGATGGTGAACACCTCCTTCCAGGGTTGACGTGTCACGAGGGATCGCCCACCGTCGACGACGGCTCGCAACTCGTCGACCGCTCGAGCGGCATCGGCGGAGGACGCCTTGTGCGCAACGATGTAGGCGCCTGCCGTCCCGGCCCGCACCGTGGTCCCCACGAAGATCGGCGATGCGGGCGGCCCGCTGGCGCGCAACACCGACCCCGAGCTCGGTTCACTCGCCGATCCCGGGCCAGAGCGGTCATTGCTGACGCTCGGCTCCGCGTGATCGACCGCCAGCATCGTCACGGCTCCGATCTCGTCGAGCGCGACCGCCGCCTGCGCGATCTCGGGCCGGTCGGTGGCGCCGCCCCGCCCCGCCCACGCATCGATGGCGCGGTGCATCCAGGTGTCAGTCAGGGAAACGATCAGGTGGTCGGCGGCGACGAGCACCCGCATCGGGCGGTTCAGCTGTTCGAGCGAGGGGCCGCCGCTCCGGACGACCTCGAGCTCGGCCCCCGATTCACGGAGGTAGGACTCACCCTCGTGTGTGGCCACGGTGGCGTCCGGCCCCACCCCTTCGCTGCGGCGCAGCCCGGCCGTCACCTTGTCGACATCGAACGTCCCGACCAGGACGGCGACGTACCCCTCCTTGAACGCGTTGATCTCGATGGCGCGATCGGCGCCGTACGGGAGCACGTCGACGACGTCGCGCCACATGTCTGGTTGCGGCTTCCAGATGCTCGGGATGATCGGCGTGCCGAGCTTCACGAGCTCGCTCGTCTTGGACCCGAACTTGCTGTCCTTGGCATCGATGCCGACCTGCGCTCGCATGGCGACGAGGTCGACGCCTTGCGTGGTTGCGCCCGCAACGCCGGTGGGGTCGGGCAACTGCGCGAGCAGCGCGCGCCACCCCGCCCCGGGCGGGTCAGGAGAGGCCGCGCGACGGGCGACGAACAACCCGCCGGTCACCAGGGCGACGACGATGAGCACAGCTGCGCTGAAGAGCAACGGCTTGCGCGATCCGTGTCGTTGCCCCGGCGAGCCCGGTTCGGTCGCGATGGCCACCGGCGGCGCGACCGGCGCGGGATCGACGAGCGGGGGAACCGGATCGGGGTCCGTGCCCGTAGGACCGATCGGTGGCGTTGCGACCGTTGCGGCCGGCGCCGTGTGGGTGGTCCACTGCGTCCCATCGAAGTAACGCTGCAGCGACGGATCGCCGTACGGATCCGCGAACCAACCCGCCTGTGCCATGCCTGCTCCTCGTTCGGCCCGGCCCCATCCTCGCATGGCGCGACGCTTCGAAGCCCGGGGTGAGATGCGCACGCAGCTCCGGCGACGCGTGGGTGCCGCCGGCTCGGCGATAGCGTCAGAGGGCGGAGCAGGTGCGGCATCGATCCACGAGAGTGAGCCCAACCGCGATGCGCCAGCACACGGCCCGAAGGACCAGGAGCTCGTCGGCGCCGTGGCGACCACCCGCCGGCCGCAGCGGTGGCCTGTCGCTTGGCGCGCAGGTCCCTCGCCACCGATGATCTCCGCCCACGCGCACTTCCTGGCGGCGGAGGCCCGCGCCTGGGCCGGTGTCGCTCGTCGGGAGCGCTGGATCGACTCGCAGGTCGCGAGGGCGCGCCTGCGAGTGCTCGATCACGGATCCGGTCCGGCCGTGGTGTTCCTGCACGGCATCACCGGGACCAGTTCGACGTGGCTGCCGATCCTGCCGCAGCTCGCGGGGTACCGGTGCCTGCTCGTCGACTTCTTCGGTCACGGCGGCAGCGACGACGTCGACTTCAGCGGCGTCGCGATCCGGCCGTTCGTGGTCGACATCCTCACGGAGGTGCTCGACGGCCTCGGTGTCGGACGATGCGCGGTCGTCGGGAACTCGATGGGCGGCATGTTCGCTCTCTGGCTCGCAGCGGCGCGCCCCGAGCGGCTCGACGCTGTGGTCGCCGTCGGGGAGCCGGGCGCCGCGCTGCCCGGGGTGCGGGCGCGCTTCCCCTTCTGGCTGCTCAGCACCCCGATCGTCAACCGTGTCGTGCTGGCGGCGCCGCCGCCGCTGCCCATGCAACGGGCCTACGAGCGGGTCCACCACGAGCGCCTCGACGCGCAGACCGCTGACATCCACGAGGCGGAGTACTGGGCCAGCCGGCGACGCGGCCGCGGCGAATCGATCGCCAGCCTCTCGCGCACCGTCGTGCGAACGACGCGGGTGCTCCCCGAAGCCGAGCTCACCGCGGCGGAGATCGATTCCTGGTCGGTGCCGACGCGGTTCATCTGGGGCGAGGAGGCACCGCTGCTCGCCCCCGACGACGCCCGCCAGACCATCGACCGCATGCCCAGCGCCGAGCTCATCGTCGTACCCGGCGGCCACATCCCTCAGCCCGAGGATCCTGCCGCCCGAGCCGCGCTCGTCCGAGACTTCCTGGCCGCCCACGCCGGACACTGAGCCGGTCCGACCCGCGGTCGTCCGAGACCAGCATCGTCAGCGAGGTGTTGGCATCGAACCGTTCGGGAACGGGTTGGTCGTGGCGGGCGTACGTCGCGTCGGGACCGCCGTGCCGACCTCGACCGACACGATGCCGGGCAGGCGTCGCATGGCGGCTGCGGCCTCCTCGACCTTGGGACGGGGGTCTTGACCGGGCGGCAAGGTGCCGTCCTCCCAGTAGAAGTCGAGCTCCGGCTCGTCGCGCTGGCTGGCCATCGAGTTGGCGCCGTAGGGATAGGCGAGGTCGAAGAGCTCTGTGTAGCGGCGCTCGTTCCACACGGCGGGGTCGACGACCACTCGCACCGCCCACACGCTCTCCGCGTCGATCGGTATGGATGGGTTCACTGTCCATCGAGGCCCGGTGGTCGCGGAGCCGGCCACCTCGGTCGCGGGGGAGGGGACTGTCGTCGGGCCCGATGACCCGTCGCCGACGCGCAGGTCCGCCGCGCCCTGCGTCGTGCCCCGGGCGATGGCGCCGCCGATGCCGAGCACCACGAGCGCCCCGAGCATCGCAGCCCCCACGCGCATCCGGGTCTGGCGGTCGCGTGATCGCTTCTCGAGCGAGGGGAGGTCGCCCGTGTGGTCGTGGCCTTGGGCTCGCAGCGTCTCGCCGAGGAACACGAGCTCGGGGTCGTCACCGAGAGGGCGGTGCTCGTCAGTCATCGTTCCTCCGCTTCCGCGGTCTCGTGGGCTGCGCGCAGGGCGGCGCGCCCTCGCTGCAGGTGCGTGCGCAGGGTGGACTGCGAGCACCCGACGAGCGCCGCCGCCTCTGCCGCGTCGAGCTGGTCGATGTAGACCGCCGCGATCGCGAGCGCTTGCTTGGGGGGCAGGTCTGCTACCCGCTCGAGGATCGCGTCGGCGGGACCCGGCGGGTCGACGAGCTGTTCGCCCGGGCCCAGCCGCCGGACGGCACGTCGCTCGGCGGCGCGCCGGTGGAACGACGACACCGCCCGGTTGGCGACCACGCGTCGCACCCATTGACCTGGATCGGACATGGCGCCAACGTGGCTCCACTTGCGGTGGGCGACGAGGAACGCGTCCTGCGCCAGCTCTTCGGCCACGGCCCACGACCCGCACAGCGATCTCGCCAGCGTCGCGGTGCGTGCGAACTCGCGTCGGTAGAGCTCGGTGAACGCCGCATCATCCCGGTGCAGGTAGTCGTCGGCGTCCATCGGGACCTCATCATGGGGCGCTGTCGGCGCCTCGGGCTGCATACCTCACCTCTCCAACGAGCGGACGTCGGTGTCTACCTGCGACCCGAAAGATGTGCGCCGCGCCGCACTCGCACCTGGACCTCGATCACGCGCTGGGAGCCGACGAGGTAGGAACGGGGGATGGCAGCCGACCGCATCCCTCTCGAGATCGATCGCCGGCAGGTGCTGGCCCATCGCGTGCACGTCCAGGGGCTCGACCGGGCGGACGGGTTGTCGGCGAGCCGCGCCCGGGACGTGCAGAAGCTCGCGATCCTGGACCTCGGCGTGCAGGGCTCCGGGGGCGCCGCCCCGCTGGCCCTCGCGAACCGTCTCGACGCGGCATCCCATGGCGCGCGGAGCGAGGCGGTGGCTGCGCAGCTCGACGGTGATCAGCTCGTCACCGTGTGGTCCCTCCGTGGCTCACCGCACGTCCACCGGCGCCGCGATCTGGCGCGGATGGCCCAGGGAGTGTGGCCGTTGAGCGGCCGCGATGCGATCGATCGGCTGGGCGGCAACGGCGCAGTGCTCGACGCATCCGACCTCGACCCCCTCGACGGCTACCAGGTGGCGATCGACGCCATGGCGGCGACCGTCACCGAGCCCATGACGAAGGCACAGGCGAGCGCAGCGGTGACCCGCGCCCTGCCGGAGGGGTTGAAGGCGTTCTGCAAGCCGTGTGGCTCGGTGCACGTCTTCGAGTCGCTGTTCCGCATGAGCGCGCTGCCCGCCGGCCTCGAGCTGCGCACCGAGCAGCGCACGCTCGTGCTGGCCCCCATGGAGGGCTGGGCGCCGTTCACGCCGCCGTCTCGTCCGACTCAGGCGCGCCACCTGATGCGCTCCTACCTGCATCTGCTCGGCCCCGGCACCGAGCGCGAGGCGGCCGCGCTGCTGGGCACGTCGGCCGGGGAGGTGGCGGCCGCGTGGCCGGGTGCCCTCGTGGCGGTGCGCGTCGGTGCGCGCGAGTGCTGGTTCGCCGAGGGGGACCTTGACGCGCTCCGGTCCGCGCCCGACCCCGACCTGGTGCGCCTGCTGCCGCCGTACGACCCCTACCTGCGCGGCTGGGACCGGGACGCTCTCGTGCCCGAGCGGGCGCACCAGAAGGCGATCTGGCGCGCGATCGGCAACCCGGGCGCAGTGCTCGTCGACGGCGAGGTGCGCGGGACGTGGCGCCCGAAGGCGAACGGGAAGCGCCTGAAGCTCACGGTGACCCCGTTCGCCAAGCTCTCGAAGCGGGTCACGGTGGCGCTCGACGAAGAGGCCGAGCTGGTGGCGGCGCTCCGCGGCGCCACCGAGGTCGACCTCGTGGTCGAGACCTGAGGGAACCCGCTCACCGCGGCCTCGCTCGTCAGGAGCGGGGGACCTCGCTCCAGGGCAGGACCTTGTCGACGCGCACGTCGCCGGGCAACCCGAGCACGCGCTCGCCGAGGATGTTCTTGGCGATCTCGGTGGTGCCGCCCTCGATCGAGTTCGCCCGGGCCCTCAGGAACGCCTGCGTGGGGTCGTCCCACATCATCGCCCGCTTGGGCCGGTCCATCGGGTAGCCGCTCGGCTTGAGCATCCCTTCGGCGCCGAGGATGTCGACGGTCAGTTCGCTGATCGCCTTGTTGAGGTCGGCGGACAGGATCTTGCCGATCGAGCCCTCGGGCCCGGGTGTGCCCTTGGCGCGCAGCTGGCCGGCGCGGATGTTGGTGAGGCGCAGCACCTCGGCCTTGATCCACAGATCGGTGAGGCGATCGCGCCGCACGGGATCGGTGCTGCCCGAGGCCTTCCACACCTTCATGGCCTCACCGATGAACCCGCCGCCCTTCGCCGGCGTCTGCCCGCCGATGCTCACGCGCTCGTTCATCAGCGTGGTCAGCACGACCCGCCAGCCGTCGCCGGGGTCGCTCAGCCGGCCGCTGTCGGGGATGCGGGCATCGGTGAAGAACACCTCGTTGAACTCGGCTTCGCCCGTGATCTGGTAGAGCGGACGCACCTCGACACCAGGGGAGTGCATGTCGATGACGAAGTACGTCATGCCCTTGTGCTTGGGCTGTGACGGGTCGGTGCGGGCGACGAGCATGCCCCAGCGCGACAGGTGGGCGAGCGTGGTCCACACCTTCTGCCCGTTGACGACCCACTCGTCGCCGTCGCGCACCGCACTGGTGCCGAGCGCGGCGACGTCGGAGCCCGCGCCGGGCTCGCTGAACATCTGGCACCACACCTCTTCGCCCGTGAACAGGGGGCGCAGCAGCCGGGCCTTCTGCTCGTCGCTGCCGTGGGTGACGATCGTGGGCGCGCCCATGCCGTAGCCGATCGGGTTGCGGGCGTAGGGGTGCGGTCCGCCGGCGTCGGCGATCATCCCCTGGATCGTGCGCTGCAGCTTCGGGCTCAGCCCGAGCCCGCCGGCGCCCTCCGGGAAGTTCACCCAGGCCAGGCCGAGGTCGTACTGCGCCCCGAGGAAGGCGACCGCGTCACCGGTCGGGTCGTTGTCACGCAGCAGCTGCTCGCAGCGCTCCCGCACGAGCTGCTCGTCGGTCGCGGCCTCTGACTTGGTGTCGGTGTCGGTCATGCGTCGTTGCTCCCCATCCCCCGGACGTGTTGGTCCCGTCAGGCTACGAGCACCGGGCCGGCATCGGCTGCATCGGACAAGATGGCACCATGCCCCGACCGAACGTCCTCTTCATCACGGTGGATCAGTGGCGGGCCGAGTGCCTGTCGAGCGCGGGGCATCCCATCGTGCAGACGCCGAACCTGGACCGGTTGGCGGCGCGAGGTGTGCGCTTCTCGCAGCACTTCGCCAACTGCGCGCCGTGCGGCCCGAGCCGGGCCAGCCTGCTGACCGGGCAGTACCTGATGAACCACCGGTCGGGGCTGAACGGCACACCGCTCGACGACCGGTTCACCAACATCGCCCGTGAGGCGCGGCTGCTCGGGTATGACCCGGTGCTGTTCGGCTACACCGACACGAGCCTGGATCCGCGGACCTTCGATGACCCGAACGATCCGAAGCTGCGCACGTACGAAGGGGTGCTGCCGGGCTTCAGCGAGGGTCTCACGATGCCCGAGCCGTTCGTCCCGTGGCTCGAGCACCTCCGCGCCAACGGCTACGAGGTCGGGGACGGACACGAGGCGGCCTTCGCGCCGGATCCGGCGTTCGCCGCCGACGACGCGCACGGCTCGACGTGGGCGCCGGCGACGTTCTCGGCCGAGCACAGCATCAGCGCGTTCCTGACCGACACGATGCTCGCGCACCTCGCCGGCGCCGACGACGGGTGGTTCGTCCACGCCAGCTACCTGCGTCCGCATCGCCCGTGGCGCGCAACCCGCGCGCACCACGACCGCTACGGCGCCGCGGACATGCCGATGCCGAACCGGCTGCCGACCTCCTGGGATGAAGCAGCTCGTCACCCCTTCCTCTCCTCCGTCCTGCGCCTGGACTTCGTGCGCGCGCAGGAAGACGAGCGCGAGCAACGTCAGAACATGGCGACCTACTTCGCCTTGATGAACGAGGTCGACGACGAGATCGGGCGCGTCCTCGACTGGCTCGACACGAGCGGCCACCGCGACGACACCTTGGTCGTGCTCACGTGTGACCACGGCGAGCAGCTCGGGGATCACTGGCTCCAGGAGAAGCTGGGGTGGTTCGACGAGTCGTACCGCATCCCGCTGATCATCAGCGATCCACGAGCGGAGGCCGACGCCACCCGCGGCACGGTCGTCGACGCGTTCACCGAGAACGTCGACGTCATGCCGACGCTGCTCGACTGGCTCGGCGTCGACGAGCTCCCGTTGCAGTGCGACGGGCGCAGCCTGCTGCCCTTCGTCCACGGTGATGCTCCGCAGGACTGGCGTGACGAGGTGCGCTGGGAGTTCGACTTCCGGATCCCGCAGCTGCGACCGCACCCGATGGGGATGCGGATGGACCAGGCCAACCTCTCGGTCGTGCGCACGGCTGATCGCAAGTACGTCCACTTCCCGACGCTGCCGATGGTGCTCGAGGACCTCGTCGAGGATCCCCAGGAACGGCGCGACGTCAGCACCGAGGCGCACTACCGCGACGACGTCGTCGCGATGAAGGACCGCATGTTGAACTGGCGCATCGAGCACGCTGAGCGCGGCCTGGGCAGCCTGATGCTCACCGGCGCCGGCGTCTACGAAGGTCGCGACTGGCCCCGCTAGCGCGAAGGACGCGCTTCTGGCACCGCATGAGCGCCAGAATCGGCGCTTTTGCGTGCCGGAACGTCGGGGCCGTGGTGCGCTACCTTGCTGCCGTTCGGATTTCGGGGACGGGGATCGAGGAGACGAGATGTTGCGGCATCACCACACCACACGCGCGCGGATCGGTCGATCGCTCGCCGTGCCCTTGGCGGCGCTGACGATCGTCGGGGCGGCCGCCTGCGGTTCGTCATCGACCCCGTCGTCATCGACCACGGCCGCGCCCGGCACCGCGCAGGCGCCGGGCTCGTCCACCACCGCGAAGACCAGCGGGAGCACCCCTGGATCCACTCCCGGATCGACTCCCGGCTCGACGCCCGGGACCTCGCCGGCCACCCCCGCATCGACGTGCGTGAAGGATCCCGACAAGGTCATCGCCACCCAGCCCACGGCGGCCTCGACCACGGCCGAGCTGCCGGCCGACCTCACGAGCAAGCTCGACGCGGCGGCGCAGTCGTCGTTCAAGGAGGCGGCCACCCCGGGTGCGATCGTCGGCGTGCGCACGCCGCAGGGCACGTTCACCAAGGCCTACGGCGACGCCGATCCCGACAAGAAGATCCCGATGGAGGTCGGGATGCACACGCGCATCGGGTCGGTCACCAAGACCTTCACCGGCACGCTCATCCTGCAGTTGGTCCAGCAGGGCAAGCTCTCGCTCGACGACACGATCGACAAGTACGTCAGCGGCGTGCCCAACGGCGACCGCATCACGATCCGGCAGCTCGCGAACATGACGAGCGGTGTGAAGAGCTACACGGCGGACGAGAAGTTCACCGACATCTACTTCGCCAAGCCCGAGACGGTCTTCAAGCCCGACGAGCTCATAGCCGTCGGCCTCGCCGGCTCGCCGATCTTCGAGCCGGGCGAGAAGTTCAACTACTCGAACACCAACACGCTCCTGCTCGGCAAGGTGGTCGAGAAGGTCACCGGCCAGCCGATCGTCGACGTCTTCAACAAGGCGATCCTCGAGCCGCTGAAGCTGACGAACACGTCGTGGCCCGGCGAGTCCACCGCGATCCCCGAGCCCTACGCGCAGGGCTTCACGTTGCAAGGTGACACGGCGAAGCCCGACGCACCCGCGAACGCCACGAACTGGAACCCGGCGTGGGGTTGGACGGCGGGCGAGATGATCTCGAACATGGGCGACCTCCTCACCTACGGGCGCGCGCTCGGCACCGGTCAGGGGATGCTCGATCCGGCGACGCAGAAGCAGCGGCTCACGTCGTTCCCCGGGGCGGCCGGCTACGGCATCGCGATGGGCTGCGTCGACGGCTGGGTCGGTCACACGGGTGAGCTCCCGGGCTACAACACGAGCGTCTTCTACGACACGACGACCGACACCACCGTCATCGTCCAGGTGAACAGCGACATCGCGTCGGGCAAGTGCGAGCAGTCGCCCACGCTCACCGACGACCCGGGCGACATCCCGTGCTCGGCGCCGGCCACCCGCATGTTCGTCGCGCTGTCGACTGCGCTCGGCCACACGTTCACGCCGCCGGCCGCCAAGTAGGCCCGTCGCCGCGAACTGCGGCACCGCTCCGTCACGCGCGGGGGCCCGCGGGTAGGGTCCGCCGCCATGGCCTTCGCAACCGTCACGGGGTACTGCTGGCCGCAATCCGTCGTCGGGGGTGGGTGGGTCTCGGTCCACCTGTCGTCGGCCGGGGAGCGGCCCGTGTCCATAGAGGTGGCGCGCGTCGGCGCCGAGCGCACCGTCGTCTTCACCGACGATCACGTGCCGGCGGGCGACCACGCCACCCCGGCGGACGCATCGAGCGCGGGGTGCGGTTGGCCCGCGGCGTGCACGATCGACATCGACCCGGCGTGGCGCTCCGGGTACTACGAGGTGACGCTCGACATCGAGGTCGACGGGCGGCGGCGCCGCAGTCACGCCTTCTTCGTGGTGCGCCCGCCGACGGACGCTCCGACCGCACCGATCCTGCTCGCGCTCGCCACCAACACCTGGCACGCCTACAACGACTTCGGCGGCAAGAACCTCTACAACGGCGGCACCACCGTGTCGCTGCAGCGACCGATGTCCCCGGGCTACCTCTTCAAGCCGCCGGGCCAGGGTCGTCGGGTCACGGTGCAGCACCCGCCCGACCACCAGATGACCGCGCACGTCGGCTACCTGATGCTCAACCACCTGTCGCCGTGGGCCGGGTCGGCGGGCTGGCCGGACTGGGAGCTGCCGTTCCTCCAGTGGGCCGAGGGCAACGGGTACAAGATCGACGTGGTCACCAACGCCGATCTCGAAGACCACCCCGGCCTGCTCAGCGACCCGTCGGCCGGCGGTCATCAGCTCCTGCTCTCGGTGGGCCACGACGAGTACTGGTCGTCGCCGATGCGCGACACGGTGGAGGACTTCATCGCCGCCGGCGGCAACGCCGCGTTCTTCTCGGGCAACACCGCGTTCTGGCAGGTGCGCCTCGAGGACCACACCCCCGAAGGGCCCGCAGCCTCGATGGTCGGGTACAAGGCGATGTTCAAGCGGGACCCGGTCTACGGAACCGATCGCAGCAGCGAGCTCACGAGCATCTGGTCGGACCACGAGACGGAGCGTCCCGAGAACCACATGACGGGTGTGAGCTTCTCCCGCGGCGGCTACCACCGCATCGGCAAGGTCGTCGCGCGCGGCGCCGGCGGCTACACGATCCATCGGGCGAAGCACTGGATCTTCGACGGCGCCGACGTGAGCTACGGCGACCTGCTCGGTGCGGACACGACCGTCGTGGGCTACGAGTGCGACGGCTGCGACTTCACGTACCGCGACGGGCTCCCCGTCCCGACCGGCGTCGACGGCACCCCGGCGACGTTCGAGATCCTCGGTACGGCGCCGGCGGCGCACTTCACGCGGGAGACCGCGCAGCGACCGCCCGGACCCAACGAGCCGTCCGAGCTCGAGTTCATCGCGTCACGCCTGTTCGGCACGCGCGACCCCGCGGACGCCGAGCGCATCGCCCACGGCCACGCCGTGCTCGGCAGCTACACGTCTGCGGCCGGCGGCACCGTCATCACGTCGGGTTCGACCGACTGGGCCCACGGTCTCGCGGGGCGAGACCCGCAGATCGAGCAGATCACCCGCACCATCCTGGACCGGCTGGGTGCTGGTCGGGTGGAGTCGACCTGAGCGGGAGACCTGGGCGGGAGACCTGGGCGGAAAATGATGAATGTCGTCGCCCCCAGGCCCGGCGGGAAGGGCGGTGAGGGCGACGACTCCTTGACGCTAGCGAACCAGGCGCCGCTTCGCATGATCTACGCGGCCTGTTTCCGATCATCCCATTGGGGGACCCCGCCGGCCCGCTCCCGATCTCGTGGCGACCCGACCAGCGCGCCACCGCCCGGCGGCCCGTCACCGTTCGACCCACCGCCTGGGACCGACCGACGGGCCACGAGTCGACGGCGACGCGACGTGAACTGCATCTGAACGTAAGGTGGCCGGATGGGGAAGAACAGTGGCGGATCACTCTCGCGTCGCGCGTTCATCCGCGGGTCCTTCGGGGCCGCGGCCGGGCTGGTGCTGTGGACACCCGACCTGTGGAACCCGGCGCGGGCCAAGGCGCTGCGCTCGGTGCTGGCCACCGCGGCGAGCCCCGCGGGCACGACGCTGGAGTCGACGATCGTGTTGGGCACCGGGTCGGGATACGTCACCCTCACGGAGGGCCCCGGCTGGCCGACGATCGAGCGCACCGAGCTGGCGAGCCTCCAACCGGCCCGCGCCGGCGCGCGCACGGCCGTGGCATCCATCGTGCAGCTCACGGACGTGCACATCGTGGACGCCCAGAGCCCGGGCCGCGTCGAGTTCCTCGATCGGTACGGCGATCCGTACACGGGCGCGTTCCGCCCGCAGGAGACCCTGACCACGCAGGTGCAGGCGAGCATGGTGCAGCGCATCAACCAGGTCGCGCGCGGTCCCGTCACCGGCCGGCCGCTCGACTGCGCGGTCTCGACGGGTGACAACATCGACAACCAGCAGACCAACGAGCTCGAGTGGTTCATGGCCGTGCTCAACGGCGGCACCGTCACCGCCGACAGCGGCGCGATGGGCGAGTACGAAGGCGTGCAGGCGGTCAGCTGGGGCGACGCGAACTACTGGCACCCGGATCCCGGTGTGGCCAACGGTGACTACGACACCAAGGGCTTCCCCCGGGTGCCCGGCCTGCTGGCGGCTGCCATCAAGCCCTACGAATCGGCGGGGCTGAACATCCCCTGGTACTCCTGCTACGGGAACCACGACGGGCTGATCCAGGGCAACCTGCCGACGAGCGAGGCCGCCGACGGGATCTTCACCGGATCCCGCAAGCTGACCGATCTCGCGCCGGGGACGCCGCCGCTGAAGTTCATCGGCGACATGCTCGGGCAGATCACCGCGGTGAAGGCGGCGCTCGACGCCGGGGACCTCCCGAACCGCACCATCACCGCCGATCCGAAGCGCCGGACGATCAAGACGAAGGAGTGGGTGCAGGCCCACCTCGACCGGCCCGGCAAGGTGGGGCCCAAGGGCCACGGCTACACCGAGGCGCACCTCGAGGCACCGGCGCTCTACTACTCGTTCCCGATCGCACCCGGGGTGCTGGGGATCAGCATGGACACCGGCGGGTACAACTCCGGGTCGATCGGGCAGATCCAGCTCGACTGGATGACGAGCGAGCTGAAGAAGGTCCACTCGACCGCCTTCGACAGCGCCGGCAACAAGATCAGCCCCGGTGGCACCGATCAGCTCGTGCTGCTGTTCAGCCACTTCACCATCGGCACGATGAAGGGCGCGATCCCGGATCCGGCGCACCCGGAAGAGAAGCGCTACCTCGCCGATGAGCTCGTCGCCTACCTGCACCAGTGGCCGAACATCGTCGGGTGGGTCAACGGGCACACCCACACCAACACCATCCAGCCGGTGCCGGACAAGAGCGGGCGCACCAACGGCTTCTGGGAGATCACGACCGCGTCGCACGTGGACTACCCGGAGCAGGCGCGGATCATCGAGGTGGCGGACAACCGCGACGGCACGATCTCCCTGCTGTGCACGATCCTCGAGCACGCGGCGCCGGTCACGCCCAAGTACGACGACACCAGCCTGCTCGGCCTGGCCGCGATCTCTCGTGAGCTCTCGGCGAACGACGTCGGTGTCGATCAGAAGGCCCACCTCGGGCCGGTCGACGCGCTCAACGTGGAGCTCGCGCTGAAGGCGCCGTTCGACCTGCAGAAGGCCGGCATCACCGGCGCCGCGGCCAGCACGTCCAGCGCGGCGTCCGGTTCGACCGTGCTCCCGGGCCCGCTCACCGGGACCCCCGTCGAGCCCGCGTCGACCTCGAGCAGCCCGGGCCTGCTGGTGGGCGCCGGCGCGGTCGCGGTCGTCGGTGCCGCGGCGGTCGGGGGAGCGGTCGCGCTCCGGCGGCGCAACGAGCCGAGCGAGCCTCCGACGACCGACAGCTGACGACGCGACGATCCACCGCCTGGCACGACCCGCAGCTGATGGGTCAGGGCTTCGCGTCCGCCCAGCACCGCAGCACGCTCGTGTCGGCCAGGAAGCGCACGGGGGTCCCGGGTGACCAGCGCGCGACCGCTTCCTGCAGGCACGCGTCCACCAGGGCCGCGGCGGCGTCGGCGTTCGTCTCGGGGACGTGGCACAGCAGCTCGACGTGCA
>Ga0209023_10004744_pt1 | contig 15286 bp, 18 predicted proteins | sample LakOneMetagenome_FD_187468 | JGI IMG/M metagenome (GOLD analysis project Ga0209023, IMG submission 187468) | Freshwater and sediment microbial communities from Lake Erie, Canada (SPAdes) (version 2) | ecosystem: Environmental > Aquatic > Freshwater > Lentic | place: Lake Erie, Canada... | reverse complement strand
AAGGGCAAGCGCGTGTTCGTGGCGGGCCATCGCGGCATGGTGGGCAGCGCCATTGCGCGCCGCCTTGGCCGCGAGGATGTTGAAATCCTCACCGCGCCGCGCGGCGAGCTTGACCTGCTCGATCAGGCCGCGGTCACCCGATGGTTTGCCGCCCATCGCCCGCAGGTTGTATTTCATGCAGCCGCCAAGGTCGGCGGGATCGTCGCCAACAACACCCTGCGCGCCGAGTTCATCTATGAGAACCTTCTGATCGCGACCAACGTGATCCATGCCGCGCATGTGCACGGCGTCGAGAAGCTGTTGTTTCTCGGCTCCTCCTGCATTTATCCGAAGCTGGCGCCGCAACCGCTGCGCGAGGATTCGCTGCTCACCGATACGCTGGAGCCGACCAACGAGCCTTATGCGATCGCCAAGATCGCGGGCGTTAAGATGGCGGAAGCCTACCGCGCCCAGTACGGCAGCGACTTCATCAGCATCATGCCGACCAACCTTTACGGTCCCGGCGACAACTATCATCCCGAATACAGCCATGTGGTTGCTGCTCTGATCCGCCGTTTCCATGAGGCGAAGGAAAGCGGCGCGCGCGAGGTCGTGGTGTGGGGAACCGGCACGCCGCGGCGCGAATTTCTCTATGTCGATGACATGGCCGATGCGTCGGTGCATCTGATGAAAAATTATTCTGAAGGCGGCCTGATCAACGTCGGCACCGGAGAAGATATTTCCATCGCGGATTTCGCCCGCGTGGTTGCGGACACCGTGGGTTATACCGGCGAGATCGTGTTCGACACCTCGAAGCCGGATGGCACGCCCCGCAAGCTATTGGATGTCGGCAAGCTGGCGAATTTCGGCTGGCGCGCATCGACCTCACTCGAGGACGGCATCAAGCGCGCCTATCAGGCCTATCTGACCGAGCGCTCACCGTCGTAATCGCTCGTCCATTTCGGGAACGAGATGGCCGGGCTAGGCTTGATAGCAGGATGAGCGATCCGTTCGATCTTCAGCGATTTGTGGACGCGCAGGCGTCCGTCTATCCGCGGGTGGTCGCGGAGCTGCGTGCTGGCCGCAAACAGAGCCACTGGATGTGGTTCATCTTTCCGCAGATCGAAGGTCTCGGCTTCAGCGCAATGGCGCAAAAATATGCAATTCGCTCCCGTGCAGAGGCGGTGGCGTATCTCGCACATCCTGTTCTCGGAAAGCGGCTGCGTGAAAGCGCTCAGCTTGTGAATTCGGCAAGTGAAACGAGCATCACGGCGATCATGGGTTCGCCCGACGATATGAAGCTGAAATCGTCGATGACGCTATTTGCGCGGGTGACGGATGACAACGCAGCTTTCGTTGCTGTCCTCGACAGGTATTACAACGGCCAGGAAGATCTGGCGACAATCGCGCGGCTCTAATTACTGTTTCTTCGCATTTGTGCATTCGCTGATCGCGGGTTGCGATAGCATTCGGCGTAGACGGCCGCGATGGATGTCTTGCACTCTTGATAGGATGCAAAGAGGCAGTCGCCGGGACGTGCATGATCGCCTTTGGTCCGGATGCAGAAGGCTTTGTCTTCTGTTGCGCCGGGCGAGGGAGCGGTCGCTCCGACAAGAGGATCGGCAAAGCCGATGGCAGGTGCCGTGAGGCAAGCTGCGGCGACGGCAAGAATGAAGATAGGTTTCATGGTTCCCTCCTTAGGTCCGGAGGATTAAACCGGGCGCCAGATTTAGGTTCCGGCATGCAGAGTGGAACAGGATATGAAACAGACGCCCGTGACTTCAACTTTGATTGAAATGAGCGCCACGTCGGTGCTGACCGTGCCGACGAAAGGCGAGGGTTTCATCGATGTCACGCGCGAGGTTGCGCGTTTTCTGCGCGAAACAGGCGGCAGGAACGGCGGCATCAATCTTTTTATCCGGCATACGTCCGCATCGCTGACCGTGCAGGAAAATGCCGATCCCGATGTGCTGGCGGATCTGCTCACATCCTTGCGGCGGCTTGCGCCCGCCGATGGCGGCTGGCGTCATACCGTCGAGGGACCGGATGACATGCCGGCGCATATCAGGACCATGCTGACATCCGTCAGTCTGCAAATCCCGGTGATCGACGGCACGCTCGCGCTCGGCACCTGGCAGGCGATCTATCTGATCGAGCACCGCACGCGCCCGCACAGCCGGGAGGTGGTGATGCAGTTTGTGGGGAGCAAGTGACTCCGCCATCACCCTTGATGACGTTACCCTCGTCGTCCCGGCGAAAGCCGGGACCCATAACCACTAAATCACGTGGTGACGACAAGTTGCCAGATCAGCGTATCAACGATTGCGACAGGGAGTATGGGTCCCGGCTTTCGCCGGGACGACCAAGCCCCTAACTCGCCGCACTCGCGGTCTTGCCGTCGCTCTTTTTTGTCTTCGGCTTGGGCAACGTCGCCTCGGTGCCGATCACCTCATTGCGTTCAAGCTCGGCGATCTCCGCGTCACTCAATCCCAGCACCTCGCGCAGCACCTCGTGATTGTGCTGGCCGAGTGTCGGCGCGAGATCGGTGATCGCATAGGGCAGTTCGCTGTCGCCTTCGCGATAGGCGACCGAGGGCAACAGATGCGGACCCATGAACGGCCGGTCGCTCGGCTGCCAGTGTCCGGTCTTGAGCAAATGCGGATCGTTGGCGAGATCCTGCGGCAGTTTGGCAATGCCTGCGGGCACACCGGCCTTCTGCAAGGTCACCATCGCGATATCGGGGCGCACATCGGCAAGCCAGTGACGGATCGCGACTTCAATCGAATCCTCATGTTCGCGCCGTCCCTCGGCGGTGGCGAGGGCGGGATCGCTCGCAAGGTCCGGCCTGCGCATCGCGCCACACAGCGCCTTCCACTCATCATTATTGCGTACGGACAGCGTCAGCCATTGATCGATGCCAAGCGTGGGGAAACATCCGTTCGGCACATATTGTGGATGGCGGTTTCCGATGCGCGGACTGGTCACCCCTAGCGCGGATTGCTCAAGAATGGATGGCGCCACCATCGGCAGCATGCATTCGACCTGGCTGAGGTCGATGTGCTGGCCTTGTCCGGTGTTGCGCTGCTGCATGAAGCCGAGCAATAGCGCAGCAGCACCATTGAGGCCCCCGATCGGATCGCCGATCGCCGCATGCAGCATCACCGGCGGGTCGTCCGGGCCGCCGGTCACCGAGGGAAGTCCCGATGCCTGTTCCAGCGTCGAGCCATAGGCGCGCACGCCGCTCCATTTTCCTGTCATGCCGAAGGCAGGCATCGTCACCACGATCAGGCGCGGATTGATCTTGAGAATGTCGTCGACGCCGAGTCCGAGGCGCGGCATTACATCGGCGGCGTAATTGTCGATCACCGCATCGGCGTCCTTCATCAGCCGCTTGAGCAGCGAGAGGCCCGCTTCGGTGGTGAGGTCCAGCGTGATGCCGCGCTTGTTGCGGTTATTCATCTGGAACCAGTAGGTCTTCTCGTAAGTCCGTTCCTCGTGATAGGGCGGGCGCGTGTCGGTGCCGCGGAACCAGTCCGGATACTGGCACGACTCCACTTTAATAATGTCCGCGCCGAGGTCGCCCATCTGCCGTGTCGCGGTCGGCCCGGCCCAGCCCATGGTGAGATCGATGATGCGCAGACCCTTGAGCGGGAGCGCATCCTTCGGTGTCGCTGCGCGCGTCGCCTTGCGCGCGTGCGCGGGCAGGGTGGTTTTGTCATCGGCACCAGGAAGCGGCGCGCGTCCGTTGGGCTTCGGCCGCGAGCGGGTCAGATATTGCGGCAACACCGGGCCTTCGAACGAGGCAGTGCCAATCTCGACAGTGCCGAACGCGCCGCGCGCGCGATGCACCTCCTGCGCCAGCAATTCCTTCATGTCGGGCACGACAGCGAGCGGCAGCCGCAGCTCGATGCCCATCTCGAACCATTCCAGCGCGGTCTTCCTCAACAGCGCCGGCGTGATGATCGCCTTGAGTTCGTCCGCATGATTGAAGCGGCCGATGGTCGCCGAATACTTTGGATCGGCGCCAAGCTCCGGCATGTCCAGCATCTTGCAGAACGCGGCCCACTGCGCAGGCGTGACCACGGTGACGCCGAGCCAGCCGTGTTTGGTGACGAAGTTGCCGCTTGGATAGCCGCGTCCGAACCGGTTGATGCCGGGGCGCGGACGGGTGAAGCCGGATTCCAGCGCCAGCCCGGTGTCGAACTCGCTGATATGCAGCATCGCTTCGAGATTGTTGACGGCGAAGCGGCGCGCGCCGTGTTCATATCCATAAAGACCGGCGAGGCTTGGAATGAATGCGGTCAACCCGCCGACCACGCCGACCTGCCCGTCGCGCGGCAGCACCGGCGGTCCTTCCACCGGGCCGACAAGTTTCACCAGACCCGCAAGGCTGCGGCACACGGAATCGGTGGCGAGATAGTTGCGATAAGGACCGTGCTCGCCGAACCACGACATCGCGGTGATGGCGAGGCCGGGATCGGCCTTGCGCAACCGGTCATGCGAGATTTGCGAGGCCTTGATCTCGTCGGGATGTCGCGCGTCGAGCAAGAGATCGGCGCTGGCGAGCAGATCGAGAATGCGGCTCGCGCCATCCGCCGTTTCGGGATCGGCCAGAACGCTCTTCTTGTTGGTGTTCAGCCACGCGAAGGTGAGGCTCTCGCGCTGTCCGCCGCCGACGTCGGCGAGCGGCGGAATGCGGCGTCCGGGATCGCCGCCCTGCGGTTCGATCTTGATGACCTCTGCACCGAAATCCGCAAACAGCTTGCCGCAATAGCCGAGCGTATCGCCCGATCCGAGTTCAACGATGCGCAGGTGGGAAAGGGGGAGAGAGGACATTTGATCCCTGTCTTTTATTGGCTTTGTTTTTTGCAGGGTGCCTGATCTGGTTGGATCACGCAATCATCACGGTGTCGTCTCCGCGAAAGCGGGGACCATACACCCCGAGTGTTGTTGCAATAGCGAATAGCCGCTAAGCGCGGTGGTTATGGGTCCCCGCTTTCGCGGGGACGACATCGAATGGGTGGTAGCGTTGTGCGCAGAACTCAATTCTTTGCTGCCCGTGGTGGCGTCTTGTTCAGTTCAATCGCCATCGCACTGATCAGCGGCTTCATGAAGAACGACTCATTTGCCGGATAAATATCCGTCCGCAGGCCGAACGCTTTCAGTTCATCCGACACAACGGGGCCGACAGACGCTACCGGCGTCTGCGCAAGTCCGTCGCGCAGCTTGTCTTCGCAGTTATGCGCGCGCGCCACATCGATCAGCCGCCGCACCTGACCCGAACTCGTCAGCGCGATGGCATCGACGCGATGCTGTGCCATCTCATTGATGGCGGAGATGATATTGGTGTCCGCCGCTTCGCCGTCATAGATGTAAGGCAGCACCGTCTCCACAGTTGCGCCTTGTGACGTGATCGCGCCGATCAGCCTGGCGTGGTCCTTGTCGGGATAAAGCTGCAGGCCGACGCGATGGCCGCTCAACTCCTGCTGCGCCAGCATGGCCGCGACGCCTTCCGACGTCGGCGTTTCGGTTTGCACATCGGCCTCAAGCCCGATCTCGCGCAGCGCACGCACCGGCTTCGGCCCGCGCGCATATCGCTTCGTCTTGCCGATGGCGGCGATCAGGTCCTGATCCGCGCCGATCCGCTGCGCCACTTTCATGATTCGCCGCAAGCCTTCGCCGGTCATCAGCACCAGATCGTCGAACGGCTTTGCGATGAACAGCCTGATCCAGGCTTCGACAGGAGCGGGGTCCGGCGCGTCGCGGATGGTGAACATCGGACATTGCAGCACGCTGGCGCCCTGTTCCTGCAGCAGCCGTGAAAACTGCGCTTCCTCGCGCGTTTCCAGAATCAGGATGCGGTAACCTTCAAGCCTGCCGGGCATGGGTGTCTTTCAGAAATGTCCTGTGATGGGTCAATTTAGGCCGCTCCGTCATCGGGTGAAAGGCTGTTTTGCCGCGATATATCACCGTCGTCCCGGCGAAGGCGCGCAATTCTATCGTTTGTCATCACCGGGCTTGTCCCGGTGATCTCGATTGATTAGGCACCGCGCTTTGTGGTCGGGATGGCCGGGACAAGCCCGGCCATGACACGATGAAAATGCCGCAATAACGCGGAAACTCACTGTCCCCATTGGCCAAAGTTTGGCGCGAGTGCTAGAGGAGGGCCACATTCCGCCCTCCAGATTGTGTTCCCCAAGATCGTGTCCCCCATGTCCGCACAGCAATTCGTCCTGACCCTGTCCTGCCCGGACCGCCCCGGCATTGTGTCGGCGGTCTCCACCTTCCTGTTCGCCAATGGGCAGAACATTCTCGACGCCCAGCAATACAGCGACACCGAGACCGGCCGATTCTTCATGCGGGTGAGTTTCGATTCGCCGGGCGCACAGGCGGACCTCGCCACGCTGCAGTCCGGCTTCGGCGTGATGGCCAAGCCCTTCGACATGGTCTGGCAGTTGCGTGCTCGCGCGGTGCAGCAGCGCGTGCTGCTGATGGTGTCGAAGTTCGATCATTGCCTCGCGGACATTCTTTACCGCTGGCGGCGCGGCGAACTGCCGATGACGCCGACCGCGATCGTCTCCAATCATCCGCTGGAGACCTATGCTGGTCTCGATTTCGCAGGCATCCCGTTTCATCATCTGCCGGTGACCCGCGCCACCAAGGACGAGCAGGAAGCGAAAGTCTGGCAAATCATCCAGGACACGCAGACCGATCTCGTGGTGCTGGCGCGCTACATGCAGGTGCTGTCGGAGGATTTCGCGGGCAAGCTGTCAGGCCGCTGCATCAACATCCATCACTCGTTCCTGCCGGGCTTCAAGGGCGCCAAGCCCTACCATCAGGCCCATGAGCGCGGCGTGAAACTGATCGGCGCGACGGCGCATTACGTCACCAGCGATCTCGATGAAGGCCCGATCATCGAGCAGGACATCGAGCGCATCAGCCATCGCGACTCGCCGGAAGACCTCGTGCGCAAGGGCGCGGATATCGAGCGCCGCGTGCTCGCCCGCGCCATCCGCTATCACCTCGAGGACCGCGTGATCCTCAACGGGCGCAAGACCGTGGTGTTCACGGATTAAGCCTCGTCAGTGGAGCGGCGATTGCTCCCGCTCCATGACCGCGATCAGCCGGTCGAAGCCGCTGCCGGTCCCGGATGCGCGCATCTCAATTCCTGCCTCGGCGTCCAGCACGGTCGCCTGCTCGGTAAATGTCATCCGGGTTTGCGCATCGTCTGCGGCGAACACGATGCTCGCCAGCGACACCGACAGCCGCTTTGCGCCGAGCGTCATCTCGTAGGCGTAGACAATCCGTTCACCCGGCACGATGTCGAAATAGTGCGCGCGGAAGCCGCGTGTCTCGCCCTCGGCGGTACGCCAGCGGACCACTTCGGAGCCGCCGATCCGGAAATCAAAACTGTCTTCCAGCACGGTCCAGTCCGGATGGCATGAGGTCCATTTGCGCTTGAGATCGAATTCCGACCAGAAGCGGAAGGCATGGGGCGGGCGTCCCGGCAGCATGCGTTCGACCGTGAAGGTCGCGTGATCCAGAAATTTTCTTGTCATCTGCCGTCCTCGGGAATGTCCAGCATCGCCTGCGCCAATCGGTCGAAGGCCTGATTCAGCGCGCTCTCGCGCTGCTTGACCCATTTGCCGATCGAGGCGAGCGCCTGCGGCCTGATGCTGTAGGTGCGGATGCGTCCGGCCTTCTTCGACACCACAAGCCCGCCGTCCTCCAGCACCTTGAGATGTTTCACCGCGGACGGCAGCGCCATCTGGATCGGGTCCGCCAGTTGCTTCACCGAGGCCGGGCCGCGGCTCAGCCGCTCGACCATGCCTCTGCGATAAGGATCGGCGAGGGCGTTGAACATGAGATCGAGGTTTTGCAAAGCCGCCACACGAATCTCCCGTCTGTCAGAGCGCAAGATAGCGCGCGGGCATGGCGTCCCGGTAGGGAAACATGGCGAAGAACGGCTGCGCCTCGTGCAGCGTTCGCGCGACCGAGGGCCGCGCCAGCAGCCGGTCCAGATAGTTCTGCAGGTTGGTCTGACCGCTTGCGAAGGGATGCACGATGGAGGCGAAGAACAGCGCGGGCGCGGCAGCACAGTCCGCCATCGTGAAATTGTCTCCAATGGCCCATGGATGCCCGGACACCTGCCGCTCGATCATCGCATAGGCGGTATCGAGGGTCGCGCGCGCGTCGGCGACGCCATGCGGATTGTTGTGTCCTGCGGGCCGGATGCGGTCGGTGACGATCTTCTGCATCGGCGCGCTGACATAGAGATCGAAGAACCGGTCCCATAGCCGCGTCTGCATCTGCGCGTCGGTTTCGGCGGGCAGCAGCGGGACCGCGCCGGGATAGGTCTGCTGCAGGTATTCGATAATGATGCTGGTTTCGGGCACGGTGCGCCCGGTAGCGGCATCGTGCAGGACAGGGATTTTCCCGACCGGCCAGCGCTCCAGCAGCGCGGAGGCCGAGGCCGCATCGCTGAAATCGACCGTCTCCGAACGAAACGCCGTGCCGTTCTCATACAGCGCGATCAGCACCTTGTGGCAGAACGAAGCCAGCGGGTGGATATAGAGCGTCAGGGTCATATCGGGCTCACAAATAGTTTCCTTAAATGGAAACTATCATGCTGAATGTGATTGGCAACAACAGTTTCCAATATTGGAAACTGTTTCACCGCCGCCCGCGCGCGGTTAAATCGCCGGAAACCGTAACCGGCGACAGCGGTATCTGATTGTGCCCGATGCAGAAAAGATGTTCGGCCTCTTTGGCCGGGCGTGGTAGTCAGCGCCTGACTGAGCGGGATTGCTTTGGAGTGGATGATGCAGCGGGCGAGGCCGCCGTTTCGGGCCGATCATGTCGGCAGCCTGTTGCGGCCGCAGCGGTTGAAAGAGGCGCGCGCGCGTTTCGCGGCAGGCGAGATCGACGCCGCTGAACTTCAGCGCATCGAGTCGCTCGAAATCAGCACCGCCGTCCAGCGGCAGAAGCAGAATGGCTTGCGGCTCGCCACGGACGGCGAGTTTCGCCGCGCGTGGTGGCACTTCGATTTTCTTAAATTCCTGAACGGCTGCGAGATTCACAAGACGGAAGGCCCTGTCGTCGCGGGCCGTGTCACCAGCGGCGAAAGCATCCGCGTCACCGGCAAGCTGGATTTTCCCGCCGATCACCCGATGATCGGGCATTTCAAGTTGCTCAAGGATCGCTGCGACCTTGCGGGCGTGATGCCGAAGATGACCATCCCGTCGCCGTCGATGCTGCACTATCGCGGCGGCAGGGAAGCCGTCTCAATCGAGGCCTATCCCGATATCGACGCCTTCTTTGTCGATCTGGCGGTGACTTACCGCAAGGCCGTGAAGGCGTTCTACGACGCGGGCTGCCGCTATCTGCAGTTCGACGATACGTCATGGGGCTATTTCTGCTCGGAAGATCAGCGCGCCAAGTTGCGCGCGCGCGGCGAGGACCCCGAGACGCTTCCCGGCGCTTACGCGCGCGTCATCAATTACGCGATTGCCGAGCGTCCCGCGGACATGACCATCACCACCCATGTTTGCCGCGGCAATTTCCGCTCCAACTGGATTGCCTCGGGTGGCTATGAGCCGGTGGCGGAACTGTTGCTCGCGGGCGTCAATTACGACGGCTATTTCCTTGAATACGATTCCGAGCGCGCGGGCGGTTTCGAGCCGCTGCGCTTCCTGCCGGGCGGCAGCAAGATCGTGGTGCTCGGCCTTGTGACGTCGAAGGCCGGCGCGCTGGAAAAGAAGGACGACATCAAGCGGCGCATCGACGAGGCCGCGCGGCTTGTACCGCTCGATCAGCTTGCGCTGTCGCCGCAATGCGGCTTCGCCTCGACGGAAGAAGGCAACATCCTCACCGAGGACGAGCAATGGGCGAAGCTGCGCTTCGTCGCCGATGTCGCGGGCGAGGTGTGGGGCCGGTAAAGCCTCACTCAGTGTCCGCTCAGCACCAGCGTCTTGACCGGCAATAGCAGCGCCTGAATCCGCAGCAGCATCGCATGAACGATGCCGGTGGCGTCCACTGCATGCAGCCAGATGCGCTTGCCTGTGCCGGTGTCCTTCGCCGCGATCACATCGTGGTTGCTGGTATAGGCATTGGCGATGCAACTGCTGCCCGGCGTCACGCCCTCAAGGCCGCCTTTGTAGATAGGTTCCATGAAGACAAGGATGGTGCCCGGCCGCTGCACCTGCTGTGCGTCCACCAGTTGCTCGCCGCCGCGGAATTGTCCGGCAGCGATGTAGTTCTGCACGCCGGTCACCACCATCGGGATCACGGTCCATGGTTTTGAGATGCAGGTCGCCTCGGCGACCATGCCCACCTTCATCACCTGCGCTTCGATCTGGCCAAAGCCCGCCGAGAGCGCGCGCTGTCCCGCGCCTTCCGGAATGAGAATGCCGCCGGGCCGCATCACCGGATTCACGATATCGCCGGGCCGCAGCAGAAATTGTTCGACGCGGCCATTCACGCCGGCGCGGATGACGGTCTTGTCCAGTTCGACCTGTGCCTGCGCGAGCGCCGCTTCCGCGCTCGCTTTCTCCGCAGGCAGCAAGGCGGTGACGCGGGCCATGACAGATTGCTTGCTCGCGGTGACGGCATCGAGCGTGCCTTGCCGCCCGGCGAGTGTCACTTCGAGTTTTTCAATCTCCCGCTGCGGGACGATGCCGGGGCTGCGCTTCTGCAACTCGCGTTTCACCTCGAGTTCGTCGGAGGCCTGCTGCAGCGAGCTTTTGGCTTCCTGAATTTGTGCGTCGGCTTTTTGCACATCCGCCTGCGCCGCGATCATCGCCGCATCGACCTCAACGATCTTGCTCCTGGCCGTGTTCAGCGCGGCCTGCTGCTTGGCGTTGTCCAGCGTGAAGATGATGTCTCCCTTTTTCACCGGCGCGCTGTGTTCGACATGCACCTCGGCCACGCGTCCGTTGATTTCCGGAATCAGCGGCACGGTACGATAGAACAGCGTCGCGCTGGTGGTGGAGGGATGGAAGTAGAATATCACGGTGATCAGCGCGACCGTCAGCATCACGCATGCGGTGATGCCCCATCGCAGTTCATACCAGACAGAGAACAGCGTGATCTCCTTGCCGATGCGTTTTCCCTGCGCATAGCGCCGATACAGGTAGTCAGGAAACACCGTCAGCAGCGAGCAGAGAATCAGCTCAAGCATGATGCTGCTCCTCGCTCTTTGCCGGTGGCGGCGGTTCAGCCGGATCGTTCTCCGGTTTGACGCCCGCCATCTTCTGGACCGCGCCCGCGATAATGCGCAGCGGCGTGCCGAAGTCGGGCAGATCCACCATGGCCAGCAGAAGGCCGATCACCCAGAACAGATGATTGTGGGTGAAGAGCGAGAGCAGGCAGAGAACGGCGACAATCTCGAACTGCAGCTTCTGCGACTTGTGCGCCATCCGCTCGGGCAGCGAATGGATTTTCAGATAGACGTTGCCGACGAACAGAATGGCCACGAGCAGGATGAGGCCGACAACGACCATCAGAATGTCGGTATCGCCCGGCGCGGTGATGAATCCCGGAAGGTGATGCGGGGCAGCCGGATGGAGTGACTCGCTCAAGGCAGCCTCCATTCTCAAGTGATCGTGCGCGATGCCGACCGGGTTCCATCCTTGCACAGGGCTGGAACTTGGCAAGGGCCAAGATGTGCTGCGCAGCCGCAGTCAGTTTGTGGATTGTTGTGCCGGAGGTGTCCCATTCCGGCATGACGGCACGCGTGGTGAGCCGGTGGGCGGCGCAGACGTCAGGTCGGATGACGTGCTGTGCTGTGGGCCATATGCCCGATCACCGTCACCATCCGGCCCTTTGCGCTGCGGTTCGCCGCCGTTGTGCCATTTGCAAAGCCGGGCGTCTCAGTGATGCGTTTCGCTCGCGCCGGAGATGTTCAGCGCCTCGACGACATGGCGCAGCTTGTCCGGATTGCGGGTGATGTAGATCTCGGTGATCTTGCCATCCTCGATGGCGAAGGCCGTGGTCTGGAAAACGTCGTCGCGCTCATAGCTGACATAGCCCGGCAGGCCGTTGATGCGCATCGGGCGGAACAGGTCGCGCGAGGGACGGTTGGCAAGCTTGCGCGAGAGGCCCTGATAGGCCCGCAGCACGCGCTCCAGCCCGAGAATAGGATTGATGAAAGCGTGAACCTTGCCGCCGCCATCGGAGCGGATCACCACGTTCTGCGCGAGAATGGCGCGAAGCGCGTTGGTGTCGCCGCTGCGGGATGCTGCGAAGAAGGCCGCCGCGATCCGGCTGCCTTCGTCGTTGGCGACAGGATAGCGCGGCCGCTGCTCCTGCACATGCTTGCGCGCCCGCGCGGCAAGCTGGCGCACGGCGGCGGGTTCGCGCTCCACGGTTTGCGCGACTTCATCGAGCGGAACGCCGAACACGTCGTGCAGGAGAAACGCCGCGCGCTCCAGCGGCGACAGCCGTTCCAGCGCGAGCATGAGAGTGAGCGTCAGATCGTCTTCATCCACGGTGTCCGGCTCCTCGATCATCGGCTCCGGCAGCCACGAGCCGACATAGGTTTCGCGGCGCGCGCGTGCGGACTTCATCACATCGAGGCAGAGCCGCGTGACAATGCGGGAGAGAAAGGCAGGCGGCGCATCGACCAAAGCCGGATCGACTTGCTGCCAGCGCAGCCACGCATCCTGCACCACGTCTTCGGCCTCGGCCATCGAGCCAAGCATGCGATAGGCGAGACGCACCAGCCGTGGCCGGTGCGCCTCGAAAACATCTGTGCTGGCTTCAGGCCGCGACACGGCCGCCTTCCTTCGGATGCGCCATGCGGAAGCCGATGGCGAGCCTGTTCCACGCATTGATCGCGCCGATCAGCATGGTGAGGTTGACCTGTTCGGCCTCGCTGAACTCGGCTTTGACGAGGTCATAGTCGCTGTCCGGTGCGCCGGTGGCGGCGACCAGCGTCAGGCTTTCGGTCCAGGCCAGCGCGGCGCGTTCGCGCGGCGTGTAGAACGTGGATTCGCGCCAGGCGCTCAGCATGTAAAGCCGCATTTCCGTCTCGCCCGCCTTGCGTGCATCGGTCGAGTGCATGTGGATGCAATAAGCGCAGCCGTTGATCTGCGAGGCGCGCATCTTCACCAGTTCGATCAGGCTGTGTTCGAGGCCGCTGGCCTTGATCGCGGCTTCGAGCGCACCCATGGCCTTGTAGGCTTCGGGAGCCAGCTTGAAGGGGGCTGCAATTCTCGGGGTCATTGTCTTGTCTCCATTCAGGTCAGTTTCGGTGTGCAGCGGATTATTTGATAGGCGTCGTCAAAACTTTCTCATCGGTATCGACAAAGAACACAGCCAGTAAGCTGGCCGGTTCGGTGGTGCTGGCATTGGCGCTCACGGCATGGCGGTCGCCCGGCATCTCGGCGAAATTTTCTCCGGCACGATACACCTTTTCCGGCCCGTCGTTCACCTTGCTGCGGATCGCGCCTTTCAGAACCGTGGCATAGATGAAAGCGGAGGACGCATGGGTGTGGGCCGCCGACGATCCGCCGGGGCCGTACTCGACCAGTATGCCCTTCATGCTCTTGCCCTTCACATTCGGAAGGACGTGATCGAACACGACGGTCACCTTGGCCTCTTTTGTTGCATCATGGCCGGACGCTCCGCTGACAAGCAGCAGCCCGAGCGCGGCGGAGCAGAGAAGTGTCTTCAACATGGTTGTCTCCTGTCTGAATTTTATGCCGCAGCGGTGGTCCGGTCGCGGCGCAGCCATTCGTCGAACGTGATCGTGCCGAGACGCGCGCCGGCCTCCGGCGTCAGCGAGCGATCGTCGAGCTTGATGCCGAAGTAGCGCGCGTCCGGATCGGTGATGACGTCCTTGCGGTCATTTTTGGCGGCGAGATATTTTCGGATCAGTTGATCCATCGGGACCAGTTCCGGCCCGCCAACCTCGATCATGCCTTTGGCAGAGGAGAGTGCTGCGTCGGCGACCGCGGCGGCCACGTCGTCGGCGGCCATTGGCTGGAATTTCGCGGGCGAGACACGGACGGTTTGTCCCTGCGTAGCCTCCTGCGCGATGCCGCCGACGAATTCGAAGAACTGCGTGGCACGGACGATGGTGTAGAGTACGCCGGAATTCTCGATGGCGCGTTCCTGCGCAAGCTTGGCGCCGAAATAGCCGAAGTCGAGCAGACGCTCGGTGCCGACCACCGACAGCGCCACATGCAGCTTCACGCCCGCCGCTTTCTCCGCCGCGAAAATGTTGCGCCCCGCCGCTTCGAAGAAACTCATGGCGGTTTCGGCTTCGAATGACGGCGAGTTCGCCACGTCGATCACGACATCCGTGCCGGCGAAGGCTTCTTTCAGCCCTTCGCCGGTGACGGTGTTGACGCCGGTGGACGGCGACGCCGCGATGGCTTCATGCCCGCGCTGACGCAACTGGGTGACAACGCGCGATCCGATCAGGCCGGACCCTCCGATGACGACGATTTTCATGCTGGCCTCCTGTTGGCCGCATCATTGCGGCGGTTGATGACGCAAGTGCATGAAAGGCTTTGGCTTTCGGCTGGTTTCGCCGTCTTGTGCCGGTTTCTTTCTGCACCTTCGCGATCAAGACGAGGCAGCAGGGGCCGGATGTGACATGGCCGGAAAGATTTTTTGAGAACGGTGTCTGGTCCGTTTCGGCGCGGCGGCCGTCGCGTCAGTCCATCCGGCTGAGGCGCATCATCTCAAAGCCCTGGCCGTCGAGCAGGATCAGCTTCCGCCGCACCTCGTCGATCCGCCATGTGCGAATCTTGTCCAGCGTGGCGTGGAATTTCGATTCCTGGTTCATCACGGCGGCGGAGCAGGCCATGCGCGTCGACGCCATCGGCAGGAATTTGATCGCGGTGCTGTCGAATTTGGCCGAGCCCGCATAGCGGTTGCAGCCGCCCATGCCGGTGACGATGCCGTCGTCGCGAATCTCCAGCGTGGTTTGCAGCCGGTCGATCACGCCGCCGCCGTCGATATCTTCCGCCAGCCATTTGCCGGACGGGGTGCCCGCCGCGGCATAAGCGGCGCCCGCAAGCAGCAACGCCAGACATGTGAGGATGAATTGCGATGCTCTGGTCATGGCAGGATCTTGTATCGGCTTTTCGGCTTTGGGCGTAACCCATGAACGGCGATTGAGGTGGAAACGCGGACGGCGCGCTTCGCGCACACAGAATCTTAAAGCGGCGGGCCTATGCCTCAAGAGGGGGAGCCTCGATGGCCGGGATTCAGACGACGCAATCTGCATGCAGTCATGGCCGTGCATGGCGTGCGGGCGCTGGCCTTGTTACGCTGGTGCTTCTCGCTGTCATGATTG
>Ga0209023_10004742_pt1 | contig 15291 bp, 13 predicted proteins | sample LakOneMetagenome_FD_187468 | JGI IMG/M metagenome (GOLD analysis project Ga0209023, IMG submission 187468) | Freshwater and sediment microbial communities from Lake Erie, Canada (SPAdes) (version 2) | ecosystem: Environmental > Aquatic > Freshwater > Lentic | place: Lake Erie, Canada... | reverse complement strand
CAGCCTCGACCCGCAGGCCCTTCCCGACATCATCTTCGTCGGGCAGGCCGTGCCGGGAGAGCTGGCGCTGAGCATCGGCCGTATGACCGATGAGGTCTACCCGTCGATTGACCTGGTGCTCGTCGACGACATCCCCCTCGACCTTCAGGTGGAGGTGCTGCGTTCGGGCTACCGCGACGTGATCTCGGCCGAGGCGGACGAGGACCGCCTGCGTGAGGTTCTCAAGCGGGCCGAGCTGCACCGGTTGAAGGCCGATGCGCCTGCGTCCATCGGATCGGTGACCGCGATGAACTCGCCCGATGAGAGCCGGACGATCACGATCGTGTCGCCGAAGGGTGGTGTCGGCAAGACGAGCATCGCCACCAACATGGCGATCGGTCTGGCGGAGTCCAATCCGTCCGATGTCGTGCTCGTCGATCTCGATCTGCAGTTCGGAGACGTCGCCTCGACGCTCGACCTCAACCCGGCCCACACGATCGAGGAGGCGTTGTCCCCCTCCGCAGCGGCGGACAACCTGGTGGTCAAGACGATGCTCACCGTGCACCCGTCGGGATTTCACGTGCTGTGCGGCGCTGAGTCGCCGGCGGCCAACGACGAGGTCACGGGTCCGCAGATCGTGCGGTTGCTCACCCAGCTGTCGATTCAGTTCCGCTACGTCATCGTCGACACCGCGGGTGGACTCACCGAGCCGACACTGGCGGCACTCGAAGTCACCGACGACATCGTCCTGGTCTCGACGATGGACGTCGCATGCGTCCGCGGGGTACGCAAGGCGGTCGAGCTGCTGTCGCAGATCGGTCTCCTGCCGGCGTCGAGGTTGCTCGCGCTCAACCTGGCGAGCAATCAGTCAGGGCTGAAGGTCAAGGACGTGGAAACCGCTGTCGGTCTCCCGGTCGACATCGTCATCCCGCGCTCCAACGAGGTGCAGCTGGCGTCCAACCACGGTGTCCCCCTGATGCTGAACAAGAAGAAGGGCGGGCCGTTCGTCAAGGCGATCCGTGCCCTGATCACACACCTGGAGGACACCGGCAAGCCCGCCCGGCGTACCCATCGACGATTGGATGTCGCATGAGCAAGCGCAGCGAACGGATCGGCAGGTCAGCGTCATGAGCCTCAGCGATCGACTCGCGACTGCCCGGGACCGCTCAGTGCTGCAGGCGCACGTCGACCTGCAGTCCGATCCCACCGCACTTCCCCGCTTCGAGGCCACCCAGGGCGCCGGTCCCCAGCTGGTCGTGACCGACGCGCTGGCCGCGGTCAAGGCCCGTGCCGTCGAGGAGCTGTTCAGGCGACTTGGCACCCGCATCAACGATCCGTCCCTGACCGAGGCCCAGCTGCACGAGTTCGTGCGCGAAGAGCTGGTCGCGATCATCGAGGACGAGCAGCTGCTGTTGACGGTCGAGGAGCGCAACAGATTCATCCAGGACATCGAGGACGATGCCCTCGGACTCGGCCCCTTGCAGCGTGTGCTCGAGGACCCGACCGTCACGGAGATCATGGTCAACGGCCACGAGACGATCTACGTGGAGCGGGACGGCAAGATCACCCGGAGCCCCTTGCGATTCGCCTCCGAGCAGCATCTGCGTCGGGCGATCGAGCGCATCGTCGGCCGGGTCGGCCGACGCATCGACGAGTCATCGCCGATGGTCGACGCCCGCCTGCAGGACGGTTCGCGCATCAACGCAGTCGTTCCGCCTCTCGCGGTTCGCGGCTCGTCTCTCACGATCCGCAAGTTCTCGGCAACGCCATTCACGGTCGACAACCTGGTCGAGTTCGGCTCGATGACGCCCCAGATCGCCAATCTGCTGCGGGCAGCGGTCGAGTCACGGCTCAACATCCTGGTCAGCGGCGGCACCGGCACGGGCAAGACGACCTTGCTCAATGTGTTGTCGAGCTTCATCCCCAGTGGCGAACGCATCGTCACGATCGAGGACGCCATCGAGCTCAAGCTCCAGCAGGAGCATGTCGTGCAGCTCGAGGCGCGTCCACCCAACATCGAGGGTTCCGGCGAGATCACGATCCGCGATCTCGTACGCAACTCGCTGCGCATGCGACCCGACCGCATCGTGGTCGGTGAGTGCCGAAGTGGCGAGGCGCTCGACATGTTGCAGGCCATGAACACCGGCCACGACGGATCGATCAGCACCTTGCACGCCAACGCTCCGCGTGACTGCATCGCCCGCCTCGAGACGCTGGTGCTGATGGCAGGCATGGACCTGCCGTTGCGCGCCATCCGTGAGCAGATCGCCTCCGCGGTCGACGTGATCGTCCAGATCCAGCGACTCCGCGACGGCAGCCGACGGGTGACCCACGTGACCGAGGTGCTGGGCATGGAGGGCGATGTGGTCGTGCTGCAGGACGTGTTCGTGTTCGACTTCTCGGCGGGAGTCGATGAGCACGGGACGTTCCTCGGCATCCAGAAGCCGACCGGGGTGCGCCCGCGGTTCAGCGACAAGTTCGAGGAGTACGGCGTCGACTTCGACCCGTCGAACTTCTTCGTCGAGAGGCGGGCCAACTCATGACGCTCGTACTGGTGGGTTGCCTGCTGCTGGCCGGCGCTGTTGGTCTGCTCGCTCAGGCGTTGCTGGCCGACCCGGTGCCACGGGTGCCCAGGAACCGACGGCTGGGCACCGGGGTGAAGACCGAGCCGTTGTGGCGGGTGGCGTACCGCGGTCTGGTGAACGGTGTCGACGCGCTGCTCAAGAAGCGGGGGTGGGTGCCGTTCCGGGCCAGCGAGCTCGAGATGGCTGACGTCAAGAAGCCGCTTGGAGTCGTGGTGACCTGGGTGGTCGGTTGTACCGTCGCGGCGTTCCTGGTCGGGACCGTGCTCGGCAGGAGCGTCTTCACGGGTGCGCTCCTGGCGGTGCTCGTTCCCGTCGCCGCGAAGGTCACCTTCAAGTTCCGGGCCGGTCGCCGCCGCAGCGCGTTCGCCGGGCAGCTCGACAACACATTGCGCATCATCGCCTCGGCGCTCCGCGCGGGTCAGAGCCTGCAGATCGCGCTCAACTCGGTCGCCGCCGACGCGGCTCCACCGATGTCGGAGGAGATCACCCGGATCATCAACGAGAATCGGCTGGGGCGCGATCTCGTGGAGGCCATGACCGCATCCGCCGATCGCATGGACAGCGAGGACTTCCTCTGGTTCGCCGAGGCCGTCGAGGTCCAGCGCGACTCGGGCGGCAATCTCAACGACATCATCGACACCGTCGCGGAGACGATTCGTGGTCGCGCGGAGATCCGGGAGAAGATCCGCGCGTACGCGGCTGAAGGAAAGGCGTCGTGCTACGTGCTGATGGCGCTCCCGGTGGCGCTGGGGATCGCGTACTCATTGCTCAATCCCGGCTATCTCACGCCGCTGTTCACCGAGACGATCGGTCGTATGTTGCTCGTCCTGTCCGGCATCCTTTACACGATCTCGTGGTTCTGGATGCGCGCCATCATCGCGATCAAGGTCTGAGGTCACGTCATGCTCTTCATCGGAATGCTCTTCCTGCTGACAGCGATCGCCGCCCTGTCGGTCTCACTGGGCCTCGTGGTACTGCCGGATCGCGCGATGCGATCACGACTGCTCGACCAACCGTCCCCCAAGGCGGAGAAGCCGACCGGAAAACGCATCCGGCAGATCGATGCACCCGAGGACGCGGCGCGATTCGTCGTGACTCAGGGAATGCTTTCCAAGATCGAGCGCAATCTGATGCTGGCCGGCCACCCGGCGGGTTGGTCGATGCGCAACATCATCCTGGCCAAGATCCTCATCCCCGTCCCTGTCGTGATGCTGATGACGAAGGTCGCCTTCGTGAATCCGACACCGATCGGTACGGCGCTCGGGCTGGGCGCGATCGTGGTCGCCTACTTCGTCCCAGATCTGCTGTTGCACAGTCGTGCGCAGGAGCGGCAGGAGGAGATGCAGCGCCAGCTGCCTGACCTTCTCGACAAGGTCGTCATCACGATCGAAGCAGGCCTGGGCTTCGAGGCGGCGCTGGCGAAGTCCGCGGAATCGGGCACCGGGCCGTTGGCCGATGAGCTCGTCCGGACGATCCAGGACATCCGCCTCGGCGTGTCACGCCGGGCGGCCTATCAGGCCCTGCAGGCGAGGACGACCTCCGAGGACATCCAGTCCTTCCTCCGCGGCATCATGCAGGCCGAGGAGCACGGGTCGTCCATCTCGGGCATGGTCCGTATCCAGTCGGCCGAGATGCGAATGAAGCGCAAGCTCCGCGCCGAGGCGAAGGCCGGCCAGGTCTCGGTCAAGCTGTTGGGTCCGTTGATGGCCTGCATCTTCCCGGTGCTGTTCATCGTGGTGCTCGCGCCGGGCATCATGCACGCCTTCAAGACCTTGTGAGCTCCACGTCCGGAATCCTCACGATTCTGTGCGTGGTCGCGGGTCAGGTTCGTCAGAGTTTCCCATCGAACCTCCCGCACGCGACCGCCCCGGCCCCACCCGGGGCGGTCGTCGCGCGGTCGAATTCGCGAAGATTCCGGCAGTCATTGCGACCGCGCTTTACATTTGCTACCTTTCTGTAAAGCACCGGCTCGCGAAGAGAGCTCCCACGGTGCGCGAGGAGGAATGACATGACGATCGAAGCCACCGTCGACGGGACGGTCATCCAATGGCGTGACAAGAAGCGCTACCTCTGGATCATGGGGGCGATCATCCCCTTGATCCCGTTGATGATGTGGGGGCTCTACGCCTGGACCGGATCGACCATCGTGTGGTTCTTCGGACCGTTCTTCGTGTTCGTCCTGATCCCGATCTTCGACCTGCTCGCCGGGCTCGATCCCAACAACCCACCGGATGAGCTGATCGAGGCGCTCGAGGAGGATCGCTACTACCGCTGGGTGACGTACGCATTCATCCCCGTGCAGATCATCGGCCTGATCTGGGGCGCCTACCTCCTCGGCGGCGGGACGCTCCCCGGCATCGAGGACCCGTTGACCGTGGTGCAGAAGATCGGCCTGGCGCTCGGCCTCGGAATGGTGGCCGGCATCGGCATCAACACGGCGCACGAGCTGGGCCACAAGAAGCAGGAACACGAGCGGTGGTTCGCCCGCGTCGCCCTCGCGCAGACGTTCTACGGTCACTTCTTCATCGAGCACAACCGGGGCCACCACGTCCGCGTGGCCACCCCCGAGGATCCCGCGAGCGGCCGCCTCGGTGAGACGGTCTGGGAGTTCATGCCGCGCACGGTCTGGGGGAGCCTCACGAGTGCGTGGGGCCTGGAGAAGAAGCGCTTCGAGCGTCAGAAGAAGACGCATTGGACGATCAAGAACGACCTCTTCAACGCCTGGGCGTTCTCCGTCGTCCTGTGGGGCGCCCTGATGATCGCGTTCGGCTGGCAGATCTTTCCGTACCTCCTGATCCAGGCCGCGGCCGGCATCTGGCTGCTCGAGTCAGTCAACTACCTCGAGCACTACGGCATGAAGCGCGCGAAGCTCGACTCCGGCCGCTACGAGCGGGTCAACCCGAGCCACAGCTGGAACAGCAACAACATCGGCACGAATGTCCTGCTCTACCACCTGCAGCGACACAGCGACCACCACGCCAATCCGACCCGTCGTTACCAGGCGCTGCGTGACTTCAAGGAAGCGCCGGTGCTGCCGACCGGCTACGCGGGCATGATCGTGATGACCTGGGTGCCGCAGGTCTGGAGATCGGTCATGGACAAGCGGGTCATGGGCCACTACGACGGCGATCTGAGCCTCGCCAACGTCCATCCGCGGACTGCCGCGAAGTACGCGAGGAAGTACGGAGCGGCAGCATGAGCCAGTGGATCTGCCCCAATTGCGAATACATCTTCGATGAGGCCAAGGGCGACCCTCGCGAGGGGTGGCCGGCCGGCACGGTGTTCACTGACGTCGACGCCGACTGGACCTGCCCGGACTGCGGCGTCCGCGAGCAGGTCGACTTCCTGCCGATCGAGCAGTTCGTGCACAACGACCAAGCTGGGCCGATCATTGCCGCGGAAACCCGCGGAACGCCGAGCAGTGAAGGGGCGGAGCAGTGAAGCGTTGGGAATGCCAGCAGTGCGGGTTCATCTACGACGAGGCCGAGGGTTGGCCGGAGGAAGACATCGCGCCGGGCACGAAGTGGGACGACATCCCCGACGACTGGTGCTGCCCCGACTGCGGTGCCGCGAAGGCCGATTTCACGATGCTCGAGCTGGTCTGATCCGTCGTGTCCGCGTCAACGAGTAGTCGCACCGTCATCATCGGCGCCGGCATCGCCGGGGTCAGCGCGGCCGGCGCCCTCCGGACGGCCGGCCATGACGGCGAGATCGTGCTGCTCGGAGACGAGACCGAACTGCCCTATCGCCGCCCGCCGGTCTCAAAGGAGATCATCCGCGGCGAGAAGACGGCCGACGAGATCCGCATCAAGAAGGCCGAGTGGTACGAACAGCAAGCTGTTGGGTTGCGCCTCGAGACAACGGTCCTCGCGGTGGACGTGGACGCGCGAGCCGTCCAACTTTCCGACGGCCAAGAGCTGGCGTACGACCAGCTGTTGATCGCCACCGGCGGGCGCGCACGCGGCCCATGGACCGCGTCGGGCATACGTAAGCTTCGCCGGCTCGCCGACGTGCCGCAACTGCAACGAGAGTTGTCGGCCGGCACGTCGATCATCGTGGTCGGTGCGGGGCTGATCGGTTCGGAGATCGCGGCGAGTGCCCGCGGCCTGGGCTGTGCGGTCACGCTCCTCGAGACCGCACCACTTCCTCTGCCGCGGCTGCTGCCGCCCGAGCTCGCCCAGATGTATGTCGACCTGCACAAGAGCGAAGGCACCGACCTGCACACCGGCGTCACGGTCGCATCCATCGAGACGGTGCCGACTGACAGGCCTGGCGGAGAGACTGTCGTTCGCGCGGATGACGGTCGATCGTGGTCCGCACCAGTCGTGGTTGTCGCGGTCGGCATGGAGCCCAATATCGAGCTGGCCGAGGCCGCGGGCATCGAGATCGCCTCGCCTGCTGACGGCGGCGGCATCACGGTCGACGCTCATGGTCGTACGTCCGCGCCTGGTGTCTTCGCGGCAGGCGACGTCGCCAATCTGCCGAATGCCGTGCTCGGCGGTCGTCACCGGGTCGAGCACTGGCAGGGTGCGCAGACCCACGGCACCGCGGTCGGCAAGAACATGGCCGGCGGTGACATCCCCTTCGTCGAGGTGCCGTGGTGCTGGTCGGATCAGTACGGCCACACCCTCCAGGTCACCGGCTGGCCGCTTGCGACGCATGAGCTGGTCGTTCGCGGATCGCTCGCCGACCACGACTTCTGCGCCTATCTCCTCGAGGACGGCATCGTCAGGGGAGCGGTGGGGATGGCTCGCCCCCGCGACATACGCACGGCCGGCACCTGGATCGCCGACCACGCCCGACTGGATGAGGTGATGACATGACAGAGACCTCGGTGCGATCGGTTCGCGAAAGCCTGCTCGACGCGGCTCAGGCGACAATTGAGCAGTCGGGCTGGTCATCGGTCACGATGGCGCGCATCGCCGAGACGGCCGGGGTCAGCCGGCAGACGGTCTACAACGAGTTCGGCACCAAGCACGGGCTCGCCCGGCACCTGGTGCTGCGCGAGCTCGACCGGTTCCTGACATTCGTGCATGAGCGGATGGCCGAGCAGCCAGATGTCGTGTCCGGCATCCGATCGGCGTGCGAGGGCGTGCTCCTGATGGGGCAGCAGAGCCTGATCGTTCGGACGATCGTCGGATCCCAGCCCGACGAGCACGACACCGACCTGCTGCAGCTGCTCACCACCGAATCGGGGGAGATCATCGACTCGGCCGTGCTCGTCGTGATGCAGATCATCGTCGAGCTCTACCCGCCGCTTCCGTTGACCGAGGTCGAGCTCGACACCGCGATCGAGGTGGTCGTACGCCTGGTCCTGTCGGCGATCACCCGACCCTCGAAGTCCGCGGGCGAGGCGGCCGACGACATCGCCTGGATTATCGGCCTGGCCCTGCGGGGCGCCGAACGGGAGTGACTTGACGCGCGGGCCCGTCTCAACTGTGAGATCGTCGGGTTGCTGGGCACTGTGTGTTCTTGCCAACGACGGGACTCCCACCGATGCGTCAACTGCGTCTGCTGTCTGCTGCTGCAATCGTTCTCGCGACCCTGGTGGTCGCCTCACCCGCGTCCGCGGCGACGCTGAATGTCTGTCCGGCGTGCACCTACACGACGGTCAAGGATGCGGTGGCCGCCGCAGGTGACGGTGACACGATCGCGGTTGACACCGGCACGTTCAACGAGACCGGTCCGATCGTCATCAACAAGCCGCTGACGATCATCGGCGAAGGCAAGGCCAACACGATCATCGATGGGGGTGGCACGGGTCAGGCGATCTTTGAGATCCGACCACTCACCGCTTCCGCCGCCGGCGTCATCACGATCAAGGACCTCACCGTCCGCAACGCCGGCAACACGACGTCGCCGATCCGGGTCCTGATCAAGAACGTGTCCACCGGGATCACCGGAATCGTGCTCGACGCGCTCGACATCAACGGAACAGGCTCGTCCTATGGGATGTACGCCGACGGCGGCGCCAAGATCTCCGGTGTCGACCGGGCTGCACCACCCCTGACGGTGAGCAACAGCACGGTGCACGGGCAGGCCAACAACGGCCTGGGCATCGACACCTACCGGGGTGCGACCACCATCTCCGGCAACACGCTCTCGGAGGGGACGTCGGGCCGTTCCGCGATCCTCGTGATGAACGAGTACACGACGTCACGCATGCCCGATGCGGTGAAGATCCAGGACAACACGGCGACCGGACGTCTGGCGTACATCAAGAACTACGTCGGCACCACGTTCGGTGGCTACGACAACGTCGAGGTGAGCGGAAACACGGTGACCGGACTCGTCGGCGGTGCAACGGTCGGCTGCCCCAGTTCGCCGACCGACAACGACTGCGCGGTCTTCTTCAGCTCCAACACCGGCGACTCCCAGAGCACTGGGACGATGGGTCACATCGAGGTGTTCAACAACAGCTTCCGCGGCGACGGCTCGGCGAACGTCACCGGCGTCGGCATCGCCGGGGCAGTCGCCGATGCATCCGTGCACGGCAACAACCTGGTCAAGCTCGGCAACGCGGTGCTGGTCAGCCCTGACACGCAGCTCAGTCCCACGAGCGTCTCGATCAAGCACAACCGACTCTTCGCGGACACCAACGGTGTCACCAACGCATCGGATGCAGATGTGAGCGCGATCGAGAACTGGTGGGGATGCCAGACCGATCCGTCGGCCGGAGGCACCTACTGCTCCGACGCGGTCAACTCCGGCACCGGTTCGATCGATGTCGACCCGTGGATCGTGACGACTGCCGCCCTCAGCGACACGTCGGTGGAGGTCAACGGGTCGCTGGGCATCACCACGGACCTACGGCACCTGAGCGACGGCTCCACAGTGCTCCTCCCCGACATCTTCAACGGATTGGCCACCGCCTTCGCAGCAGGCACTGGATCGGTCGATCCGGCGGCCGGCACGCTCAGCGCGACGACCCTGGAGGACTCCAGCACCTACACGGCTCCGGCAACGGCCGGTGCCGACACGGTCACGGTCACGGTCGACGCCGACGGGTCGGTCACCGGCCAGCCGGTCCTGCTGCCCCTGACCGTCACGGCGGCGCCCGATCCTGGTGGAGACGACGACGGACACCATGGGCACGGACACGGCGGAAACGGCGATGGTGACGGCGGGCTGCCCAACACGGGTGCCTCGATCCCGTGGTGGGAACCATGGGTGGCCAGCATCGCAGTCCTGCTCGGTGCAGCGATCGTGTGGTCCGGTCGGGCTCCTCGCGCTGGTGGTCGCCGCAAGCTGGCCTAGGGTCAGCGTCCGGTCGTCCCGTCGACGCACTCGCGGAGCAGGTCGGCGTGGCCGTTGTGCCGCGCGTACTCGCCGATCAGGTGCACGTACGTCATCCGTAGCGACATCGTCTCGCCTCCATTCTCTGGCGGTGCAGTGTCGAAGGTGTCGTCGAATGACATCCCGGCGACGGCGGCGTCGCCTTCGCGGCACTCCTCGGCGAAGCGTTCAAAGGCTTCCGGTGCGTCGTCGGGATCGAGATGCTCGAAGTCGTGGTCCTTGCCGAGCTCCGGGGCGAACAGCGGCTCGATCGAACCCTGCGGTGCGCGCTGCCGCAACCAGACTCGCTCGACCTTGGCCATGTGTCGCACCAACCCCAGCAGCGACAGGTTCGACGGCGGCACGGGCCGCATCGCCAGCTGCTCGGCGGTCAGTCCTCCGCAGATGTTGAGCAGGGTCGTGCGCTGGAACTTCAGATAGCCCTCGAGCATGGGTCGGTCCTCGCCGGTGAGAGGGCCGTCGACGGGGTGGGGAGTGGGAGCGGTCCAGGCACTTGGCATGCCGGCACTATTCCACGACCCGTAGGTAGCTCAGATCCAGTGCTTGAACCACATCTTGTCGAACCAAGTGTCGTACGGGATCAGCGCGTCGGTGTAGATCGGGTGGAAGTACCAGAACGCCACCACGACGGCGGTCAGGAAGAGTCCGGTGAGCAGACCCACCGAATAGAGCTGGCGGGGAGTGCCCGCGGCCTGGACGAGGCTGCTCACGATCAGTGAGATCGCGATGATCGTGAAGGGCAGGAAGGCCACCGCATAGAACGAGAAGATCGGCCGGTCGTCGAACTTGAACCACGGCAGCCAGCTCACCGCGACGCCGATGACGGGGATGCCCCAGCGCCAGTCGCGGCTCGTGACCCAGGCGACGACCGATGCCAGGAGCGCCAGCGCGCCGGTCCACCACAGGATCGGGTTGCCGAGGATCAGCACCTCGCGCATGCAGCTCGACGTCGCTGCCGCGCCACACGAAGCGGCCGGCAGATCGTTCTGGGCGTCCACGCCGACGGGCCGAGCCATGACCGGCCAGCCGAGTGGGTTGGACTGATAGGGGTGGTGCTGCTTGGCGAGATAGCTGCCGGTGTGGAAGTCGTAGACCATCTTGTGAAAGTTCCACAACGACCGGAACGCGTTGACGGTCTCGTCGAGGAAGCCGTGCGTGGGCGTGCTGATGTAGGCGCCCCAGGGCGGGTTGCCCTCGCCGTACCCGTGGCCGTAGCGCAGCTCGTATGCGTGGTGGTGGAGCAGGAATCCGGTCCATGTCGACAGGTATACGGCGAACGCCACTACGACGATCGAGAAGAATGCCGGGATGCCCACGGCAAACGTGGTGTCGAGACTGCGCGGCTCGAGGCCGAGCTCCGAGCGAGCCTTGCGGCGGGCGAGCACCTCCCAGACCACGGCCAGCAGCGCGAACGCGCCGAGCACGTACACGCCGCTCCATTTGGTGCCGCAGGCCATGCCGAAGCAGACCCCGGCGGCCAGCTGCCACGGACGGAACGGCCGGTAACGCACCAGACGTTCAGCGATCCAGTCGCGGTCGACGACCAGGCAGGCAACACCGCAGACCACCCAGAAGGTCAGGAACACGTCGAGCAAGGCCAGCCTCGACATCACGAAATGCATACCGTCGAAGCACAGCAACAGACCGGCGAAGCAGCCGATCACGGTGGAGCCGGTGAGGCGACGTACGAGGCGGGCCAGCACGAGCACGGTCAGCGCGCCGACCACGACCGCCGAGATGCGCCAGCCGAATGAGTTGAAGCCGAAGATCGACTCACCGATCGCGATCATCCACTTGCCACCGTCGGGATGGACGATCTCAGTCGGCAGGCCGGTCATCAGACTGGGTGAGTAGTGGCCGGCCGCGATCTTCGTGTTGGCGTTCTCGACCCAGTCCTGCACGTAGCCGTGCTGCAGCAGGGACCATGCGTCCTTGCCGTAGTAGGTCTCGTCGAACTCGAGCTTGTGCGGGTAGCCGACGTTCCAGATGCGCAGGATGAATGCCAGCAGGGCCACCGAGATGGGGCCGATCCACCCCCAGGCGCGCTCCGAGATCCTCCCCACCGCCATCACGCGACCAGCCTAGGTGAACCCCTGACAAGATGGCGGGATGCTGATCCTCGCCGCAACGCCCATCGGCCAGGTGGCCGATGCCAGCGGCCGTCTCGCCGATGCGCTCGCCTCGGCGGACGTCGTCGCGGCCGAGGACACCCGGCGGCTCAAGCGGCTCAGCTCCGAGCTCGGCGTCACGATCGGCGGGCGGGTGGTCTCCTACTTCGAGGGCAATGAGGAGCAGCGCACGCCGGAGCTGGCGGCGATGCTGGTCGAGGGGCTCACGGTCGTCCTGGTCACCGATGCCGGGATGCCCAGCGTGTCGGATCCGGGCTATCGCCTCGTGGTTGCGGCGATCGAGGCCGACGTCGCCGTGACGGCCATCCCGGGCCCCTCCGCAGTGCTCACCGCGCTGGCCGTCTCGGGCCTGCCGGTCGACCGGTTCTGCTTCGAGGGCTTCCTTCCCCGCAAGGCCGGCGAACGTACGCGCGCCCTGACCGAGCTCGGGTCCGAGCGCCGCACGATGGTGTTCTTCGAGTCGCCGCACCGCACGGAGGCGTCGCTGCGCGCGATGGCCGACGTGTTCGGCGCCGACCGGGCTGCTGCCGTGTGTCGCGAGCTCACCAAGACGTACGAAGAGGTGGCCCGCGGCGGGCTGGCCGAGCTCGTCGAGTGGGCGGCCGGCCAGGAGCAGGGCGTACGCGGTGAGGTCACGATCGTGGTCGGCGGAGCGCCCGCAGACCTGCGCTCCTACACCCCTGACGACCTCAGGTCCCTGGTCGCCGAGCGTCAGGCCGAGGGCCTCAGCCGCAAGGATGCGGTCGAGCAGGTCGCCGGTGAGACAGGCGCCCGCAAGAAGGACGTCTACGACGCCGCCCACTCCTGAACGGCCTGCCGGAGCGATCGCCGAGCCACACTAGGATTGAGGGCGTGTCCGACTCCACGTTCTACGTCACCACTCCTATCTACTACGTCAATGACGCGCCCCATATCGGGCACGGCTACACGACCGTCATGGGTGACATCATCACGCGCTGGCACCGTCAGCGTGGCGAGGACGTGTGGTACCTCACCGGCACCGATGAGCACGGCCAGAAGGTGCTCCGCAAGGCCGACGAGAACGGCGTCTCCCCCCAGGAGTGGGTCGACAAGCTGGTCGAGGACGAGTGGAAGCCCCTGCTCAAGACGATCGACGTCGCCAACGATGACTTCATCCGGACGACCGAGCAGCGCCACATCGACGGTTCCAAGGCGTTCTGGACCGCACTGTATGAGCGCGACGCCGTCTACAAGGGCAATTTCGAGGGCCACTACAGCGTCAGCGCCGAGGAGTTCGTCAGCGAGGACGATGTCGCCGACGGCGAGGGCGATGACGAGGGCTTCAAGGTCAGCAAGCTCGACGGCAGCCGGGTCGAGCTGGTCGCGGAGGAGAACTACTTCTTCCGCCTGAGCGACTACCAGCAGAAGCTGCTCGACCTGTATGAGTCGCAGCCCGATTTCATCCAGCCCGAGTCGGCCCGCAATGAGGTCATCTCATTCGTCAGTCGCGGGCTCCGCGATCTGTCGATCTCGCGCTCGACGTTCGACTGGGGCATCGGCGTGCCGTGGGACGACAAGCACGTCATGTACGTCTGGATCGAGGCGCTGCTCAACTATGCGACCGCGGTCGGCTACGGCACCGACTCCGAACGGTTCGCCAGGGTCTGGCCCGCCGACATCCACCTGGTCGGCAAGGACATCGCCCGGTTCCACGCGGTGATCTGGCCGGCGATGCTGATGGCGGCGGGGGAGCCGGTGCCGCACCGGGTGTTCGCGCACGGTTGGCTGTTGGTCGGCGGCCAGAAGATGAGCAAGTCGAAGGCCAATGGCATCCGTCCCGATGAGCTGGTCGACACGTTCGGGTCCGATGCCTACCGCTACTACTTCGCGCGCGCCCTGACGTTCGGCAGTGACGGCTCGATCTCGTGGGAAGACATCAATGCCCGCTATCACGCGGAGCTCGCCAACGGCTTCGGCAATCTCGCGTCACGGGTGGCGGCGATGATCGGCAAGTACTTCGACGGCGTGCTGCCCGCGTCCGGCGCGATCACCGTGCCCGAGCAGATGGTCATCGACGTGGTCGCCAAGGCGGTCGCCGAGGCCGATGCCGCGATCGAGGCCATCGCTCCGCACGACGCGCTCAATGCGATCTGGCGCATCGTCGACGAGCTCAACGGCTATCTCACCGAGCAGGCTCCGTGGAAGGTCGCCAAAGATGACCCTGAGAGCGATCGTCTCGCCACGATCCTGGTGACCGCAGCCGAGGGGCTGCGCGTGCTCGCCGTACTGCTCTATCCGGTCATGCCCAAGGCGTCGGCCGCACTGTGGGACTCGCTCGGTGCTGAGCCATCGCTCGGCACGCTGGACTCGCAGCGCATCGACGCGGTCGCGACCTGGGGCCAGCTCCCGGCCGGCACCACGATCACCAAGCCGCCGTCATTGTTCCCGCGCATCGAGGCGCCGGCGGAGTGAGCAGCCGCACCGAAGGCTGGCCCGACGCACCCGAGCGACTCCCGTCACCGGTCGTCGACAACCACTGCCACATGGACATGCCTTTGAGGGACGGTACGGGTGGGAGCGGCACTGTGATGGGCGTCGACGAGACGCTCGACCGCGCGGCCGCCGTCAACGTCACCCGCATCGTGCAGGTCGGCTGCGATCTTCCCGGCGCGCGATGGGCCGTCGAGACCGCCAAGACGTACGACTCGGTGGTGGCGGCGGTTGCGCTCCACCCGAATGAGGCTCCGCGACTGGCCACCGAAGGCGTGCTCGATGCGGCCCTGGCAGAGATCGAGCAGCTCGCGGCGAGCGGGCCACACGTACGCGCCGTCGGCGAGACGGGGCTGGACTACTTCCGCACAGGTCCCGACGGTCGGGACGTGCAGCAGCGCTCGTTCCGCCAGCACATCCAGATGGCCAAGCGGCACGACAAGACGCTTGTGATCCATGACCGGGACGCCCACGACGACGTACTGGCGATCCTGGATGACGAGGGCATGCCCGAACGCACCGTGATGCACTGCTTTTCGGGCGGAGCAGAGCTCGCCAGGGCTTGCGCCGAGCGTGGCGCCTACCTGTCGTTCGCCGGCACCGTGACGTTCAAGAACGCCGAGAACCTTCGAGAAGCGCTCCGAGTGGCGCCATTGGACCGTATTCTGGTTGAGACCGATGCGCCGTTCCTCACACCGACGCCGCACCGTGGAAGCCCGAACGCCTCGTTCCTGATTCCGCTCACGGTGCGGTTTATGGCTGGGATTCTAGGCAAAACGGTTGATGAACTGTGTGTCAACATCGACGCCAATACCGATATGGCGTTCGGTGGAGCCTGGGCACAGCGGATT
>Ga0209023_10004741_pt1 | contig 15296 bp, 8 predicted proteins | sample LakOneMetagenome_FD_187468 | JGI IMG/M metagenome (GOLD analysis project Ga0209023, IMG submission 187468) | Freshwater and sediment microbial communities from Lake Erie, Canada (SPAdes) (version 2) | ecosystem: Environmental > Aquatic > Freshwater > Lentic | place: Lake Erie, Canada | collected... | reverse complement strand
GACAGGGGCACGTAGTTGGCCGCGTTCTTGTCGAGACCGACGCTGTAGTGGCCCTGGCTGGTCATCGCAAACTCCCGGATTGTTTGGTCGGTCTTTCACTCAGGTTCTACAGCCCGAACCCATGAGGTCAATTGCTGCGGCAATGAGATCGATGGCAGGCAGCATCGTGAGCCGCGTTGAAAACAACGGTCGCAATCAGACGCCGACAGGGCCATTTTCGACGACAAACAGAGCACAGCAGATACGGGCAGATTTTCAGATTAAACTCGAAATATTTCGTGTGCTGTATCGACAATTTGATGGATCGCATTGGAAATACTGAGATATAATTTATTCCATAATATACCTTATGCGAATAATGGATATGGAGTGACGCCTGGCGAGGATTGCCCTTGATCCGGCCAGCCTCAATCCAGCAGCCTCACAACGACGCCCTCAGAAGCCCGCAGCGCCACCACGCCTGTGATGAGTTCGTCCTGACGATCCATGTAGGTCGACAGCAAGATGTGCCCCGGCCAGCCTGACGGACCGAAGGACGCTGGTGCGCGCCCGAAGTTCAGGATGACCAGCACGCGCTGGCCTTCGTATTCGCGTGTGTAAGCCAGCAGATCGCTCGAAGATTCGATCGGCCGGTAATCGCCAAGCGCAAGCTCCGGCATTGATCGGCGTAGTGCGATCAATGCCCGGTACAAGCTCAGCATGGACGTCGGATTGTCAGCTTCGGACGCGACGTTACACGACGCTAAATCCGGTCCTGGCGGTAGCCATGGTTTGCCGGTGCTGAAACCGCCATAAGTTGTCAAATCCCATCGCATGGGCGTGCGGTAACCGTCGCGGCCGAGCCCGAGGCCCGGCAGATTTTTCTCCCACGGATCCCTCACCTGATCTGGCGCAATGTCGGCTTGCGGCATTCCGATTTCGTCGCCGTAGTACAGCGTCGGCGTACCGCGAAGCGTCAGCAGCAGCATCGCCGCCACTCGCGCCTGATCGTCACCAATCCGGCTGGCGATCCGCGGGCGGTCGTGATTGCCCAGTACCCAGTTCGGCCATGCGCCGGGCGGCAGCGCTGCTTCATAGACATCAATAAGACGGGCGACCGCTGATGCAGTCCATGGCGTTGAGATCAGCGCGAAGTTGAATGGTAAATGCGCGCCGGCGAGATTCTGTCCGTAGTAAGCCACGAGCTTTTCGGGCGGCAGGTAGATCTCGCCTATCAGCACACGATCGTTGAATTCCTCGACCACACGCCGCAATTCAGCGACGACGTCATGCACTTCTGGCCGGTCCGTCGAATAAATCGGAAGCAACTGCTGATACGGTTGCTGGCCCGGCAGATAATCCGGGTTTGCCGGATTATCGCGCAGCAGTTCGTCCTTGGCGAGATGCCACATCACATCGACGCGAAAGCCATCGACACCGCGGCGCAGCCAGAACCGCATCACCTCATGGATCGCCCTGCGCACTTGCGGATTGCGCCAGTTCAGATCGGGCTGGGAGCGCAGGAACGCGTGATAATAGAACTGGCCCGTCGCCGGATCGAACTCCCATGAGCTGCCGCCGAACTCCGAAAGCCAATTGTTGGGCAGCTCGCCCTCGCCGCGGCTGTCGCGCCAGATGTACCAGTCGCGCTTCGGGTTATCGCGCGAACTGCGGCTTTCGACGAACCACGGATGCCGGTCTGAGGTGTGGTTGGGCACGAGGTCGAGGATGACTTTCAGACCCTGCCCGTGAGCCGCCTCGATCAGCGCATCGAAATCCTCGAGCGTGCCGAACAGCGGATCGATCCAGGTATAGTCGCAGATATCATAGCCGAAGTCGTCCATCGGCGACGGGAAGACCGGCGACAGCCAAAGCGCATCAATCCCGAGGTCTGCGAGATAGGGCAACCGCCGGACGATGCCGCGCAGGTCCCCTACGCCATCGCCGTCCGAATCCTGAAACGAGCGCGGATAGACCTGATACATGACACCGGATTTCCACCAGGGAATGTTTTGGCTCATTTACCCCAATGTCCCCGTCGCCTCGGTCCCCTACGGTCATCGCAACGGTATCATGTGGATTGTGACAGCACTTCCTACGGCCCCCGCAGCGTGGCAAAACCTTGTCGGCTTTGTGGTATCTGCCTAAGCCCATCAAGCGATTGAATAATCACGGGTTCGTGATTTGAAGGACGTGCCCACCTGCCCGGTAGAAGGGCTTGATGACCTCAGATCAATCACTGGTAGAAAAGGGTATGTGGAAAAAATGCTGGTTCTAGATCGGAAACCCGGCATAGAATGAGGTATATAAATACCTCTAGCCCCATAGAACGTTGCGCCACGGCCACAGTCCTGAAGAGTCGAATTGACCGTAGTTTTAATGCCTTAGCCAGCGTGCTAGGGTTTCGTGTTTTTACTAGTTATTAATCTTTGGGCGCTGGGGGATTTTTCATAATGCGTACATTAGCGTTTGCTGCTTCGACGCTTGTGCTCAGTTGTTCCCTTGCGCACGGCCAATCAGCATTTTTGATCAACGACGCTCTTAAGCAGGCAATGACCACCAACCCCGGCGTTGGTGAAGCTGCGGCCAACCGCCGTGCAACTGAGTCCGAATTGCGGCAACAACAGTCGACGCTGCTCCCACAAGTAAGGGTTGAAGCACGCGCCGGTCCCGAAAAATTCAATCAGCAGATTGTTCCTGCCCCGCTGGGCAACGACACGTGGAGAAATGGACGCGATGTGTCGGTGGTCGGCCGTCAACTCGTGTTCGACGGACTGACGTCGTTGAATGAAATCTGGCGCCAGTCGGCGCGCGTCAGCGCGGCCGCGGCGCGTGTTCACGAACGAACCGAGCTTTTGGCGCTGGATGCTGCTGAAGCCTACATCGACGTGATCCGCTATCAGAGGCTTATTTCCATCGCGGAAGATAACGTCCGGGTTCACCGCAGCCTGTTCGGCAACGTGCAGGCGCGATTCAAGGGCGGTCGTGCGGGCGAAGGCGATCTCGAGCAGACCCGTGAGCGTGTCGAAAACGCGGTGGCCGCTCTTGCAGGCTTCCGTCAGAACCTCGACGAGGCGCGCGCGAAGTATCGCAAGACCGTTGGTCTCGAACCCTACAACCTGCGGAATCCCAGCCGCCTTGGCGGACTTCCCTCAACCAAGGATGAATCGCTCGCGGTCGCGATCAAGTTCAACCCGACGATCAAGGCCGCCGAGGCAGACGCGCGCGCGGCCAAATACGCCTTCCGGAGCACCTCCGGCGCATTCGTGCCGAATGTTTATCTTGAAGGGCGCGCTTCAACCGGGACCGACGCCAACGGTTACGTTGGAAAGCGAGACGATGTCAGCGGCAAGGTCGTCGTGAGCTGGGACGTGTTCCGCGGGGGTCAGGATACCTGGCGCCGCAATGAAATGGCGGAACGCTATGTTGAAGGCACCATGCGTCATGCACGCCTGCAGCGAGACGCTGTTGAGTCGATCGACAAGGCTTGGGCTGCCCGGACGCTGACAGCGGATCGGATCGCGGCGCTCAATCGCCAGATTGCTTCGGACCGCAAGGTCATCACGTCCTACCAGAAAGAGTAAGAGCTGGGCCAGCGTTCGCTCGTGGACTTGCTGAACGGTCAGAACCAGCTCTTTAACGGTTTCATCTCACTGATTTCCGCCCAGAGCGTCGCCATTTTCGCGGACTATCAGCTCCTCGCGGCGATGGGTAATCTGATCGAGTACGTGAAGCAGCCGCCTCCGGCGGATGCGATCCCGCTCGAAGTTGAGCCGTTCGGCCTGTTCCCGACCAAGCTGCCTCCGATCATCCTGCACGATCCGATGACGGGACCTGAACCTCTGCCCGTCAAGCGAGCCGAGCCCGTGCCGGCGCTGAACTATGCTTCAGCTGGTCGAGATGGTTTCGCGACGCAAGGCGATACCTTCGCGAACCGCTGGCAGGGATCGAATCCCGCTCAGGAATTGATCGACACGGCATCAAAGTGGCCTGTTAGGTAAATATACCTCAGCTACCGCCTCTTGATGATCTGACAGGATTGCGTTCTCGCCCATGGACAGGCGTTAATGTTGGCCTGCCGTATTAGCCTTAATCCTAAGGTTTTTACGCATTGAGCCGCGCACGATCTATGATGGCACTACGATCCCATAGTCAGAGCCGCGATCATAAACATGGACACCGCTGCCAGTCGAAGTTCGGCGAAGGTTAGTAACGCCGCCGACGGAAGGCTCATGAGGGATCCGCTCGCGGATGCCCTTATCTGCCTCGCGGCCTTTCATGGGCGCGCCATCAGCCGTGAAGCGTTGATCGCCGGTCTTCCAATCGTCAATGGCCGGCTGACGGCCGCTCTGATGGAGCGGGCTGGCATAAGAGCGGGACTTGAAGTTGAACCCGTCAGACGTGCCCTCGCGGATATTCCGGCCTTGGTATTGCCGGTCGTGCTGGTCACCAAAGACGGGATTCCGCTTATTCTGACATCCCTCGATGATCTGGGGCAAATCGCTCACGTTATCGATCCCGAAAAACCCGGAATCAAGAAGACCTTCCCTATCGCGGAGCTTGCGGCCAACTATTCAGGCTATGCGTTTTTTGCCAAGCCGGCGGCCACCGCGGATGCGCGCACGGTTGCTGCGGGTGATCTCCCAAAGAGTCACTGGTTCTGGTCGGTTGTCCGGAGGTTCGGCTCCAATTACGGACATGTCGCGCTGGCCGCACTTCTGGTGAACATGCTCGCGCTTGCCGCGCCGTTGTTCACAATGAACGTTTATGATCGCGTGGTTCCGAACGGCGCCATCCCATCCTTGATCGCACTGACAGTCGGTCTCGGCCTTGCAATCGTTTTCGATTTCATCATTCGTATCGTTCGCAGCAGAATTGTCGACCTCACGGGCAAGAAGATCGACGTCGTCCTCGCGGCCAATATTTTCGAGCACATGCTCGCCGTGAAAATGGCGAACAGGCCCACCTCTGTTGGCATTCTTGCCAATCAGATGAGAGACTTCGACTCTGTCAGAGAGTTCTTCACGTCAGGTGCGGTGGTTGCTGCAACTGATCTGCTTTTCGCTGTGCTCTTCATTGGCATTCTATTCGTGATCGCAGGCCCCCTCGCCTGGATCCCGCTGCTGATGCTCCCGATCGTGATCGGAGCCGGATTCATCCTGCAGCGTCCGCTGGATCGGGCGATGAAGCGACTGCAGGCTGAGTCCTCGGCACGTCATGGTGTGTTGATTGAGTCGCTCTCCGGCATCGAGACCATTCGTGCGGCAGGTGCAGAATCCCGCATGCAGACGGCTTGGGAGCGATCGGTTGCCGCCACAGCACGCTCGGGTGAAGACGTTCATTTCTGGTCGACGCTGGCGTTGACAATCTCCAGTTCGGCGCAGCAGATCACCAGCATGTTGCTGGTTGTGATTGGTGTCTTCCTGATCCTCGACGGCAAGATCACGATGGGTGCACTGGTCGCAGCCAACATGCTGTCGGGTCGCGTCCTGGCGCCGATATCCAGCCTTGCATCCGTGATTACCCGCGCAACACAGACGGCGAGTGCGATGCGCTCGATTGATCGCCTGATGTCGCTTGAGCGGGAGCGTCCTCCAGGACGCGCCTATGTTGCACGCAAGATTGAAAAAGGCGCGGTCAGTTTCGAAAATGTGAGCTTTCGCTATCCGGGAGCCAAGGAGAACGCACTTGAGAATATTTCATTCAAGATCGCGCCGGGCGAACGCGTTGCCATTATTGGCCGGGTCGGATCGGGCAAAACGACCGTAGGCCGCTTGCTCTCCGGGTTCTATGAGCCACTCGAAGGCAGCATCGCCATCGATGGCATCGACTCGAGGCAATACGATCCTGCGGACTTGAGGTCGGGCATCGGCTTTGTGATGCAGGATACCGACCTGTTCTTCGGCAAGCTTCGTGACAACATTACGCTCGGCCGGCCATCCGCGACCGATGAGGAAGTGATCGAGGTGGCTCGCCTCTCAGGCGTGGAGCAATTCATCGCAGGCCACCCCCTGGGTTACGACATGCCCGTTGCCGAAGGCGGACGGAGCCTTTCGGGCGGCCAGAAGCAAGCAATCGGTCTGGCCCGCGCCATGATCCGCAAGCCAAAAATCATGTTCATGGATGAGCCGACGGCTCACTTCGACGTGCGGAGCGAAACGGAATTTCTCGAGCGGCTGAAAGCGATCGCGAAAACAGAGATGACGGTGATCGTCTCAACTCACCGGCCGTCCCTCCTCTCTCTTGTCAATCGCATCCTCGTATTCGATCGCGGCAAACTTGTCGCCGATGGACCGCGTGAAGCGATCGTCGCAAGTCTTCAGGCCAGCGCCAAGCGTGCTGAGCCCGCGAAATTCGAACATTCGATTGTGAAAACCAATGCAGCAATCTGATTTCGCCTTCGCAAACGACATCCGGTCTGCGGTCGAGCTTCGTACCCCGCGGACGTCCCGGCTGGTTCTCCTGTGTACGCTCGCGCTTCTGGTGGTCGGTATTGTCTGGGCGCACTTTGCTGTTCTCGATGAGGTGAAGCGCGGCAACGGCAAGGTGATTTCCTCGCGCCAAACTCAGGTCTTGCAGAGTCTCGAAGGTGGTCTCGTTCTCGATATTCTTGTCCGGGAAGGCGATATCGTGAAGCAAGGCCAGGTATTGATGAGAATTGACGATACGAAATTCTCTGCAGATCTGGGCGAAGTTCGTGAGCGCCGCGCATCAAACGCGGCCCGCGTGGCACGGCTTGAAGCCGAAGTCAGTGGTGCCGATGCGCCAAAATTCTCCGACGAACTTGTCAAGAATGCATCTCAGGTCGTTGAAACCGAACGGAATCTGTTTCTTGCGCGTGTGAAGAAACTCTCCCAAGACGTCGACGTACTGGCTCAGCAGGAAACCAGACTTTCCGGTTCCCTCAAACTTCTCAGTCGTGAAGTGGAAATTACGCGGAACCTTTATGCTCAAAAGGTTGTTCCGGAGATTGAGATGCTGCGGCTCGAGCGTCAGGCATCCGAAATCCGCGGGCAGCTTGCCGAGACGCAATCGCGCATCGCCAATATCAAAACCGCTTTCAAATCGCAGGCAGAAGAAGATTTGGCGAAATCACGCGGGGATCTGGCCGTCCTCGAAGAAAACATCAAATCGGCTCAGGACCGTGTGCGCCGGGCCGACCTGAAATCTCCGGTGAATGGCATCGTCAACAAGCTGAACGTGACAACGGTTGGCGCAGTGGTTCAGCCGGGTGCCAATCTAATGGATATCGTTCCGCTGGATGACTCCCTTCTTGTTGAAGGGCGGATACGCCCGCAGGACATCGCATTCATCCGGCCTCATCAGGATGCCATCGTAAAGATCACGGCCTATGACTCATCGGTTTACGGCTCTCTGAAGGGTAAGGTTGAGCGGATCAGCGCCGACACCATTGCGGATGACAAGCCTGAGCGCGGCGAGAAGGGAGAGACCTTCTATCGCGTGATGGTTCGTACGGATAAGAACCATCTTGGTACCGCTGAGAACCCTCTTCCCATTATCCCGGGCATGGTCACAACGGTTGAAGTCTTGACAGGTGCCAAATCTGTCCTGGATTACATCGTCAAGCCGGCGCGTATGCTTCGCGATGAAGCACTCCGCGAGCGTTGATCTGCATTTGATGTAACGGATCAATAAGTATTAACGACGCGTTATCCGGAAATACTTCAAATTTGACAGGCTCCGTTTTAGCCCCCTCCACCCTGCTCCTCAAAATGCCCGATCGTATACAGGCCATTTAACGCTGCACTAGTGGCTCACGTCCATTGTCGCTCCATCACACGGGAGCGGGATCAGTGAATGCTGACCGACGCCCCCGGGATACAGGGGCGTTATCATGTCGACGTTTTCAACGGCTCGCGCCGTCATTGGAACTGCTGTTTGTTTTGCGGCTTTGGGTTTGAGCATTTTTCCAGCTGACGCTGCCTCCAAGGCGAAACCGCGCAAGTACATCTTTGACGATCTCATCACACCGTCGATGATGGAACCGCCGGTGGCTCCTGTTCGAGCGCCGAGCGCCGCTGGCGCCCGTTTCTTCTCGATCAACAGCGTTCTGGCGAAGCTTGACGGTAAATCCTTGCCCAATGAGCCTGTTCGTCTCGCATCCGCGGCCAGCGACACCGTCATTTCGGATGTTCCGGGTGAATTTGCCCGCAGCGATCAGGCGCAACCGTCCACCAACGAGCCGTTTGGTCTTTTCACCTTCCGTGCACCGGAAGGCATCCTTTGGCGCAAGTGGCGCAACGTGAAGAAAGATATCGACAAGGAGATGGGCGAGATTGCGAACTGCAAGGCGGATTCTTCGGCCTGCAGCGGCGCTGCCCGCCGGTTCTTGCTGATGGTCGATGACGTTCGTGAACGCGATGGCGCAGCTCGTCTCGAGACCGTCAATCGCCTCGTCAACACCGCGATACGCTACACCAGCGACCTCATTCAGCATGGTGAGGTCGATCTGTGGTCGTCCCCGCTGGCCTCGCTTCGCGCGGGCCGCGGTGATTGCGAAGACTACGCGATCGCCAAATACATGGTGCTGCGGGAAGCCGGCGTACCCGAACAGGATCTTCGTATCCTTCTCGTGCGCGATCGTGCCGTTCGTGAGGATCACGCAGTGCTGGCTGTGCGCAAGGATGGCGGTTGGACCATTCTCGATAACCGGCGTGCAGCCCTATTCGGAGACAGCGATCTGCCGCAATTCTCTCCGCTTGTGGCGCTGGACTCGAGTGGCGTCAGCCTCTTCGCCTCGCCCTATCTTAGCCAACGCATGAGCGGTGACGGGAAAACCGTCGCACCGGCGGCCGCTGATCCCTGGGGCATGGCCCTTCCGGCAGATGCGACGATCCAGGATACTGCCGTAAGCCTCGACTTGAGCGACATTTCCTCATTGGTAGGCGCGTCCGGGGCGGCTAACCTCCCGCTTCTGCTCTGAAGGTTTTTTCCCCGCAGATCTTGTGGCGAACCTCCTGCAAAATATCCGTTCCCTGCATCCGCTATCGGCGGTGCGTCCGTAATGATCGCGTGATAGACTTCGGTCAGGACACGAGCGCTCGAACGCGCTGGCGGGGACGACAGTGAACAGCGAGATTCAATACTCCAGATATTGGCGTGGAACCGGAATAGCGTTCGCAGCCGCTGTATTTCTGCTCGCGAGTTCGGCTATACCGGTCGGCGCGCAAGACGCGCAAACAGTAGAGCGAACAGCGAAGGGACCTTCGGCAAAGCCGATCCGGGTCGGCGTCTATCTGAATGTCCAGCCCGATTGCAGTTCCGGCGCCCTCCCCACGATCCGTCTCCTGAGCCCGCCGGCGAATGGTACGGTTGACGTCAAGCGGGGAAAAGTCACTGCGACCAACTACAAGCAATGTCTGGCGCTCGAAGTGCCAGGCTACGTCGCCTTCTACAAATCGAAACCTGACTTCATTGGAGTCGATGTTGTCACGCTTGAGGTCAAATATCCGAACGGCCGCACTGAAGTGCAAAAGATCAGCGTGACGGTCGACGACGGCAAAGGTGGGCGGAACATCTGAATTGATCGGCGCAACTTAGCAGAGCGCCTCGCATGGGCGGCTTAGAAATCAAAACAAGTCTGTCAAAGAAAAACCCGCCGGATCGCTCCGGCGGGTTTCTTATTCCTTATGATTTGATTCAGGTCGTGGCCGCCAGATGAAGCTGATGCTCAGCGCCGGCGAACGTGGCGTTGATGATGTCTCCGTGACTGGTGCCAGCAAAACCCGCAAGCACAGCCACGTCGTGTGATCCACCACCGAAGTTGCCCTGCCCCGTCGTGTCGACCTGAACGGTGACATCGTTGCCGGATTGAGCGAGATGGACGAACTTGTCCACATCCAAGTTCGGCGCGAAGACCTGATCGAGCAGCGCAGAGAGGTCGATCTTGTCACCTTCCGTATCGTTGAAATTCAGGATCGTGTCGGCATGTCCCAGAGCACTCGCCGGCAGCGCGAACGTATCTGCGGCACCGTTCGTACCGGACAGCGTGTGACTGTTCTCGCCAGCCGTGACTTCTCCGAGCGAAGCATTGAGATTGACTTCCACGAACGAACCCTTCGAGCCATCGGCGTAGGTGAAGGTGCCGTTCGCAGCTATCGACTGACCATCGATAGCACCCGTCCCCGCTGTTGCACCGAGATCGATGCCGGTGATGCCAAGGCTGGTCAAGGACAACAACTCGCCCGCATCGGTGATACCGTTGTGGTTGGCATCCTGCCAAACAGAGAGCTGAGCGAAAGCTTGATCCTTGCTGTCGACCACGCTGTCCTGGTTACTGTCGAGGCTGGCGAGCGCTGCAAGGCCGTCGGCAAAATTTCCGCCCGCGAAGTTCGGTGTAAACAACTCGCTGCCGTTATCGATTTTGCCGTTGCCGTTGATATCGAGTGCCAGCATGCCGTCGTGACCATTGGTCCAGGCGACGTGATCCTTCACTCCGTCGTGGTTGATGTCGAACTGAACGCCATTCTCCTGAGAGGTGAATGCAAAGCCGTTATGGTCGAGGTCGAGCACAATGGGGTCGACGCTTGTCGTTCCAGCCACACTGAACTGGCCGCCAGTTGCCCCGATCGATGTTGCATTCACACCGACAAGGTCGATGAGAACGTCATTGTCATTCGAGTTTCCGTTGCTGCTACCCTGGATGAAAAGGAAGGTGTGGTCGACGCCACTAATCTTTGCGCCGAATGCCACGGCAGTTCCTGTGGTCCCGATGTCGACGCCCTGAAGGTACTGAACAACAGCGGCGACCTGAGCCAACGTTGTGAGTTCGTATGCGTCGGAGTATCCGACGTTCTGCTGAGCTGAAGTGCCGGTGCTCGGTGCATCATCGAACGTGATGATACCGTCAGTAATGCTATGCGAGCCAATCACGCGGCCAGCTTCGACTTGCAGAGTCGAGTTCGTGCCGTTGCCTGTTCCATTGCTGGCGATCGAAGCGCTTGCGAAGCTGATGCGCTCGCCGGAGCTTGGCTTGAAGTCCGTGATGATATCATAGCCTGTGATCGAACCGCTTGTTCCGGAGCCGCTATACGAGAGAACGCTTTCACCAATGGCGAAGCTGAATGTATCGGTTCCGCCACCACCAGTGAGCGTGTCGGCGCCCGTGCCGCCGTCAATCCAGTCGTTGCCGCTGCCGCCCTTGATGACGTCGTTGCCGCCGAAGCCATACATCACCTGATCACGGCCGGTTATTGACGATCCGTCCATGGTCGTCGTGTCGGAGTTGCCGCTTCCCAGCCAGAGGTCCACGTTCTCCGATTTGGAGTTACCGGCGGCATCAGTCGCGGTGACAGAGATATTCGTAAAGTGCTTGACGTTATTGGGGCTGGCGTTGGTGTTGTAGTTAATGCCATCCGAGTCAGAATTGATGTTCACACCCGAGATGGCGAGGTCCGTCATGGCAGTCAGGCCAAACGTAGCCCCGGCCGTATCCGGTGTGCTCATCGCGAAGAGCAGTTGGCCGTTGGATATCTCTGGATTGGCATTGCTCAATGTGTATGCCAGCGACGGATTGCCGGTGAACACGATGTCGGCAGGCGCAGTTGTATCGACCGTGATGTCGAGCGGGCTCGACACGGCACTGACATTTCCTGCAGCGTCGGTCTGATAGGCGCGTACATGGTGAAGTCCCTCGGCCGGCAGTGAAATATCGGTCGAGAATGTGGTTCCGGACGCTACCAGAGTCGCAAGAACTGTCTCTCCTGTGTTCTTGATACCGTCGTTGTTCGCATCGTCGAACAACGTCACCGTGGCTCCAGATTCGACCGTCCCGGAGATCGTCAGGCCAGTCGTGTTTTTGGTGATATTGTCACTAGTTGTGCCGCCCGGTCCGGCCGTGTCGTCGGCCGTTGCAAGGTCAAGTCCGCTTGGAGCTGTTGGTGCCCGGGTGTCGATGGCCTGGCTACCGCCCACAGCCGACAGGCTACCTGTTGCTGCGAGGTTTCCAGCCATATCTGCAACGGTGGAGCCGGCCAAGCTTAGCACGACATTACCGGAAGCCACATTGGTGGTTGGTGTGACCGTCACGGTGTAGTGCGAGCTGTCGGTCGCCGTGACACCAGTCACAGTGCCGTTTGTGGCTGTGAAGTTCGCCGCTGTTACGCCAGTCACCCCCTCGCTGAAAACAACGGAGAAGTTAATCGTTCCATTCGTCACGCTGGCTGCAACGTCGTCCGTAACGGCGGTCACCGTCGGTACTGTTGTGTCGACAGTAATGTCGAGCGCATGGCTGGCCGATGCGGCGCTGACATTCCCTGCCTGATCGGTCTGAATCGCACGGATGTTGTGGGCCGTCGTGCTATTCGCAAGCGAAATATCCACACTGAACGTGCCGCCGCCTCCAACCGTAGCCGTTCCCTTCGATTCTCCAGCATCGATGACGCCGTCGTTGTTGAGGTCATCGAACACTGTCACGGAGGCTCCGGCTTCACCGTTGCCAGAAACCGTTAGAGCACTGGTATTCTTGGTGATGTTATCGCTGTTAGACGCGCCGGTATCGTCGGTCGCAGCAAGATCAAGACCCGTCGGAGCTGCAATCGTCGTATCAATCTTTACGGTGAAGGTGGCCGATGCAACGCCAGTATTGTTGGCTGCGTCAGTCGCCGTGGCGGTGAAGGTGTGGTCACCATCCCCAAGGGAGGCTGGCGTGAAAGTCCAGTTTCCGCCTGTGGCAACCGTCATACCGAGCATCGTCGCGCCATCGTAGATGGTGACGGTCGCGCCCGCCTCTGCCGTACCCGAGAGCGTCGGCGTGGCATCGTTGGTCAAGCCGTTGTTGGCAATGTTCGTGCTGCCCGACGGATAGTTGTCGGTTACGTTGTTGATGACCGGTGCCGCTGGTGGGATCAGGTCGATAGCCAAAACCCCGGCCAGATTCTTCGTCACACCGCCTTCGAACTGGAAGCTTTCGAAGTTGGTGAACTCGTCCGTGATGGTGCCAGAGCCGCCGGCATGAGTAATCTTCACGCCTCCGGAAATCGCCTCGATCGCGGTGATTTCGCTGATGCTGAAATCCAGCTTCACGATGTCCGCGGCGGTCTGGTCACCGCCGTCTGCAATCACCTTGTGAGGATCGGTATTGCCGCGTTGTGTGAGATCGAGAATATCATCGCTCGTGCCGCCATGGACGGTGACGGTCGAGGTGTCGAGGGCAGTACCAGCCAGTGACCCGATATACTGAATGTTCACGCCGCCGGGGCCGGCGGTGATGTCGATATCTTCCACGCTGTCCATGCGGATGGTGCCGCCGTCCGACATGGTGACGATGATATCGGTATTGTTCGGGCCAGTGGCCGGCACGATATCGGGGCCGACTGTCGCCGCCGCGATAGTAACGTTGCCGGTCGCGCCGGTAATATACAGCGTGTCCGAACCAGAACCGCCATCGACGGTGTCCTTGCCATCGCCTTGCGCGTAGTAGATTTTGTCGTTGCCTTCCTGGGCGAAGATGATGTCATCGTCCGTGCCGCCGGTGATGGTGTCGTTACCCCCGGTGCGACCGCTTTCCGTGGCCAGTTCACGTTGATGCGAAGCGATGTATGCGAGTGTGTCAGCGCGAGTCCATTGCGCGCCATCGTTACCCGGATCATTAGCCGTGGTAAACGCGTTGGTCGTGCCTTCAAGTGCCGCAAATACGGCCCAGCCGGAGCCGTCCGGATATGTCGCTGCGGACAAGCCCGCCGCAGCCCTGAGAACGTCGGTGTTCATGACATCGCCGTAAATGATGTCCTTGCCGGCGCCGCCATTGATGATGTCACTACCCGCGGCAGACTGTACGACACCGCTGCCGGCAAGACTGCCGACCACGCCCGTCAGATCGCTGGGGTTCTGCACGTTGGTATAGGAATGGCCGCTGTCCAGCGCGTTGAGCGCGGCCACCGCGTTCGGGCTACCGGCTACGTTGAGGCCAACGGCCTCGATCGTATAGCCGTACTGACCCGCGCCGGTGCCGGTGATGGTGTTGATCTGTGTCTGAGTTGCGTCGGTCGTCGGCTCTCCATCAGAGATGAAGATCACTTTGTTCACCGAGGCGTTGGCCAGCGGTGTTTCAGCAACACCATCGCCTGCCAACGAGGTTGTGCCAGTGGCTACGGTTGTGCCGCCGGGTGTGAGATAGTCAATCACCGCATCGAGGCCACTTGCATAGCTGGTGTTGCTGCCTGGATCGGAGCCGATGTACAGATGTTTACCGGTGTTGTTGATGCTGCCGTCCGCGTTCGCTGCGTCAAGCGCGGTGTTCAAGGCAGTCAAATCCTTCGTGCTGCCGGACACGATGTCGAATACGCCGAGTTCCTTGTAGCCGCCGCCGAAGACAAAGAGAGCCACCCGCACGTTGGCGGCGCCCGAATTGTAAAGGCTGTTGAGCAGCGCACCCACCGCTTGCTGCATAGCGGTCATCTGTTGGGCGCTCAGGCTGGCGGTCGTATCGAGAACCAGCACGACGTTAGCGCTGGCACCCGCGGAGATGGTTGGCGTCGCGCCCGGATCGCCGACGATAGTGTCGTTGCCGGGACCGCCGTTGATGACACCAGTCACGTTCGACGATGTATCGACGTAGTGCGCCGGGTCACTGGGGTTATCGTCGCTGTCGTTTGAGCCGACGAAGAGCTGCGCCGTTGCGGCCAAAGTGATGGTGAGATCAGCTTGATTGCTGATGTCGCCATCGCCGTCGGTCAGGGTGTAGTGGAAGGTATCGGTGCCGCCGGAGCCGGACGTGCGGGTATAGTCATAGCCGCCGTTGGCATCGATATGCAGGGTACCATAGGTACCGGTGACGTTGAATCCGCCGTTGCCGTCCGAGACACCGCCGGTCACGCCGCCGATGTGAGCGCCGTCGGCGCCCTGTGTGTCGGCACCACCGGTGCCCGTACCACTGGTGATAGTGCCAGCAATCAGGTTGCCAGAGGCGTGCGAACCGACAGCCGCCGTCCCCAGACTGTTGGTGTCGGACACTGCAACCGGCGCATCGTCGACGATGTTGATGACAAGGTTGCCGCCGCTGGCCGGCGTATCGCCGTCGAGGTCGGTAACGCCGACCGGGACGGTGACGCTGGTGCCAGTGGTGCTGATCGTGTTGTCGAGCAGCGTGTAGGTGTAGTGAATCTGGCTGGTGGCGGCCTCATACCAGGCCGTCAGCGTGCCGGTGCTGTTGCTCAACACCGTGTTCGCGGTGCCGGCGCTGGTGCCGGTCACCGTGACGTTGTTCAGCGACACCGAGCCGACGCCGTCGGTCGACGACACGCCGATCACACCGGTGGCGGTGATGTTGGTGGCGCCGATGTGCGAGCCGGCAGGCT
>Ga0209023_10004740_pt1 | contig 15298 bp, 17 predicted proteins | sample LakOneMetagenome_FD_187468 | JGI IMG/M metagenome (GOLD analysis project Ga0209023, IMG submission 187468) | Freshwater and sediment microbial communities from Lake Erie, Canada (SPAdes) (version 2) | ecosystem: Environmental > Aquatic > Freshwater > Lentic | place: Lake Erie, Canada... | reverse complement strand
GCGTGCCGTTAGGGGCCTGGATGGCCTACCGCTTCGGCTGGCATGCGCCCTTTTTCCTCGTCGCCGCGCTGGCAGCACTCTGCGCCGTGGTCCTCATCCGCACCATTCCGCGTGACATCCATGTGCCGGCGGGGAGCGTTTCCACCATCCTCTCGGCGCTGGCCAACCTGCGGCTCATGGTGGCGGTCACCTTCACTGCCACGCTGATGTGCTCGGTCTATATCGTCTTCACCTTCTTCGGCCCGATCATCGAGGCCTCGACCGGTGCCGAGGCCGGGCTGCTGCCGCTCTATTTCATGCTGTTCGGCATCGGCGCGGTGGGCGGCAACTATATTGGCGGCTACCTGAGCGACCGCTTCGGGCCGTTGAAGACGCTGGTCCTGGTTTGCCTCGCCCACATGGCGATGCTGCCGCTCTTTGCGGTGATGCCATGGAACCCGTGGCTGCTGGCGCTGATCGTGACGCTGTGGAGCAGCTTCGCCTGGTGCTTCATGCCACCCCAGCAGTCGCGTCTGGTTTCCATCGCGCCAGCGGCACCTGCTCTCGCCCTGGCGCTAAATGCCGCGATGATCTATGCGGGAATCGCCGTCGGCTCCGCCATCGGCGCGCGGCTTCTCGACTGGAAGGGACTCGCCATCCTCGGCATCGCTGGGGGCATCAGCGCCGGTGTGGCACTGGTCCACCTGCTGGTGCCCTACCGGCTGGCGCGGCGCAGGCCAGCTACTTCAACCGTTCCTTAAGGAAGGTGCCGGCGCTCGCCAGCGCCACCTCCGCTTCGGGCGCGGGGGCTCCCTGGAAGACGTGCCACATGCCTTCGTAGAGGTCGATCGCCGCATCCACCTTTGCCGCCTTCAGCGCCCGGTAGCTGCGCACGCTGGTAGACAGCAGGATGGTGCGTGTGCCGTCCTGGATGAAGGTGGGGGGAAAGCCCTTCGCGAAATCGGCATAGAGCGGCGACACGCGAGGGTCTTTCAGGTCGAGGTCGCCCGCATAGGCCTGCGCCGAATTGCCAAGGAACCCACCGTAGGACAGCGTCGGGTCCGCTGCTGGCAGCGTGATCGCCGTGTCGCCGGTGTTTGAGAGATCGGCCCAGGGCGAGAACAGCAGCACTGCGGCGGGCATACCCCTCCCGGCATCGCGCAGGTTCAGAACCGCGCGGATGGCGAGGTTGCCACCGGCGGAGTCGCCGAAGATCGCCATGCGGTTCAGCGGAGTGCCCTTGGCGACGAGGCCGCCGATGGCCTTGTCGACCTGTGCCTGAATGGCCCTCCAGTCGGCTGCCGGCGCCGGCGTGTAGTCGATGGACACGACCCGCATGCCGGCCGCCTGCGCCACCAGCGCGCCCAGCCCTGCCATGGAGTGTGCGCTGAACAGCGTGAAGCCACCGCCGTGAACATAGACGACCACCCGACCGTCATCGCTCCACCCCTTCGGCCGGATGTCGAGCACCGGGACGCCAGCGATAGTGTCGTCCTTCAGCATGGCGCCCAGCTGGTCGAGCACCACCCTGTTGGGCTCCTCGAGCGCCTTCTCCTGCTCATCGTGCAGCGTTTTCCAGCCCGCGAGATCATCGGGGGCCGGTGCCTTCAGCTGCTTGAGGCCGGCGGACTCCAGGAACTCGATGACGGCCCTGGCCTGCGGCGAAATGGTATCGGGAAGCGGTACGCCATCAGCAGCCATTGCGGCACCCGCCGTGACGAGGAGGTAAAACAATGCGTGGCAGGCGGTCCGCGACGTCCTGGCGATGATCGGCATGTGGGCACCCTGGCATAGGTTGGAGGCTAACATCTCCCCAAAGCTCCGTCACCCCGGCGAAAGCCGGGGCCCAGCCTTGGTTCAGCGCGAGAGGACTGAAAACTAGATCCCGGCTTTCGCCGGGATGACGGATAAACCTAAGATCTGGCGCGTGAGACGATACTACGCCGCCATCGCCTGCTTCAGGTCGGCGATGAGATCGTCCGTGTCTTCCAGTCCCACCGAGAGACGCACCATGCCGTCGGTGATGCCCATCATGGCGCGGGCTTCCCCACCGATGTTGCGGTGGGTGGTGGAGGCCGGGTGCGTCATCAGCGACTTGGCATCGCCGAGATTGTTCGAGATGTCGATGATGCCGAGGTGGCGCAGCAGGTCGAAGGCCTTCTTCTTGCCGCCCTCGACCTCGAATGTCACCATGGTGCCGCCCAGTTTCATCTGCTTGCGGCACAGGGCTGCCTGCGGATGCGAGTCGAGATGCGGATAGAGCACGCGGGCGACGCCCGGCGTGGCCTCCAGCGCCTGCGCCACCTGCATGGCCGAATGGCTCTGCGCCTCAACCCGGAGCTTCATGGTTTCGAGGCCCTTGAGCAGCACCCAGGCGTTGAACGGCGAGATCGACGGACCGGTGTGGCGCAGGAACGGCTTCAGCTGCTCGTCCTTGAACCTCTTGGTCGACACGATGGCACCGCCGAGGACGCGGCCCTGCCCGTCCATGTGCTTGGTGCCGGAATAGACGATCACGTCGGCACCGTAGCTGAGCGGACGCTGCAGGATGGGCGTCGCAAAGATGTTGTCGACCACGACATTGGCGCCCTTGGCCTTGGCGATGCCGCAGACGGCCTCGAGGTCGATGACTTCGAGGCCCGGGTTGGACGGCGTCTCGAGGAACACGCACTTGGTGTCCGACGTGATGGCGTCCTTCCAGGCGGCCAGGTCCTTGCCGTCGACCAGCGTGGTCTTGATGCCGAAGCGCGGCAGGATCGTCGTGACGATCTGGTAGCACGAGCCGAACAGCGCCTTCGAGGCCACGAGATGATCGCCCGCCTTCATCTGGCAGGCCAGCGCGCCGAACACCGCGGCCATGCCGGAGGCAAGGCCATAGCAGGCCTCGGCCCCTTCCAGCAGGGCGAGCCTGTCCTCGAACATGCTGACCGTCGGGTTGCCGTAGCGGCCGTAGACGTAACCGTCGTCCTCGCCCGAGAAGCGTCGCTCGGCGGTTTCCGGCTCGTCATAGACGAAGCCCGAGTTGAGGAAGAGAGCTTCCGAGGTTTCGCCGTGCTCGGTACGTTGCAGGCCGCCGCGCACCAGCTTGGTGGCGTCACCCCAGCCCTTCGGATCGGACTTGTGCTTCTTCATCGTTCCCGTCTTCCTAGCTCTGGACCCAGGGCAGGCCTGCGGCCTTCCAGCCGCCGAGCGTGCCGCGATGGCCCGAGTTGTCCTTGTCGCCCTCGAAGCCCTGCGCCACGTTCCAGGCATTGGAATAGCCGACCTGCGTCAGCGCCGAGGCGGCCGACGCCGAGCGCGCGCCGGAGCGGCAGATGCACAGGATCTCGGCATCTTTCGGCAGACCCATCTGCTCCACTTCCGCGACGAAATTGCCGTTCACCTGCATCGAGGGAAACACCTGCCAGGACAGGCGGATGAGGCGCTCGACCGCGGGCACGCCGACGAACACCCATTCAGGCTGGGTGCGCACGTCGATCAGCACGGCGGAGGGGTTGTTCTGGAGCCGCTGGTAGGCTTCGGCCGGAGAAATGTCACCCTGATGCATGGAACGATCCGTTCGTTGTTTCGAACGGATTTAGTCCAAACGGAATCCGCCTGCAAAGGAATTTGGCCGCTGGACCGCCGCTTCAGGCCGCGCTGGCGGGAAACTCCACCACGGCCTCGCCCGACACGGGGTCGGTTACCCCCAGCCCGTTGCCAAGATCCTGGAGCATGGGCCGGAAGCGGTCGAGCATGGCGATCATCTGGGGCCGGGCGGCGGCAATCCGGGCGAAATTCTCCCAGCAGCCGACGAAGCAATAGGTGACCTCGCCCGTCTTGACGAGGGCGCCGCCATGGAAGCCCTTGAATTCGGGCTCCATGCGGTGAGCGTCCTCGAAGGCCTTTTGCATCCCCGGCTTCACCTTGAAACGCACGACATTGTAAGCGGACATGGTCATCCTCCCTCAGCGTGGCTCCGTGCAAAGAGCGCCATACTATACCCAAGCGGGGCGCAAGGGCAGCACGCGGGCCGGGAAACGCAACCGCTCAATCCCATGCGGTTGGTGAGGCGCTGGCACGCTCCCGTGAGGCGGTTTGGCGCTTCCGGTTGTACCGGGTCCCCTGTTAGAAGAATTCACCACCTGATCCGGAGTTTACGTGATGTCCAAGTCCCTGCCCGCCCGCGCCGACGTCGTCATCATCGGCGGCGGCATCGTCGGCTGTTCGATCGCCTACCACCTGACCAAGGAGGGGATCACCGACGTGGTGCTGCTGGAGCGCAAGCAGCTCACCTCCGGCACCACCTGGCATGCGGCGGGCCTCGTAGGCCAGCTGCGCGCCACCAAGAACCTCACCGAACTCGCCAAGTATACGACAACGCTGTTCGAGGGGCTGGAGAAGGAGACCGGACAGGCCACCGGCTTCAAGCAGAACGGCTCGATCTCGGTGGCGCTCACCGACGGCCGCCTCGAGGAACTCGTCCGCGGCGCCTCGATGGCCAAGAACTTCGGCCTCGACGTGCAGGTGATCTCGGCGGGCGAGATCCACGAGCGCCTGCCGCATTACAACATGGAGAACGTCAGGGGCGGCGTGTTCCTGCCGAAGGACGGCCAGGTGAACCCCATCGACGTTACCCAGGCCCTGGCCCAGGGTGCCCGCTCGCGCGGCGCCAAGGTGTTCGAGAACGTCAAGGTGACGAAGATCCTGACCAAGAACGGTGCCGCCTATGGCGTCGAGACCGGCGACGGCACGATCTTGGCCGACAAGGTGGTGGTGGCCTCCGGCATGTGGTCGCGCGAGCTGGGCCGTTCCATAGGCGTCAACATCCCGCTCCATGCCTGCGAACATTTCTACATCGTGTCGGAGCCGATCGCCGAACTCCCCCGCAACATGCCGGTCGTCCGCGTGCCCGACGAGTGCACCTACTACAAGGAGGATGCCGGCAAGCTGATGGTCGGCGCCTTCGAGCCCAAGGCCAAGCCATGGGGCGGCGGCGGCATCGACGAGGAACATGCCTTCGTGACGCTGCCTGAGGACATGGACCATTTCGAACCGATCCTCGAGAGCGCCATCAACCGCGTGCCGTTGCTTGAGACGGCGGGCATCCAGCTGTTCTTCAACGGCCCGGAGAGCTTCACCCCCGACAACCGCTACTACCTGGGCGAGGCGCCGGAAGTGAAGAACGTCTATGTGGCGGCGGGCTTCAACTCGATCGGCATCCAGTCATCGGGCGGCGCCGGCCTCGTGCTCTCCAAGTGGATCAAGAACGGCCATCCGCCGATGGACGTCTCCGGCATGGACATCCGCCGCATCCATCCCTTCCAGTCGGTGAAGTCCTACGTGCGCGAACGCGTGTCCGAGACGCTCGGCCTGCTCTATGCCATGCACTGGCCCTATCGCCAGGCCGAGACGGCCCGCGGCGTGCGCCGCTCGCCGCTCTATCATTACGAGAAGGAGCTGGGCGCGGTGTTCGGCGAGGTGAATGGCTGGGAACGCCCCAACTGGTATGCGCGCGGCGGCGTGAAGCCCGAATATGAATACTCCTATGGCCGGCAGAACTGGTTCCCCTGCGCCGACTACGAGGCCAAGCAGCTGATGACCAATTGCGCCTTTTTCGACCAGGCGAGCTTCGCCAAGTACTCGGTCGAAGGCCGCGACGCTTGCAAGGTGCTGAACCGCGTCTCCGCCGCCAATGTCGACGTGGAGCCCGGCCGCATCGTCTACACCCAGTGGCTCAACGACCGCGGCGGCATCGAGGCGGACCTCACGGTGACCCGGCTGGCCGAGGATCGCTTCCTCGTCGTCACCGGTGCAGCACCGCAGACACGCGACATGGCCTGGCTGAAGAGCCACACACCGTCTGACGCGCATTGCGTGGCGACCGACATCACCTCGGGGCTGCCGATGATCGCCGTCATGGGCCCGAAGTCTCGCGCCCTGCTCGAGAAGGTTTCGGGCGCCGATCTTTCCAATGCCGCCTTTCCCTTCGGCACGTCGCAGGAACTGGAAATCGGCTATGCCCGCGTTCGCGCCAGCCGCATCACCTATGTCGGCGAACTGGGCTGGGAGCTCTACATCCCGACCGAATTCACCGCCCATGTGTTCGAGGTGCTGCAGGCGGCGGGCAAGGACTTCGGACTCACCCCGGCCGGCATGCACACCATGAACAACTGCCGCACCGAGAAGGCCTACCGCCACTGGGGCCATGACATCGCCGACGAGGACACGCCGCTGGAAGCCGGCCTCGGCTTCGCAGTGGCGTGGGACAAGCCGGGCGGCTTCATTGGCCGTGACGCGCTGCTGAAGCAGAAGTCACTGGCCGTTCAGCCCAAGCGTTTCGTGTGCCTGGCACTCGAGGACAATTCCGCGACCGCGCCGATGATCTATCACGAGGAGCCGATCTACCGGAACGGCGTGCTCGTCGGCTCCACCACCTCGGGCGCCTGGGGCCACCGTGTGAACCTGTCGCTGGGCCTGGGCTATGTCCACAATCCCCAGGGTGTCACGCGCGAGTGGATCGAACAGGGCAAATGGGAGGTTGAGTTGGCCTGGAAGCGATACGCGGCCAAGGTGCAGCTTCAGGCCTTCTACGACCCGAAGGGCGAACGCATAAAGGCATAACCTCACTGCACGTCGGTTTTCGTTGCTGATTGGCTGGTCAGAATGTCAGCCTAAGGCGATTCGGGAACTGGGGTCTCAGTGCCGCGCCGGGAACGCCTATTTCGCTTTGTCTTCTGGCTGGAGCCATATGGCTTCCTGGTGCTCTATGGCTATTTTTTCTTCATGTTTGCGCTCTCCTTCCTGGGGGATCCCAATCCGGTCGACGCGCTCTACGTCTTCGACCAGACCATCCTGATGATCTTCATCATCACGCGGCGCGAGGCGATCGAGATCACCAAACGGCCGATGGACTGTGCGATCGCCTTGCTCGCCACCTTCATGCCGCTGCTTGCCGTGCCGAACTCGGGCGTCAACATCATTCCGGAAACTGCCTGCATCGTCATGATGCTGATGGGCACGCTGCTGCACATCTTCGCCAAGCTCTCGTTGCGCCGCAGCTTCGGCATCCTGCCGGCCGACCGCGGCATCAAGTCGGGCGGAGCCTACCTCTTCGTCCGCCACCCCATGTATCTCGGTTACATCGTCGTCCAGGTCGGCATGATGCTGGCGGGGCCGGTGGCGTGGAACATCGTCCTCTTCGCCATCATCTGGTCGCTCTACCTGTGGCGGATCCACATCGAGGAGCGGCTGCTCCGCCGCAGCGACGACTACCAGGCGCTCTGCATCCAGACCCGCTACCGGCTGATCCCCGGCCTCTACTGATCAGTCCGGCAGTCCGATCGCCACGTCCCGCCGCGCCGAGAACAGCGAGATCGCGAAACCGGCAATGACGTCGATGAGCGCCATCAGGGTGAGGATGAAGAAGGTCGACGTACCGGCATAGTCGACCAGCAGGAATGCCACCAGGGCGACCACGAAGGTGACGACCGACAGCGAGTGATCGAGAACGGCGATCCGCCCCGGCCGCGCCGCCTTGATCATCTCGAGCAGCAGCGCCACAAGCCCGGCGATCACGAAGAAGTCTCCCCCGCGCAAGGTCATCTCGGCGCCCGAGGCGAGCGTCATGGAATAGGCATCGCCGTCGATCACCATGTCGCCCCCTGCCGCCATCAGCAGGTAGGCCGCAATCACAATGGCGAGGGCGGGGAAGGAAATGATATATCTCATGGCGGCGATCCTCCGGTGGGGTGCGACTAGCTTGCCCAAGTCCCGCGATTCCCGCAAAGCCGGGTTGAGCGGCTTGCCGGACGAAATGTTCTTTATTAAGAACAAGCCTTGCCTTATATTCCAGACAGCAAAAACACGGAGGCCAAGACATGGCACTGCAGATCGGCGACACCGCCCCGGACTTCGAGGCCAACACGACCGAAGGCCGCCTCAAGTTCCACGATTACATTGACGGCTCCTGGGTGGTGTTCTTTTCCCACCCCAAGGACTTCACCCCCGTCTGCACCACCGAACTCGGCTCGGTGGCCAAGATGAAGCATGATTTCGACAAGCGCGGCGTGAAGCTGATCGGCATCTCGATCGACTCGGTCGAGGACCACAAGCGCTGGAAGGACGACATCAAGGACGTCACCGGCGCCACGGTAAACTACCCGATGATCGGCGACGAGGACCTCTCGGTCGCCAAGCTCTATGGCATGATCCACCCCAACGCCTCGGGCAACGCCAAGGGCCGCACCGCGGCCGACAACGCCACCGTGCGCAACGTGTTCATCATCGGGCCGGACAAGAAGATCAAGTTCATCGCCGCCTACCCGATGAGCACCGGCCGCAACTTCAATGAAATCGTGCGCGTGGTCGACTCCCTCCAGCTCACCGCGACCAAGTCGGTGGCCACCCCGGCCGACTGGAAGCAGGGTGAGGACGTGATCATCCTCGCGTCGCTCTCGGACGATGCCGCCAAGGAGAAGTTCCCCGGTGGCTGGAAGACGCTGAAGCCCTACCTCAGGGTCGTGCCGCAGCCGAAGTGAGGCCTGCTACTCGCTGAATGCCAAATGCCCGGGTCGTGCCCGGGCATTTTTGTTTGGACTGCGCGCCCCGCCATTTCACCTTGCGCGGACTTGATCCGCGCATCCTTTTCCCGGCCGCCAAAAAGGTTGCACCGGTCAAGCCGGGGCAAGGTGAGTGAGAGTTGAGTTGTCGCGGGAGTGCGAGAAGGACGTACCCCCTCACCACCACCGCGGTGCTGTATATCCCCCTGCCGCCTGCTCGATGGCGGCGGCGGCCTGGAACAGGGTTTCCTCGCCGAAGGGCTTGCCGATGAGCTGCAGGCCGAGCGGCAAACCGTCGGCGGAGAGGCCTGCCGGCACGGCGATACCGGGAAGGCCTGCCATGTTGACCGTGACCGTGAAGATGTCGTTCAGGTACATCTGCACCGGATCGGTGATCTCGCCCGGCGCAAAGGCGGGGCTAGGGGTTGCAGGCGTGAGCACCACGTCGACCTTGTCCCAGGCCTTGTCGAAGTCCTGCTTGATCAGTGTACGGACCTTCTGGGCGCGGACGTAATAGGCGTCGTAGTAGCCCGCTGACAGCACGTAAGTGCCGATCAGGATGCGGCGCTGCACCTCGCGGCCGAAGCCCGCGGCGCGGGAGTTCTCGTACATGTCGACGATGTCGTCGCCCGGCACGCGCAGGCCGTAGCGCACGCCGTCATAGCGGGCGAGGTTGGACGAGGCTTCGGCGGGCGCCACGATGTAATAGGCGGGCAGCGCATACTTGGTGTGAGGGAGCGAGATCTCGACGATTTCGGCCCCCTGCGCCTTCAGCCATTCGGCGCCCCTGCTCCACAGCGCGTCGATCTCGGCCGGCATGCCGTCGACGCGGTATTCCTTCGGGATGCCGACGCGCAGGCCCTTGATCGGGCGGCCGATGGCGGCCTCGTAATCCGGCACGGGGAGATCGACCGAGGTGGTGTCCTTCGGGTCGACGCTAGCCATCGACTTCAGCATGATCGCGGCATCGCGCACGTCGCGCGCGATGGGGCCGGCCTGGTCGAGCGAGGAGGCAAAGGCGACGATGCCCCAGCGCGAGCAGCGGCCGTAGGTCGGCTTGATGCCGACCGTGCCGGTGAAGGCCGCGGGCTGGCGGATAGAACCGCCGGTATCGGTCGCGGTTGCTGCCAGACAGAGATGCGCGGCGACGGCTGCGGCGGAACCGCCCGACGAACCGCCGGGCACGATCTTCGCGGTGTCCTTTCCATTTTGGCCGTTGCGGCGCCACGGCGAAACGACAGGACCATAGGCGCTCGTTTCGTTCGACGAGCCCATCGCGAATTCGTCGAGGTTCAGCTTGCCGAGCATCACGCCGCCGTCGCGCCACAACTGGCTTGTGACGGTGGATTCGTAATGCGGCTTGAACCCTTCGAGGATGCGGCTGGCCGCCGTCGTCTCGACGCCGTTCGTGCAATAGAGATCCTTGATGCCGAGGGGCAGGCCTTCGAGCGGCCGCGCCTCGCCCTTCGCCAGGCGCGCATCGCTGTCGGCGGCGGCGGCGAGCGCGCGATCCGGAGTCTCTTTTAAGTAGGCGTTCAGCGCGCGCGCTTTTTCGACCGCGTCGATATGTGCGCGCGTCAATTCGGTCGAGGTGAATGTCTTGGCCTTGAGCCCGTCGCGCGCGGCGGCGAGTGAGAGGCGGGTAAGGTCGGTCATCGCTCTTACTCCACGACCTTCGGAACGACGAAGAAATTGTCTTCGCGCTCCGGCGCATTGGCCACCACGTCCGCGGCGATGAAACCGTCCGTCACTTCATCCGCGCGCAGGCGCAGCTGCATCGGCATGACGGAGGTCATCGGCTCGACGCCCTCGACATCGACAGCCGACAGCGCCTCGACGAAGGACAGGATGGCGTTGATCTCGCCTTGCAGATGTTCGACTTCCTTGTCTTCGACCGCGACGCGCGCGAGATGCGCGATGCGGCGGACAGTGGCCTGATCGACGGACATGAGGGCTCCGGACTGGCGCTCGGGCTCGACGGAAACCGGCGCAGAATAACGTGCGCGCCCTATAGCATCCCCGGCTTTTGCAGCGCAAACCGCCGCAGGTTAGGCTTCGCCGATGCGCGAAACGTCACACGTACCGGATGAAAAGATCGATCAAGCCATTCTGGCTGCGGTCGGCAGGCAGTTTCTGAAGGTTGCGCGGATCATAGCGGAGGTCGGCGATCGTTTCGGGACGAGAGACGACGAATTTTACGAACGCGTCGCCATCCGGATTGCCGCCCTCGTTGTCGAAAAACGGCTCCAGTCAGCTGGCGACATCACGCGATGGCGCTACAGCGAGATACGCCTGCCAAGCTGAGTTATCCGACCTTCAGCCGCTCCCGGAAAAACGCGATCACCCGCGCTTCCGCCTGCTTCGTCTGTCCCTCGGGATCGGAATCGTTCAGGTGCACGGTCAGAACGGAATGCGGATAGGTGGTCGCTTCCGGATTGGTCGCCATATCGTCGATCTCTATTGCCTCGAAGGCCTCGCCGAACTCTTTTGCATAGCGCGCGAAACGCGCGTCGCCGACATGCGGATCGCCCTTGAAGCGCAGGCCGATCATCGACAGGCCCTCGCTTCTGAACCTTTCGCGCGCGCAGGAAATCTCCTCCGCGGAGACGTCGATGGCGCGCAGCCGGGCCTTGCCCATCGTGAAGGGCAACGAGGGTTGCGACAGAACCGGCGCGATCACGGAGGGCTCCGTCATCATCGCCAGCGCGAAGCCGCCGGTCAGGCACATGCCGAGCGCGCCGACGCCCGGCCCGCCGGATTCCTCGTGCGCTTTTTTCGCCAGCACCCGAAGCCATGCGACGACCGGGCTGGAGCGATCCGTCGCCCAGACCGAGAAAGTGCGGCGCATGCAGATCGTCTGCGCCAGGGATTTCAGCACATAGCCCGGACTGACCGGACGCTCGGGCTTTCCGAACAGGCTCGGCAGATAGACCGTCATGCCGGCGGCGGCGACTCGATCGGCGAAGCGGATCACTAGGGGATGCAGGCCCGGAATTTCGTGGATGATGACGACGGCGGGGCCCTGCCCGCGCTTGTAGACATCATGCGTGAAACCTTCGGCCGAGAAGGAAAACTTCTCATAAGGCGCAAGAGACGGCTCTAGAGACGGTTCAAGGGTCGGCGCCATTCGTCCTCCGGTTTCAGCTGGAGGACGTAACCCCCAGCGCCGGCGCAAGCAACAGGCCAACGGAATCGACCGCCAGATGCGCCACCATGCAGGCGACGAGATCGCGTCGCCAGAGATAGACCAGCGTGAAGAACCCGCCGCCGACGATCGGGGTAGCGATGGCGCTTAAGCCCCAGAACGGCAGATGCGCGACGACAAAGGCCGCGAGCGCGATCAGCGCAGCAAGCCACCGTCGGCCTGTCAGCGCGGTCAGCCGCTCGATGGCGAAGCCGCGAAACAGCGCCTCTTCGACGACGCCAGCCGTGATCAGCATGAACAGCCGCAGCCACAGCGGCCATTGCAGGATCTGCGCCGCCGGCGCCTTGGCCTCGAACAGCCCGTTCTTCCAGAGCACGAAGGCGATGGCGTAGAGCCCGATGTAGACGGACGCGCCGACGGCGAGGCCGAACAGGATCGACCGGAAGCGCGGACGCACGAGGCCGACTGCCGCCAGCGGCAGCCGGTCGCCATAGACGTGACAGGCGAGCGCCGCCGCAAGCACGACCCACAGCGTCGATTGCGCGAGCGTGACCGACGCATAGCCAGAGCCCGCCAGAAGATAGAGGCGCTGCATCGGCGCGGTCGTCATCAGCAGCGGACCAAGCAATGCGCAGGCGAGGCCCAGCAAGGTCCAGAGGCGCGTGCGGCGCGGCGGGTTTTCGACGGCGATGCTCATGGGGTCAAGATAGGACGCCTTTACGCAACGCGCGTTAATCGGGGCGCGGAATTTGACTGCGGCCCCAAGCTGCGCGACACGCAGGCGATGACAGATCAGCCCGGCAATGCCGCCCCGGCGCGCCCCAAGCCGCCCAAGGCCGAGGCCAATGTGCTCGACCTGGCCGCGATTCCGGCTCGACTGAAGCGCTTCGACCGGCTGATGGGCATCGACCTCGGCACGAAGACGATCGGTCTTGCCCTTTCCGACGTCGAGCGCAGCCTCGCCTCGCCGCTGGAGACGATTGCGCGAAAGAAATTCACACTTGATGTCGAAGGCATGCTGAAACTCGCCGCCAAATTCGAGGTCGCGGCTTTCGTGATCGGCCTGCCGCTCAACATGGACGGCACGGAGGGCCCGCGCGCGCAGGCGACTCGCGCTTTCGTCCGCGCGGTCGCGCCCAAGACGCCGATTCCTTTCGTTTATTGGGACGAGCGGCTGTCGACGGCGGCGGTCACGCGCGAACTGATCGCGCAGGATGTATCGCGCGCCAAGCGCGCCGAAGTCGTCGACAGGATGGCCGCCGCCTATATCCTTCAAGGCGCGCTCGACCGCCTCCGCGCGATCCGGTTGGAAGGCTGAATTGCGACTTATTCGAGTTGCAAAATTTATATCGACAACTTATAGTTGCGACAATGGGGTTGGGGAATTCCATGAGTCGCCGAAGAGCCGAAGCCGCTGCCCCGCGCAGCGGTGAGCTAGCATCGCTACGCGAAAGCAACCGCGACGAAATGTTGCGCTACATATCCGACATGACAGGCGAACTCGCCTCGATCGCCGGCGGCGCGCGCATGCCGATGCTGACTTACTTTCTCAACATGGCCCGCGTGGAAGCCGAGATGCAATTGCACCAGGCCGCGCCCGCGCCAATGGAGCGATCCGAGGCGCGCTAGACCTCGGGCGTCAGCGACACGCGATTGCCGCCGTGGCGCGCAAGGCGGCCGTCCATTTCCAGTTCGAGCAGCGCGGTGTGCACCATCTGCGCCGGCAGTTGCGCGGCGCGTGTAAGATCGTCAATGCCGATCGGCGATGGCCCGAGCAGCGCGCTGATGCGTTCGAGCGCCGCGTCGGCGTCGGAGATCGCGGGGCGCGCGTGTTCGAACGTTTCGCGCGGCTCGTTCATCTCGTGATCGGGCATGGTCTGCGGCGCGGCGCTTGCGCCGACATCGAACAGGTCGCTCTCGTCCCATAGCGGCTCGGTGCGGGAAATTGCCGCATCCTCGCCGAAGAGATCGGCGCGCGGCGCGCCGCCTTCGATCATCGGCAGGATCGCTTCCATAATATCCTCGGCGCGCGTGCACAGCGTCGCGCCGGTGCGCAGCAGGTCGTTCGTGCCTTCAGCGCGCGGATCGAGCGGCGAGCCCGGCACGGCGAAGACATCGCGCCCCTGCTCGCCCGCAAAGCGCGCGGTGATAAGCGAGCCCGAACGCCGCGCAGCTTCCACGACGACGGTCGCCAGCGCGAGGCCCGAAACAATCCGGTTGCGGCGCGGAAAATCGCGACCGCGCGGCTCCCACTCGTGCGGCATTTCGGAAATCAGCGCCCCGGTCTCGCAGATCTGTTGCGCGAGTTCCTTGTGCTCGGCCGGATAGAGCCGCGCATGGCCGCCCGCAAGCGCAGCAATCGTGCCGTTCGCGAGGCTCGCGCGATGGGCGGCGGCGTCTATGCCGCGCGCAAGACCGGAGATAACGACTATCCGCTCCTTCGCCAGAACGCGCGCAAGCCGCTCGGCCATCGCAAGACCGGCGGCCGAGGCATTGCGCGAGCCGACAATGGCGACCGCCGGCTGCGCCAGCGCCGCAACGCGCCCGCGCACGGCGATCAGCGGCGGCGGGCTGTCGATGGCGCGCAAAGTCGCGGGATAATCGGCTTCGCCCAGTGCGACATAGCGCACGCCGGCCTTTGCGGCGGTTTCTATCTCCCGCTCAGCCTCGTCGCGCGCAAAAATGCGGATGGCGCGCTCGCCCTTCGCGTTGCGCAAGAGCGAAGGCAGCGCCGCGAGTGCGGCTCCGGCGCCGCCGAATTTATTGACGAGAGAGCGAAAGGTGCGCGGCCCGACATTGTCGCACCGGATCAACTGCAGCCAGTCGAGCCTCTGCGTGTCGGTCAGCCGCACGCTCATCCCTTCTGGCCGATCTTGCTCTCGGCGCCCATACGCAGGCGGCGGATATTCTCGCGATGCTTCCACCAGAGGATCACGACGAGCAGCACGACGAGATTGCCGAGCGCGGGACGCCCGAGCGCAAACATCGCCGCGCCGCCGGCAAGCGACGCCACGAGCGCGGCCAGCGACGAATAGCGCGTGGCGAAGGCGACGCCGAGCCAGACGACGGCGAAGGCAAGCGCCGCGCGCCACTCGAGCGCGGCCAGCACGCCCAGAAATGTCGCCACGCCCTTGCCGCCCTTGAACTTCAGCCACACGGGGTAGATGTGCCCGATGAAGGCGCCCAGCCCCGCGACGCCGCCGACAACCGGCCCGTAGCGCGACGCGATCAGCACCGCGAACGTGCCCTTCAGCGCATCGAGCAGCAGCGTCGCAGCGGCCAGATCCTTGCGGCCCGTGCGCAGCACATTGGTCGCGCCGATATTGCCGGAGCCGATGCTGCGCAGGTCCGCCGTGCCGAACAATTTCGTCAGCACCAGCCCGAACGGAATCGAGCCGCAGAGATAGCCGAACACGAAGGCGCCGATCAGCGTCGCTGCGGCGATTTCGGAGAGGAAGGCCATGCTCATGCGTTGAAGCCTATTCGTAGGCGACGGCGCCGGCAACCAGCGTCATTTTCACCCTGCCCTGCATCCGCGCCTCGTCGAACGGCGTGTTGCGGCATTTGGAATGCAGCTTTTCAGGATCGACGACATAAGGCGCGTCGGGATCGAAGCGGATGAGATCGGCGTGCG
>Ga0209023_10004739_pt1 | contig 15300 bp, 12 predicted proteins | sample LakOneMetagenome_FD_187468 | JGI IMG/M metagenome (GOLD analysis project Ga0209023, IMG submission 187468) | Freshwater and sediment microbial communities from Lake Erie, Canada (SPAdes) (version 2) | ecosystem: Environmental > Aquatic > Freshwater > Lentic | place: Lake Erie, Canada... | reverse complement strand
GGTCGCCCTTTTTTATTTCCCACGTCCATTCATGAAGGTGATGCTCATTTGACCAATACAACGAGTCACATCGAGGCCCCGCCCACGTGAGAACGGCCCCCACCGACGGTGGGCGCCCGGCTCCAACCCCCTCCACGACGACACCGACTCGGTGATCCAGGGTCGAAGGGAGGGCGAGCGGCATGAACATCGCCACTGCGACGAGCAGCGGCGCCAGACCACACCGAACGCGCCCTCGCCGCCCGGCGATGTGAGCGACGTTCATGGACTTCCACGCCGACGTTGCGTCGATCACCTGTGGGGTTGATCGACGGAGCGGCGGACCGCTTCCGGCCCCGCACCCGCGGTGGGCCGCGATACCCACGTGGAAGGCACCACAATGAGTCAACACCCGTATCTGCGCTACGTGGCACATGCCGAGCGGCACCGCACGACCAAGCGTGAGCTTGAGATGCGCCGCCATACGTTGGCGCTGATGGAACGACGTGGCAAGCGGATGGACACTCCTGTCCACCCCGCCACCGAGTTTCGCCATACCCGGCCCGAGCCCGAACACTCGGAGTAGACGGCCGACCCGTTTGGACACCGCGTTGACGGTGTCCAAACGACGGGTCTCGTTCGAGCGAGACATCCCCACGTCCTGCCGCCGCTGTGGCGGCAGGCGCTGAGCGCGGTAGAGAAACGGTCATCTCGCGAGCCTCATGAGCTCGAGAAAACAGGTTCGACTCCTGTCCGCGCCATCCGGACACACGCGCCGCCTCACGGCGCCGAAACGATGAAAGGAGGAGGTGGGATCGCCCCGCCCCGGACGTCGGACCGGTCGGCGGGGCACAGCGTCCGTCAGGTCGTCCGAACGGCGCCCGACGTTTACGGCAATATCACCTCACACACTGAAAGGAGCACGTCATGGAACGCCTCAGCGATCGACAGCGACGCATTTTCGACGACGCCAATTTCGCAAACCTCGCGACGAACGGCGCAGACGGGTATCCGAGCGTCTCACCCGTGTGGGTGGACCTCGATGGCGACTTCATCCTGATCAACACTGCGGAGGGGCGCAGGAAGACCGACAATGCGCGACGTGATCCGCGTGTCGGCGTCGCGATCTATGAGCAGTCTCAGCCGTACAACAACGTGTCCGTGCAGGGGCGGGTTGTCGAGTTGATTCACGAGGGTGCCCGCGCCCACATCGACAAGCTTGCAGCCAAGTACATGGGCGTGGACACCTACCCCGGCCCGCCCGATGAAGAACGCGTGATCTTGAAGATTCAGGTCGAGAAGATCAGCGCGATGATCGCCGACTGACAATGGATCCGTTCGGGTGGGGTCGTGCGCGGCCCCACCCGAACAACTACATCAGGCGGTAGATGCGATAGCGCCCGACCTTGACCGGGGCCTTGACCTTCTTGCTAACCGGGTTTGCATGTCCCGGGACAAGCAGATTGATGGTGACCGAGTCACCGGCCCGCATCACGCGCGACACCTGCCATCCCTTGAGCGTCGACAGCGATTGACAGGCTCCGGTGTGCAACAGGTACGCACGGATGCGGAAGCTGCAGGTCGGGCCGACCGGCGTGGCACGGCGTACGCCGACATACAAGCGGCCGTCGGGACGCCGATAGAGCGTGATCTTCGACGTCCACGGTTTGGCGACAGCCAAGCTCGTGGTGAAGGTCGTGGTGCTCGTGGTGGTGGTCGTGGTGCTCGTCGTGGTGCCGAACGTGACCTTCACGCTCGCCGTGTCGCCCGTGCGTGAGATCACGCTGATTGTGAGGTGGCCGGTCGGATCGGTAAACGACATCCCCGGCAGGAAGGCCGCGTCGGTCGCGGTCGTGGTGGACGGCGTCGCATCGATCAGCTGGGTGTCGGTCATCCAGTACGGATCTTCGGTGCGCTTGCGGATCAGGATTCCTTGGGTGACGTTGTACGACGATGAGAACACGTCATACCCGGCGGTCGAGCGCATCTCCACGAACCAGGAGTCTTGGGTGCCCGGCCGCGGGATCTCAATCGACTTGATGCCGCTGCCGGGCACGCTCACCGATTCGAGTGTCAGCGTCTGGTCGGTGGTCACAATCCGTTGCTGACCCGCGTCGAGCACACCGATCAGTTGACGCGCGACGGCCGACAGTTGGCGGCCATAGAACCCCATGACCTCGTACGGGTCCGCATACTCGGTTTCGGTGCACGTGTCCGACAACACCTTGGGCGCCCCGCTTGCGTCCTGACAATGCAACACGTTGGCATGGCCGAGACCAAGATTGTGGCCCAGCTCGTGCGCGATGACGCCGCGGTCGACGTACCCGTTGATCCAAATGTGCCGACCGGGGACGCTCGCAAGCCCCGCCCAGCTGCACGCCGGGACGTTCGCAAACACGAAGACGTAATGATCGAAACCGTCGGTGCCGTCGCCGGTCACCTGCTGACCGGATGACTGAAGCGCGCTCAGCGCGGCGTCGGCATAGGAGTTGTAGTTGCAGGTGGTGGTGTCGGCGGTGATCGAAACTATCGGGAACACCGTGCCGGTCAACCACATCCGCCCATAGGTCGACTCGCGGTAGTACGCGTCCACCGAATCGGAACCGCTGAGCACCACGCTGTCAAGCGCCGCTCTCGTGAACCCTGGGTCTGCCGTTCCGAACTGGATCGGGATGATGGCGAGCACATGCTGCCCCGCCGAGGACGCCGGCCGCGCATTCAGCGTGATCCCTTTGGGCGTCGGGACGAGCGGGTCGACCACTGTGGACTCGCCGATCAAATGACCGCTGCCGTCAACCGTGTCCGCGACGAGCCTGCCACTTGCCATGGCGGTCGGCGCGAGAACTGCACACGCGGCGACGATCGTCGCCATCAACGTGCGTAAACCAAGCATACGGTCACTCCTTGACCTATCGAGCCACACCTTCTTGGTGATCTATCGGCACCGCACGGAACATTCTGGAGACGCGTCCCGCACCGTGCGCGATCAGTACCCCAGGTGGATGTGGTCGTGGTGGTTGCCCATCTCGAAGTTCCACGCTTCGCTCGGCCATTTGTCGTAGCCGTAGATGATCTGTGATGGCTGATAGGCGGTTGCGCGAAGTGTGTTGACGATCTCCTCGTAGAGCACCCCGCACTGCCCGGCCGGCGTTCCACCACACGGCTCACCGTTGACGGCGGCGATGTCGACAGCTCGACCCAGGTGGTGGGCACTCACCCGGCACGGGCTGCTGCCTGCCACGCACGTGCTGTGATCTGATCGCACCGAGGTGACGGTGATGCTCGCCCGCCGCGAAGCGATCCAGGTCAGCACGTCGATGACGCGCGGGTCCACGCCACCGCTCAGGATGTCGTTGATCTGCGACTGGCGGGTGAAGATGACATGGGGGTTCTGGGTCAGCGCCTGTGCCAAGTTCTGCGGTGCGGGCACGGCCGTTCGAGAGTTGCGTTGCTGCGATGCGCGCAGCGTCGCCGCCAGCGTGGCGTCCGGTGGTGAGCCGGCCACGTAGCCCGCAGGAAGATCGGTGGTGGCATCGCCTTCATCGGCTTCCGTGGCAACGCCCACCAGCTCCGGTGCATTTGCATCGGACAATGTGCCGCCGGCGGCGGCGAAGCGCTCCAGAATCTCGGCCTGGCTGATGGGTTGGACCGGCGCGGCGTTCGCGTTGTACTCGGCCACCTGCCACTGCCCCGTCGCCGCGGTGGCGGTGGCGGTTGCCGGGGAGGCGTTTCGCTCAGCCACGCCCTGCGGCGTGGAAAGCAACGCACCCGTTGGCAAGATCAACAGCAGCGCCGTGATCAGCCGTCCGCGATCGAGCATCCGTGAGAGGTCGAACATCCCGGTCTGCATCGGCCGCTCGCCGCGAAACTTGACGACCGCTGTCGCACCACGACCACCGCGGTCGCCGATCAGGGGGCTGATCGACGACCGCGTGGGGTGGTTGGCTAGCCGGTGACGCCCGGAACGTTGGTTCCGGCCACACGGGTGAACCTGGTGCACGCCGGGTCGGTGACCCGTGGTGCGTTGTCCCCGCGGACGGCACCGATGTTGCAGCGACGAAGCGTCCGGGTCCCGCTGCTGCGAAGCATGACTACGACGGAGCGCGTCTGTCCCGGCTGCAGCGTGCCGATCTTCCAGGTGACCACGCCGCCCGACAGGGTGGCGCCCTTCGGCAACACGGCGAGCGTCATGCCCTTCGGGATGGCGTCGCTGATGATCGTGTTGAACGATGCCACCGTGCCGATGTTGGTCACCGTCAGGCGGTAGCCGACGTTGCGTCCGTGCTTGGCGTTGGCCGGACCGGTCTTGACGATGCGGAGTTTCGTCGGCAACGGACCCGCGATGCAGGCGCCACCGGCAACGGTGACCGTCACCGATGCGCTGTTGTTCTCCGAATTGGTGTCGCCCTCGTATGCGACGGTGGCGGTGTTCGGCACCGGTCCGCACATGGCTTTGGTCGCCACCTTGGTTCCGGTGTATGTGACGGTGCCCTTCGGCAGCAGCTCCGTCGGCGCGTTCGGCTGAATCGTCAAGCCGGCGAGCGTCGGGTCGCTGACCGTGACGGCCGACAGCGGGACGATGGCGGTGCCCGTATTGGTCACCGTCAGCGTGTAGGTGATGGTCTGGCCGGGCTGGTAGGTCGTCTTGTCAGCCGTCTTGGCAAGTGCCAGGTCGGCGTTGCAGACGACGGGCGAGGTGACGGTCGCCGTGTCGTTGTCGGTGAAGGCGTCACGGGGAATCACCACCGACGCCGTGTTGCTGATCTCACCGCAGTCACGGCTGGTGAGGGCGCGCGAGCCCGTGTAGACACGCGTCCCGCCCGGGGCGAGTGCTCCCGGCTCACCCTGGAGCGTCAGGCCCTCGCCGAGCATCTGGTCGGTCACGGTGATGTCCGCCGCAGGGATCGTCGATGCGCCCAGGTTGGTCACTGTCACGGTGTAGTGGATCGTGTCACCCGGGACGTACGAACCGACGTCGGTCGTCTTCGAGAGTGCCAGGTCACGCACCAGGTTGGTGATGGTGCAGGTCACGTGAGCGTCCAGTCCCAGGGTGACGACAGCGCCGTCCTGTGACCAGTTTTCAGACGTGTCCTTCGGATCGGTGTTGGTGCACACCCACGCCCCAGCCGGGTCGTAGCCGGCCGGGCCGGTCTCCGACAGCACGTACGCGGCATTGGCAAACACGTTGGCAGCCGTTGTGACGTTGCCGGCACGCTCGATGTCACGAGCGGAGTTTGCGGTGGCCGACAGCGTGAACGCCCCCGCAGTGGCAGTGCCGTTGGTGCCGTTCTCCACGACCTTCGTCAGGACGAGGGTGGGTGCGACATCGTTGTTGGTGATGGTGCAGGTGGTGGTCTCACCGTTGGTGATCGTCACGTCGGCGCAGCCATTGGTGGCGGCGTATCCGGCGGACGGCGTCTCCGCCACGGTGTGGTTGCCGGCGTCGAGCGCAATGCCGCCGCTCGTGCCTTCGCTTGCCGTGTCGGTGGACAGGAACGGCGCCGGCGTGCCCGAGCCGTCGACGGCGTACGTGAACGCCGTTGGCGCTGCAGTTCCACCGTCGTCGTTGACGACCTTCTTGGTGATGACGAGCGTTCCCTGCTTGTCGTCGTTGGTGATGGTGCATGTTGCGGTCTGACCGTTGGCCAGCGTGAGCTCGCTGCACTCCGGACTGTAGGTGGTGGCGTAGCCGGTGTCGGCCGTCTCGGTGACGGTGTAGGACCCTGCCGGCACGCTCAGGTCGTTCTGACCGTCGGCCGTGAACGCCGTCGCCGCCCCGCCATTGACATGGAAGGTGAAGTCCGTCGCAGCCTTGGTGCCACCGTTGTCGTTGATGACGACCTTCTTGACGATGAGCGTCGCAGCGCGGTCGTTGTTGGTGATCGTGCAGGTGAGGGTGGCGCCGTTGGGGGCGCCAACGGTGGAACAGCCGGCGCTGTAGGACGTGACGTAGCCGGCGTCGGCCGTCTCAGTCACGGTGTGGTCACCGGCGGACAGACCGCTGATGACGTTCGTGCCGGTGGACGGGTCCGCCGGGTCCTCGGCGAACGCGGTCGCGCCGGCGCCGTCCAGGCTGAACGTGAAGTCGCCGGCGGTCTTGGTGCCACCGTCGTCGTTGACGACCTTCTTGATGACCGTCATCGTGACGGGCAGGTCGCTGTTGGTGATGTTGCAGGTTGCGGTCGCCCCGTTGGCAAGGACGATGTTGGCGCAGTTGGCGAGGCTCGCGCTGTAGCCGGCCGTGGCGGGCTCGGTGACGGTGTAGGTCCCGGCGTCCACGGTGAGCGCGTTGGAGCCGTCGGCGTCGAAGGCCGTCGGCTCGCCGCCGTTCACCACGAACGCGAAGTCGGCCGCGGTCTTGGTGCCACCGAAGGCGTTGTTCACGGTCTTGGTGACGATGAGCGTCGCCGGCTGGTCGTCGTTGGTGATCGTGCAGGTCGCCGTGCCACCGTTGACCAGCGTGATGTCGGTGCAGCCGTCGTAGGCGGTGTCAAAGCCCGGCGCCGCGACTTCGGCGACGGTGTACGTCCCCGCCGGCACGGTTTGCGTGACCGAGCCGTCGACCGGGAAGGCGACCGAATCGCCACCGTTCACGGCAAAGGAAAAGTCCGTCACGTCGGCGGTGCTTCCGCTGTCGGTGACGAGCACCTTCGTGACCGTCAAGGTGGCCGGCTTGTCGTTGTTCGTAATAAGGCAGGTACCCCTCTGGCCGTTGCCGATGACGTTCGCCGTACATCCGGCGCTGTAGGTGGTGGTGTACCCGCTGTCGGCGACCTCGGTGACGGTGTACGTGCCGTTGTCGACACTCAGAACGTTGGTGCCGTCGGCGTCGAAGTTGACTGCCGCCGCCCCGTTCACCTGGAACGAAAAGTCGGCGGCCGTCTTGGTTCCGCCATCGTCGTTGACGACCACCTTCTCCACGGTGAGCGTGCCTGGTTGATCGTTGTTGGTGATGGTGCATGTCGCGCTCGCGCCATTGTCGAGCGTGATGGTGGCGCAGCCCTCGTACGTCGTGTCAAAGCCCGGCGCAGTACTCTCGGTGACGGCGTAGGTCCCGGCAGGCAACGTGGTCGAGACGGTCCCGTCGAGGGTGAAGTCCTTGCTGATCGGGTCTGCGCCGCCGGTGATGACAAACGAGAAGTCCGATTTGAGTGCGGTGCTGCCGTTGTCGGTGATGAGTTCCTTCACCACCGTGAGCGTCGCGGGCTTGTCGTTGTTGGTGATGACACAGGTGATCGTGTCCCCGTTTTTCGCACCGAGAGTGTTGCAGCCTGCGCTGTAGGTCGTGGCGTAGCGCGAATCCGCAACTTCGGTCACGGTGTGATTGCCGGCCGAGAGGTCGGTGATGGTCTTCGTGCCGTGAAGCCCACTCGGCGAGTCGGCGACGAATGCGGTGGCCGCGCCACCGTCGACCGCGAATGAGAAGTCACCGGCCGTCGCCGTTCCGCCGTCGTCGTTGACGACGACCTTCTCCACGTTGAGCGTGACCGGCTTGTCGTGGTTGGTGATGGTGCATTGCAAGGTCGCGCCGTTCGCCACGGCCATGTCGGTGCAACCGTCGTACGTCGCGGTGTACTGGCTGTCGGGGCTCTCCACGACGGTGTAGGTGCCGGCGTCGACCGTGACGGTGTTGGAGGCGTCGGCCTCGAACTGCGTGGGCGCGGCGCCGTTGACCGAGAAGGCGAAGTCCTGGGGCTGCTTGGTGCCGCCGGACGTGATGTCCATCTGCTTGTTGACGATCAGGCGGCCGGGTTGGTCGTCGTTGGTGATGGTGCACGTGGCGGTTGCACCGTTGACAAGAACGATGTTGGAACAGCCGACGTAGCTTGTGGTGTAACCGGTCGCGGCCGTCTCGACGACGTTGTAGGTGCCGGCGCTCACGGTCAGATCGTTCTGCCCATCGGCCTCGAACGCGGTCGCCGTCGCACCGTTGACCGAGAAGGTGAACGACGTCACGGCGCGTGTTCCACCGTTGTCGTTCGTCAACACCTTCTTGACGATCAACTTCGCAGGCTTGTCGTTGTTGGTGATTGTGCAGGTGGCCGTGCCGCCCTTGGGGACGACGACGTTGGTGCAGGTGTTGTACGTCGTGGTGTATGCCGCATCGGCAACCTCGACGACGCTGTAGGTCCCGGCTGGTACGGTCATGTCGTTTTGGCCGTCGGCCTCGAACGAGACGGGGGTGCCGCCATTCACGGTGTACTGGAAGGCCGTCACCGCCTTGGTCCCACCGTCGTCATTGGTGAGCACCTTCTTGACGATCAAGGTGCCGGGAAGTTCGATGAGCGTGTTGGTGACCGTCAACGTCTTGGTTGTGGTCGGCGCGATCAACACCGGAGCCGAATAGGTCGGTGAGGTCGGCGCCCAGGCGTACCCGGCCGGCGCCGTCGGTGGCACCTCGGTGACCGAGCAGGTGTATCCGGACACCATGCCGATCGTGGTCGACGTTCCTGCTGCGACCGGCTCGGTCGCGGTGATGGTGGTGCTTCCGGTCTTGGTGCAGGTGTAGGTGAGGTTGAACGGGCCGGTGTAGCCGGCCGGTCCTCCCACGAGCACCTTGGCCACCTTCAGGAAGCCGTCTCGTGGGACCAACAAGCAGTCCGATGGCGCGGAGTTCGGCTGCTGCGACGGGTACGAGCAGGTGTTGACGAGGGTCGAGATCGTCCCACCGGCGGTGATCGTGGTGAAGGGGATCGTGCAGGTGGCCTTGGCGTCCGTGTTCGGCGCATCGGAGCTTGCGCTGCCGAACGGATCGGTCGCGGTGGTGGTGACGGTGCACATGCCCGTCGACAGCGCGGTTCCGGCGTCGGCCCCGGCACAGCGGTCGCGAGCGGTGTCGTTGCACGTGTACTTCGTGACGGTCTGGAGCGAACCGCTGCCCTTCCAGCTAACACAGATGGCCACGTTGGCGAACCCGTCGCCGTCCGAGTCGAACAGGTAACAGGCGTCGGCGGTGTTGTTGCCGCTGGTCGAGGTGATGTCCCAGTTGACGGTCAAGATCAACGCCGTGGCCGTCGAGTCGGACGACGTCGCTGTCAGATCCTTCTGTCCGGGAGCGTCATCCACACCACCTTCATCGATATAGCTGCGAAGGACGTTCAGTTGCTTTGTGGCCGTGCGCACCGTGGTGGACGGCGCGGTGCGCGGGCTCACGGCGCGATGGACCCTGCACTTGACGCGCACGAGCTTGCCGCTCGCCAGGCGCTTCTTGCACACCTTCGGCTTGACGACACAGTTGACGCGCTTGCCCGCCGCCTTGCGCCGCGCTTGCGCCGCTGTGCAGACCTTCTTCGTCACCGCATTGGTCGTCTGCACCCCCGCTTGATCGGGAGGGGTCGCCGCTGCACCTGTTGCTGGCAGCGCGGCGCCAAACACAATGGCTGCCACAGCCGCCAGGGCTGCGACGGGACGAAATCGAAGGCGAGTCATTTCGAGCTTCCTGGTCTCAAATGCAGGTCCACATCTGGCGCAGATCATTCAGTCTGCAACGGCAACCCGCTACTCCCCTTTGGGGGAGTATTCGCGATGCCCGTCTCCTCGACCCAGGTACAGGTCACACCCGGGCGTTCTTAAGGAACTGTCAGATTCACCTGCAGTATTTGTCCCGCCCCACGCGGCGTCGTCACGGCGTCGTCAGGGCGTCGTCAGGGCGTCGCCGCGACCGCCTGCATCACCTCGATGCGGTTGCCGAACGGATCGGCCACGTACCACCGTCGAAAGCCGGCGAGCGGCTGATCGACGACGATCACAGCACCCAGATTTGCGAGCCGCGCTTCCATGGCATCCAGGTCGTCGACGAGCAGTGCCGGGTGCGCTTTGCGTGCTGGGCGAAACTCGGCCTCGACGCCAAGGTGAACCTCGGTACCCGGGCCGGTGAACCAGCACCCGCCGCGGGCGGCGAGGTCGGGTGGTTTGGCCACTTCGGTCAAACCGAGGCCGTCCACGTAGAACGACCGAGCCGATGCCTCCTGGCCAGCCGGCATCGCGAGCTGGACGTGGTGAAGACCGATCACACCCATGGTCGTTTCCTTTCGGGTCGCTCGACGACACTGCGACACACACGCGGCGCGTTGAACAACCCTCCGGGCCGCGCCAGAGCCGGATGTCGGGTTCGAACCGACGACCTCCGCTTTACAAGAGCGATGCTCTACCAACTGAGCTAATCCGGCGGGACGCAAAGGGTAGCGCACCGCAAATGACGACGGGCAGACCCGAAGGCCTGCCCGTCGCAGTTCCACCTGGCTTGGCGCGTCAGTGCAGATCGATCACTTCACGACCCTTCATGTGGGTCGTGACCTTGCGCTTGACGCGCTGAAGCGCGTTGTCGACCGTCTTGGGGGTGCAGCCCTGAAGCTCGGCGATTTCTTCGTAGCTTCGCCCTTCCAGGTACATGGCAAGGACGGCGCTCTCGAGCGGCGAAAGCGAACTGCCGAGGCAGTCGAGCAGGCTGCGAAGTTCCTCGGTGCTGATCGCCTGGGTCAGCGGATCCGAGACCGGGTCTCCTGCAAGCACCTCCGCAAGCGTCGCCTCCTGCTCACCGGTACCGGCGCGCGAGTGGCTGAACGACACGTAGGTGTTCAGCGGAGCGTGTTTGTTGCGGGCCGCCGTCTTGATGGCCGTGATGATCTGGCGGGTGACACAGAGCTCGGCAAACGAGCGGAACGAGGCCTCGCGATCCACGCGGTAATCACGCACCGCTTTGAAGAGGCCGATCAGCCCCTCCTGGATCAGATCTTCAACCTCGCCACCGGCGAGGAAGTACGAACTGGCCTTCAGTCGGACAAAGCCGCGGTACCGCTCAATGATTTGGGTCATTGCTGCGGAATCGCCGGCCCTGGCACGATTCACAAGCGCGCGATCGCGAGTCTCGATGAATGCTCGAGCTTGAATCCGTTCACTTGTGAGGTGCCGCGAAGCGAGGGAGGCGCCCATTAGAAAGTTCCTTCTTTGCGGGATATTTCCGGCCCTGCAAACAGATCTCAGGCTCTACTTCAGCTTCGACCTGTTCAGGTAGGGCGGATATTGGGCCTTCGTAGGGTCAAAGTCAACCCACTATTTCCGCTATTTGCGGACATTTAAGAAGGCTCTACCTCAGATTGATGGTTGAGGCTCCGCAATTGTCTGGAACAGCAGAAGTGCCGCGGAAACGGACAGGTTCAAACTGTCGACCTGACCGGCCATCGGGATGTGCACGAGGTGATCGCACATGGACTTGACGCGAGGGCGCAGGCCCTCACCTTCAGCCCCGATTACGATGATGCTGTCGACACCGAGACCGGCTGCCCGGTAGTCGGCACCGCCCGAGGCTTCGGCCCCGAACGCCCAGCGACCTTTGCCGCGTGCGTCGTGGAGGAACCCTGCCACGTTGTCGACTTGACACACGAGGATGTGTTCGACGGCGCCGGCCGAGGTCTTGCAGACCGCACCCGTGACGTCCGGGCTCCCGCGTTTGGGGAGCGCGATGCCGGCGGCACCGACCGCATCGACGACGCGGGCGACCGCGCCAAGGTTGCGTGGGTCCTGCAGCTGGTCCAGGCAGATGATCGGGCCGGCGGTCGCGAGTAGTTCATCGACCGACGCGTACGGGTACGGGTCGGCGAAGGCGATGACACCCTGGTGATCACCCGTCCCGGCGGCCTTGCCGAGTGCGCCCCGCTCCACGATCTTCGGATGGAGCCGCGGGAGCCACGGCTCCTTGGTCGCATCCTGGGTCGCCCATACCTCGTGCACGCGCCGACGTTCGGCTCGAACGAGTTCGCGAACGGGATTGCGGCCATAGATCACTTCGCGCTCCATGACGTCAATCTTGACGTGAGGTCCAGACATCACAGGGCCGGGCGGGTCGTCCGCGCATCTCGCGGGGCTGCGCGACGCAAGCCCTGAACGACCGACCTGACGCCATTGGCCCCACAGCGCCGGGTCCAGACTCCATGCCGTCAGGGTCGAGGGCGATCCACAAGCCCTTCAATCGTCTGCGCAGATCGACGAGGCGGTGGAGAAACTCGCAAATGACATTTTGGCCCCGAACGGCCGCCATCGTGACGCCACCGAGCTGCGATGTTCTCGCCACCCCGAGTCGGGTCTGCTCCACGCCATGTGCGGCCGGAGGCACTCATCCGAGGGGTTCGCCATCTCGGCCACCCTGTACGGTCACCCGCGTGACGGTCCCCGACGCCATTCATGCCTTCGCGGCCGGATTCGGAATCAGCTTCGGACTCATCGTCGCGATCGGGGCGCAAAACGCGTACGTCCTTCGGCAGGGGCTTCGGCGGGAACACGTTGCGGCGGTAGTCACATTCTGTGCAGTGTCCGATGCGGCGCTGATCGTCGCCGGGGTCGGCGGAATGGGCGCGATCATCACACGGTTCGGCTGGATCGCCGACATCATCCGCTGGGCCGGCGCCGCCTTCCTCGCGACATACGGATTGCTGGCCCTGCGACGCGCGCTTCGCCCGCACCACCTTTCACCCACCGACGGCACCGGTCCGTCGCGCCGCGCCGCGCTCGCAACGATCGCCGCACTGACCTGGCTGAACCCGCACGTCTACCTCGACACGCTGCTGCTGCTCGGATCGGTGGGCGCCACCTATGAGCGCTCACGATGGATCTTCGCGCTGGGCGCAGCGACCGCAAGCGTCACGTGGTTCATCGCACTCGGCTACGGCGCCGGTCGGTTGAGCCCCCTCTTTTCGCGCCCACGCGCCTGGAAGGTGCTCGACCTGATCATCGCCGCGGTGATGATGACGATCGCCGCCACGCTCGCCACCGGTGGCTGATCAGCTCAGGTGGCGTCGACCAACCGCACACGGGCGCGATCAGGCACCGGCCGCACACGCCCCTGCGCATAGTCGAAGCAGACCATGTTGTGGCGGCCTCTCGCCACTTCCCGTCCGCTCACACGCTCATGCATCACCCACACCACCTCGAACCCCGCGCGGCCCATCTCACCGGCGCCCATGGACACAACCATGACTTCCCCGGCACGGGCCTCGCTCGCGTAGCGCACCGACTGGTCGGCCATGATCAGACCGACGCCATCGACGTCGCCCTCCTGGTAGTCCAGCGATGCCAACCACCGCACGCGGGCTTCGGAGACCAACCCGAGCAAACGCGCGTTGTCCAGATGCTGGGCGTAGTTGATGTGCTCCGCATAGAGCGGGAGCTCCGTCGAGAACGCAAAGCGTTCCGGAATGTCAACCGTGACGCGACCCACGGTCAGCCGACCGGGACGGCCTGCGGCCCGTCTGCCGAGTCGCGGATCTCATACCCAAGTTCCCGCACCGCGTCGCGCAGACGATCCGCCTCGGCAAAGTCGCGCGCCGCCCGCGCCGCCTCGCGGTCCTGCACCATTTGCGCCACCTCGGCCGGCACGGCGTCGTCGGCGTCGATGTTCGCGAGCGCGAACACGTCGAGCAGGTCAAGCAGCGCCCGCTTGGCCTCGCGCAGCTGATTGGCCGACGGGCGCGACGGGCTGTCGATCGACTGGTTGATCGCACGAGCGACCCCGTCGAGCGCAGCCCACGCTTCGGGGGTGTTGAAGTCGTCGTCGAGAGCCGCGAGGAATCGTTGCTGACCGTCGATGAGCGCCGCCGCCAGTTCCTGATCGGTGCCCTCACCGGGCGCGTCGATCGCGGCGCCGATCGTGCGAAGGGTGTTGCGAAGGCGCTCGACACGTTTGGCGGATTCCTCAAGGCGATCCGGGGAGAACGGCAGCTTGGACCGGTAATGACTCGTCAAGAAGTACGCGATGATCGTGTCGCGCGGCCACTGGTCGAGCACCTCGGTGAGCGACGCGATGTTGCCCACGCTCTTGGCCATCTTCTCGCCCGACAACTCGAGCATTTCGTTGTGCATCCAGATCTTTGCGAACGGACGCCCACGTGCACCCTCGCTCTGGGCGATCTCATTCTCATGGTGCGGGAATGCCAAGTCGAGCCCACCACCATGGATTTCAAATTCCATACCGACCGTGGCCTCGGCCATGGCCGAGCACTCGATGTGCCATCCCGGACGTCCCGGACCCCACGGCGAATCCCAGGAGGTGTCCTCCCCCTCCTTGTGCGCCTTCCACAGCGCAAAGTCATGGGGGCTCTCCTTGCCTGGCCCGGGCTCGTCGTCGCTTCGCATATCGTCGAGCTTGCGCCCCGACAGGCATCCGTACGCGGGAAACGCCGCCACCCGGAAGTACACGCTGCCGTAGGCCGCATATGCGAGACCCTTGTTCTCAAGGTCCTCGATCAACGCGATGATCTCGGGCAAGGTGTCGGTGACGCGCGGCTCGAAGGTGGGCCGGCCGAGTCCGAGACGATCGGTGTCGGCGACGTAGAGGTCGGCGTATTTGCGCGCGACCTCCTCGGACGGCAGCCCTTCGCGCGCAGCCGTCACGTAGATCTTGTCGTTGATGTCGGTGATGTTGCACACCAGCGTGGTGCGCAGCCCCCGTCGCTCAAGGTGACGTTTCAACACGGAAAAGACGACGAACGGGCGGGCATTGCCGATATGGATGCGCGAGTACACCGTCGGACCGCAGGCATAGATGCGGACCTGTCCCCCCTCGTCCGGGACGAGGGGCTCCTTGCGTTTGCTGAGTGTGGAATACAGACGAATACCGGTATCGCTCACGGAACCTCCACCAATGCGACTGCGTGACATGCGATGCCCTCACCGCGCCCGGTGAAGCCCATGTGATCCGTTGTCGTGGCATGCACGCCCACAGGTGCACCAAGGAGTTCCGTGAGCGCCGATTGCATCGCCTCGCGATGGGGCGCCAGGCGTGGCGCCTCGCAGATGACCACGGCGTGCGCATTGTGAATCGTCGCGCCAATCGTCGCAAGCCGCTCCATGACCACTCCGAGAAGCCGTGCCCCCGAGGCGTCTTTCCACTCCGGGTCACCGGGCGGAAACAACTGGCCGAGGTCCGGTCCGCCGGTGGCCGACAGCAGCGCGTCGCAGAGCGCGTGGGCGACGACATCGCCGTCCGAGTGCCCCACGAGTCCCTGGGGATGCGGAATGTTGACGAGCCCGATCATCAACGGCTTCCCCGGACCCAGCTGGTGCGCGTCCACGCCGATGCCAACCCGTGGGCTCATGCGAACGGTTCCTGACGCGCTTCGCGTCCACGAAAGCGGGTGAGCGTCGCATACCCTGCGCCGCGAAGGGCGGCGACCGCGGTCGGATAGTCACGACCCACGTCGTCCGGACTGTGGGCGTCGCTCGACAGGGTGACGGGAACGCCGGCACGCTGAAATGCGGCGAGCCAGGAGGGATCCGGGTAGAGCTCGTTGACCGGCTTGCGGAGTCCTGCCGATGAGCATTCGATCG
>Ga0209023_10004738_pt1 | contig 15301 bp, 13 predicted proteins | sample LakOneMetagenome_FD_187468 | JGI IMG/M metagenome (GOLD analysis project Ga0209023, IMG submission 187468) | Freshwater and sediment microbial communities from Lake Erie, Canada (SPAdes) (version 2) | ecosystem: Environmental > Aquatic > Freshwater > Lentic | place: Lake Erie, Canada... | reverse complement strand
TGGCGGGCTCGGCAATGCCGCCGCTACCGGCGCCACCGAGAGTGCATCGAAGGTCAGCTTTTCGGATGCGCTGAAGAACTCGCTCCAGCAGGTGAGCAGTTCGCAGAAGACGGCCGAAGAGATGGGCCAGAAGTTCGCGATGGGCGACGACAGCATCAGTTTGTCGGACACCATGATCGCGATGCAGAAGTCGAGCATTGCCTTCCAGGCGACGGTGCAGGTAAGGAATAAACTGGTCTCGGCGTATCACGAGATCATGAATATGCAGGTGTGATCGAAGGTGTGATGAAAAAGGCCGCGTGCTCGTCGAGAGTCGCGGCCTTTTTTGTTTGATCGGCCGTGCCGCCAAGTGTCGGCCTGCGGCCGAAATCGTAGGGTGGGCACTCCGTGCCCACGCGGTACGGGCGTATCCGGGGACAGTTAGCGGCGAATAGTCGCTCGTGTCATCACCATGAATACAACATCATGATCAGGCGTTCCGGGCCGCTGGCAAAGTTGGCGAGCGACATTTCACAGGAGCAGGTGCAAGGTCACGCACGTACCGCGTGGGCACGGAGTGCCCACCGTACGGTCGATGTTCCGATAAAAAATATTGCTGACGGCTGATCAGCTCAAGCCGGCCAGGCGCGCATTGCGCTCGCGCTCGAGCTTGGTAATGTAGCGCTGCACCCCCGCCATGTTCGCCCGCGAAATATCCACGAACATGCAGCCGATCCGGCGGCTGGTCTTGTTGTTCAGCATGGTCACGTCCAGCGCATTGCGCACCTGCAGCGAGGTGTTCACGGTGCCGATGTCGGGCAGTTCGATGCGGCAGCCGGTGAAGGTCTGGCCGATGGTCGAGTTCAACTGGATCTTGTTATCGAGCAGGGCGATGCCGCCGCAGCTGATGTCGGCCAGCGGGAAGTTGCCGCTGCCGCCGCCGAGGGCGACCGGCATCGGCACCAGCACCGGCACCGGGTTCGTCACCGGGGTCGGCATGCGGTAGAACTCGCGCCGCTGCAGGCGGATCAGGGAATCGGGGATGTTCGCGGCCAGCGCCGCGGTGCCGCCGAATTCGAGTTCCTGCAGGCCGCCGGCGCGGAACAGGATGCGGATCTTGTCGAGGTAGGTCTCGCACATCACCACGCCGGCGCGCAGGATGCGTTCGTTCTGTTCGCGGTTGATCGAGCGGTCGAGGATGAACAGGCCGCTTTCCGGATCGACTTCCAGCACCGAGGTGACGCAGACGTCGGCCTCGCCCTTGATCTTCATGCGGATCAGCTGCTTCTTCTCGCCGATCTGGCGCAGCAGCGCCACGATTTCCTTGCGCGACTGCACTTCGTAGTCGTGCCAATTATCCAGTTCTGCGTCATGCATTGCTTGCATCTTGTTCCGCCGGTGTTGCAGGTGAAGGTGAAGGTGAGTCGATCAGGAGCGCGGTATCCGGCGCGGCGGGAAGCGGCCGGCCGTGCTGTTGCGCTGACTCAATATGATATAGCCATGCCAACAGTTCCGCAATTGCGCGGTACAGGGCAGGGGGGATCTGGCCGTCGAGATCGATGTCCATCAGCAGCGACACCAGCTCCTTCGATTCGTGCACGAAGACCCCGGCTTCTTTCGCGCGGCCGATGATCTGCTCGGCCACCAGGCCGCGGCCCTTGGCCACCACCGTTGGCGCCGCCGAACCCGCCGCATAGGCCAGGGCCACGGCGCGCTGCTGGCGCTGGGAAGCGTTGTCTTGCGTGCTCACGGCGTGTCCGTGCCGTGGATGCGCAGCGCCGCCAGTTCGCTGCCGGCGGCGGCCAGCGCATCCTGCAGGCGCGGCGTGCCCTCGCGCAGCGGCGCCAGCACTTCCGGGGCCGCCTGCAAATCGATCTGCACATGCTTGCCGCGCAGGGTGATGCTGGCCCGCACTTCGCCCAGGCGCGCGAAGCGCAGGCGCAGGCCGCTTTGCCAGCCCGGCTCCTGTTCCTCACCGCCGCGCGCGCCCTTGTCCTGCTCGCGCGTAACCTTCCATTCCAGCGGCTGGCCGGGGGCGAACTGGCCCTGCCAGGTGAGCTGTCCCTGTTCCTGGCCGGCCAGCTGCATGTTGATCATGCGCGCCAGGGCCGGATCGGTGGGCGGGGTGCCGGGCGGCTTTTGCGCCTGCGGCTCGCCCATCAGTTCGGACAGCGGGCGCTTGCCTTCGGCCCATTCGGCCACGTGCGATTCGTAGAACAGGCCGCTTTTGGCGATCGCCTGCCGCAACTGGCCGGCGAGCTGGGCCGGGTCGGGTGCGCCCTGCGGCACCAGCGGCGTGGCGCCGGTGACGGAGGCCGAGGCGCCATTCCCGGCAGCGCTGTGCAGCACCTGGGCCAGCAGACGCGCGGCAGGACTGAGGTCGGCGCCTTCGTGCTGGGCGCCAGCTTGCGTGAAAGGGGAGTTGGCCGCAGCAATGGCGGCCGCGAGCGAACTTGCGGTCGTGCTGAGGGGAACCGGCGTGCCGTGCAAGGTGGCGTCGCCGAGCTGGAAAGTCGGCTGGGGCGAAGCCGCCAGCACCTTCATCGACAGTTCGGCGCCGGGCTGGGTGCCGGCCGGGAGCGCCATGCGCACCTGCATGTCGGCCACGCGCACCATGAAGCTGCCGTCGCCCAGGCGCGAGAGCACCGACACGGGCACTTTGCTGCCCAGCATGGTCGAGAGCGCGCGTTCGAAGGCTTCGGTGCGCGGGTCGGCCGTGCGCTCGGTTGCCGCCACCGGCCGCGCCGGCAGCGGGGCGCTGACGCCGGGACTGGGGATGCGCTCGACCATGAATTTAGCTGGGCACTATCTCAGACGCTGCCGTAGGCGTTGGCGAGGCGGCGCTGGGTACCGGAGTTGTTGATCATGGCGGACAGGTGGGCCATCCACGGCATGGTGAGATCGCGGATGCGGCGATCGTCGGCCAGGATGCGCTTGATGCAGTCGACTTTCGCCTGGCGGCCGAGCGGGTTCAATTGAACCGCGGCTTCGCCGCTCTTGAGCATGTCGACATGGACGCTGACGCGCTCTTCGAGCTCGGTCAGGTGATCCCAGTCGCCGGCTTCGGCGGCGAGGAGCATCTGGCCGGTGAGGTCGGCAACGGTGGCGTATTCGGACAGCACTTCCTGGCCGGTCATCATCATGCGCTCGCCATGACAGGGTAGTGGGAAGCCAGCGCGCTCGGGGTGACCGGCTTTTCGCCGATCTGGGTCCACGCGTCGCGCAGGTCGGTCAACAAGGTTTGCACTTCTTCCAGCATTTCAGCCTTGTTTTGCAAGTTAGCGGTGAGCAGGCGCTCGGTCATGTAGGCGTACAGCGAGTCCAGGTTGCCGGCGATTTCGCCACCGGCCTTCTTGTCCAGACTGGCGCGCAGGCCATTGTTGATGATGTCGAGCGCCTTCGAAATGGCGGCGCCTTTTTCCGCGATCTGGCCGGCCGACATATGCTTGCCGGCATTCCGAATCGCGCTCAGGGCGCCGTCGTACAACATGACGATCAGTTTGTGGGGCGAGGCGGCGATGACCGAGGTCTCCAGGCCTACTTTTGCATAAGCATTCACGCCGCGCTGCATTGATCCAAACATCAGAACCTCCAAATACTTCAGTTGTGCGCAAGCGCCTTGGACGCTTGCCGCAGAGTTCGTGCTGGAGCTGGTCGGGACGGCGTCGAGGCCTGCCTGCCATTCTTCAGCGAGGGTAGTTTACTCACTTAACGGCAGCATCTAACCGGACTTGAGAGCTGGAAATGTATGCCTTATCGCGGTTTTATCGCACGAACAAGAAATGGGGAGGTTTTGCGCGCCCTCAGGCGAGGGCGTTGTGGGAACGAAGACAGCTCAATCCTTGCGCAATTGCTTGCGGCGCTCGTGGTGGCGGCGGTGCAATGGCGACTGCAGGGCGCGCGCGAGGATGGTGCGCGGCACGTTGCAGCTGTCGAGATACTTGAAGGCGAAATCGACCCCGCGGATATCGACCAGGTACAAAGCGTATTCAGCGGTAAGGGCGGTCTGTTCGTCGGTTCGTCTTTGTATCATGTGCGTCTCCATGCCTGCTGGAGGAAGCAGGCGGCGTTGGCACAATCATATGCGTGTGCCCGGCGCGCGCAATTGGAGAAGTTGTTAAGAATTGTTTCGGTTGTAGGACACGACGCAGGTCCCTCAGTGGCGCCTGCGCACTGCCTGCACCGGATGCGGTTGCGCCTGTAACCGGTGCGCAACGATGAAGTCCGCTGCGTCCTCCGGCCCCAGCGGGCGCGCGTACAGGAAGCCCTGGGCCTGGTCGCAGCCCGCATCGAGCAGGGCGGCGGCCTGGGCCTCGGTTTCCACACCCTCGGCCACCACGCCCAGGTTCAGGCGGTGCGCCATGGCGGCGATCGCCTGCACGATGGTGCGCGAGTCGGCACTGTGTTCCACGTCCTGCACGAAGGACTTGTCGATCTTGAGCTTGTCGATCGGCAGGCGGCGCAGGTAGCTGAAGCTGGAGTAGCCGGTGCCGAAGTCGTCGATGCTGAGCGCCACGCCGAGCGACTTCAGCTTGTGCATGATGACCATGCTGCGTCCGGGATCGGCCATCGACACGCTCTCGGTCAATTCGAGCTCCAGCAGTTCGGGTGGCAATTGCGCGGCGGCGAGCTGACCGCTGACGATGGCCACGATGTCGCTTTGCATGAACTGGCGTGCCGACAAATTCACCGCCAGCGGCACCTGCGGCAAGCCGGCTTCGCGCCAGGCCGCCAGCTGGCCGACCGCGGTCTTGACGATCCATTCGCCGATCGGCGCGATCAGGCCGGTTTCCTCGGCGATCGGCACGAATTCTTCCGGCGAGACCACGCCGTGCTCGGGATGGCGCCAGCGCAGCAGCACCTCGAAGCCGGCCAGCTTGCCGCTGCCGAGGGCGATCTTTGGCTGGTATTGCAGGAACAGTTCCTCGCGTTCGAGGGCGCGCCGCAGGTGGCTTTCCAGGGTCAGGCGGCGCCCCATCTCGCGGCGCTGCTCTGGGGCGAAGCGTTCGATGCGCCCGCCGCCCTGGGCCTTGGCGTGGCGCATGGCCGTCACCGCATTGTTGAGCAGGGCATCGGCTTCCTCGCCGTCCTGCGGATAGCAGGCGAAGCCGACGCTGCAGGTCAGCGAGATATCGTCGTTCTCGCCGTAGGCATGATCGTTCACTTCGTTCATCAGCTCGTGCAGGCGCGCCAGCAGGCGTTCCTCGCCATCGGGGTCGTTCAGCAGCATGACGAATTCGTCGTTACCGGCGCGCGCCAGCATGTCGCCGCTGCGCAGGTGCGACTGCAGGGCGCGCGTCACCGCCACCAGGGCGGCGTCCCCGGTCACGTGGCCGAGCAGGTCGTTGAGCTGCTTGAAGCGGTCCAGGTTCAGGCAGGCCACGACGGCATGGGCCCCCTGCGCTTGCCAGGCCGGAATGCTCTCGGCAATGCTGCGCAGCAGGGCCTGGCGGTTGGCCAGGCCGGTCAGCGCATCATGGGTCAGCAGGTATTTCACCTGCCCGGCGGCGGCCGCGGTTGCGCTCGATGCAGGCGCGTGGGCGGCGTTATGCAGCAACTGTTCGTGCAACTCCTGGGCCGCACGCGCCAGCTGGCGGTGATAGATCAGTTCCTCGGCCATGCGCGCCAGGTCGTGCAGCTCGTCGAGTTCTTCCTGGCTCAGGCTGCGCGGGCGCGAGTCGAAGACGCACAGCGTACCGAGCCGGTCGCGTTCGATCGAATGCAGCTGGACGCCGGCATAGAAGCGGATATGCGGCTCGCCGGTGACGCTCGGGTTGCCGACGAAGCGTGGGTCGAGGGTGGCGTCCTCGACCACCATGGCCTGGTCGGTGAGGATGGCGTGGCCGCAAAAGGACGTTTCGCGCGGGCCATGCTGGGCAGGGAAGCCGCACCGCGACTTGAACCATTGGGTATCGCTGCCCACCAGGGAGATCAGGGCGCTCGGCACGTCGAGCAGCCTGGCGGCCAGGCGCGTGATGCGGTCGAAAGCCTCTTCGGGCTCGGTGCCGTAGAGTTCGGTGGCGTAGAGCGCCGCCAACCGTTTTGCCTCGTCCACCGGAATCTGGGGTCTCTGCATATTTAACAATTCACCGGTCTGGCGTGTCCGTTGCGATAAGCCCATTACGCCAGAAGAAACGGGAAAGCGCAATGCGGGCACGGCTGAAATCCGCGCTTTTTATGCAGGATGAATTGTGAACTTTCGTTGGCGCTCCGGTGCCACAAGCTGTCACACCGGAGCTGTACGCTTTTTACAGCTGTGCCAGTGCGCTGGCGGCGTTGGCGATCGCGCCTGCCCAGTCGCCGCGTTCCGGCTGGCGCAGCAGGCGCACGCTCGGGTACCAGGGGCTGTCCTCGCGCCCGGTCAGCCAGCGCCAGTCGGCCACGTGCGGCAGCATCACCCAGGTCGGCCGGCCCAGCGACGCCGCCAGGTGGGCGACGCTGGTGTCGACCGCGATCACCAGGTCCATCTGTTCGCACAGGGCGGCGGTGTCGGCGAAGTCCTGCAAATGCGCATCCATGCGCCGCACCACGCTGGCGTCGAGCAAGTCCATGTCGGCGGCGCGGTATTCCTTTTGCAGCGAATAGAACTCGCAGTCGAGCGCGAGCAGCGGCGTCAGCTGGGCGAAGGGAATGCTGCGGTTGTGGTCGTTGGCGTGCTGCATGTTGCCGCTCCAGACCAGGCCGACGCGCGGACGGCCCGCACCCGGGCCCAAGCGTTCCTGCCAGGCCGCCAGGCGCGCTGCATCCGGCGCCAGGTAGCGTTGCGGCGCCGGGATGGTGTCGACCTCGGTGCCGAAGGCAAGCGGCAGGCTCATCAGCGGGCATTGGAAGTCGAATTCGGGCAGCGGATCGCCCTTGGCCAGGATCTGCACGGTGCCGCCCAGGCTATCCAGCAGGCCGACCAGCGGGCGCTGCACTTCCAGCACCACGCGCGCGCCGCGCGCCGCCACCAGCGGCACGTAGCGGCAGAACTGCAGGGTGTCGCCCAGGCCCTGTTCGGCGAACAGCAGGATGGTCTTGCCTTCCAGCGAATCCTGGCCCAGCCACAGCGGCTGCTCGAATGCGCGCTGCTCGTTGTAGACGCTGAGCAGTTCATTGTTCCAGCGCCATTCGTAACCGCGCCAGCCTTCGAGCAGGCTGCCGTATTGCAGGTTCAGCAGGGCACGGTTCCAGTGCGCCGGCGCGTACTCGGGGTCGATTTCCAGGGAGCGGTCGAAGCAGTGCAGGGCGTCGGCATAGCTGCGCAGCGCCTCGTAGACGTTGCCGCGGTTGTTCCAGGTGGCGGGGCTGTCGCCCTTCAGGGCCAGCACCTGGTCGTAGACGGCCAGCGCTTCCTCGGAGCGGCCCAGGTCCTGCAGCACGTTGCCGCGATTCAGCAGGGCGTCGGTGAATTCCGGGTCGACCTCGAGCGCACGCTCGAAGGCGGCCATCGCGTCTTCGCGGCGGCGCAGGCGCTGCAGCACGATGCCGCGGCCGTTATGGGTGGCCGGCAGCTCGGCATCGAGGGAGATCGACACGTCGAAGCAGCGCAGCGCCGATTCCAGGTGGCCGATGTCGTTCATCATGTGGCCCAGGCTGGCGCGCAGCTGGGCCGATTTCGGCGCCAGCTCGACCGCCTGGCGGTAGGCCTCGAGCGCGTCGTCGGCGCGGCGCATGTGGCGCAGCACGTTGCCGCGGCCGTGGTGGGCCTCGGCCGCATCGAGCGGGTCGAGTTCTTCTTCCAGCATGGCGTCGTAGACGTCGAGCGCGTCGTCGAGCGCGCCCAGCAGGCGCAAGGCCTTGGCGCGGTTGATGCGCGCCTTGATGTAGGTGGGCTGCAGGGCGATCGCCTGGTCGTAGCTGGCCAGCGCGTCGTCGGCGCGGCGCAGGGCGATCAGGATGTTGCCGCGGTTGTCGAGCGCTTCCAGGTGCGCCGGGTCGAGCTTCAGGGCGCGCTCGCAGGCGGCCAGGGCATCCTCGTTGCGCTTGAGGTGCTGCAGCACCACGGCGCAGTTGTTCCAGGCGGCGACGTCGCGCGGGGCGAGTTTCAGGGCGCGCTCGTAGCTGGCCAGGGCGTCGTCGTAGCGTTTCAGCGACTGCAGCACATTGCCGCGGTTATACAGCGCGTCGATATTCTTCTTGTCGAGCGACAGCGCCTGCTCGTAGCTCTGCAGGGCCGCCGGAAAATCGCCGATGGCCTTGAAGATGTTGCCGAGGTTGCTGTACACGGCCGAGACGCGTGGATTGACGGCCAGGGCGTCGCCCATGAACTGCAGGGCCAGCTCGTGGTTGCCGATCTGGTAGCCGAGGATGCCGACATGGTGCAGCGAGTCGAAGTGGCGCGGCTGCTTTTGCAGGGCCGCGTCGTACTGGGCAAAGGCGTCTTCCAGGCGGCCGGCCTGGTGGGCCGCCAGGCCGGCGGCGAACAGGCGGTCGGCGTGGGAATCGGTACGGTGTTTGGTCGTCATGGGCAAGGGAAGAGAAGGAATGCGGTAGCGGGGGTAAGCCCGGGGATAGCCCCGTGCGCGCATGCCGGGTCTATACAGGATGCCAGCGAGTGTAGCCGAGGGAAATTTTCTTGCATCCGAGGAATAGGCGGGCAAAGCGCCTTCATTTGCAGGCACTGCACTTGTTTCCCTCAGGATATTCTGCATGGGTCGAAGCCGAGCCTGCCCGGTCGATATGTGTTGCAGTACCTAAATATTCTTCCGGTGCTGCCGTTGATGCCTCTGTAGCGTGTCATGAACCAGATGGTCCGCTTCGGATGCAAAGTTGCTCACAAACATTTTTTTAAAAATTTCCTCAAGGTTTTGCAGAGGGGTCCGTTAAAGGATTCAAGCGAGCGGAAAACGCAACGCAAGAAACCAACCGAACCCTGATAGCAGCACCAAACTGAACTGCCCACTGGAGAATTACCATGTCGACTATTAACACCAACCTGTCTTCGCTGAACGCACAACGCAACCTGACCAAGTCGAACGGCGAACTGTCGACCTCGATGCAGCGCCTGTCGTCGGGCCTGCGCGTCAACAGCGCCAAGGACGATGCCGCCGGCATGTCGATCGCCACCAAGATGGACTCGCAGATCCGCGGCATGTCGCAAGCATCGCGTAACGCCAACGACGGCATCTCGATGATCCAGACCGCCGACGGCGCCCTGTCGAACATCTCGGATGCACTGCAGCGTATGCGTGAACTGGCAGTCCAGGGCGCGAATGACACCAACGGCGACGACGAATGGACGAACATCAACACCGAGATCAGCGCCCTGAACACCGAAATCGGCCGTATCGCGTCCGACACCAAGTTCAACGGCACCTCGCTGCTGACCAACACCGCCGTCACCAAGTCGATCCAGGTCGGCGCGGATTCGGGCCAGAAGATTGAAGTCAGCTTCGGCGCCAACACCGCCTACGCCGGCCTGTCGGCTGCCTCGATCTCGATCACCGACGCATCGACCGCTTCGGCCGCGATCAGCGCCATCGACGATGCACTGAAGGCACTGAACACCGAGCGTTCGTCGCTGGGTACCGCGCAAAACCGCATGGGCTACGCCATCAGCAACCTGGCTACCTCGGTGGAAAACCAGTCGGCAGCGAAGAGCCGCATCACCGACACCGACTACGCTTCGGAAACCAGTAAGCTGAGCCGCTCGCAGATCCTGCAGCAGGCTGGTACCGCGATGCTGGCCCAGGCCAACTCGGCACCGAACAGCGTGATGTCGCTGCTGCGTGGCTAATCAAGCGCTGTAATCGAGTGTTTTACCTGTGCGGGGTTCATCCCCGCACAGCCGTTTGTAAAGAGGTGTTCCGATGTTGCAGCCAATAAACTCTGGAAGCCCATCGGCCGTTGCAGGCACCGCCACGCGGCCGCAAGCCGAGGCGGTTGCCAAGCCTGCGGCGACGGGGCGCGTTGCCGCCGAGGCCCAGGCCGAAGCGGAAAGAAAACCGACGAACGAGGAACTGGGCAACGCGGTGGCCGACCTGAACAAGGTCGCCCAGGCCGCGTCCCAGGGCGTGCGTTTTTCGGTCGACGAGGAAACCGGCCGCACCGTGGTCAAGGTGGTCGACACCCAGACCGACAAGGTGCTGCGCCAGATTCCCTCGGTCGAGGCGCTGAAGCTGTGGCGCTCGATGGAACAGATGCAGGGCGCGATGTTGCGCGACAAGGCGTAAGCCGGCGCGGCATGCACGAGACTTGAAAGGAAAAACACATGGCTACTATCAGCGGTGCAGGCATGCTGTCCGGGCTTCCGGTCGACGATCTGGTCTCTTCCCTGATGTCGGTCGAGCGGCAGCCGCTGGCGCTGCTTCAATCGAAGCAGTCCAGCTTCAATTCCAAGCTGTCGGCGTTCGGCACCTTGAAAAGCGCGGTCTCGACCTTCCAGGCCGCGGTCAAGAACGTGTCGAGCGACGCGCTGTCGGCGCTGACGGCAACGTCCAGCAAGGCCGAGACGGTCGGTGTCTCGGTGTCCAAGGCCAGCAGTGCGTCGGCCGGCAATTATTCCATCGAAGTGAGCAAGCTGGCGCAGAGCGACAAGCTGGTGTCGAGCGGTGTTGCCCCCGGCACCACGTTCAGCGCCGCCGACAGCTCGATGGAGATTTCCATCGGCGGCAAGACCACCAAGCTGACCCTGACCGATACCACACTGTCCGGCCTGTCGAGCGCCATCAACAAGGCCAATGCGGGCGTTACCGCAACCATCCTGAACGACGGCACCACCGACCGCCTGGTCATCACCGGCAATGAAACCGGCAAGGACAACACGGTCGGCATCGCCGCCACCGGCAGCCTGGCCCAGTTCGCCACCAGCGGCGGCAGCATGACCAAGTCGCAGAGCGCCCAGAACGCCGAGATGACGATCGACGGCATCGCCGTCTCGAAAGCCTCGAACACCGTCACCGACGCGATCAAGGGCGTGACCCTGAACCTGAACCAGACCAATGTCGGCAGCCCGGTGAAGATCGACCTGGCCAAGGACACCGCAGCGGTGACGAGCAAGATCACGGCCTTCGTGGATGCCTACAACACCCTGGCGACGGCGGTCAACAAGCAGACCGCCTACAACGCGACCACCAAGACCGCGGCCGTGCTGAACGGCGACGCCGGCGCGCGCTCGATCATGACCGGCATCCGTGCCGAACTCGGCAAGGCGGTGGGCGGGGGCGGCGGCCTGCAAGGCCTGTCCGACATCGGCATCTCCTTCCAGCGCGACGGCACCCTGAAGCTGGAAAAGCCGGACAAGCTGAAAAGTGCGCTGGAAACCAATTTCGCCGGTGTCTCGAACCTGTTCTCGTCGACCGATGGCGTGGCGACCCGCCTGACCAAGGTGACCGAGGATATGCTGGGTTCGAAAGGCGTGTTCAAGAGCCGCACCGACGGCCTGAATGCATCAATCGAGAGCATGGGCAAGAGCCAGGACCGGATGCAGCTGCAGCTGGCCCAGACGGAAAAGCGCTACCGCGCCCAGTTCACGTCGCTCGATACGATGATGACCAGCATGCAGAGCATGAGCAGCTACATGACCCAGCAGCTGGCGGCGCTGTCGTCCTGGTAATGTCGGTTGCTGCAGCATGAAAGATGCCCGCTCGAAGCGGGCATTTTCTTTGGGCCGTGATTCGTGACCGAAGCCGTTGGCCGGGACCGTACGGTGGGCACGCTGTGCCCACGCGGAAGCATGAACATCGTTGCGATAACGATATTCGATACGTCAGCAACTCGCTATCGGGTGACCGGGCGGACACGCGGCTTTCCTCAGCAGGAATATCGCTTGCCGTGATGCCGGCTTCCGCGTGGGCACAGAGTGCCCACCGTACGGTCGAGGCAGCAGGCCAATAACGGCAGCCGGCTTAGTCCGCCACCACCACCCGGTTCTTCCCGCTCTGCTTGGCCTGGTACATCGCCTTGTCGACGCGCGCCAGCAGCGTCGCCTGGTCCTCGTTCGGCAAACGCAGGGCCACGCCGGCCGAGAAGGTGATCAACAGCTTCTCGTTATCGTGCAGGAAGAAGTGCTTGGTCAGCTCGCGCTGCAGGCGCACCATGGTCTGCACCGCCGACTCGACCGAGGTCTCGGTCATCAGGATCATGAATTCCTCGCCGCCGAAGCGGGCGATGACGTCGATCGAGCGCAGCGTGCCTTTCACCACCTTGGCCAGGTGGCGCAGGGCGTTGTCGCCGGCCAGGTGGCCGTAGGTGTCGTTCAGCTTCTTGAAGTTGTCGAGGTCGAGCAGGGCCACGCACAGCGGCGTGCCGCGGCGGTCGGCGCGCGCGCTTTCGCGCTCGAACACGTCGTCCAGGCCGCGCCGGTTCAGGGTGCCGGTGAGCTGGTCTTCACGCACCAGCTCGCTCAGGTGCTGGAGCTTGGCCTCGAGTTCCTTGATGCGTCCTTCGGCTTCCTGCACTTCCTGGTGCGCGGCCAGCATGCGGTCGCGCGAGGCCAGGGCCTCGGCCTGGGCGTGGCGGGTCTCGCGCAGCACTTCGTCGAGCACCTCGTTCAGCTCGCCAATGTCGCCGGCATGGCGGATACGCTCGGAAAATCCACCGAGCTTGTCGCTGAAGTCACTGGTCGAGGCTGCCACCGAGCCGAGGCGGTCGATGAAGGTCATCATCATGTTCTTGACGGTCGACTTCACGTCCGCCAGGCCGTGCTTCAATTGGCCCTGCTTGTAGATCACGTCCTTCAGGCTGCGCGTGGCGTCTTCCAGCGCGCGGGCGTCGATCGGGCCGGCGATCAGGTCCTGCACGGCGGCGATCTGGCCGCGCATCCAGCTGTCGTCGTCCAGCAGTTCGCTGACGTTTTCCAGCAGCAGCTTGAACAGGCGCAGCAGCAATTCCTGCTGCTCGCCCGAATCGCCGCTGTGCAGTTCGATCTGGAAGCAGAGTTCCTTCAGGCGCGCCGCGATTTCCTGCAGCGCCGCTTCGCTATGCGCGATCTTGACCGCCGCGCCGAGCGACTCGGCCTCGGTGGCCAGGGCCGACTTCGCCGGCAGCAGCGAAGCCAGGGCAAAGGCCAACGTCCGGCTCAGCAGTTCGCGCAGCAGGACCGTGTCGCGGCTTTCCATGCCATAGGTGACGCCGGGCGGAATGCCGCGCCGCAGGTGCTTTTCGACCAGCTGGGACAGGGCGCGCGCATAGGCTTCCCAGTCGCGTCCTTTCACGGCGTGGTTCAGGCGGCGGCCGTATTCGGCCAGTTCGCCCGGCGTATCGGTGATCTGGGTAGCGAACCCGGCCAGCACTTCCTCGGGCGCGGGGCCGGTCAGCGGGATGGCCTGGCGTGGCGCCTGGACCGGCGCAGGGACTAGCGCCTGGGCTGGGGCCTGGGGCGCCGCTTGGGCAGATACCGCAGCCGGTTTCGGCAGCCCGGCGATCTCGTTGTAGATCTCGGCGTAGGCCTCGGGGGTGGGCGCGATGCGGCGGGTGGCGAGGCGGCGGAAGGCCTCGCGGGCGATCTCGACAGGACTCTGGACAGGCGGGGTGGACGGATTGGACATGTTACAGCGTAAGTATTTTTAAGTTTGGCGTAATGATAAGCAGTTTTTCCTTACGTCATTACGCAAATAGAGGGCAAAAGACCTCTTACTTGACGCTAATGTTTCCTTTATTCCACAAGCTGGTTCCGGATCGCGTAGGTGGTCAGTTCCGCACTGGTTTTCAGGTTCATCTTCGACAACAGGCGCGCGCGGTATTCGCTGATCGTCTTCACCGACAGCGACAGTTCGCGCGCGATCTCGCTCACCGTCTTGCCCGAGGCGATCATGGTCAGGGTCTGGAATTCGCGGTCCGACAAACTGTCGTGCACCGGCGCCTCATGGTCGCTGCCGACGCTGTTCGCCAGCGCCTGGGCCAGGGCCGCGCTGACGTACTTCTGGCCGCCCGCCACCTGCCGAATCGCCTGCACCAGCTCGCGCGGCGCGCTCTGCTTGGTGAGATAACCCGCGGCGCCGGCCTTCAGCGCGCGGATCGCATACTGGTCTTCGCGGTGCATCGACAGCATCAGCACGGCCAGCTCCGGTTTGTCGTCCTTGATCTGCTTCAGCACCTCGATGCCGTTGCGGTCGGGCAGTGAGATGTCCAGCAGCATCACGTGCGGCTTGGCGCGGCGGAACAGCTTGACGGCGTCGAGCCCGTTCTCGGCTTCGCCGGCCACGACGATGTCGCGCTGCTCGGCGAGGATCTGCTTCAGGCCTTCGCGCACGATGGCATGGTCGTCGGCGATGAAGACACGGATAGTTGCTTTTTCGGTCATTGTTGCGTGTTGCTTTCGTTCACATCTCGCGGCGGCGCCAGTGTCAGCCTGATCTTGATGGTCACCATCGTGCCACCTCCAGGCGCCGCCGACAAGCTCAAGGTGCCGCCCAGCGCCCGCGCCCGCTCGCTCATGCCGCGCAGGCCGAAGGATTGCGGCTTGAGGCGGTCGGCGGGCAGCATGCCGCGCCCGTTGTCGGCAATGGCCAGGGTCAGGTGCTGGCGCTGGCGGCGCAGCGTCACCGTCACCCGGCTGGCGCCGGCGTGCTTGGCGACGTTCGTCAACGCTTCCTGGAAGATGCGGAACAGGGCCGCCGCATGGTCCGGGTCGAGCTCGATGTCGCGCTCGGCGCTGCGGAAGATGCAGGCGACGCCGGTCGTCTTTTCGAACTCGCGCGCCTGCCATTCCAGGGCGGCGACGATGCCGAGATCGAGCGTGGACGGCCGCAGATCGAGCGAAATGCGGTGCACCGCCTCGATGCTGCGGTCGACCAGGCTGTCGAGGTAGGCGGCCTTTTCCTGCAACTGCGCATCGGGCGGCAAGCGTGTGCTCAGCATCGCCAGGGCCATCTTGATGGCGCTGAGGTTGCCGCCCAGGTCGTCGTGGATTTCGCGGGCGATGCGTGCACGTTCCTGTTCCTTCACCTGTTCGCTGTGCTCGGTGAGTTCGGCCAGCCGCGCGCGCGAACGCAGCACGTCGAGCTGCTCGTTCTTGCTCTCGGTAATGTTCGTCATGATGCCGTCCCACTGCACCGCCCCGTGCGCTGCCGGGTATGGCGTGGCGCGCAGGTTCACCCACTTGACGTCCTTCCAGGCGTCGATCCAGATGCGGCCTTCCCAGTTCCAGCCGGACAGGCTGATTTTCGATACCGCCATTGTTTCGAGGTAGCCCTTGCGGTCTTCCGGCAGGATCAGGCGCAGGAACAGGTCGGGGTCGGCCTGCAGCGCTGCCGGCTGCACGCCGAGCAGGGCGGCGCAGCCTTCGCTCAGGTACGGGTATTCGTGGCGGCCGTCGGCGCCGAGCACGAACTGGTAGACCAGGCCCGGCGTGTGGTCGACGATGGCGTTGAAGCGCGCCTGCGACTGCGCCAGGGCCGTG
>Ga0209023_10004736_pt1 | contig 15305 bp, 12 predicted proteins | sample LakOneMetagenome_FD_187468 | JGI IMG/M metagenome (GOLD analysis project Ga0209023, IMG submission 187468) | Freshwater and sediment microbial communities from Lake Erie, Canada (SPAdes) (version 2) | ecosystem: Environmental > Aquatic > Freshwater > Lentic | place: Lake Erie, Canada... | reverse complement strand
TGGGAGCTGCACAAGAACTGGCCGGAAGCCGAATTCCACATGATTGCCGATGCCGGTCACGCCTTCGATCAGCCCGGCATCCTGGATGCCATCATCACGGCCACCGACCAGTTCGCCGCCTGACGCACAGCCGGTGTTGTGGGGGCAGGTGTTGTGGGGGCCGGAATCGCTACGCCCGGGCTTCCCGGGGCACCTCGGAGAGCGCGTCCAGGGCGCGGCGAAGTGAGGTGCTTGACGTGCTGACGGTGTAGGGGAAGTACACGACCTCCACGCCGACGGCAGCGAACTCCCGTTCGAGGTGACGGCCGCGGGGAGTATCGCGCCAATCGTCGCCCTTGAAGAACACGTCGAACTTCAGCTGGGCCCAGGTCTGCATCTTGTCTTCGAGAACTTCGGCAATCGCTTCGTCCACGAACGAAATATGGTGCACGATTTGGAGGCGCTCGGCCAGCGGAACCACGGGCAGGACGCCCTTGGTGAGGAGCAGCATCTCATCTGAGACGACGCCGGCGATGAGGTAGTCGCACTGACTCTTGGCATGCTTGAGAATGTTGAGGTGGCCCACGTGGAAGAGATCAAACCCTCCCGCCGCGTAGCCCACTCGGCCGGCTTCGGATCGCCCGCCGCCGACGCTCCGGTCTTCAGCCACTGCGTGCTCAGGTTCCTCTCGGGCCGCCGGCACGTTCCCACGGAAGTGGGGGTGGCTAGGAGGCTGGTCGCGTAAACGTGCCTCTAAAAGTAGGCTCAAAAGAAAAGCGGCACTAGGGCTTGCTATCTGTGTATTTATCAGGAAAAAATCTGGCTGGAAGGTCGGAAATTCTTGACTTCAAGCAAAACATGAGTCAGGCTCGAATTAGTTCAGTGGCCCCCTACGGTTGCATAGATCAGCATGGTCCGAGCGTGCGCCATTTGAAATCAGCTCATGCGATCTTTACTTCGCTTGGAATCCAGCTACTCGCGCGTGATTCGATCACGTCGATCCCCATCACCACTGCACCGATTACCGGCCATCGCCGCCGCCGCTTCGGCACTTCTGCTTCTGGCCACGGGGTTGGCCGTATCGCCCGTTCAGGCGGCAACCGCCCCGACGCCCATCGCCCAGGACCTGTTTCAGCGCACGACAGCCGATGGCTGGGGCACCGCCCTCATCGGTGGGATTTGGACGCACACGGGCGTTCTGAACGCGTATGACACGTCAGGAACAGGGCGACAGATCGTGCCCGCGGGCTCGACCAAGACCAGTTCGCTGGCGGATGTCTCCTCAAGCGACGTGGATATGCAGGTCACGATTTCGGCGGACCAGAATCCGACCGGCGGAGGCATTTTCATCTCCGAGGTCGCCCGGTCCGTCGGCGGCTCCGACTACACGGCTCGGGCCTGGCTCCAGGCGGGTGCCCCGGTTCAACTGCAGATGATGCGAGGGTCAACCGCTTTGACGTCCGTGAGCACGGGCATCACATACACCGCAGGTGCGCGGTTGCAGCTGCGCGTTCAGGTTTTCGGCACATCACCGACCACGATTCGCGGCATGGTCTGGCCCACCGGTCAGGCCGCACCAACCACGTGGCAGGGTGCCACGACCGATGCGACGGCTGGCCTTCAGGCTGTCGGCTCCGTCGGGCTCAGAACCTATCTGTCGTCCTCGGCGACCAACGCTCCGGTCACGACGCAATTCGATGGCCTCACGGTCTTCCGGGCCACTCGCGAAGTGGTTACGGCTTCCACGCCCACTCCAACGCCGGTACTGACGCCGGTCCCGGCTCCCACGCCCACGCCGGCCCCGGCGCCCACACCGGCTCCCACTCCGACGCCGATCCCGCTGCCCTCACCCGCCCCGATCATCTCGGTCACCGGAGTCCGCCACACCGTGGGTTCAGCCCCCGTCGGTTCCACGGCATACACAATCCCCAGCGGCGCCCTGTTTGTGTCCCCGACCGGGTCGGATACGGCAACGGGTGTGCTGGCACAGCCGTTCCTCACCGTGCAGAAGGCGATCAATATTGCCCCCTCCGGTGCCACGATCGTGCTTCGCGCCGGTACCTACCACGAGACGATCGCTCTTCCCAAAGGTAAGCAGCTCACCATCCAGTCCTATCCCAAGGAGGCCGCCTGGTTTGATGGCAGCCGCGCCGTCACGAACTGGGTCGCGTCTGGTGCGGTGTGGGTCTCGAGCAACTGGAATGTTGCCTTCGACGCGAGCCCCACGTACTCGCGCGGGGCCCCTGACGGCACAGGTGCCTGGGCCTTCGTCAACCCCGCCTATCCGATGGCTGCACACCCCGACCAGCTCTGGGTGAACGGAACCGCACTCGCTCAGGTAGGTTCCCTCGCGGAGGTGACCGCCGGCAAATTCTATGTGGACTACACAGCGGACGCGCTGTACACGGGATCAGATCCCACGGGAAAGCAGGTTCGCGCCAGTGACACGGTCAAGGCAATCACGGTGAGCGGTGATGCGAGCGTGCTGCGTGGGTTCGGTGTTCGGCGCTATTCTCCGTCCGTTCCCGACATGGGCACGGTGGCCGTCTACGCAACGAACGTCACGGTGGAGAACCTGGAAATCACGGACAACTCCACCACGGGTCTGGCCCTGGGAGCGATCAACGCCACCTTCCGAAACGTCACTCTTGCCCGCAACGGCATGCTCGGCGGAACCGTCTCGTATGCCGACGGCCTCAGGGTCATCCAGATGTTGTCGGCGGATAACAACACCGAGCATTTCAATCGCGCTCCCGTCTCCGGTGGTTTGAAGATCCATCGATCGCGGGGAGTAGCTGTCACCACTAGCGCGTTCCTCCGAAATGACGGCAACGGACTATGGTTCGACGAGTCCGTCTACAACGGCACCGTGACCGGCAACGACATCATCGGTAACACCGGTAACGCCCTGGTGCTGGAGATCTCGGCGAAGTTTGAGGTGGCCGACAATGTCGTCGCCAACAACACGCTGGTCGGCATTCTCGTGAGTGACACCGCTTCGGTGCATATGTGGAACAACACCATCACCGGTGCGAGCCGCCCGATCAAGGTCGCTCAGGGCGACCGCCGTGCCAGCAACCTGGCGACACCGGGACATGACCCCCGGCAGGTGTTGCCCGACCCGACCATGACTTGGATCGTCACCGATATCGTGATCCGCAACAACATCATCGCGAACAGCACCGGCAACCTGGTACTCGGGGTTGAAGACTACGGTCACATCAGTACCGCGGAACAGATGGGCGTGACCACGAACGGCAACGTCTATCAGCGCAGTTCAGCATCGACACCGGCGTGGTTGGTCGCCTGGTCGCGTGGTGTCGGCAACCCGGCGGTGTACTTCACGGTTGCCGGATTCACGGCAGCGACCGGGCAGGAAAGCCGCAGTCTCGGCCTGGACGGCAGCGCGGCCCTGATCGGGATCTCGCAGCCCACTGCTGCCGTTATCAATGCCATCCCCTCGGTTGCCCTTCCGCTGCCGGCTGATGTCGCCGGTCTGGTCGGACGAGCGACGGGGACACTTAACCTGGGAGCGTGGCTGAACTAGACGGCTGATGACCGCGGCGGGTTACCACGGACCCGGGGAACGAGGCGGATGATTGTGACGACTCCGGCCAGATCCCGCCGGATGGGTGGGATCACCAGCCCGGCCAGGGCATAGACCGCTCCCGCGGCCAGCAGAGCACCCGCGAGCCGGGGAACGGAACCGGCGGTTCCCAGGGCCCAGGACGTCAGGCCCGCGGCGCCGGTGGCCGCCGTCACGAGGGCAAGCACTCGAAGGGCGCCGGCGTATAGTCGCCGGGTCGGGAGGGTGGTGCGACGGGACAGCCACCAGATGGAGATCGGCCACGACAGCGCCGGTGCCGCGGCGTAGCCGGCAGCGATACCGATCACGCCCCAGTTGGAGCCCAACACGATGCACAGCACCTTGATGAGTGCGCTCACGAGGGAGTACCGCAGCAGGTCGCCGGTCAACCCGCGTGACACGTAGACCCAGTAGCCCACAAAAGCCAGGATCTGAAAGATGCCGGCCAGGGCCAGCAGACGCAGGATCGGGGCAACGTCAAGCCACTGTTCACCGAGGAGAAGCCGGGTCAGCGGCTCCGCGGCGCCCGCCACGATGCCCAGCAGGGGGACTACCGTGTAGCCGAGGGCCAGCTGGCCCTGGCAGATCCAGTCGTTGAAGCGCCGGGTGTCGCTCTGGAGTCGAGCGAGAATGGGGAGGGCCACCGTGGTGAGGGGAACGCGCACCTGGTTGAGCGGAGTCATCACCAGCTGGAAGGCCCGGTTGTAGATACCCAGCGAGGTCGGGCCGAAGCGCAGCCCGACCAGGGCGGTGTCGATGTTGTTGCTGAGGTACCCCACCAGTTGGGTCGCGAGCATGTTCCAGCCGAATTTCAGGAATCCCCGGATTGATTCCTGCCGGTGGGGGCGGCCGGGAAGCCAGCGTGCCGCAATGAGCATCAGGATCATCAGCGTGAGCGTCTGCGTGAGTTGTTGTACGACCAGAGCCCAGACTCCCCAGCCGAGCAGCGCCGTCGCCAACGCCAGGATGAACGCGATCAACGGGGCCACGACGTCCGCCGTCGCGAGGAACCTGAACCTGAGCCGACGCACGAGATCGGCGCGGTACTGGGTGGCCACGCCGTTCAGCAGAAAGGTCAGGGAGAGCACCTGCACAAGGGGAACCAGTTGCGGATGTCCGTAGAGCTGCGCGACCACGCCCGCAGCGGAGAACACCAGGATGAACAGAACAGCGCCCAGGAGAGTGTTGACCCAGAACAGATTATCGCGCTGGCGGGCACTCAGCGAGGGTGCCTGAATAGCGGCGGAGGAGAGCCCGAAATCGCGAAAGATCTCACCCACTCCGATGATGACCACCACCATGGTGATGAGTCCGTAGTCAGCCGGGGTCAGGATCCGCGCGAGCACAACCACGGAGGCGAGCTGGATCAGGACTTTGCCGGCCTGGCCGCCGAGGGTGACCGCTGCACCCCGGGCGGCGCGAACACCAAGTCCGGGCACTGTTTTCTGCCCGGACAGCTGCGGACGACTCGGGCGCTTCATGCTTGTCGGCCGAGCTCGCGGCGACGGCGATACGTTCCCCGCATGGCTCGGTACGCCACACGAAGCCGGGGGGCGGCGAGCAGCGTCAAGGTGAAACCGTGAAAACGCGGGATGCGGCCCCCGGCGAGCACGGTGCCGAGCAGGCGACCGATTAAGGACTGCCGCCGTTCTCGCTGCAGCGGCTGCACTCCGGCGATCTCGGCGATATCCAGGGGCGCCAGCGTGAGCACCCCGGCTGCGGCCGCCCGCAGCACGAGATCCCGCCCGCGACCGGTTCGGGCGATCAGGGCGCTGACACCCGGGCCGGGGGTGAAGTCCGGGTAGCCACGATCGTCGGAACGCCACAGGTCGGCGGCCGTCACGTCGGCGCTTTCGCCCACGCCGTCCGGGCAGATCTTGCACCGCCACTGCACGGCAGGACCGAGGCTCGCGCCCCACGAGTCCTCGTAGCTGGTGTGCGCGGTGGAGCCGTCCGCCCGCACCACGGTGAAACGACCGGGCCAGCCTCGACCGCGAAACCACAGGTCACGAATCGGCTCCTCCGCGGGGACCCCCAGCCGGTCCGCGAGGGAATCGGTGGCATGTTGGCTGGGAGTGCCGGCACAGAAGAAGGACAGCAGCAGGCCAGTGCCGGTTGATGTCTGGCTCGGCACGGGCGGCAGCGCTCGCAGCGCCGAGACTTCGCACGGCTTCCCGATGAACGCGGTGTCGGCATCCGCTGCCCCGTCGACCGCGCAGTTGGAGGTCGGGGCATAGCGAGACCCGGCTGAGGCAAGCGCCTCCTCGCGAGTCTGAATCTGCACGCTCACCGTTCGGCGGGGATTGACACTGTCTGCGCGTGCTCCGATCACCCGGGATGCCTCGCCGGTCTCCGCCAGCCACGCGGCGAGGGCCGTGAGCGTGCCCCCGCTGCTGCCCGCGTATCGCACGGCAGGATCGGTCGCCCAGGCCCGCCAGGTCTGGATGACCGGTCCCATCGTGGGGTGTCGCCGGGATCCTGCCGGTCGTTGCGCATCAACACGGATGCCGGGGCAGGCCGCCTGAAAGCGTCCGACGGCACCGTTAGGGGCGGTCGTTGGGCCCACGCGCACCGGACGCGAGAAGCCCTGTGCGTCGAGTTTCATGTCGACGCCAGCGTCCAGAAGAGCGCAGAGCCCGCAGCCGGTGCAGTTTTCGGAGCGAACGACCCGGTCGATGGCGCGATCCAGGTCGATGGCGTGGTCCCTGGCGAGGGTCATCGCATACTCCGGAGCGTGTTCTCGGCGGTGAGCAGGGAACTGTGCGCCCGTTCGAGAACTTCGGCAACGTCGGTCGTCAGCGACCTCCCGTTTACCTGGCGCAGAACGTCGGTGACACGCACGTCGTTCCCGCGGAGGTCCACGGTGTGGCGCCACCCGAGTCCCTCCAGCAAAGGTGCGAACTTGCGTGAGTAGGAGAGGGGAACGGCCGGCACCCCGACGGAAAGACCGTTGAGGCAGGCGTGCATCCTCGAGCCGATGACGACCCGCGCCGAGGCGATCGAGGACCGCACGTCCGAGAGACCGGTGGGGATGATAATTTCGCTGTCCGGTGCCACCAGGCGTGCGAATTCCTGGATGGCCGGTATGTCGTTGTCGGAATTGCCCGAATTGCCCGAACCCGGCGTGCCTGACGGGCCCGTTGTCGTAGCGCCGACATGGGCCAGAAGAGCGACCTCTCGACCCTCGCTGACGAGAGAGCGATAAACCTGCGTCACGACATCGCGATACCGAACCGAATCCACATGCGGATTGTCGTGCCACAGCAAACCCGAGATATTGAAGATGACATCGCGAGTTTTCGTAACGCGGGGACGGTCGATCGCGAACACGACGTCCGTGGTCACCGCATCGACGGGACGCCCCAGGTGTGTCGAGCACTCGGCGCTCGCCGGATCACGCGCCATGGTGACGGTCGCCCGGGTGAGGGAGCGACGGGCGAGAACCCGCGCAGACCGGGTTGCGAACGGGCCGATGGTTTGCGGGCCCAGTACGACAGGCACGCCGGCCTGACTCGCAAATTCCGAGACCGTGCACATCACGGCGAGGCGACGGAGCCCGTACATATCGGAAAAGCTGTCACCGGACCGGGTGTCGATTACGAGGTCGAATTCGGACAGCCAGCGCTGCATGCCCAAACGTCCGGTGATCCGCTCTCTGCCGAGCGACCGAAGGCGGCCAACGGGAAGCTCCGGTGCCCGGTGCCCGTAATTTTGGAAGGTGATGTCGGCATCCGGCCACACCCGGTGCACCAGGGACGTGGTCCCGGTACCCAGGGCGCGCACGCCCAGATTGGGCGAGTTGTTGTCAGCCCATAAAACGAGTACGCGCATGGAGACTCCGGTATCGAGTGTTTCTATCATCACCGAGAGCGGGGGTGGGGCGGACCCAATCGAGGCGGGCAGAGAACGTGGGGCTGGGTGTGACATGATTTTATCCACCTGTCCCGGTCAACGGCTGCCCCCAAAGGGAGGTCATGACGGACTGATGCGGCCGTCTGATATGAATGGACCATGACTCTTCTCGGCCGCGTACGTCGGGTGACCGAACTGGCGCGCGGTTCAGTGACCGGCCATCATGGCGTGCGGATTGCGGCCGGGGTGAAGCTCGGCGGGCCCGGGCACTACCGGCTGGAACGCGGAAGTCGAATCCACCGGGGTGTGCGTATCTGGGTCGGCCCGGGGGCAACGCTGACACTGCGTCGTGGGGGCGGAATCGGGGCGCGGACGGTGATCAATGTGGAGTCGGGTCTCACCATCGGGGCGGGATCGCAGGTGTCCTGGGACGCTCAGATTCTTGACACGGACTTTCATCGCATCACCGGGGTTGACGGAGCCGTCCATCCGCACACCGCCGCGGTCGTCATCGGTCGGCACGTACTGATCGGAACGGGCGCGCTGATCCTCAAGGGCGTGACGATCGGAGACGGCGCCGTCGTGGCGGCGGGCGCCGTGGTCACCACCTCGGTTGCCGCCGCAACCATCGTTGCGGGCAACCCGGCGCGAGCCGTCTCCCGGCTCGCCAAGTGGGACTGAACCTCGTTTACGATTCGGTTCGGGCGTATTCCTCGTAGACCACGCCGAACGCTCCAGCCAGCATTCCCGTACCGCGGCACACGGATCGCAGCCCACGCGCCTGGTGCCGGTTGGAACCGGTGAGCAGCCCGAGAACGTAGCGGCCACCTCCACCGGCTACTCGTGCGAGCCCGTGGACGGTCGCATTCACCCGCACGAGAGTGCGTCGGAAGGATGAATGGGCCAGGTGCAGATCGATGACGCTTTCGGTGTTTCCATGGCTCCACGCCCGACGCAGCACCCAGCGCCGCGTCGTTCGAGCGGCCGGTACAAAATCGGTTGCGGCCGACTCCTCACACCACACAATGCGACCCGCTCGATGCTGGAGTTGCCGGCTGAAAAGCGTGTCTTCGCCGCCGCTGAGCCCCAGGCTCGAATCGAACCGCAGCCCGAGACCACGGATCTGGCGCAGGTCGAGGAGTAGGTTCCCCGCAGCGGCGACGCGGATCTCCGTTCCGGTTCTCATGCTTCGCCGACGAAAGAAATCACCGGCCGCGACCCAGGGGTCGAGTCCGGCATCGAATTCGGAAATGACACGACCGGAGACCGCGGCGGCGCGAGTGACCTGCCACGTTCGCACAAGGTGGGAAAGCCAGCCGGTGCGCGGCCGCTCATCGTCGTCGATGAAGACGAGGAGATCGGATCCGACGGTTTCGTCGAGGGCGCGGTTTCTCGCGGCCGCAATGCCGGGCCGCGGCTCAACGACATAGCGAAGCAGAGGGGAATCGAGGGCATCGACGACAAGGCGGGCGGTCGCAGCCTCGTCATTGTCGACGACGAGAACGTCGGCGCTGACGGCGAATTGTGCATCCGTTCCGAGCGCACGCACCTGATCGAGTATGGCCGGAAGCGCCCGTGCGAGTTCGGCGGGCCGCCGGTAGGTCAACACGGCGACCGTCAGGGTCAGTGCCACTGCCGGCCGCGGAGCCGGTGCCGAAGCCGAAGCCGGATCGCCGTGGTCAGGGACCATCGGCTCATTTTCGCGCATGAAGGAGCCCCCTGGCCTGCCGATACGCGTCGACATGATCCCTGCCGGTTCGGTTCCACTCTCGGGCCCGCAGGTCGGCGGGGTGACGCGGCGGGTTGGCTTCCAGCTCGGTCAGGGTGTCCGTAAGGTGCTGGGCGGTGAGTTCGCCGGCGTAGCGGTGCACCCATCCCGGACCCATCTCGTCGGCGAGCGCGCGGTTCACCGCATTGTCCGGAACCAACACGGGGCGGGCCAGGGACAGGGCTGCCAGCGTTCCTCCGGAGTTGTGCATAAAACGGTACGGGAGAACGACCAGCTCGGACGAGGTGATGATGTCGACCAGCTCGGCATCCGTCACCAGCCTCAGGGTCAAGGAAATCCGGTCGTCGCCTCCGGCGAGGACGCTCACCGTGCCGGCCAACTCCGGGGACGACGGGTTGCCGCCGATGCGCAACGATAGCCCCTCGTGGGTTGATTGCGTCTCGCGAAATGCAGCGACCAGGGTCTCGACACCCTTGTAGCGACGAATCAGGCCCGCGTAGCCGAGCTGGCCGGGCACGACAGTAGCCGCGGGGTACCGAGCGAACCAATCGCGGTAGTGGCCGTGGCGGATGGTGGTGAACGGGGCGGCCGGGGCGATGCGTGTCGTGGTGTTGAGGCGGATCCGGAAGGTCGTCTGGCGGTCGATCAGGTCGAGAATCCAACCGGCTCGCCGGGAGATCCCGCGGGGACGTTCCACATTGTGAACCGTGCGCACGATCGGTGTGCGCGTGATCCTGAGCCGCGCCAGTAAGAGGAGCGTGAAGACCTGTCGCACGACTTTCTTGAGTGGGCTGTGTCCGTCCACGAGGTTTTCCGGCCAGTGAGAGTGGAAAACGTCGTACTGGCCGAGCAGAGCCGTTCGCCAGCTGAAGTTGAGCACCGTCACGTCGGGCAGTGCCCGCAGGGAGCTCGTGAGCAGCACGTTGTAGGGGTTCGTGATCTCACGCGGAACAGGAAAGGACAGCAGCACCGTCAGCGTCGATCGTTCCGGGCCAGCGATGGACGAACGTGACCGTGATGATGCCACAGACCGAGACGATGCCACAGACCGAGACGATGCCACAGACCGTGCGCCCCGGATCCTCATGGTTCGCAATAATAGTGCAATCTGCAACACTGGTCAGCGGGCCCTTGACCGGCAGCGAAAGGTGCGTCTGAAGTGGAGAAAATCGGGCCAGCGGCTCACGGTGAGATGCTGGCCATCATTGTGGTCTCGTACGGATCAGCGGCGTTGCTTGAGCGAAATCTCGTTCCGCTCACCCGCGCCCTGCCCGCGGCCGGCGTTGTCATCGTGGATAACTTCACCTCGGAAACCGAGCGGGAGCGGGTGCGCGGGCTCGCCGCCCGGGAAGGCTGGCACACGGTTCTTCCAGCGGAGAACACCGGTTTCGGTGCAGGCATGAACGCGGGCGTTCTCCGGGCGCAGCAGGGCGGTGCCACGACATTCCTGCTGCTCAACCCGGATGCCACCATTGCCGCTGACCAGGTGGGCCTGCTTCTGGAACGGGTGGTGCGCCATCCACTCACGCTCGTCTCGCCCCGAGTGCTGCGATCTGATGGTTCGGTCTGGTTCGATGGTGCCGACCTGTACCTGAATGACGGCCGGATCAGGGCGACCCGCCGCCGACCCGAGTTCGCGCCGGCCAGGTACGTACCCTGGCTGAGTGGAGCGTGCCTCCTCCTCACGGATCAACTGTGGCGCCTCGTCGATGGTTTCAGCGAAGAGTATTTCCTCTACTGGGAAGATGTCGACTTGTCGTATCGGGTTGCGCATGCCGGCGGGGCCACGGAGGTCTGTCGGGAAGTCTCTGCCGTGCACGATGAGGGCGGTACTCAGCAGGCCGTCGTTCCGGGTGCCCGCACCCCGAAGTCGGCAGATTACTACTACTACAACATTCGCAACCGCCTGATTTTTGCGGCCAAGAACCTGCGCAGTGACGACCTGCGACGGTGGCGGCGGGTGAGTCTCCCGATTGCGTGGGAGGTGCTGCTCCAGGGGGGTCGTCGTCAATTCCTGAGATCGCTCCGTCCCTTCGCCGCGGCCGCGCGCGGGGTACGCGACGGACAGGCTATTGCCCGCCGGGAGCTCCGGGCTCGAGCCGAGTAATCGTGCGAATCGCCCCCGTTCGTGGGGCCGCGGAGCACAGGACCGCTCAATAGTATTCACAGTAATAGTGGGGTTATTCTCGAGAACCGGATGCGATAACGCACAAGCGGAAACGGATGGGTGCTGTGGGGCGAAGCCGAGCGAGCGCCACTCCCGGTGGCAGTTCTGATCAGGCCATCGGGTTCCCTCTCGACGAGTCCTATCGGGGCGTGCTGCGTCACCTGTCCGGCGTGCAAAAGCCGGCGGCGCGCAGTGCCCCCGCATATTCTCGGTTTGTGAACCGACGCCTGGGACGATATCTAGCGGCCTGGGCCTACCGGGCTGGGCTCACGCCGAATGCGGTGACGGGCATCAGCGCTGTGTGGACGTTCAGCGGCATCCTGCTGTTGGCCCTGTTTCCACCCTCGTGGGCGCTCGGGTTGACCGTTACGCTGTGCCTGGTCATCGGCTATGCCTTCGACTCAGCTGATGGCCAGGTGTCGCGGTTGCGTCGCAGCAGCAGTGCCGCCGGAGAGTGGCTCGACCACGTCGTCGATGCCATCAAGGTGTCGATGATGCCCATCGCCCTTGTGGTCGGCTTCTATCGCTTCGAGGTCGTGCCCGTGGGCTGGCTCCTCGTGCCGCTGGCTTTCACCATCGTCTCGGCGGTGATGTTCTTCGCGATGATTCTGACGGAGCAGCTGAGGCGTCCGCTTAACGCCGTGCCCCTGGCCGAGGATCGGCCGGGCCGACCGTCCTGGATTCGCGCGCTGCTGGTCGCCCCCATGGATTATGGGGTTCTGTGCCTGTCCTTCCTTTTCCTGGGGTGGATCCCCGGCTTCGTGGTGGTGTACACCGCGATTTTTGTGGGCACCTCGGCATTCCTTCTACTGGCGCTGATCAAATGGTTCCGCGAGCTGAGCTCCTTCACCGCGGCCCCGCCTGACCGGTTGCCGGCCCGACCGTGACCGCGGGCGCGCAGCATCCGTTTCGCCGAAGAGCCGTGATCGTGATCATGTGCGTCGGAGTGGTCATCATCATCGGCGGCGGCTTCGTCTGGGTGGGGTCCCAGGGCCTGTCGGGCGGGGCATCGACGCTGCACCCGGCTGGGCCGGCTCAGGCCGCGCCCGACTCCTCGCTTCCCGCGCCGTCGTCTTCGTCTTCGTTGCCGGGCATTCCACCTGACCCCGATCAGGCGACGGTCACTCCGGTTCCCGCACCCGACCCGGTTTTCGGTGAAGTGGTCCTCGACACTGTTTCCCTTGAGGCCACGGCTGACCTCGGCGGTTCGGTCACGGCGCGGATCACGGACATTGTGCCGGGGACGGCTGTGGGTTCCGGGCTGGGGGAGGTCAGCGGGCCGTCCGTGCGAGTCAGCGTCGAACTCACCAATGGCACGTCGGAGCCGGTGACCCTCGACGAAGTGACGGTGAACGCGTACTTCGGGCAGGAGACCCTGCCGGCCTCCCCGATTCTTGCGAATACGGATTCCAGCGGATTCAGCGGGGCTCTCGCCGCCGGGGCGCGTGCGCTCGCCAGCTACTCGTTCAGCGTTCCTGCCGACCAGCAGGCTTCCGTCACCGTCACGGTGAGCAAAAGCGCGGGGGACTCGATTGTTGTCTTCGGCTGAGAGTCGACGGCTAGGCCTTCGTCGGCTTGGCGAGTTGGTCATCGGGAACAGGAACGCGTGGGGGCACGGGGCGCGCCGGGTATTTCCACCGGTCCCAGCCGGGTCCGGATGTCGGAGCCGTGGCGTCGGGCAGCTGGTAGTAGGCCTGACGGTCGTTGGTGGGTGCCAGTCGGTTCAGCACGATCCCCAGAATATGCACGCCGGATTTTGAGAGGGAATCCAGAGTCTGCAACAACTGAGGCCGGTGGACCTGGCTTCGATCCGCGATGACCAGTGCGCCGTCGACCAGACGCGCCAGAATGGCGGCATCAGCAGCGCCCGACATGGGGGGCGCATCGATCAGAATCACGTCGTACTCCTCCTTCAACAGGGCGATGAGATCAGACATCGCCCGGGAAGACAGGAGTTCGCTGGGGTTCGGCGGGATGCGGCCGGATGGGAGTACCCGCAGACCGCTGGTACCCCAGGGTTGAATCACGTCGTGATAATCGGCACGGCCGACCAGCACGGTGGTAAGCCCCACCTGTCCCTCCAGCCCCGCATAGTGTGCGATGGCGGGGCGACGCAGATCGGCATCGATCAGGAGCACCCTCTGGTCACCCTCACTCAGGGCATGGGCGAGGTTGCTGGTAATCGTTGATTTGCCTTCACCCGCAATCGAGGATGTCACCACCAGGCTCACAGCGTCCCTATCGACGGCGACAAAGGCGAGGTTGGCACGCAACTGTCGGTAGAGCTCGGCGGTGCGTGATCTCGGATCTCTGATCATCACCAGAGGGTCGACCTTCTTTTTGGACTGCTCGATGGATCCGAGCAGCGGAAGGTCAGTCAGTGTCGTGAGCACGGCGGCAGAATTCACGCGGGTGTCCAGCAGTTGTCGCAGAACGATAATCAGGATGCTCAGAAACAGGCCGAGCAGAAATCCGGCGAGCACGTTGATGCGCACATTCGGTGAGGAGGGTTCCGTGGGCACCGTGGCGGGCTCGATCACCCGAACCGACACGGACGGGGTTCCGTCAACGGTTTTGGGTGCGATTTGTTCGACGTTTTTGCTCAGGCTGGCGGCGACGGCGTTTGCGATCACGGCCGCGCGTTCGGGGTCATTGTTGTCCACCGCGACGTCGAGCACCACCGTGTTCTGGGGGGTGCTCACATTGACAGAGGTCGCGAGGTTTTTTGCGGTGCCCTCGATGCCGAGCTGCTCAATCACCGGAGTCAGCACCAACGACGACTTCGTCAGCTGGGCGAAGGACAGGATCTGGTTTTGCGTGTAAGCGGACCCCTGATTCAAGTCGGTCGCTGAACCGCTCAGGTTGAGCGAGAAATACAGACTGGCGGTCGAGGTGTAGCTCGGCGTCGCGGCTTGGGAGAGCCCCCAGCCCAGAAGCCCGCCGATCAGGGTGATCGGCACAACGAGGTACCAATAGAGCCGAATTGTGGCCAGGTAGTGCTGCAGGCTCATCGTAGGACTCCTCGGTTGAACGGAATTGTGACCCTGCCCGCTGGCTGCCCCAGCTCAATCTCGCTGCGGCCACGACTCCGGCGGGCGCGGTCGCCAGTGATCGGGTCGAGGGATGATTTCTTCAGCTGGCTGGCCGCGGCCAAGCCGATCACGAACCACAGGAAGATTGAATACTGTGTGATCAGTGCCACGGTGGCCAGCGCGGGAATCTGGGCCACGATGGCGATGGTCGCCGCGGTCGCACGCCGACGCAGCACGAGGACGGTCGCGCCGAGCAGCAGCGCCAGGATGCACACGAGGGCGAGTATTCCACTGGTGAGGCCGGTGAGGATGAGTTGGCTGTCAATCGATCGAAAATTTCCGAAGTACGTCTGGCCGTTCGGGCTCCGTCGAGCTGAGTCGGAAAGCCCGATGATGTTCATCTCCGTGAGAAGTGACAACAGATTGCCTCGGTAGGAGGCGCTGGCGGAAGCCTCGGCGCCGGCGTCCTCGAAGACCGTGCTGACGAATGGCACGGCGATCAGGGAACCTGCAGCCAGAGCGGAAACCAGAATCACCCTCAGTCGCCGAGTGATGGCATCGCGCAGAAAGACGATGGAGAGGATCAAACCGAGAACGGCGCCGACGATTGCGATCCGGCTGAACGTGACCACGGTGGCCATCAGCATCAGCGCCACCATGGTGACACGAATCCACAGTCGAAAACGCGACGACAGGGTCAACGGAATCGCCAGGGCCAGGCTGGATCCGAGCGCGATGGAGTGTCCGAATGCTCCCTCGACACGCACGATGGCGCCGCGCCCCTGAAGTCCCGACCAGGCTGAACGCAATGCACTGTTCCCGGGGACCGCCACGAACGGATTCCAGCCCGTGACGAACTCCAACAACCCGAGTGCGGCCACGATGGTGAAAGCAACGGCGACAGCTCCATAGATCCAGTGAATATCGACCGAGAGCGGGGCAAGCCTGCCGAGGACGAAG
>Ga0209023_10004735_pt1 | contig 15307 bp, 11 predicted proteins | sample LakOneMetagenome_FD_187468 | JGI IMG/M metagenome (GOLD analysis project Ga0209023, IMG submission 187468) | Freshwater and sediment microbial communities from Lake Erie, Canada (SPAdes) (version 2) | ecosystem: Environmental > Aquatic > Freshwater > Lentic | place: Lake Erie, Canada... | reverse complement strand
AAATTATAAAAGGTTCTAATGTAGTAAATATTGAGCTATGCCGTTCACAAGAGCATGTTAAAATACAGGGCAGTTTAGGCAGGGTTGTTTTCTATGCAGTTTGTTCATCTTGGTATTCATACAGAGTTCTCGATTACAGAATCAATCGTACGTGTGCCTGATCTGGTTAAAGCTGCTCAAAAAGATGAAATGCCTGCTTTGGCACTGACTGATCTATCTAACCTGCACGCAGCGGTCAAATTTTACGGAAAATGTTTGGGTAAAGGTATCAAGCCTATTTTAGGCTCAGAAATCCGCCTGAATGATGCTGAACATCGTATGACCTTATTAGCAATGACCAATACAGGCTGGCGAAACCTGACAGAACTGGTATCTGAAGGTTATATCCGCGGTCAACAGCTAGATATTCCCTGCGTACAAAAAGAATGGATACTGGACCAGAATCAGGATTTGATTGCCCTGCTCGGGATGAATTCTGATGTCGGTAAAATGCTGATTACTTCTAATCCTCAAAAAGCTGAACCTTTGCTGGAAGAATGGATTGCCAAATTTGGAAATCGGGTTTATTTGGCCCTAACCCGCACTAATCGTCCGGGCGAAGATGACTTTATTATAGAAGCGGTGAAACTAGCCCAGAAGTATAATATTGGTGTAGTGGCACACAATGATGTGCACTTCATGACCCGAGACGACTTCGAAGCGCATGAGGCCCGGGTCTGTATTGCTGATGGTTATGTCCTTGGTGATAATCGCCGTCCAAAAACCTATTCGCCCGAACAGTATTTTAAGTCTTCTAAAGAGATGACCGAGCTGTTCTCGGATATTCCGTCAGCCATTGAGAATACTTATCATATTGCTAAACGTTGTAACGTAACCTTGCAACTGGGTAAGTACTTCCTGCCGGATTATCCGATTCCAGAGGGTTATACTATTGATACCTTTTTTGCGCATTTGTCCAAAGAAGGCCTCGAAGAGCGGTTAAATTTCCTTTATCCACCTGAGGAGCGTGATGAACACTGGCCTGAAATACGTAAGCCTTATGATGAACGTATCGAATACGAGATTAATATTATTAACTCGATGGGGTTTCCGGGCTACTTCCTGATTGTAATGGACTTCATTCAATGGTCAAAGAATAATGGCGTACCGGTAGGCCCGGGCCGTGGTTCAGGCGCAGGTTCTCTGGTTGCTTATAGTTTAAAAATTACTGATCTTGATCCGCTGCGTTATGAACTGCTGTTTGAACGTTTCTTAAATCCGGAACGTGTTTCGATGCCTGACTTCGATGTCGATTTCTGTATCGCTGGCCGTGACCGTGTAATTGATTATGTAGCACGTACTTATGGTCGTGATGCCGTCTCCCAGATTGCTACTTTTGGTACTATGGCGGCTAAAGGAGCGATTCGTGATGTGGCCCGGGTTCTAGGTAAATCTTATGGACTGGCAGATCGTATTTCCAAACTGATTCCAACTAAACCCTTGGGCTTAAGTCTGGAAGAATCCTTGCAAGCTGAACCTCAGCTTAAGGATATTGTTACCAACCCATCCAACCCGGATTATGATGATGCTTCAGAGATCTGGGAAATGGCGCTAAAACTGGAAGGTATTACCCGTAATACTGGTAAACATGCCGGTGGTGTAGTGATTTCACCGACCAAGATTACCGATTTTTCTGCAGTCATGTGTGATGCTGATGGTACGGCGCGCGTAGCGCAGTTCGATAAGGATGACGTAGAAGCAGCAGGTCTGGTAAAGTTTGACTTTCTGGGTTTGCGTAACCTGACAGTGATTGAAGATGCAGTCAAGAATATCAATAAACGTATTAAAAGCGATAAACCTTTAGATATTGCTGCTATTCCACTTGAAGATAAAGACGCTTATCTGGTCTTTGCCAATGCCAATACCACTGCGGTATTCCAGTTTGAATCTGTGGGCATGAAAAAGATGCTCAAAGAAGCACGTCCAAGCAAATTTGAAGAAATTATTGCTTTCGTATCTTTATATCGTCCAGGACCGATGGATCTGATTCCTGACTTTATTCATCGTATGCATGGTGGTGAGTTTGAATATTTGCATCCTCTGCTTGAAGGCGTACTAGAGCCTACTTACGGGATTATGGTGTATCAGGAACAGGTCATGCAGGCGGCACAGTATTGTGCGGGTTATACGCTTGGTGGTGCGGATTTGCTGCGCCGGGCAATGGGTAAGAAAAAACCTGAGGAAATGGTTAAGCAGCGTAAAATCTTCATTGAAGGCGCTGCAAAAAAAGATATTGATGAAGCTACAGCCAACCATATTTTTGATTATATGGAAAAATTTGCCGGCTATGGTTTTAATAAATCACACGCAGCTGCCTATGCATTAGTAGCCTACCAGACAGCATGGTTAAAAGCGCACTATCCAGCCGAATTTCTGGCAGCGGTAATGTCGTCGGAAATGCAGAATACCGATAACGTGGTATTTTTGATTGATGACTGCCGAAAAAACAATCTGGAAGTTTTGCCACCTTCGGTCAATATGTCAATTTACCAGTTCCATGCAATTGATGAAAAAACTATTGTGTATGGTCTTGGTGCGATTAAAGGCGTTGGTGAGGCTGCAATGCAGTCAGTGATTGACTCGCGTAACCAGCAAGGACCGTATAAAGATCTATTCGATTTCTGCCACCGCATTGATCTGAAGAAAATCAATAAGCGTACTTTAGAAGCACTGATTCGTGCCGGTGCATTGGATTGTCTAGAAATTGAACGGGCTGACCTGATGGCACAGCTTCCTGAGGCAGTACAAGCAGCAGATCAGGCCCGTCAAAACCGTGAAACCGGGATTATGGATCTTTTCGGTGAAGTTGAAGAAATTCAGCGTAAACCAGCTAAACCTGTAAAACCTTGGAGTGATGAGGTTCGTCTCAAGGGCGAAAAAGACACTTTAGGCCTTTACCTGACTGGGCACCCTATTAATGTCTACCGGCCAGAACTCAAGTCTTTTGTTCCAAGTCGGCTGAATGAACTGACGCCTACCCGTCGTGGCGTGACTACTGTATTCGCTGGTCTGGTAATCGATGTCGCCAATTTTCCAAACCGCGTCATGATCACACTGGATGATGGTACAGCACGTGTAGAAGTCAGCTGTAACCACGAGCGTTTCCAACGCTTTAAAGATATTATCCAGCCTGAAAAAGTCGTAGTCATTGAGGGAGAAATTTATGAGCGCGAAGGTTATGAACGCCCGATGGCGCGTCTCAGCAAGGCTTTTAGCTTAAATGAAATCCGTCAGAAGCGAGCAAACAGCATCAAGATACAGCTGAGTGATGATCTGTTAGGCCCGGCATTGGGTCTGGAGTTGCAAAAAATACTTGCACCTTATTGTAATATAGACATGTACCAGCATATTCCGGTACAGCTATTTATAGAGCAGCCCTATGCTACAGCAGAGCTACATTTGGGTCCAAGCTGGAAAGTTGCCCCACTTGATGAGTTGCTGGCAAAATTGCGTGATTATTTTGGCAAGGAAGCTCTGCATATCGAGTACCAGGTCAAATCCAAAGCTGCGCGGGTAGTAGAGCCTGTGCGCCCGGTACATACAGCTTCCCTCGCTTCGAATGATATAAGCATGGATGAAGCTTTAGAACTTTATCAGGCTGAAGTCAGCCAGTATTCTTGATACAAAAATTGGATATCCTATGAGCAGTTTTGATAATGCTTTAATCTCAGAGCATTTATCCCACGTCCGAATTGTAATGGTCAATACCACACTTCCGGCTAATATTGGCAGTGCTCTGCGTGCCATGAAAACAATGGGTCTTTGCCGACTGATCCTGGTCGCTCCAAGAACTTATCCACATCCGGACATTGATGCGCTGGCAGCAGGTGCACAGGATCTTATTGAACAGATCCAGATTGTTGAAACACTGGAAGAGGCCATTCAGGACTGTCATCTGGTATTTGGTACCAGTGCCCGCAGTCGCACCATCCCATGGCCACTATTAGATGCCCGCCCGGCAGCACAAACCTCTATGCAGGCAGTTGTCAGTAAACAGCAGGAAATTGCGATAGTATTTGGCCGTGAAGACCGTGGCCTGACCAATGAAGAGCTGGCACTAGCCAATTATCATGTCACTATTCCAGTCAATACCGATTATGGCGTACTTAATGTCGCTCAGGCAATTCAAGTAATCTGCTATGAAATGCGTATGGCTACACTGGAGCTGATGGATACTCCACCTCAAGAAACCAATCAAATGCTGGTAACTGGCAAGTCTATGATGGACTGGGATGAGCCGTTGGTTACACATGAACAAATGGAGCAGTTTTATCCCCATCTGGAAAAAATGCTTGAAGAGATTGAATTTTTAGATCCCAACAATAAACGCCTGTTACCTTTACGCTTGCGTCGCTTATTCGGGCGTATACAATTAGACCGTATGGAATATCATTTATTGCGTGGCATTTTTAGTCGGGTGCAGGCCTTGAACAATGGCACATGGAAAAAGTCGAACAGCCAAAAGGAGCAGCCAGATGCTTAAGCAGCTTAAAGAAGATATCCAGGCCGTATTTGCCCGTGATCCCGCTGCCCGTAACACATTGGAAGTATTAACGACCTATCCGGGTATTCATGCATTAATTATGCATCGGGTAGCCCATGAACTGTGGAAGAAAGACTGCAAGGGTACAGCCCGGCTTTTATCTTCATTCAGCCGCTTTGCCACTGGTATAGAAATTCATCCGGGTGCAAAGATTGGCCGACGCTTTTTTATTGATCATGGTATGGGTGTAGTGATCGGTGAAACAGCAGAGATTGGAGACGATGTTACTCTTTATCATGGCGTTACTTTAGGCGGCACTACCTGGAATAAAGGCAAACGTCATCCTACACTTGAAGATGGCGTAGTAGTCGGTGCAGGTGCTAAAATTCTTGGACCATTTACTGTGGGGAAAAATGCCAAAGTAGGCTCGAATACAGTGGTTACAAAGGCTATACCTGCAGGGGTTACAGCGGTAGGCGGACCGGCACGTTACATTTTTAAAGATAAAGAAGCTCAGGATAACGAACAGGAAGCGCGTCGTCGTTCTTATGCAGAACGTATAGGTTTCCAGCCTTATGCCGCCACACAGGAACAGGCCGATCCTATTCTTGAAGGTATGCGTGTATTGCTGGACCGTATTGAATATAACGAGAAACGCATGAACACCTTATGTCAGCGTTTATCGCTACTTGACCCGACATTTAAGCGTTCAGCACAAAATGAACAGCACCCATTTAGTGAAGAAGAGTTAAAGATTATTGAAGAAGTGCGCCGTGAATGCGAAGCACAAAGTACCCAGACTAAAGCTTGAGCTAAATTAAAACATATACTCACAAGCTGGACATTGCATGTTTGCATAGGATTTTTTAGACTGGCAAACGTGCTTCTCTTATGTAGATAACAATTAACGGAAGAATTATATGACTTTTAAGCCACTGGCCTGTGCATTGATTGCTACTTCATTTCTTACTGCATGTTCAACCGGACCAGTAAAACAGAAAGTAAACAATGAACCGGTCGTCTTTACTGAACCTGAAATTTCTCCACCATTTTATGCACTAAACCCGTTTGATTATAATGCTCCACCTCCATTTGAAGTTGCGCTAAAAGCAGCCGCAGCACAGCCAGTCACCAAGCTTCAGGTTACAGACCCAACCACTGGCCAGACTACGACCCTTGAAACCAATAAACTTATTGTTCCAATTATCAACAGTAATCAGCGCGCCATGAAATTTGCTGTACTGGCTGGTGAAAATGAAATTGATATTACTGAAATTGATGACTTTCTACAGCTGGTAGAAGGTAAGGCACGCCATTATCCACCACGCTTTACCGAACGTCAGGAACGTCGTGGCTTTGAAAATAAACTTAAAGAGGTCAGTCAACGTCTTGATACACTGGCAGCTAATCCAAATGCGTCATTCGATGTATTAATTCGTGCTTTCAAAGCAAGTGTAATGGCACGCAATCTGGACCTGGGTAAAAACTATACGACTCAGTCACTAGTTTATGCACAGCGTATTTTACGTATTAACCAAGATGATCCAGAAGCCAATTTCTGGTTTGGCTTTGCCCTGTCTGAAGGTGGCGGTCAGCGTGAAGCGATTCCATATCTGGATAAAGCAATGAAATTTGGCGTACAGGAAGCTTATCTTTCAGCAGCTAATAACTATATTGCAATGGAACAGAAAAAGAATGCGACCACAACTCTAAAAAATTATAAAGTAAAATATCCGCAAGAAGCCGAAGTTGCTGACCGTTTGATTGAAGAAATTGACAAGCGGGGCCGCTGGAATGTCTGGCAGATATTAAATATAAATGTTCCTGCCACTCCATCTGCACCTGTAGCTACAGCAGCTCCAGGTACTGCCACTCCTGCACAACCTGCCTCATAACTCTCACACATTTTGCACAATTTAGGCTGCTTCGGCAGCCTATTTTTATAGGGTTTGAATTGAAAACAGCCAGAATTCACGTATGATTTAATCGAGATTATCTTGTTGATTCTTCAGCCCATGTTTAGAAATAAAATAAATAGAATCTGGCTATTATCTACCCTATCCGTTGTGCTGCTCAGCGGTTGCCAGGTGGTCAGTGTTAAACAGCAAGCATTGAATATCAGTATCGCAAATGAACGCGATAGCATTTTAACCCGTGACCGGATGAGTGAGGCCAGTCTGAACGTATTGTCCATGACGGGACGTGAAGCTGAGGCCTGTACTGAGAAGCCGGATGAGTGTATTAAAGAACTCGAGCAGATTCCACAGATCATGGATGAGCAGATGCTTTCCGCTGCTAGTGAGATATATCTGGCAAAGTCGCTTGAACTTTCTGGAGGAGCCGAATGCACAGCACCAAAGAGTAAAGGTGACTCAACTAAAGCTATGGAGAAGCGAAAATTACAGGAACAGAATTATAATCAGTGTCTGGATCAACAGCTGAATCTTCTGGACAAAAGCATCCGTTATAGCTATGCCTATCTGTTTAAAACAGAACGCCATCCTGAAGACCGGATTTTTGATAACCGTCAGGTACAGATTCGTGATTTTTATAACCAGGCGCTAGCAAAGCTGGTTACAACTTATAGTTTACGCCATCCTAGTAAAACGGTTTCACCCCAAATTAAGGTGGGTAAAAGTATCTACACTATTAATGTAGATCAATACCCACAGCTTAAAAACCAGCCATTAGAACAATTGCTTTCAAGTTATAACCTTAACTTCTCAGGGCTACGCTCAATTAACCGTCGTGACGGTTTTGGCTCTGAGTTTGTTGTAGTATTACCACAGGAAGAGCGTAAGGAAGTAGATAAATATATCCTTGACCCAATGAACTTTTCTTATGAAAATGGCGTAAATCCGAATATTCATAAGGCTCGCTATCTAGCAGTAACTATTACAGCTCAGCCAAAGACAGAGAGCAGTATAGAAGAAATATTAAACAGTCCGCACTTTCAGTTAAATGTATATGATCCTTACAGTACCGAGAAAGTTAAAGTAGGAGGTGAAAATTATCCACTTGCGGCCAACTTTTCTGCACCTTACGGTTTGTGGCTGGCTCAGAATAATCTGGGTATTGCGGCTTATCTTACCCTGCTTGACCGGCGGCAAGATTTAACTATGCCGCATTTATACATGCTTGAGCCCTATAACCCGGACAAAAAAGTGATCGTATTGGTCCATGGACTGGCTAGCAGTCCAGAGGCTTGGATTGCAGTAACTAACGACATTATGGGTGATAATGTATTACGTGAACACTATCAGGTATGGCAAGTTTTCTACTCTACCAATATGCCAATCATTGAAAGTCGTTTTCAGATCTATGCCTTGCTACAGCAAGCTTTCAAGAATCTTGACCCAAATGCTCCCTCTGCTAAAGATGCAGTTCTGATTGGTCATAGTATGGGAGGTATTATTAGCCGCTTATTGGTAAGTCAGGCTGACCTTTCAGAAACAGCACTTCAGAAAATGAACTCTTACCAGCTGGTACAGTATCGAAATGAGCCCATGATTCGCGAGCGTCTACGCCTGCAACCTATTAATAATTTTACTCGCGCTGTATTTCTGGCAACTCCTCATAAAGGAACTAGATATGCTGATCGTTGGTTTACCTTGGCAGCACGTAAAATTATCCGCATACCAGGTACTTTCGTAAATGCAATTGGCGAATCACTACGAAATGATGACTTGAGTATTAAGGATATCTTACAGCAGGTTGATCGCTCACTAATTCAGAATGGACCAAGCAATTTAAGCTATAAATCTAAATTTATTGACTTGACTGAAGATGTGATGCCTGTTGATGGTCTGGTATATCATTCAATTCTTGGAAATAATACAGACAGTCAAGATCCAAATGTGATTACAGATGGTGTAGTTACCTATCAAAGTGCTCACCTAGAAGGCGCGGCCTCTGAAAAAATCTTTAAAGGTGGCCATTCTATTCAAATGACGCCAGAAACTATTCTTGAACTGCGTCGTATTCTAAGACAGCATTTAACTGCATTGGGTCTTTACCATCCTGATGAAATAAAAATTGAGTCACCCTAAATATAAACTTATAAAAAATGGGCTCTTAAAGGCCCATTTTTTTGCTCTACTGAATTTCAAGCTTTCATTTTTCTTAAGGTAAGTATCTGTTCGCTGCGTCCAAAAGGCCCTTGGGTATCGTGTAATACAGCGCTAGTTAAACCGATACCATCTTCTCCATACTGTTGTACAGCTTCTATGCCCAGCCATTTTCCTTGTGGAATACGGTATAAATGCAGCTGCAAGTCCAGGTTTGGAAAACCCCATTCAAAATTGCCTTCCTGACGTGGCACTATTCCATTCGCTGTATCAACCATCCCGAGTAAACGAACAAAATCAGTAGTAGATTTATCGTTAACCATATCAAGTTCATTTTTTAGCCAGACCGTACCTTTACCTGCCCGGTGGTTTTCATCGGTACGTGCCTCGATACTTTCAATATAACCACCTGGCCAGCGCTTCATACCATCCCAAACGGGTAGCGATTCAGGATGTGTGACAGATTGATCTTCAATTCCTGCCACTTTTGAAGAGTCAGCTTTCAGCATACGCCAAGCACGCGCCACAATACAGGTCTTCCCTCCAGCTTGCATTTCTGCTTCGATCAGCTCAATCGTTTTTCCAGGACGAATGACGCGAGAAGTAATTGAAAAATCACCAAAATGGATGAGTCCAAAAATATCCAGGCTAATTCGACCGATACGCATATCATCACGTGGCATAAACTGTTCCAGTTCAGCACACATAATTCCGGTTGCAGGCGCCATATGCTGTTCATGCGGATTCCATGCACCTTGCGCATGCCGATTAGAGCTATAGAATGTTGTAACCGTACCATCCTGATTCTGTTTACGCTCAAGTAACTGATAATAAGCTGACATAAATTTCCTTATCTATTTTTAGTTTATCTTGCCCACATGTTTTCTGGGTATTTTAGGCTTGGTAAAGTAAGTAGCTGTATTGATAAAACATACATAGTTTTAGTTCACTAATATTCATAATAAACATAACTGCTTGAAAAGTGTTAGGCAAAAAACTGCACTTTTACTGTATTTTATGACTCAGGAGTTCTAAAAATTAGAATCAATATTTTTACGTGAACCTACCCATTTCAAAAAATTGTAGACGTAAATATTTATAAAAACAGATTTTTATACTTAGGCTATTTTAAAAATTTATTTCTATATAATTAATTTTATATTTATAAATATAGAATTCTAAGATGAACCATTGGATTACTATAACCGCTCGACAAATAAAATTCCGTTCAGATGATCAATCTCATGTTGTATGATCCGGGCGGGGAAACCTTTATATATTGTTTCTACTGGTTCACCCTCTAAAGTTAAATAACGCAGCTTAACTGTCTCAGCCCGCTCTACAGTACCCCGCACATCCGGTACACTCAGGCAGCCTTCCTCTCCCAGACTAGTTTCTCTGGAAAACTCTAATATTTCCGGGTTCACCATCACTACTGCCTCCATTTCCGGTGCATCGGGATAACGTGAATTAGAGCGTGATGCCACAATAATAATACGTTTAGAGATATAGACCTGTGGTGCTGCAATTCCTACTCCATTTTGCTCAAGCATAGTCGTGTGCATAGCTTGAGCAAGCTGCCTTAGCCATTCAGTGTTAAATTCATTTTCTGAAACTTCTGCAGCTTTTAAAGTTAAAACTTTTTCACCACGCTGGGCTACTGGCAAGCTGATACTCATCCCTCTTTCTCCCTGCGATTAATAGACATTTATTATTTTGATTTACAATAAATTAAAAATGACGGAAGCAGCTACATTCCCTCTTCAATTTCTCGTATTATAAAATAAATATAGAATATTATCGGTTAAGTTTATGACCGCTACACAACTGTTGCTTGGAGTGCTCTTTAGCTCTATTGGTTTAGGCTATTTCTTATATGGCAGGAAACAGAGTATGACTGTTCCCTTAGTCTGCGGCCTGACATTGATCATTTTTCCCTATTTTGTAGAGAATCTTTTCCTGTTGGGCGGCATTGGTTTAGTGCTTGCCGTTTTACCTTATTTCCTGCGTTATTAATTTTGAATATAATAGAGTTCTTGACAGATTCATCTATTTTTAAGCCATTAATAAAATTAAAGGCCATTTTTTAAGCTTGGCCTTTAATCCTTTTAGTAGTTTAAAAAGTAAATCCAAGATTTAAATTAATACGGTATAGCCATTTATCACTATTTTCAGAAGTAGCTGTAGTAAAGCCTGTTGCATTGGTTGAGCCTCCAATAATATTAGCATTTCTTCCCAGAGTGTAATCTGCCCAGATCATAAATGGTGACGCAATAAACATCATCCCTGTAGTGTTCATTTGCGAGTCTGACCAATCATCACGTTTTTTATCGAGATAACTATAGTCATTATAAAACTTAATGGCTTTTAGCTTGCCCATATTGGTCACAGGCAATGTATAAGCAAGGTTTAAACTGGCAATGGTTCCTTCCGAAGCAATGAAATAAGCAGGCGTAAGGCCATTTGCCCCCATCAAAGTCATATCACTATTTACACCATCCGGATTTTTAGCATCGTATTGATAATGAATGACCGAACTTTGTAAATTAAAGCGTTTGTAGTTGTTTTCGGTATGTAAACCGACTGCATAATATTTGCCATCTTTATCGGTAATATCATTATGAAGCTGGGCAATTGCACCCGATACACCGAACTCTTGCTTACCGAAATCAGTTTCTAACTTACGAACAATGCGGGTATTCACCTGATTGCGCTTTTCATTTTGATAGGCTTTTTGAGATGGAAATGCATTTCCGGCCAAGTCATCATAAGTTGCACTCTCAGGAGAATAACGCAAGTTAGTCTCTAACATTTGCGGGTAATAACCGAGTTTTACATCCCAATCTTTGTTGTGATAATTCCAGTTAATCCCCGGCGCAATATTGTTGCCATAACCTAAAAAGAATGGGATGTGATAGGTCCAGCCATTTTGCGGATAGGGATAAATCGTAAAAGGTTTATAAACCAGACCCGCTTCAATGCTGTTATTGACATCTAGGTTATAACCCACATATGCCTTTTCGATTGATGTTTTTTCCTGATCCTGAATGATATAACTCGCGTTTAGATATGCATCATCAAAAGTACCTTTTAAATCAATTCTAAAAATATCAAAATCAAGTTTACCTATTCCACGGTTAGGGCTATCCCAACTCTCATAGCGCTGATTTAAACGAACCAATCCACCTAACTTTAATGAGTCGGTGCCGTCAGCACTTTGCCATTCAAGCAATGAGTCTTTTGCAAATGCATTGACGCTTACCCCCAGCGTAAGCGGTGCAATGAATGCCATGATCAATGAAGTCTTTTTCATCTCTACATCCTTGATTGAGTTCCAGCGTCCTGCTGGAACTTTATTTGTTTTACCTGTAAAACTTCGTTTTTATTGTTTTTTAGACAAAAAAATTTATCTAAAAAAAGGATGGCTTAGCAGCTCCCATCGCATATGTACTAAACCATCCAAACTGGTTAATACAGTTTCTTTTGCGGTGGACCAGCGAAGTTTAATGGTCCAATCGAGTTCATATCGAGCTCAATCACGGTTGGCCCTTCAAAAGCAACAGCCTCTTGAATAACCGTTTTAAACTCTTCTGCACTGCCAACTTTCCAGCTCTTCACACCCATTGATTCGCCAAGAAGTTTGTAGTCAGGTGTATGTAATTCATTGAAATACTGACGACCACCAAAGTAGTTATTTTGAATGCCACGCATTACGCCATAACCACCGTCATTCATAATCATTAACACCATATTGGTGTTTTCTTGCACCATGGTTGCAATCTCACCAATACCAAGCATTAAGCCGCCATCACCGACTAAACCAATTACTTTTTTGTCAGGGTTAGCAACTGAAGCACCAATTGCTGTTGCAAGGCCTAAACCAATTGCACCCGCGAGTGAGTGGATGTTTTGGTTTGGTGCTTGTACAGGAAATAAACGGCTGCCCCATGTACTGCCCGACATGGTAATGTCACGTACAAAGATGCCGTCTTGAGGTAAAGCTGCACGTAAGTGATCACAAATTAAAGCGTATTGATCGATTTGCTTGCGCAGTGCATCAATAGCAGACTGTTTAGCAGCAACTACAGCAGCATCATAATCGGCATCGATTTTTGAAGTCCCTTGAAGCTGTTCTAACACACGTGTTAAGACATCTTTGGCATCGCCACAAATGAAGTTGCGGATTTTATAATTACGTTGCTGAGCCACTGGGTTGGCATCTACCTGAATAATGTTTTCAGGGAATTCAACCGAATAAGTTTTGGTTTCATTACTACGTAAACGAGAACCCACCACTACCATCAGGTCAGCATCTTTTAATAATTGCTCAACACCTGCCGAGTTATGGAACGCACCTAAGCTACGTGGATGATCATCTGGCAACACCCCACGAGCATGAGTCGATGAAACAACTGGAATACCTAAATCTGCAATTGCTTTAACTTCAGCAACACTGTTTAAAGTTCCACCACCAATCCAGAAAATCGGACGTTTTGCTTTTTTGATTTCGCTTACAAGAAGATCAATTTCAGCTTGCTCTGCCTGTGGTAACTCAAGTGCTTTGACTGGCCCAAGGTTAAGTGGCAAATCAATTTCTGCTGCTTGTACATCAATTGGTAGCTCAACACTGACAGGTCCCATTGGAACTGTAGTTGCAACACGAATAGCTTCACGTATTACACCAACAGCATTGTCTGGACTGGTGATACGGAACGCTGCTTTGCTTGATGCGCGCAAGAATGTAAGTTGGTCTTTAGTTTCATGAATGAAGCTTGCATCACGGTCGAGATATTCACGTTCAACTTGACCCGTTAAATGCAATACAGGACTACCCGCATTCATTGCTTCAATCAGTGAACCTACGGCATTACCAGCACCAGCGCCCGTACTGGTCAACGCTACACCTAGCCCTTTAAAGCGTGAGTGTGCATCTGCCATAGTGACCGCACCCGCTTCACCACGGGCTGCGACAAAGCGCATTTTTTCACGACGACCCACTGCATCGGCAATAGGTAAATTGTGGATGGAAATAACACCATAAATACTATTAACTTGGTGCGCTTCTAATACTCTTGCGATTGCTTCGCCTACATTTACATGTTCAGTCATGTCTGTTCCTCAAAATTTGTTTTCAGTCCTTGAATTTATTAATCGCACCAAGGGTTAGGCTGTTCATTCAGCCCCATATAAATACTCTTTTGTTGCATGTACGATAAAATGCCCAAACGGCCTTTCTCGCGCCCGATTCCACTGTCTTTAAAACCACCAAACGGTGCACTAATCGAGAACTTTTTGTAGGTATTAATCCATACCGTTCCCACTTCTAACGCACGTGCAATACGCCAAGCTTTGCGATAGCTTTCAGTCCAGATACCTGCGGCGAGACCAAAACAACTGTCATTGGCTTGGGCAATTAAATCTTGCTCGTTGTCATATTTCATAACGACTAAAACAGGGCCAAAAATTTCTTCCTGACAGGTTTGAGCACTGTTATTTAAGCCCGTGATAATGGTGGGTAAGTAATAGCTTCCTTTGGCATAGTCACCAGTCGTAAGTGCCTCACCACCAATCAGAACCTGACCCCCTTCGCTTTTAGCAAGTTGCACATAGCGATCAACTGACTGCAAATGTTTGTCATTGACCAGTGGTCCTAAATGCACTCCTTCCTGTTCCGGATGGCCCACACGTAAGCCTTTGGTAATTTCAACCAAACGCGTTAAAAACTGATCGTAAAGACTACTATGAATAAACAAGCGAGAACCTGCGATACACGCTTGGCCTGCTGAGCTAAAAATACCGTAAGCCACACCTTTAGCTGCCAATTCGACATCTGCATCCGGTAAAACGATGGTTGGTGACTTACCACCTAACTCAAGCGAAGTGGTAATGAGTTTGTCAGCGGCAATGTGTGCCAAATGACGCCCCGTGGTTGTTCCACCTGTAAAAGAAATTTTACGAACCAATGGGTGCTGAGCAATGGCATCACCAATCACAGAACCACGTCCCACTAACACACTAAGTAAGCCTTTTGGTAAACCTGCTTCTTCAAAAATTTTGGCAAGCTCTAAAGCAATGAGTGAAGTTGCTTCTGCTGGTTTTAACACCACGGCATTTCCTGCTGCCAAAGCTGGAGCAAGCTTTTGAACCTCACTCGCAATTGGAGAGTTCCAAGGGGTAATGGCTGCCACAACACCTACAGGTTCATGCACACTCATGGTCATAAAGTCTGGAGCACGTTGAGTGGTGAGCTCATCATTTAGCGTTTCACATGCCGCAGCAACATAGCGTGCGGTTGCCGCCGCGCTCATCACCAAGCCACGAGTTTCGGTTAAAGGCTTCCCATTATCACGGGTTTGCAGTTTCGATAATTCATCTACACGCGCTTCAATAATGTCTGCAACTTTGTAGAGAATACGTGCACGCTCATGCGGCAAGCTGTTTCTCCAGCTCGGTTCACGCCAAGCCTGATCTGCCTTTTCAATTGCTTCATTTACATCTTCAAGCGTTGCTGTTGAAAGCTCAGCATTTACCGACTGATCTGCCGGAAACAGGCTTTGAATGACTGCACCACGGCCTAATCGCCATTCACCTGCAATATAAATTTCCTTTGCCATGATCAAATCCTTCTTAAATCTGTATTGCTTCTACACTGTTGCGACAAGCACGAATCACGCTAAGCGCAGCCAAAGTTGATGTTTTGGGGTTACTTGGTAACGGC
>Ga0209023_10004734_pt1 | contig 15311 bp, 12 predicted proteins | sample LakOneMetagenome_FD_187468 | JGI IMG/M metagenome (GOLD analysis project Ga0209023, IMG submission 187468) | Freshwater and sediment microbial communities from Lake Erie, Canada (SPAdes) (version 2) | ecosystem: Environmental > Aquatic > Freshwater > Lentic | place: Lake Erie, Canada... | reverse complement strand
ATGGACTGGCAGGCTATTCGAAACCGCTATGCACAATATTTACCCAATCTTCAAACACGCAATGATTTCCGTGTGCTCATGAATAATATGATGGGTGAATTGAATACTTCGCATTATGGTTTCGCTACGTTTGGTAATGATGAAAAAACTTTTTATAAAATAACTACTGCCGCAAACGGAATTGTGTTCAATGATGCAAATCCATACCTCGTGGACCACGTAGTGAAAAATGGTTGTGCGGATCTTTCAGAACAAGCTATACAAAAAGGCGATGAGCTGGTAAGTGTGGATGGCATAAAAGTTTCACCGGTGCAAAACAGGGAATATTATTTCATGCGGTCAACCGATATACCGGATGAAATGACACTTGGTTTTCGGCGGGATGGAAAAGAATTTACCATAAAAATTCACCCGGAATCTTATAATGAAATGACCGGCCAGCTTTACGACGAATGGGTTGATGACAATAAAAAAAGAGTGGATGCGCTCAGCAAAAATCAAATTGGTTATGTGTATATGAAAGATATGACAACGCCATCATTGGATCAATTTCAAAAAAATATGGTGTCGGATGATGTCGCGCAAAAAAAAGCATTGATCGTTGATTTGCGGTATAATACCGGTGGTAATGTACACGATGCCGTTTTACAAATGCTCTCTCAAAAACCTTACTTGCAATGGAAATACAGGGATGGCAAAATGAGCCCGCAGCCTGATTTTGCGCCGGCTTCTAAACCGATTATTTTATTGATCAATGAACAAACATTAAGTGATGGGGAAATGACCGCTGCAGGGTTCAAAGAATTAAAACTGGGAAAAGTGCTGGGCACACCAACTTACCGGTGGATCATCTTCACTTCTTCCAAAGGCCTGGTAGATGGTTCTTCAGTACGCCTTCCGTCCTGGGGATGTTTTACACTGGATGGAAAAAACCTGGAACAGACAGGTGTCACCCCGGACATTCTTATAAAAAATACTTTTGAAGACCGCATGCAGGGAAATGATCCGCAAATAAAAGCCGCGGTTGATGAGATTTTGAAAGAATTGAAATAATAAAATTAGTCCATCATAAATCCATATCAATTTTGCAAAAAATGAACAGGTATTTAAAAATTTAGAAAATGAATTTCCGGGCAACATTTTGCGATACATTTCAAAAGATATATTCAACTTGGCCACATTTCGCAAAACAGTATTATGGACAAATTTGAAAATATACCCTGGCTGGATTTTTAAGGCACGTGCAAATAGCGGGCAAGAATGGGGATAAAATTTATTTTTCACCTTCACTGGAAATTGAGAATGCTGAGACAAAAAACTGGGCAGACAAACAAGATGTATTGGATTGTTTAAACGCATTGATAAAAAATGACAAGACTATTTAAACAATAAAATCGGCAATTGAATTTTCGAAAAAAACTTATTGCTTTTTTGGAAAATCAAAATACAGAAATTTTTTATCTGCCTGCTTAAATTCTTTCCATGCATCTATATCAGCTTCCACGCCAAAGACCCCGCAGGTAGGCATTCCATCCTTTATTTTACTGTCCAGGGAATGAACAAAATAACTAATACCGGGATTATGGGAAAATAGTGCAACGGATGAAAAATGATCATCCATATTATTTACAACTTCATAAAAAGTTTCAGAACCTGCTTCATATAATTTTTTTTCAATCATAATATGGGAAGGTTGCATATTGAAAGCCTTTGCAAATAAATGGCAGGTTGCTAAAGCTCTTTTTGCCGGGCTGGAAACAAACGCGTCAAATGAAAATTTTTTTAATAATAATCTGTGCGCCATCATTTCTGCATCGTGTATTCCACGTTCATGTAAAGGGCGTTCAATATCCAACTGGCCACTTAAAGCATGGCTGCTTTTAGCATGACGGACTAAAAAAAGAGTTTTCATATATTAATATCCCCGCTGATTTTTTCCTTCAAAATAATTAATGAAAGCTTTATTCACCACCCTGTTTCCGCCACTTGTAGGGTAATTGCCGGTGAAATACCAGTCGCCTGTATTTGTTGGGCAACTCTTGTGCAAATCTTCAATGGTCTGATAAATAACATGTACCGGTACATCAATTTCCGGTGCCGTTATAAGTGCAGCAATTTTGGCGGAGATCATTTCCGGCGTAAATTGTTTATAAATTTTCTTCACCAGGTTTTCTGTATGCAATTGATTATTTCTTTCCAGTTCTTTTATATCATCATATACTACCTGTAATAGATTTTCCTGGCCACTCTCTTTCAACAAAGCAATGGTTGCACGGAAAGCAATGAAGTCACCTAGTTTACTCATATCTATCCCATAACAATCCGGGTACCTGATCTGCGGTGCTGATGAAACCACGATAATTTTTTTCGGCTTCAACCTGGACAACATTCGAATGATACTTTCTTTTAAAGTAGTACCGCGTACAATACTATCATCAATGACCACTAATGTATCCTGGCCTTCCCGAACAGTGCCATAAGTAATATCATAAACGTGTTGCACCATTTCATCGCGTGCACTATCAGCAGTAATAAATGTGCGGAGCTTAACATCTTTGATGGCAATTTTCTCCTGGCGAATTTTCCGGTTGATCATTTGATCCAGTTTTACCGGGTCAATATCTTTACCCCAGGAAGTGATCCGCTGTATCTTGATCTGGTTGAGATAATCTTCCATGCCCTTACAAAGGCCTAAATAAGCGACTTCCGCTGTATTTGGTATATAAGAAAATATAGTATTTTTTAAATCATAATCCACGGCTTCCAGGACCAGTTTACTTAAATGATATCCCAAAGCAATTCTTTCCCTGTAAATTTTTTCATCGCTGCCGCGGCTAAAATAAATTCGTTCAAAACTGCAGGCTCTTCTTTCTTTAGGTTCTAAAATTTGTTCAATTGAAACTTTACCAGAATGATCAGCAATGAGTGCGTGCCCTGGCATTAATTCTTTTACTTCATTTTCACCTAAATTAAAAGCAGTTCGTATAGAAGCACGTTCACTCGCGGCAACAACTATTTCATCATTGTAATAATAATAAGCCGGGCGAATACCGTTTGCATCACGTAAAACAAATCCGTCACCATTTCCAATAAGCCCGCCAACTGTAAAGCCTCCATCAAAAAGCGTTGCCGCTTTTCTCAATACAGTGGTAAGATTCGCACCATTAGGCGCCAGGTCATCTTGTTCAACCAAAAAATGATGGATCACTTCCATCATTGCTGCCAGGTCACTTTGTTTTTGAAAAATTCCCGGTTGAATGTTTACCAGGTCAAATAATTCTTCTGTATTTACCAGGTTAAAATTTCCAGCCAGTGCAAGGTTTTTTCCGGGTGCTAAATCTTTTTTAATAAATGGATGGCAAAATTCCACATCGTTTCTTCCCTGTGTACCATACCGTAAATGGCCGAGTAATAATTCGCCCAAAGCAGGCAGGTGGCCTTTCATCAGTCCCGGATGATTGAGCAGATCGGGCTGGTATTTTTCCATTTCTTTGACTTCGGAAGCAATTCCTGCAAAAATGGAAGCAATAGATTGCGGGGAAATGCTACGCACCCTGAAGAGGAAAGGGTTGCCCGCTTCCACATCCAGTTTTACAGCAGCTATACCCGCTCCATCCTGCCCGCGGTTATGTTGTTTTTCCATCAATAAATACAATTTATTGAGGCCGTACATTACAGAACCGTATTTTTTCAGGTAAAAAGAGAAAGGCTTTCTAAGACGAATGAATGCTAAACCACATTCATGCTTGATCTCATCGCTCATGATATTGATTGAATGAAGAACGCAAAAGTACGATACTTTTTTTAGAGCTCTTTAAACCGGCGCTAATTTTTCTGCCAGCCATAAAAATTCATTCATAAAAGCGGATACTTGTCTTTCAAAATCCGGGTCGATCAATTCTCCTCCGGGCCCAAATTTTTTATCTACAAAAGGTGTGATGAGCATGAAGGGTGATGGAATACCAAATAAAGCATTAATAAATAAATGTAATTGCTGGCTGGCACGCATTCCACCCATACTACCGCTGCTGGCGGTTACAATACCAAATGCTTTTCTCTTTTGATGGGGAAAAAGATCAAATAATGCTTTCAGTGCAGAAGTATAACTGCCATTATATTCCGGCGTTATCAGTATAAAAGCATCAGCCTCAAATATTCTCTTAGCCAATGGCTGCAAATGTCCGGGAGCAGTCTCTATATCACGGATTGTCTCCTGCTGCATCAACGGGAGTTCCCAATCACGGACATCAATAATATTAATAGTGTGGGTAGAGTTTCTTCCGATTTTTTCTAATAAATGAATTGCTATACGGTAGGTAACACTATCTTTTCTCGGGCTTCCTGAAATGATTTCAATATTCATAAATACAAAGGGAGCCGCTATTTTTGAAAATATTTTGCAGAAAAAAATTACAAGTTGCTGCCTGCTGAAGCCTGGAACCAATCGGCCAATACATTGCATGCTTTAAAAGACGGATCTATAAAAATATAAAACTGTGGAATATGCACTTTGAACCATTGCTGCAATACTTCTGATTTTTTATTTTCCAAAGCTCTTTGTGATATTTTATTATAATCATCCTGCATATTTTCCCGGTGCGGCTGAGAGCGGGTTTTGATATATAATAAGCGAACTGATTTTATGCCGCGCTCATCAGTATAAACCTGCGGATCTGAAATGACGCCTGTTTTTAAATCTTTTAAAATGGCTACCAAATCTTTATCCATTTTATCAATCGTAAGATATGTGGATCCATCGGCCGTGGAAATATAGCCACCAATCAATTTGCTATTATCATCATCGCTATATAGGGAAACTCCTTCGGAAAAAGTTATTGTGCCATCATTGATTTTTGCTTTTACGCTGTCCAGCCGCCCGATTGTAGCTTTGATTTCCACATCAGTTACCGGCGGAATTTTTAATATATGGCGAATGACCGCATCATCTCCCGCACGGCTAACCATTTGAATGATATGTAGTCCAAATTTTGATTTAATAACTGGTGAAATCTGGCCCTCTTTCAATTTAAATGCTGCTGCAAAAAATGCAGGGTCCCAGTTTTTATCATTTTTATTCAGGCTATACTGGCCGCCATTATCCTTAACTGCGGGATCATCAGAATATAACCGGGCTAAAGCATCAAATTTTTTCTGACCTGATTCAACCTGTTTTTTCATTTCATACAATTCACCACTCACATAATCTTCTACATCTTTATTTGCCTTGGGATGGATTACAATTTCACTCACTTCTAATTCACTTTCATAAAAACGCAAACTGTCTTTTGGTATCTGGTCAAAATAACTTTGCACTTCTGATGGAGTGATCTTTATATTGTCCAATATTTTTCCCCTTTCCTGGTCAGCCAGTTTTCTTTCCCTGAAATCTTCCCGCAGGTCCTCTTTTAATTGAAACAATGTTTTACCCGCTATTTGTTCCAACATTTCCTGGGACCCATAATAACGGATAAACCCGCGGATCTGGTTGTCGAGCAAAGCATCCAGTTCATCATCACTGATTGTCAGCGAATCTTTTTGAGCCTGCAGTACCAGTGCCTTTTGAATTAACTGGCCTTGTAAAAAAGAACAATCCGGGTCTGGAGGCAATTCTGCTTCCTGGCCCTGCCTTTTATAATCTTCTATGGCATTTTGAATATCTGAATGCAAAATAATCTGGTCACCGACTTTCGCCACGATCTTATCTGCGACTACTTTTTGCGGTTGCGCCTGTGCCTTGAATAAGAAAGCTGTGGCCATTAAAAGGAAAATAATTTTTTTCATATTGGATGAATCGATTCAAAAATAGAATTTGCAAGACCCAAATAAAGTATTGAGCCTTGTTTTTAACAAAGAATTTGTTGCGATTTAAAATGGATTTTGAATATAGGGCAGGTTTATAAAGTCCTTTTGATTTCTTCTTCCTCAAAGGCTTCTACAATATCCCCTACTTTAATATCATTATAATTTTTAATAGTGAGGCCACATTCCATTCCTGAAGAAACTTCTTTAGCATCATCTTTATATCTTTTCAGTGAACCGAGTTCAGCATGTGCACCTTCTGCCACCGGGTACACCACAATACCGTCACGAATAATACGAATCTTGCTATTCCGGAGAATTTTTCCATCCAGCACCTGGCAACCTGCTACCGTGGCTTTATCAAATTTATATACTTCGCGCACTTCCACATTTCCCACAATCTTTTCCTGGATCTTCGGTTCAAGCATACCTTCCATCGCACTTTTTATTTCTTCGATCGCATTGTAAATAATAGAATATAATTTTATTTCAACGCCTTCAGTTTCTGCCAGCCTATTTGCCTGGGGGGAAGGGCGAACATTAAATCCAACAATGATCCCATCGGAAGCGGTAGCTAATAATACATCACTTTCCGATATCTGCCCCACAGCTTTATGAACGATACTTACAACGATCTCATCCGTAGATAATTTCTGCAGGGAGTCACTTAATGCTTCCACCGATCCATCCACATCCCCTTTTATGATCAGGTTCAGTTCTTTAAAATTTCCTAATGCAAGACGGCGGCCAATTTCATCGAGTGTGATATGTTTCCTGGCTCTTAATCCCTGTTCACGCAATAGTTGGGAACGTTTGTTGGCAACTGCTTTTGCTTCGCCTTCATCATCATACTTCTTAAATTTTTCACCAGCCTGTGGTGCGCCATTCAAACCCAAAATCTGCACCGGCGTGGAAGGAGGAACTGAGTTAACACGCTGGTTTCGTTCATTGAACATAGCTTTTACACGGCCATAATGTTGACCGCTGACAATAAGATCTCCCTGGGTAAGGGTACCATTTTGTACCAGCAATGTTGCCACATAACCGCGGCCTTTATCAAGCGATGCCTCAATTATAGTACCGCTTGCTTCCCGCGCAGGATTCGCTTTTACATCCAGTAATTCTGCTTCCAATAATATTTTTTCCAGTAAAAGATCTACGTTTAAACCCTGCTTCGCAGATAATTCCTGGCTTTGATATTTACCACCCCATTCTTCCACCAATAAATTCATTTGTGAAAGCTGTTCATATATCTTCTTCGGGTTCGCACCGTCCTTATCAATTTTATTAATCGCAAAAATCATTGGAACGCCTGCCGCTTGCGCATGGCTAATGGCTTCTTTTGTCTGGGGCATTACCGCATCATCTGCTGCTATAACGATAACCGCGATATCAGTAACTTTTGCACCCCGTGCACGCATTGCGGTAAAAGCCTCATGTCCCGGTGTATCCAGGAAAGTTATTTGCCTTCCATTGGGTAAAGTCACTTCATAAGCGCCGATATGCTGGGTAATTCCACCTGCTTCTCCCGCCACTACATTTTCACTTCTAATATAATCAAGTAATGAAGTTTTTCCATGATCCACATGACCCATGATGGTCACAATTGGTGAACGGGAAACCAATACTTCCTGGTCATCTTCATAATCATCATCATCGTCTTCATCCAGGTCATCTATTCCAATAAATTCCACCTCATAACCAAATTCCGCTGATACGAGTTCAATCACTTCCGCATCCAGCCGCTGGTTAATAGAAACCATAATACCAAGGTTCATACATTTACTGATTACATCTGCAAAACTCACGTTCATCAGGTTGGCGAGTTCACTTACCGTTACGAATTCAGTCACCTGAAGTTTATTATCGTCCACCATTCCTTCCTGAGCTTCCGCCAGGCCTTGTTTCTTTTCACGACGATGTTTTGCTTTCAGGCTCTTTCCCCTGCCGGATCCCCCACCTGAAAGTTTTGCCTGGGTTTCCCGGATTTTTTCCTGTATTTCTTTTTGGTCAATTTCTTTGTCTTCTCTCTGTGGTAATCTTCCCCTCCCGCCACTACCCCGATTGGGTGTGCCGCCTGGTCTGAATCCTCCGCCTGGCCGGCCTCCGCCCTGCCCGCCTTCTCTGCCGCCACCTGTTCTTTGCTGACCACCCCCCGGACCTGCCGTTGGTTTTCTTTCTACAGGAATACGTTTTCTTTTTCTTTTTTCTTCCTGTGTTGCAGGCTTAGGCCTTGTATCACTATTTACCGGAAGTGTTATTTTTCCAATAATCTTGGGGCCCTCAATTTTTTTTGCTTTGATATTTTCAATAATAGCAGGGCCTTCAGTTTCGGGTTCTTTTTGTTCTGCTACTTTTTCAATGATGACTGGAGTTTCCGGCTGAATTATTTTTTCTGTTACAGGCGTTTTTTCTTTTTCTTCCGGAAGCTTCTTCACTGTCTTTTTTGGACGCGTAGATGAATCTATCTTGGAAAGATCAATTTTTTTAATGGCTTTTGGACCTTCAATGGAAGGTGCCTCAATCTTTACGATTTCCGGCTCTGATATTTCTTCTTCAACTTTTACTTTTTCTTCAACCGGAGCCGGTGTTTCAGGTTCTTTTTCCAAAATTATTTCAGCAGGGGTTTCAGGAGGTGCCTGGGGTTTTGTTTCTTCCCTGGTTATTGTACTTTTAAAAATAATTTCTTCTTCATCTTTTCTTCTGCGTTCAGGTTGTACACCTTTAGGTATTTCTATTAAGTCCGCTTTATTTTTAGCAACTTTATCACTTTGAAATTCATCCTGCAGGGAGCGGTACATTGGTTCAGTCAGTTTAGCCGTGGGTTTGAGGTCATCCCTACTAAAACCTTGCCCGCTCAAAAATTCAACCAGGGTATCCTGGCCAATATTGAATTCTTTAGCGGCTGCTAACAATCTGGGTAACTTAATTTCTGCCATTCAGTTTTTTTTATTTAATCTTTTCAACGCCCCATCTCAATTACCTCTCATTTTTATTCCTGCTCAAATTCTTCCTGCAGAACAGTTCTCAAATGATCAATGGTTTTTATTTCAAGGTCCGTTCTTCTTTCCAATTCTTCTGTTGTGAGTGCTAATACACTCCGCGCTGTATCGCAACCAATTCCTTTCAACTGGTCGATCACCCATGAATCAATTTCATCAGAAAATTCATCGAGGTCAATATCATATTCATCTTCACCTGCTTCATTTTCCCGGAATACATCAATATCATACTCTGTAAGCTGGCAAGCCAGTTTTATATTCACCCCCCGGCGCCCGATGGCCAGGGATACCTGGTCTGCTTTCATGTAAACATCCACATGTTTTTTCTCCGTATCAATGTCCATATAACTGATCTTAGAAGGAGTTAGTGAACGTTGAATTAATAACTGGATATTTGATGTCCAGTTAATTACATCGATATTTTCATTTTTGAGTTCCCGCACAATACCATGGATCCTGCTGCCTTTCATTCCTACACAAGCGCCAACCGGGTCTATGCGGTCATCAAAACTTTCTACGGCTACTTTCGCACGCTCTCCCGGTTCCCGTACAATTTTTTTAATGGTAATAAGGCCATCAAATATTTCAGGTACTTCTATCTCCAATAATTTAGCCAGAAAGTCCGGGCTTGTCCTGCTTAAAATGATTACCGGTGAGTTGTTTTTTGAATCAACCTTTTTAACCACTGCACGAATCGTTTCGCCTTTCTTAAAAAAGTCCTGCGGAATTTGTTCCGATTTTGGCAAAATAAGTTCATTCCCTTCTTCATCAAGCAATAAAACTTCTTTTTTCCAAACCTGGTAAATTTCAGCATTGATTATATCACCAATACGGTCTTCATATTTTTTGACCAGCACATTTTTTTTGAGATCGCTTATCCTGCTCGCTAATGTCTGTTTCGCCGCAAGGATGGCACGCCGGCCAAAATCAAGTATATCCACTTCTTCATACAATTCTTCGCCCACTTCAAAGTCAGGTTCGATTTTTATAGCCTGTGAATATTCAACTTCTGATAGCGGGTCTGTAAGTTCACCATCTTCCACAATCATTCTCCTCCGCATTATTTCGAGGTCGCCTTTTTCTGCGTTTACAATTACGTCAAAATTTTCATCGCTGGTAAATTTTTTCCGCAGTAATGTTTTAAATACATCTTCAACAACTTTCATCATTGTTGGGCGGTCTATTTTTTCTTCATCTTTGAATTCCTGGAAAGCTTCAATAAGATTTATACTTGCCATAATCTACATTTTTTTATAAAATTGAAATGATAATTAAAATTGAACCTGGATTATTGTTTTTAGAATTTGATCAAAAGAAATTTCTACATCTTCTTCTACCATTGTTTTTTTACTTTTTCCTGAAACCTGGGTAATAATGATGTTTTTAATATTTACCTCCTTTAATGTGCCCGTTTTGGTCGTTCCATCCGCCAATGTCACAGATACATTTCTACCTATGTTCCTGGTATATTGCCGGTGCAACTGTAAAGGTTCGCTGATACCCGGCGATGAAAATTCCAACGCATAATCGCCAGATTCAGGGATATGTGCCTCCTCCATCGATTTAACCAGTTTTTTACTGAATTTGGCGCACCTGTCGATACTAATGCCATTGTCGCCGTCAACAAATACCTTAATATTATTGACCGGTTTTATTTTTACATCTACCAAAAAATATTCCGGTTCTTCGCTTAAAATGCCTTCCACCAGGGATTTGATCTTTTCCTTTAAAATTACTGTTTCCATTTTTCAGGTTGGTACAAAAGGAAAGGGAACGAATCCGTTCCCTTTCTTAATTTACATTTTTCCTGGACAAAGGTAATTGAAATTTTATTTATATACAAAATTTTAAACTGGTTAAGCATTCTATAAAATTTAGAGTTGATTATAGAGGTTTGCAGCCATTCATTATCTTTGAGTATGTTTGATGTAATCGTAACAATTGTAGTTGTCTATTTTTTATACAAATTTATTTTCAACTTTTTGCTGCCTGTATCAAAAACCGCTTCCCGGATAAAGGAGAATATGCGGGAAATGCAGCAACGGCAACAGGAAGTAAACCGGCCTGGCCAGCAAACCGGCAATTCTTCTGCACAACCTGATTTTCATCATGAAAAGCAGGTACCTGAAAAAGAGGGTGATTACATAGAATTTGAAGAAATAAAATAATTCCTTACACATAAATTCTTTTTTTATTTGAATTATATAATTCAATAATAAAGTAAAAACCCCGCAGGTTGTATCTTGCGTCGGTCTGTGTATATTATGACTGAAATAAAAAACACCCATCCTAAGAAATTAAAACAACTTGCCGCGACTGCAATTTGTGGAAATGATATTACATCATCCTGTTTGTATATATCTGTGCTCACCATTTCTTTTGCAGGTCAATATGCTTTTGTGGCATTATTAATTGTAGGGTTGGTTTTATATTTTTTTAGAAAAATTTATGGCGAAGCAGTTGGCGCATTACCATTAAATGGTGGTGCGTATAATGTTTTGCTCAATACCACCAGTAAAGGAAATGCATCTCTCGCTGCATGCCTCACTATATTATCCTATATGGCAACAGCAGTTTTATCTGCTACCGAAGGTATGCGATACCTGCACAGCATATTCCCGGTTATTCCAGTAGTCATAGCTACCGTTGTACTGCTCAGTATATTTTTATTGCTGACAATGGGAGGAATTTCTGAGTCTTCCACAGTTGCAATAATTATATTTATTTTCCATTTATCAGCAATTGCATTATTGATTGGTAGCGCTTTTTTATATGTAGGCCAAACTGGCTTTGAAAATATTAAACTCAATTTCCATACACCTGTAAAGGGTGGTATTGTTACCGCGTTATTTCTGGGCTTTAGTACGGCGATGCTGGGTGTTACAGGTTTTGAAACATCTGCCAACTTTATTGAAGAACAAAAACCCGGTGTCTTTCCAAAAACTTTGAGAAACATGTGGATACTGGTTGTTATTATAAATCCATTAATTGCCTTACTGGCTGTGTCTATTATGCCGCTCAATGAAATTGCTCATCATGAAGATGCATTCCTGGCACATATGGGCGCACAAACCGGGGGTTCCTGGCTGGCAACACTCATTTCGCTGGATGCAGCACTCGTTTTAAGTGGCGCCGTTTTAACTGCATTTATTGGTGTAAGTGGTTTAATACGGCGTATGACACTGGACAGAATTTTCCCGCAGGCACTATTAAAAGAAAACAAAAGAGGAAGTTCACCGGCAATTTTAATCGTATTCTATCTTTTATGTCTTTCTATTTTATTTATTACGAATGGTGAGCTCGGTCCCCTTGCAGGCGTTTATACAATTTCGTTTTTATCTGTAATGGCATTTTTTGGTTTTGGAAATTTATTGTTGAAAATAAAAAGGAAAAGATTACCCAGGCCTGAATATGCTTCTCCCATAATCGTCGTTTTTGGAATTATCGGAATTTTAATTGCCTTGTATGGAAATATAAAACTGCACCCTGATTACCTGGTTGTTTTCCTGCAATATTTTATTCCTGCCATTTTAATTATTTATGCATTTTTAAAGCGGAAGGTTGTTATTCATTATCTGCTTTTATATGCCAATAAAATTTTTGATGAAATATCAAAACTTGCATTGTTCAGTCGTTTTCATCTGACCAAAGAAATGCGCAAACTGAATAAACAGCCATTTGTATATTTCACGAAGGGAGATAATATAGCGACCTTAAATAAAGTGATCATTTATGTTAAGGAAAATGAGATCACGCAAAAATTAAAGATCGTTACAGTATTACAAACCGAAATGCAAATGTCAGATACTTTTATGCGTGATTTTGAAGCATTGGACCGCGCATACCCTGATCTCCGTATTGAATATATACAAATACCGGGCGTGTTCGGGCCTGAATTAATTGACCGCCTCAGCTATGAATGGAATATCCCACATAATTTTATGTTTATCGGCTCTCCCGGTGATCGTTTTCCTCACAGGGTTTCAGATTTAGGTGGCGTAAGACTTATTATATAATTTCTTTACAGTAAAAACTAATAACTATATGGGTTTATGCTCTTCCTCCATTTGCTTTAATTCATAAAAATCTTTTCGCCTGTCTTTTAAATTCCGAACACTTCCCCGGACATGTAATTCGTCCAGCAGGGAAAGATCAACATCGGCAATAAGAATCATTTCAGCATTTGGTGTGGCTTCACTTTTAACGCCATTTGAAGGAAATGCAAAATCACAGGGTGTAAAAACTGCTGATTGGGAATATTGAATATCCATATTTTCTACTTTTGGCAAATTACCAATACAACCCGTAATAGCTACGAAACATTCATTTTCTATTGCTCTTGCCTGTGCACAATAACGCACACGGTTATACGCGTTTTGTGTATCTGTCAAAAAGGGTACAAATAAAATTTTCATACCCTGGTCTGCAAGCAGCCGGGGTAGTTCAGGAAATTCCACATCATAGCAAATGAGGATACCTACTTTCCCGGCATCTGTATCATATACCTGTAATTTTTTTCCACCTTTGATTCCCCAGCATTTTGCTTCATCCGGTGTGATATGTATCTTTTCATACTGGTCAATATGCCCATTTCTATGACAGAGATAACCCACGTTTTTTAATGTGTCACCTTCCAGGGAAGGAACACTGCCCGTAATGATATTGACATTGTATTTTATGGCGAGTTCCCTGAACCTGTTTTTCAACTCAGGTGTGTATTGAGCGAGTGAGCGCATGGCTTCTGCTTCTGATAAATGGTTGAATTCTGCCAGCAAAGGTCCATTGAATAATTCAGGCATTAATGCAAAATCACTTTTATAAGCACTTATGGAATCTATGAAAAACTCAACCTGTGTAAACATTTCATCCATACTGGTATAGGAACGCATCTGCCACTGGATGAGTCCCAGCCGCACATAGGTTTTTACGTTGAATTGTTGCGGCTTCTCTTCTGAATAATATACATTATCCCATTGCAATAATGTCGCGAACTCTTTGCTTTGCACATCATCCGGCATATAATTTTTCAGCACTTTTTTTACATGAAAATCATTAGCCAGCTGAAAAGAAAGTACAGGATCATAAATCTCCTTTCTCTTTACTTTCCTGATAAATTCTTGGGGCGTTAAAGTATCTGCATATTTATGAAATTCAGGAATCCTGCCACCAAAAACAATAGCACGTAAATTCAGTTGTTCACAAAGATCCTTTCGTGCATCGTACAACCTTCTCCCCAGTCGCAATCCGCGGTAATCAGGATGAATGAAAATTTCAATGCCATATAAAACATCTCCGTTTTCCGGGTCATGTGTTTTGAAAGTATAATTCCCGGTGATTTGCTGGTATGTATGCGAATCACCAAAGCGATTATAATCCACAATGATAGATAAAGTACAGCCTACTACTTTACCATCGGCCCTGATGACGATCTGCCCTTCGGGAAATTTCTGAATTAGCTTTTCAATGCTGGCAAGAGTCCAGTAATTGCCACCCCACCTGGGATACGCGGCTTTCATTGCGGATAATAATTGTTCATAATCCTGTGGTTGCAGGTTTCCAATCTCAATATTTTTCATGCTTACTTTTTAGATTTTTATCAACAACCGGTAAGACATAAAAACCACAAATCACATAAAATTTGACACAATAATTTTTAACTGCCTCTTACCCGGAATTGTTTTCCTGTAGTGTAATTAGTTCGATGCCTTTTTTTGTTCTTCGTTTTCGCTGAATTTCATAAAAGGTTTCAATATGTCTATTGGTATCGGGAAAATAGTTGTTGAATTATTTTCTGTGGCAATTTCACGTAAGGTTTGCAAATAACGTAGCGTTAATGCGCTTGGTTGTTCACTGAGAATCTTAGCAGCATCACTCAATCTTTGAGAAGCCTGGAATTCACCTTCTGCTGAAATTACTTTACTTCTTCTTTCTCTTTCAGCTTCAGCCTGTTTTGCCATGGCGCGCTGCATTTCCTGTGGCAGGTCTATTTGCTTCACTTCTACATGTGTCACTTTCACACCCCATGGTTCAGTTTGCTGATCAATGATTTGCTGCAAACGAATATTAATTTTTTCTCTTTTCGATAAAATATCATCCAGTTCTGATTGTCCTAAAACACTTCTCAAAGTTGTTTGAGAAAGTTGTGAAGTACCCACCAAATAATTTTCAATTTCAATGATCGCTTTTTGCGGGTCGATTACACGAAAATAAATCACCGCATTCACTTTAATGGATACGTTATCCTGCGTGATCACATCCTGGGGCGGTACATCCATCACTACTGTACGTAAACTCACTTTCACCATTTTATCAATAATTGGTACAAGCAAAATCAGGCCGGGGCCTTTCGCTCCATGGTTTAAAACACGCCCGAGACGAAACACTACGCCACGTTCATATTCTCTTAAAATACGAATGGAGCTCGCTAAAATGTATAATACAATGATTATGATAATAATCAGGCCGATTGGTAATTGTTCCATATTTTTTATTTTTATGTATAAATATTTA
>Ga0209023_10004733_pt1 | contig 15311 bp, 7 predicted proteins | sample LakOneMetagenome_FD_187468 | JGI IMG/M metagenome (GOLD analysis project Ga0209023, IMG submission 187468) | Freshwater and sediment microbial communities from Lake Erie, Canada (SPAdes) (version 2) | ecosystem: Environmental > Aquatic > Freshwater > Lentic | place: Lake Erie, Canada | collected... | reverse complement strand
ACCGAGTTCTTGTTGCAGAATCGGCGCTCTGCCGACCACTTCCGCGACCAGAACCGAACCGACCTGGGCCAGGGTCGCGCTGGGTGCCACCCTCCTGGTGGCCTGCTTCAACGCGTTCTGGCGACTCGGGCGAGCCGATTGGAAGGTCGACGAGTCGCTCGACGGGGCCTACGCCTGGGAGGCGGTGAAGCACGGCAACTGGAGCCTGGAGGACGGCCACCCCGTGTTCGTCCGCTGGTTCCTCGGTGCCGGCCAGCTGGCGTTCGGGCAGAACCGGCTGGGCATCCGCGTCGCCCCGGCGCTGGCGTCGGTGGCCGCGGTGGCCCTGCTCTACGTCGTCGGCCGCGCGCTGGTGTCCTGGCGGGTCGGGCTCGTGGCCGCGGCGCTCTGGGCGGTGTTGCCGAGGGCGCTGGTCCTGGGCCACGAGGTGGTCGGCCCGGTTCGAGGCGATCGGTACGGCTACCTCGAACCGCTCATGGTGGTGGCCCTGCTCGGCGCGACGTTGACCGGATGGCGGTGGGCCCAGCGCGGGGCGTGGCGACATGCGGTGGGCACCGGGGTGCTGGTGGGTCTCGCCGTGGCCTTCAAGCCCACCGCGGTGGTGGTCCTCTTGCCCATCTCGGTCGCCGGGCTGCTGCGGGGCCGGCCGGTTCGAGACGTCCTGCCCCAGATCGTCGCCATGGGTGCGGTCACCGTCGTCGTCTTGGTGGTGACCTACCTCCCGCTGGGCGGTGATGCGATCGGGCACCTGCGGGAGGTGTTCCGCTACCAGATCGATCACTCCCGCGGCGGGCACGTCCTGGTGGTCGATGGGAAGGCCACCACGTCGCAGCCGCACTGGGACCACCTGCTCTACCAGTGGCGGGGGATGGGTCCGCTGGCGTGCGTCGGCCTGCTGATCGGGTTGGTCGGTGCCTGGGTGGATCGGTCGCGCTTCGCCACCCGCTACATCGCGGGGATCTGGGCGACCCTGCTCGCCTACCACCTCATCTCCCCCGTGGCCCTGCCGCACTACTACCTGCTCTGGGCGCCGTTCTCGGTCCTGCTCGCCGCCACGGGCCTGGACCGCCTCCTGCGTGACGCACCCGCTCGATCGGGAGCGACCCCGCTGACGCCGCTGCGGATGCTCGGGCTGGTGGGCGTCGGCCTGTTGGCGTCGGCCGGGCTGATCGCCACGGTGCAGATCGCCACCCTCGACCAGGGCGACTACGGCCGCATGGTCGACGAGCTGGCCCACCGGAGGGTCACTGCTACGGCCGTCTACTACCAAGGCGAGGCGGTGGACCGGTACTTCCCCCACGTCGTGTCGGGTCAGATCGGCTTCAGCGATCCCGGTCCGACGATCGACGTGGTGGTGCTCGACCCTCGCGACGTGCCGATGCTGGGCGCAGGAACGGCCGACGAGGTGCGCCAGCGGGCGACGGCGCTGGGCCTGACGTCGCACCGGATCGGGCGCTTGGAGGTCTGGTACCGAGACCCGCCGGGCTAATCCTGACTACGCAGGTCGGGTTTAGGGGGTACGCTGCTGGCATGAGCAACGACGCCTGGGGTTTCGAGACCCGACAGATCCATTCCGGCCAAACACCCGACAGCGCCACGGGCGCCCGGGCGGTGCCGATCTACCAAACGACCTCGTACCAGTTCAACAGCTCCGAGCACGCCGCCAACCTGTTCGCCCTGGCCGAGATCGGCAACATCTACACCCGGATCATGAACCCCACCCAGGGCGTGCTCGAGGCCCGGGTGGCGGCGCTGGAAGGGGCCACGTCCACCGCCGTCGGCCTTCCCGGCGCCCTCGCCGTGGCCTCCGGCCAGGCCGCCGAGACCCTCGCCATCTTGAACCTGGCCGAGGCGGGAAGCCACATCGTGGCATCGGCCTCCCTCTACGGCGGCACCTACAACCTGTTCCACTACACGTTCCCGAAGATCGGGATCGAGGTCACGTTCGTCGACGACCCCGACGACCTCGACTCGTGGCGTGCCGCGGTCAAGCCCAATACCAAGGCGTTCTACGGCGAGAGCATCGGCAACCCGAAGAACGACTTCCTGGACATCGCCGGCGTGTCGGCCGTGGCCCTCGAGGCCGGCGTGCCGCTGATCATCGACAACACCGTCGCCAGCCCGTGGCTCCTCAACCCGTTCGAGCACGGGGCCGACATCGTGGTCCACTCGGCCACCAAGTTCCTGGGCGGTCACGGCACGTCCATCGGTGGCGTAATCGTCGACGGTGGCTCGTTCGACTTCTCGGCCAACGACAAGTTCCCCGGCTTCACCGAGCCCGACCCGAGCTACCACGGCCTCCAGTTCTGGCCCGCCCTCGGCGCCGGCTCCTACATCATCAAGGCCCGCGTGCAGCTGCTCCGCGACCTCGGTCCGGCCATCAGCCCGTTCAACTCGTTCCAGCTGCTCCAGGGGATCGAGACGCTGAGCCTGCGCATGGAGCGTCACAACTCCAACGCCCAGGCCGTGGCCGAGTACCTGGCCGGCCACGCCCAGGTGGAGCGGGTGCAGTACGCCGGCCTCACCAGCTCGCCGTGGCACGAGCGGGCCAAGACCCTCACCGGCGGGAAGGGCTTCGGCTCGGTGCCCGCGTTCGTGATCGCCGGCGGCCGCGAGGCCGGCGCCACGTTCGTGGAGGGCCTCACCCTCCACAGCCACGTCGCCAACATCGGCGACGTTCGCAGCCTGGCCATCCACCCGGCGTCCACCACCCACAGCCAGCTCACCGAGGCCGAGCAGGCCGCGTCGGGCGTGGAAGCCGGCCTGGTCCGCCTGTCGGTGGGCCTCGAGTCGATCGACGACATCATCGCCGACCTCGACAAGGGCTTCGCCGCCGCCAAGTAGGTCCCCGAAACCCCATGAACTTGTCGCAGTTATGTCCCTCACAGGGACATAACTGCGACAACTTCGGTCGGTCAGGTCAGGTCAGGTGGAGCGGAGCTCGTTCACGACGTGGTCGATGCTGCGGGTGAGCTGGGTGATGTCCTCGGAATCGATGGCGGGGAACATGGCCATGCGGAGCTGGTTGCGGCCGAGCTTGCGGTAGCTGTCGGTGTCGACGATGCCGTTGGCCCGCAGGACGGCCGAGACCAGGGTGGCGTCGATGTCGTCGGCCAGGTCGATGGTGGCGACGACGTGGCTGCGCAGGGCGGATTCGGTCACATAGGGCGTGGCGTAGTCGGATGCCTCGGCCCACGAGTACATGATCTCGGCCGACGTGTCGGACCGGCCAGCGGAGAACCCGAGGCCGCCGTTCTGGTTGATCCACTCCATCTGGTGGACGGCCAGGAAGATGGTGGCCAGCGCCGGGGTGTTGTAGGTCTGGTCCTTGAGCGAGTTCTCCATGGCGATCTTGAGGTCGAGCGAGGCGGGGATCCAGCGGTCGCCGGTGGCCAGGCGCTCGATGCGCTCCATGGCCTTGGGGGAGACGGCCGCGATCCACAGGCCACCGTCGGAGGCCAGGCACTTCTGCGGGGCGAAGTAGTAGACGTCGGTCTGGCCGGCGTCGAAGCGCAGGCCACCGGCGGCCGACGTGGCGTCGACCGCGACCAGCGCCGCAGGGTCCGCACCGACGGGCCGGACGATCGGGATGGCCACGCCGGTGGAGGTCTCGTTGTGGGTGAGGGCGTAGAGGTCGACGCCATCCTCCGCCACGGCCACCGGCGCGGTGCCCGGGTCGGTCTTGATGATCGACGGATCGTCCAGGAACGGGGCCCGGGTGGCGCACTCGCCGAACTTGGACGAGAACTCGCCGAACACCAGGTGCTGGCTCTTCTGTTCGATCAACCCGAACACGGCGGCGTCCCAGAACGCCGTGGTGCCGCCGTTGCCCAGGATGACCTCGTAGCCGTCGGGCAGGGCGAACAGCTCGGCCACCGCGTTGCGCAGTCGGCTCACCATGAACTTCACCGGCGCCTGGCGGTGGCTGGTGCCCAGGTAGTCGCCGGCTTCGGCCGCCAGCGCGGCCACCGCGTCGGGACGGATCTTGGACGGGCCGCAGCCGAAGCGGCCGTCGGCCGGAAGGAGATCGGCGGGGATGGTGATCTGGGGGGTCCCGGTGCTCATGGCCGCCAGTGTCGCAGCCCGCCCCCACCCCGGTCGAAGCGGTTGCACCACGGGAACGGCAGACGCGCCCTGCCCCCGAGCGCGGCTCGGCATCGTCCAGTACCTTGGGCTCGGCGGGTCAGTGCAGGGGGAGCGATCGGGGCGTTCGATGCGACCAGTCCGTGCCACAGGTGTCGTCCGACCGCTGCTAGCCCTGGTGCTGGTCGTGGTGGCCTCGGTGGTCCTGGTGCCACCGGTGGGGGCCGAGCTCGGCGCGCGAACGGCGACAGGTCCGGCCGACGCTGCACCCCAGCTCGCTCCGGGCGTTCCGCCCATCGCCGTCGACCCGGCGCACACCTTCTTGGCCACGAGCAGCCCGAACGTGCCGAACGGCGAGTGGTACGACACCGGGGCGTACCACGTCGGCACGACGGTCTCGGTGTCCACCGCCGAGCCGTGCAAGGACGGCGACGACCACCCGCTCAACTACAACTGGTGGGTCTACGTCATCGTGGCCGCACCAACCCCTTCGGGCATTGCCTACATCGACGTGCCGGGTGCCTCGAAGGTGACCAGCGCCCACAACCTCGACCTGCGGATGCCGGCGGAGAGCGACTTCAACCCCGATGACCGGGTCCCGGTGCCGAACTGGATCCACATCGCGGAGGAGTGCACCGCGGCCGCGGCCGGAAGCCCGTTCCAACGAGGCTGGTACAACAACCTGCGCCTGTACGACACCGACATCGGCGGCATCGGTGGCTCAGCTCCTGTCGCTGCGTTCACCAAGGCGCCGTCACCCACGGACCCGTTCGCGTGGAACTTCGACGGGTCGTCGTCCACGGGCTCGCCCACCAGCTACTCGTGGGATTTCGGAGACGACAAGACGGCCGTCGGCCCATCATCCACGGTGCAGCACACCTACCTGACGCAGGGGAGGTACACGGTGAAGTTGACCGTGGCCAACCCGTACGGCGTGTCGTCCATCACCGACACGGTGGACGTGCCCTCCAGCGCGGTCATCGTGAACACGACCGACGATGACGCCAACCAGGCTCCGTCGAGTCACACCTGCGACACCGGCAAGCCGAAGGTGGGCGAGAAGCCCGCCTGCTCGATGCGCGCGGCCATCCAGGTGATCGATCACGGGGGCGGCGCGACCATCGGGTTCGCCATCCCCGGTGGGGGCGTTCACGTCATCAGCCCGTCGAGCGCGCTTCCCGACGTCTCCTCGGCGGTCTCCATCGACGCCACCACCCAGCCCAGCGGCTCGGTCATGCTCGACGGGTCCGGCGCGGGGAGCGACGTCGACGGGCTGACGATCACGGGCGGTGGCAGCACCGTGCGCGGCTTCACGATCAGCAACTTCGGCGGGGCCGGGGTCAAGCTCGCCGGGAGCTCCGGCTCCACGGTGGCCGGGAACTGGCTGGGCACGACCGCCGACGGCACGCACGCCGCTCCCAACGCGAGCGGCGTCAACATCGATGGCTCGGCGTCCAACACGGTCGGGGGCAGCGGTGCCGACGCCAACGTGATCGTCGCCACCCGGTTCGGGGTCGGTGTAGCGGCCAGCTCGGGGGCGGCCCCCGCGAACCAGGTCAGCGGGAACCACATCGGCACCGATGCGGCTGGGTCGGGCCTCCTGGTCGGAGCATCACCCGGATCCCTCGGCGTGCTCGTGCTGGGTACCGCCGACCACGCAGCATCGGCCGCGATCTCGAACAACACGATCAACGGGGTCTCCTACGCGGTCGAGGTCGCCGGCTCCGGCGCCGGCGGGTCCTCGGTCGTGGGCAACAAGATCGGAACCGATGCCTCCGGACTGACCGCCCTGGGTGGTCCGGGCGCGAACGGAGGCATCCGCGATGACGGGGTGCCATCCATGACGATCTCGGGCAACGTGGTGGCCGGACCCTTCTGGGGGATCTCCATCGCCGGCTCACCGCAGATCTCCGGGTCGGAGGATGCGATCTTCCTGCTTCCGCCCTCGGAGACCGCCACCGGCACTCCGACCGAGACGTCGGCCACGGTGACCGGCAACCTGGTCGGCGTCCTCGGCGACGGTCAGACGTTGGCCGATCCGGCCACGCATGGCGGCGTGGCGGTGTGGGCCGGAGCGTCGGGCGTGACCCTCAGCGCGAACACGATCACCGGATCAGCGGACGGCGTCGTCCTGTGGGGTGGGGGAGGGCACGTGGTGACCGGGAACCACCTCGGCGTCTCGGCCGACGGCTCACAGGCCTTCGCCAGCTCCGGCGCGGCGCTCGAAGTGCTCGGCACCAGTGGCGCGCAGATCGGTGGACCGGGCATCGACGACGGGAACGTCATCGGCGGGGCCAACCACGGCCTGTCCGTCGGCGCCCTCGTGTCGGCCAGGGCGACCGGAACCGTCGTCGGCCGCAACGCGGTGGGCGTCTCCGCCGCGGGGACCGCGGTGCCCAACACCCTCGGCGTGGACATCGAAGATGCCACCGGCACCACCCTGACCGACAACACCATCTCGTCGAACACCGTCCTCGGGCTGCAGATCGGTGATGGTGCGCGCACCACGAGCCTCAGGGGCAACCGCGTCGGGCTCGCGCCGACCACCGATGGTGTCGCCGCCAACGGCGCGGGGATCGCGATCGGCCGGGCCACCGACACCGACGTCGGGCTGGGCAACGTGGTGTCGGGGAACACCGGGGTCGGGTTGTCGTCGTCGGGGACGCGGACCAAGGTCACCGACTCGCGCTTCGGTGTCGGCGCGGCGTCGAACGTCAGCCATGGCAACTCGATCGCCATCCGGGTCCTGCGCGGCGACGCGGACATCGAGGGCAACATCATCGCCAACTCGAGCGATGCCGGGGTCGTGGTGGATGCCGGCGCCACGGCGACGATCCTGCACAACCCCACCTACGCCAACGACGGCATCGGCATCGCCGCCCCCTCGGCTCCCGCGCCGCACCCGCCCACCCTCGTCGACGCCGTACGGGTCACGCACGGCAAGTCGGTGCGGACCTGGCTCGTGGTGAAGGGCCTGCCGGTGGCTGGCGGGCGGCTCGAGGCCTTCGCCAACCCGTCGTGTGCCGACCCCGAGGGGAAGACGCCGCTGCTCACCAAGTCGGTGGACGGCCTGACGCAGACGGCGCTCACCCTGATCGGTCGGCCGGAGCTGACCGCGTTCACCGTCACCTTCACCGACGCCATCGGGCACACCTCTGCGTTCTCCTCCTGCCGTCCGCCCGACGGGGCCGCGCCCGACGGGGACGACGACGGCGTGCCCGATGCCGTGGAGGCGGTGAGCCCCTACGACGACACCGCTGCGGATCCGGCGTACACGTCCTTCCCGTCGGATGCCGGCGACTGGATCACCGTCCACCCGAGCGACGGCACCCTGCACGCGGTGAGCCCGGTCGACAACCCCTCCCCGGAGACCCTGCCCGCCGGAGTCACCCTGCCCCAGGGCCAGATCGCCTTCACCGTGACCGGCCTCACCCCCGGCGCGTCGGCCACGGTCCAGATCATCTGCTCCCCCGGGGTCGACGTGTCCGGCGACTACTGGCGGTACGGCCCGCCGACGCCCCATGCCGCACCCTCCTGGTACGCCTGGAACTACGACAGCTCGCACACCGGTGCCGAGGGAGACGTCGTGGTCGACCACAACGGCACGCTCTACCCCAGCTACCAGCTCAACTTCATCGACGGACAGCGAGGTGACGACGACAGCGCCGCCGACGGCACGATCGTGGACCCCGGCGGACCCGCGCCAGGGCCCGCCACCCCGCCGACCACCACCACGACGGTCGCTCCGTCCACCTCCATCTCCACCTCCACCTCCGTCCCGGTCACGTCGGGTCCCGGCAACGGATCGACCACCTCCACCATCGACACGGCGACCACGACCGCTGCGGGCCCGGGCTCCTCGGGTTCGGGTAGCGGTTCGACCACGCCCGCCGTCGGGGGGTCCGGCGACTCGGCCTCGAGCTCGGGGCCATCCGGCTCGGTGGCCAGCTCGACGGCCAGTTCGGGCACGCTGGCCCGGACCGGGGTGGAGTCGCTGCCGCTCGTGTGGCTCGGGTCGCTGCTCGTCGTCACTGGCGCGGTGGTGCTCTCCCGTCGTCGCGTGCTCGCCATCGCCGGGCGGTAGCCGCGGCCACCACGGGAACGGGCTTCGGGGGTGGTCGCTGCCCATGTCAACATGGCCCCATGGGTTCACGAGTCTCCGACCGCATCGCCGCCATCGCTCCTTCGGCCACCTTGGCCGTCGACGCCAAGGCAAAGGCGCTCAAGGCGGCCGGTGAGCCGGTCATCGGCTTCGGGGCGGGCGAGCCCGACTTCGCCACCCCCGACCACATCGTCCAGGCCGCCATCGCCGCCTGCTCGGACCCCAAGAACCACCGCTACAGCCCGGCCGGCGGGTTGGCCGAGCTCAAGGCTGCCATCGTGGCCAAGACGGCCCGGGACTCGGGCTACGACATCGACGCCGGCCAGGTCCTGGTCACCAACGGCGGCAAGCACGCCGTGGCCAACGCCTGTGCCACCCTCCTCGACCCGGGCGACGAGGTCATCCTCCCCGCGCCCTACTGGACCACCTACCCCGAACCCATCCGCCGAGCCGGCGCGGTGCCGGTGGAGGTGCTGGCCGACGAGAGCCAGGGCTTCCGGGTCACCGTCGAGCAGCTCGAAGCGGCCCGGACCCCCAAGACCAAGGCGCTCGTGTTCGTGTCGCCGTCGAACCCCACCGGCGCGGTCTACTCCCGCGACGAGGTGGAGGCCATCGGCCGCTGGGCGGTGGAGCACGAGATCTGGGTCCTCACCGACGAGATCTACGAGCACCTCACCTACGGCGACGCCGAGTTCCACTCCATGCCGGTGCTGGTCCCGGAGTTGGCCGATCGCTGCATCGTGCTCAACGGCGTGGCCAAGACCTACGCCATGACCGGGTGGCGGGTGGGCTGGATGATCGCCCCGGCCGACATCACCAAGGCCGCAACCAACCTGCAGAGCCATGAGACGTCGAACGTGGCCAACGTCAGCCAGATGGCCGCACTCGCCGCCCTCACCGGCGGCCTGGACGACGTCGCCCGCTTCCGTGAGTCCTTCGACCGCCGTCGCCAGAACATGTACAAGGCCCTCAACGCCATCGACGGCGTCACCTGCCTCGAGCCCGAGGGAGCGTTCTACGCGTTCCCGTCGTTCAAGGCCGTGCTCCAGCGCAAGGTCGCTGGCCGTGAGGTCCACTCCACCCTGGAGCTGGCCGACCTGATCCTCGATGAGGCCAAGGTGGCGATCGTGCCCGGCGAGGCCTTCGCCGCGCCTGGCTACGCCCGCCTGTCGTTCGCCCTGGGTGACGACGACCTGGGCGAGGGCATCGAGCGCATCGCCCGCCTGCTCGAGTCATGAGCCACGAGCTGCCCGAGGTCCCGCACGGGGCATGGCCGTCGCCGATCACGGCCGCCAAGCTGGTGGAGGGCGCGGCGGGCGTGGGCGAGATCCGCGCCGACGGGTCCGATGTGTGGTGGAACGAGCAGCGCCCTGGCGAGGGTGGCCGCTACCAGCTGGTCCGGTGCTCCTCCACGGGCGGTCGTCACGACCTGTTCCCGGCGTGGGACCCCGAGTCATCGGCCGCCACCAACTGGAACGCCCGCACCGCGGTCATGGAGTACGGCGGTGGCGCCTGGGCGGTTCGCAACGGTGTGGTGATCTTCGCCAACTGGGCCGACCAGCGGCTCTACCGCGTCGACCCCGACGCGTCGCCGGTGGCGATCACCCCTGTACCGGAGTCGCCGAGAGGTTTCCGCTTCAGCGAGCTGTCCTGGCTGGGCGATGGCTGGATCGTGGTCGTGCGGGAGAGCCACGAGCCGACGGTGGTGGCCGAGCACGGCGAAGCGGTCAACGAGATCGTGGCGCTGCCCATCGACGGGAGCGCGGTAGACGATCCCTCCCTCGTGCGGGTGCTGGTCAGCGGCCCCGACTTCGTGCAGTCGCCGACGTTGGGCGTGCACGAAGATCGTGGCCTTCGGATCGCGTGGCTCCAGTGGGATCACCCGCGCATGCCGTGGGACGGCACCGAGCTGGTGCTGGCCGACGTGGAGCTGGCCGACGACGGTGTGCCCCGCCTGACCCGTCCCCGCCGGGTGGCGGGCGGCCCCGCCGAGTCGGTGGTGCAGCCCGGCTTCACGACCAACGGAGACCTGGTCTTCTGCACCGACCGAACGGGATGGTGGAACCCCTGGCGGCTGTGGGTGGGCCACGTCGACGAGGACCAGCCCGAGTCGCTCGTGAAGCCGGTCATCACCGGTGGGCTCGAGGCTGAGACCGGTGGCGCGCTGTGGGTCGGTGGCCTGCGTTGGTGGACCGAGCTCGCGGGGGAGCGCATCCTGGCCACCGCGGCGGCCGACGGCGCAGACCAGCTCATCGTGATCTCGGCCGATGGCCACGTCGTGCCCCTCGCCACCCCGTTCAGCGAGATCAGCCAGGTGGTGGCGGCCGCCGACGGTTGGGCCGCGGTGGTGGGCGGCACCCCCTCGGGTGAGCCCGCTCCACACCTGGTGCGGGTGGGTCACGGCGCCGATCCCACGGTGGAGCTCGAGCAGCTCCGGCCCCACCGAGACATCGGCGTGCACAGCAACTGGATCTCGCACCCCGAACACGTCTCGTTCCCGTCGGCCGGCGGCCGTGAGGCCCACGCCCTCTACTACCCGCCGCGCAACCCCACGGTGGAGGCGCCGCCGCGCGAGCGGCCCCCGTTGGTGGTGATGATCCACGGCGGTCCCACGTCGGCCGCCCGCAACCGGCTGGAGCTGTCCAAGCAGTTCTGGACCACTCGCGGCTTCGCCGTGGTCGACGTCAACTACGGCGGCTCCACCGGGTACGGCCGGCCGTACCGGCGCCTGCTCGATGGCCAGTGGGGCGTGGTCGACGTGGAAGACGCGGTGGCCGCGGCCCGCTACCTGGCCGAGGAGGGCCTGGCCGACCCCGATCGCCTCGCCATCCGCGGTGGGTCGGCCGGCGGCTACACCACCCTCGCCGCCCTGTGCTTCCACGACGTGTTCAAGGCCGGCGCCAGCCACTACGGCGTGGCCGACCTGGGGGCGCTGGCCGCCGACACCCACAAGTTCGAGAGCCGCTACCTCGACGGCCTGGTGGGTCCGTGGCCCGAGGCCAAGGCCACCTACGACGCCCGTTCGCCCATCAACCACACCGACGGCTTCTCCGCACCGCTGATCGTGTTGCAGGGCGACGAGGACGAGGTGGTGCCGCCCGCCCAGGCCGAGATGATCGTCGCCGCCCTGGCCGCCAAGGGGCTGCCGCACGCCTACCTGCTGTTCCACGGCGAGCAGCACGGGTTTCGCCAGGCCACCAACATCATCCGAGCGCTGGAGGCCGAGCTGTGGTTCTACGGCCGGGTGTTCGGCTTCGAGCCGGCCGACCACATCGAACCGGTCGAAGGCGCCGTCGGCCTCTGACGCCGTCCGCGGGCGTCGCGCTGCGATGTAGTTCTGGTCGCGGATCTGGTTCTCCTTGAACCAGATCCGCCACCAAAGCGAGACGGGCTCGTTCTGGTCGCGGATGTGGCGCTGGTGGGACCACCTCCGCGACCAAAACCACGGAAGCACAGTTGGGTGAGGATGGCGCGACCCGGCAGACTCGGACCCCTATGGCTCGTGTGCTGGTTTCCGAGAAGATCGCCGACGGTGGGCTCGATGCCCTGCGGGAGGCCGGCCACGACGTGGATGTTCAACTCGGGTTGTCCCCCGAGGAGCTGCTGGTGGCGGTCAAGGGTGCCCATGCCCTCATCATCCGATCGGCCACCACGGTCACCGCCGAGGTGCTCGACGCCGGCACCGACCTGGTGGTGGTGGGTCGGGCCGGGATCGGCCTCGACAACGTCGACGTGGCTCACGCCACCACCCGTGGCGTGATGGTGGTGAACGCCCCGCAGTCGAACATCCTCTCGGCCGCCGAGCAGACCATGGCGCTGCTGCTGGCCCAGGCCCGCAACATCCCCCAGGCGCACAACGCCTTGGTGCAGGGTCGGTGGGAGCGCTCCAAGTGGGAGGGCGTCGAGCTGGCCGACAAGACCCTGGCGGTCATCGGCCTCGGGCGCATCGGCAAGCTGGTGGCCCAGCGGGCCATGGCCTTCGGGATGCGCATCATCGCCCACGATCCCTTCGTCGCCCCCGAGCGGGCCCGGGCCATGAACATCGACCTGGTGAGCCTCGACGAGGTCGCTGCCCAGGCCGACTTCCTCACCCTCCACGTGGCCAAGACCCCCGAGACCATCGGGCTGATCGGCAGGGACTTCCTGGCCAAGGCCCGTCCCAGCCTCCGGGTCATCAACGTGTCCCGTGGCGGGATCGTCGACGAGGAGGCCCTGGCCGAGGCCATCTCCGAGGGTCGCATCGCCGGCGCCGCACTCGATGTGTTCGCCAAGGAACCCACCACCGAGTCGCCGCTGTTCTCGCTGCCCCAGGTCGTGGTCGCTCCCCACCTCGGTGCCAGCACCCGAGAGGCCCAGGACAAGGCAGGCGACACCATCGCCGAGCAGGTGGGCTTGGCCCTGGCCGGAGACTTCGTGCCCTTCGCCGTCAACGTCGCCGCCGCCGAAGCGTCCGAGACGGTGCGCCCCTACCTCGGAGTGGCCGAGCAGCTCGGTGCGCTCTTCGCCGGGCTCAGCGACGGCCTGCCCTCCACCGTCGACGTCGAGTACCAAGGCGAGCTGGCGGGCTACGACACCCGGATCCTCACCTTGTCGGTCCTCAAGGGATTGTTCGGCGCGGTCAGCGACCAGCCGGTGTCCTACGTCAACGCCCCACAGCTGGCCACCGAGCACGGCATCGAGGTCCGCGACTCCTCCACGTCGAGCATGGTCGACTGGATCAACCTGGTGAGCATCTCTGGTGGCGGTCACCAGATCGCCGGCACCCTCGTCGGACTGCGCGGTGAGGCTCGTCTGGTGCAGATCGACGGCCACACCGTCGACGTGCCGCCGTCGGCTCACCTGCTGGTGATCAGCAACGACGACCGCCCCGGGGTGATCGGCCGGGTCGGCACGATCCTCGGCGACGCCGGGGTGAACATCGCCGACATGGACGTCGGCCGCTCGATCGGTCGCGAGGGTGCCCTGATGGTGATCGCCACCACCGATGCCGTGGCCGACGACGTCGCCGAGGCCCTCCGCTCCGCCGATGGCATCACGTCGGTCGCGGTCATCGGTCGCTCCTGAACCAGGTCGTGGCTCGCGGCGTTGCTGGCGCGCCTACGCTCCGGGCGGCAAACGGTCGACACCGCTGGAGGCGTGACACATGGGCTTGATGGACAAGATCAAGGGCGAGATCGTTGACATCATCGAGTGGATGGACGATTCACGGTCCACCCTCGCCTGGCGGTTCCCCCGGTACCAGAACGAGATCAAGAACGGCGCACAGCTGATCGTTCGCGAGGGGCAAGAGGCGGTCTTCGTCTATCGAGGCGCGCTGGCCGACCGCTTCGGTCCCGGCAACTACGAGCTCAAGACCGAGAACCTGCCCATCCTCAGCACCCTCCAGGGCTGGAAGTTCGGGTTCAACAGCCCGTTCCGCTCCGAGGTGTACTTCATCAACACCCGGCCGGTCACCGACCTGCGCTGGGGGACGGCCAACCCGGTCACGGTCCGCGACCCCGACTTCAAGATGGTCCAGGTGCGGGCCAACGGCCTGTGCGTGGTCAAGGTGGAGAACGTCGAGATCTTCCTCAAGGAGGTCATCGGCACCGACAGCCAGGTCGAGGTCGAAGAGGTCACCGAGCTCCTGCGCCGGGTGATCACCCTCGCCTTCTCGGACCTGGTCATGGAGACCAAGCTCGGCGTCATCGACCTCCAGGGTCGCCAGGTCGAGCTGTCCGACAAGCTGCGCGACTTCGTGCACGGCCGGGTGGACGACGAGTACGGCCTTGCCATCCAGTCGATCACCCTCAACATCTCGCTGCCCGACGAGATCACCGCCGCCATGACCCGCGGCGTCGCCCGAGGTGTGGAGGAAGGCGGCTTCCTCGACAACGTCGGGGACCTCGACCGCTACCAGCAGGCCAAGCAGGCCGACGCCATGCTGGCCGCGGCCAGCAACCCCGGTGGCGGCGGCACCATGGGCGACATGATGGGCATGGGCATGGGCATGGCCATGGCCGGTCAGATGGCCAACCAGATGCAGGGCACGGGCCAGCCCGCGGCCGCGGCCGGGCCGCCGCCGCTGCCGGGGGCGCAGACGTTCCACGTCGACATGGGTGGCCAGTCGCAGGGCCCGTTCACCGTGGCCCAGATCCAGTCGGGGGTGGCCAATGGCCAGGTCAGCCCGGCGTCGCTCGTGTGGGCGCCCGGGATGCCCGGCTGGGTGGCGGCCAGCACCGTCCCGGCCCTCGCCGCGCTCTTCCAGGCCCCGCCACCGCTGCCGCCCGCCGCTAGTCCGCCGCCGGTGCCCCCGGCTCCGGCCGCGCCGCCCGCCGCGCCTCCTGCGGCCGCACCCGCTGCTCCGCCTGCTGCGCCGCCCGCCGCGCCTCCGGCTCCGTGACCGACGGCGGGGACGCACCCCAGGCTCCGCCACCCATCCCCGGCCACCCTGGTCCCGGTGGCGCCACGCCGCCACCCCCACCACCTCCGCCGCCCCCACCACCGGCTCCTCCGGCCGCGCCGCCAGCTGCGGCGGCCCCGCCGCCACTGCCCGGCGCACCGGCCGCGGCCGACCCACCGCCCTTGAGCGGCGGCACCGAGGACCGCGCCTCGTTCCAGGTCACCGAGCACACCCGCACCTACCCGTGCCGACAGTGTGGCGCCCAGCTGGTGTTCGACATCACCAAGCAGAAGCTGGCCTGCCCGAGCTGCGGGTTCGAAGCCGACATCGACACCACGCACCTCCAAGCGCCCACCGAGCACGACCTGGCCACCACCATGGGCCAGATGCACGCCGTCATGGGCCAGGTGCAGGCCCCGCAGGTGGCCGAGGAGAAGGAGATCGTCTGCCAGAACTGCGGCGGCCACACCACCTTCTCTGGCACCCTCACCGCCAGCCGATGCCCGTACTGCGCCACCCCCATCCAGCGAGACGACGTCCACGACGCGCCGGCGCGGCTCCCCGTCGACGGCGTGCTCCCGTTCCACATCGACGAGAAGACGGCACGAGCCGACCTGGAGAAGTGGATCAACGGTCGACGCTTCGCGCCCACCGAGTTCAAGAAGTACAAGGAGACCGGCGCCTTCTCCAGCGTCTATGCCGCCTACTTCACCTTCGACTCCGAGACCCGCACCCGCTACTCCG
>Ga0209023_10004731_pt1 | contig 15312 bp, 10 predicted proteins | sample LakOneMetagenome_FD_187468 | JGI IMG/M metagenome (GOLD analysis project Ga0209023, IMG submission 187468) | Freshwater and sediment microbial communities from Lake Erie, Canada (SPAdes) (version 2) | ecosystem: Environmental > Aquatic > Freshwater > Lentic | place: Lake Erie, Canada... | reverse complement strand
CATCGTGCCGGCCTCGATCAAGTCCGCAGCGCCGCTGGCGCTGCCCGAACCGACCACGGAAGTCGAGGCGCTGGACAGGATCCGCTCCATCGCGGCCAGGAACCAGGTGTTCCGCAGCTTCATCGGCCAGGGCTACTACGGCACGCACACGCCGAACGTCATCCTGCGCAACATCCTCGAGAACCCGGCCTGGTACACCGCCTACACGCCCTACCAGGCGGAAATCTCGCAGGGGCGCATGGAAGCGCTGATCAACTTCCAGACCATGTGCGCCGACCTCACCGGCATGCAGATCGCGAACGCCTCGCTGCTCGACGAAGCGACCGCCGCGGCGGAAGCGATGACCCTGGCGAAGCGGTCCGCGAAATCGAAATCGGACACCTTCCTGGTGTTCGGCGACGCCCATCCGCAGACCATCGAGGTGTTGCGCACCCGCGCCGAGCCGCTGGGCATCGCGATCGAACTGGCTAATTCGGCCGAAGAATGGCAGGCCGCGATCGACAAGGGTGATTTCTTCGGAGTCCTGATCCAGTACCCGGCATCCAGCGGCTGGCTGGTCGACTGGAGCGAGGAAGTCGCCAAGATCCATGCCGTGAACGCGCTCGCGATCTTCGCCACCGACCTGCTCGCCCTGACCCTGCTCAAGCCCCCTGGCGAAATGGGAGCGGACATCGTCGTCGGCAATACCCAGCGCTTCGGCGTGCCCTATGGCTTCGGCGGCCCGCATGCCGCGTTCATGGCCTGCCGCGATGCGTACAAGCGCTCGATGCCGGGCCGCCTGATCGGGGTTTCGGTCGATGCCGAGGGCAAGCCGGCCTACCGCCTCACCCTGCAGACGCGCGAACAGCACATCCGCCGCGAGAAGGCGACTTCGAATATCTGCACCGCGCAGGTGCTGCTGGCGGTGATGGCCTCGATGTACGCGGTCTACCACGGCCCCGAGGGCCTCGTCCGCATCGCCTCGCGCGTGGCGCGCCTCGCCGCGATCCTCAAGGCCGGGCTGCAGCAGCTCGGCTACACCGTTTCCCACCACGAGAACGCGTTCGACACGCTCAGCTTCAGGACCGGCGACAAGACCGATGCGATCGTCGCGCGCGCGCAGTCGATGGGCGCCAACCTGCGCAAGGCGTGGGACGAATACATCTGCATCTCGCTGGACGAAACCAGTACGCGCGCCGACGTCGAGCTGCTGTGGCGCATCTTCGGTGGCGACAATGCCAGTTTGCCCAGCATCGACGCACTGGATGCGTCCGCGCCATCGCTGATCCCGGCGGAATTGCAGCGCAAGACGAAGTTCCTCGCCCACCCGGTCTTCAACAGCCACCACAGCGAGCACGAACTGCTGCGCTACATGCGCTCGCTCGCGGACAAGGACCTGGCGATGGACCGCACCATGATCCCGCTGGGCAGCTGCACGATGAAGCTCAACGCCACCGCGGAAATGATCCCGGTGACCTGGCCGGAATTCGGCCAGCTGCACCCGTTCGCGCCGGCCGCGCAGGCGCAGGGCTACCGCGAGCTGATCGACGGCCTCGAGAAGATGCTCGTCGAATGCACCGGCTACGACGCGGTCAGCCTGCAGCCGAACTCAGGCGCGCAGGGCGAATACGCGGGGCTGCTGGCGATCCGCGCGTACCACGCCTCGCGCGGGGATTCGAAGCGCGACATCTGCCTGATTCCCGAATCCGCGCACGGCACCAACCCGGCGTCCGCGCAGATGTGCGGCATGCAGGTGGTGGTGACCAAGTGCGACGCCAACGGCAACGTGGACGTCGACGACATCCGGCGGATGGCGGAGAAATTCGGCGACCGCCTGGCCGCAATCATGATGACCTACCCGTCCACCCACGGCGTGTTCGAGGAGGACGTGGTCGAGATCTGCGAAATCGTGCACAAGCACGGCGGGCAGGTGTACACCGATGGCGCCAACATGAACGCGCTGGTCGGCGTCGCCAAGCCGGGCAAGTGGGGTTCCGATGTCTCGCACCTCAACCTGCACAAGACCTTCTGCATCCCGCACGGCGGCGGCGGCCCCGGCGTCGGCCCCTGCGCGGTGAAGTCGCACCTCGCGCCGTTCCTCCCGAATGCGCTGGGCAAGGACGGCATCCGCACGCCAGGCATCGGCGATGGCGCGATGGTGTCAGCGGCGAGCTTCGGTTCGGCCTCGATCCTGCCGATCAGCTGGATGTACATCGCGATGATGGGCGCGTCCGGGCTGCGCAAGGCGACGCAGGTGGCGATGCTCAACGCCAACTACCTCGCCAAGCGCCTCGCGCCGCATTACCCGACCCTGTACACCGGTCGCAACGGCCTGGTCGCGCACGAATGCATCCTCGACCTGCGCCCGATCAAGGACGCCACCGGCATCAGCGCGGAGGACGTCGCGAAGCGCCTGATCGACTTCGGCTTCCACGCACCGACCCTCAGCTTCCCGGTCGCGGGGACGCTGATGGTGGAGCCGACCGAAAGCGAGTCCCTGCACGAGCTGGATCGCTTCATCGACGCGATGATCCAGATCCGCGAGGAGATCCGCATGGTCGAGCGCGGCGAACTGGACCGCGAGGACAACCCGCTCAAGCACGCGCCGCACACCGCGACCCAGGCCGCCGCGGCGGAGTGGAAGCACGGCTACAGCCGGGAACTGGCGGTGTTCCCGCTGGCCACGCTCAGGCGGCAGAAGTACTGGCCGCCGGTGGCGCGCGTGGACAACGTCTACGGCGACAAGAACGTGTTCTGTTCCTGCGTCCCGATCGGCGACTTCAGGGACGAGCCGGAAGCCTTCAGCGAACCGATGGTGTCCTGAGGCTCGGGCGGCGCGGCTGCCCCGCATGGCGGGGCGTCCGTGGCCAGGGCGACCGGCACGTCAGGCCGGCTTGCTCACTGCGGGGAGGTTCCCGGCGGGAACCCGGCGAACATCTTCGCGACGCCGGCATCGATGTCGGCGTTGATCTTCGCCGGCGTGTTCGGCACGGTGTCCTCGGCGGTGGCGCTCCATACCGCGCGCCTGGTGCGCGTGTCGAACATGTCGACCACCAGCGTGCCGACCGTGTAGCTGGTTACGCGGGTGCGCTGGTAGTCCATGCGCGGGCCCCAGGTCCAGGGCCCGTACCAGCCCCAGCCATTCCACATCGGGCCGTCGTAGAACGTATCGAGCTGGTGCTCCTGGTGCGTGGCGACGTGCGCCGCCACCGCGACGTCGGCAGCATCCTCCGCGACGAGGCGCCAACCCTTCGACTGCAGTTGCTCGTCGATGCGGGTGACGATGCGCTGCATCGCCAGTGCGGTGCCGCCCGTCGGTTTCTCGCGCCATGCATAAGTCGCGTAATGGCTGAAGTCGGCTGATGGATCGTGGTCGGTCTGGACCACGGGCACGCTGGCGCAGCCGGCCACGGCGAGGGCGAGGACGACGATCGGGGCGAGACGGGACATGGCGGTCTCCGGGACTGGATCCGACGGCGAGGTTGCACGCCGCGGGGTGGTGCGGCCGTGAATGCCGCGTCCCGCGCTTCGATGCGCGTTCAATCCTTGCCGATGCGGGCGAACGAGAACAGCCGCGCGAGCGGGTGCCGACGCCGTTCGACCAGCGCACGCAGCAGCCCGGCACCGAGCCGGGAATAGGTGATGCCGTTGCCACCGTAGGCCATGGCGAAATGCACGCGCGGGCCGCATGCCGCATGCGGGCCGAAGAACGGCAGGCCGTCTTCGGTTTCGGCGAAGGTGCCCGCCCACGAGAACGCCGGCACGACGACCGCATCGGGGAACATCCGGTGGATGCGGTCCAGCAGCTTCCGCGCCTTCTTCGGCACCCGCCGGTCGCGGCGCGCGGGGATGTCGATCGCATCGTCCTCGCCCCCGACCAGCAGGCGCCGGTCCGGGGTGATGCGGAAATAGAGATAGGGACGCGCGGTCTCCCAGGCCATCGTCGTTTCGAAAGCGTCCAGCGCCCCGTGGTCGAGCGGATCGCTGATCAGCGCGTAGCTGCTGCGGTTCTTCGCCACCTTGCGCGGCAGCCACTGCTGGGTGGCGTAGCCGGCGGCGAGCACGACGTGCTTCGCCGCGATCGACGGCCCGCCCTCCGTCCGCAGCAGCACGTCGCGCGAACGCGCTTCGATGTCGACCACGCGGGTACGGTCGTAGACGGCGGCCCCGGACTTGCCGAGCCCCGCCAGGAGGTGCAGCGCGAACCGATAAGGGTCCACCCCCGCTGCGGGGCGATTGAGGATCGCGGCCGGGGCATCGAAACCGAATCGCTCGCGAACCGCGTCCGGCTCGAGCCATTGCACATCGAATCCCCTGGCCTTGCGCACTTCGAATTCCCCGCGCAGGCGGCTTCGGTGCCGGCGCCGGCTGGCGAAATACAGGCTGTCGGAGCGGAGGAAGCCGACGTCGCGCATGCGCGCGAGCGAAGCCTGCAGGTCCTCGACCGATTCGACGCAGGCACGATAGGCGAGCAGCGCGTCGGCCTCGCCCAGGCGCCCGATCAGGTCGAGCAGCGGAACGTCGATCTCGTATTGCAGCAAAGCGGTGCTCGCGGCGGTGCTGCCCCAGCCGACGTCGCGTTCCTCGACCACGACGACATCGTGGCCATGGCGCGCGAATTCATCCGCGACCAGCGCGCCGGTGATGCCGCCGCCGACGATCGCGACGTCGCAACGCACGTCCCCGCCCAGCCGCGGGAATTCGCGGGGCAGGCCATTGCGGATCGCCCACCATGGATAGCCGCTCTTGAGGTCCATGCGGCTTCATCGCACGGCCGGCGGTTGCGTCGCGTGAACGCGGCGCCCCCGCGTCAGCGCGGAACCGCGGCCTCCGCGGGCGGCGAACGGGTGAAGCTCCCGGCGAACCCCGGGAACGCGACCGGGCTTTCCCAACCGTTGGCGCCAATCGCGGAGACGCCGAAGAACCAGTCGTCGATGTTGATTCCCTTCAGCACGATCGAGGTTGCATCGCCGGCATCTCGCGCATGCTGCCATTGCGGCGCGGTGGTATCGCGCCACCACGCGCGATACGCGGTCGCGCCCGGCACCGGCCGCCACGACAGCGTGGTGTCGTAATCGACCTGCCCCTTCGCCTCGATCCCGTCCGGCGGGGCCGGCGCGTTCGCCAGCGCCGCGAGCGTGATCGCATCCAGCCGGGTGACGTTGGCGAGGTAGTCGAAATCGACGTGGTCGATGGTGTCGCCGTAGCGCACGCCGCCTTCGCTGCGCAGGTCCTGGTGCTGGTGGGTGTAATCCTCGTGCGATTCGGTCACGCGCACCGCGGGGAAGCCTTGCGCGAGGAATTCGACCTGGTCGCCGCCACGGCCGTAGCGGTCGGTGCGGTAGACCATGCGCACGCGGAAATCGCCGAGGTGGCGTTCGGCCAGCGATTGCATGAAGCGCGCGATGTTGCGCGACGGCGAATCGACTTCACCGCCGTGGTACCGGCGATAGTCCGCCTGCTCCGGCGCCTCGTTGGTCTTGGTGCCTTCGGAGAACACCCGCACCGAATCCGGGTCGCGCTGGCCGTCTCCGCCGTCCGGGCTGCCGACGATGTCGTTGTTGAGGTCGGCCTCGACCTTCCATCCGTGGTCGACCGCGTACTGCGCGATCACCTTGCCGCCGTACAGGCCCTGCTCCTCGCCGGAATCGGCCGAATACACGATGGTCGCGGCGAACTTGTACCTGCTGAGCACGCGCGCGGCCTCGAGCAGGGCGGACACGCCCGACGCGTCGTCGTTGGCGCCGGGCGCGTCGCATTCGATGTCCATCACGTCGCTGCAGCGCGAATCCAGGTGGCCGGTGATGACCACGACCCGGTCCGGGTCGCTGCTGCCGCGCTGGATCGCGACCACGTCCATCACCTCCACGCCCTCCTTCGGCGTGCGCGTGCCGGTGAACACCCGCGAGGGCGTGGCCACTTCGAGGCAGCCGCCGCAATCGGCGGAGAAACGCTCGAACTGCGACTTCACCCAGCGCCGCGCCGCGCCGATGCCGCGGGTACCGGAATGCGTGTCGGACAGCGTCTGCCGCGTGCCGAAACCGACCAGCGCCGCATCGAATCCGCGCAGCGACTCCGGCGAGATCGCGGCCGCGATCGCGTCGAGCTCGGGATGCCGGGCCGGCTTCGGATCGTCCGCGGCCAGCGCCGGCATCGAGGCAAGCAGCGCGATTCCTGCAATCAGCATTCCACGCATGGTCAGTCCCCCGATGTGCGACGCGGCCCCGCCTCGCCCTTCCGCTGCAGCCACGCGTCGACCTGCGGCAGCCGCTTCGCCTTCACCTCGATCCGGTACTGGATTCCCGCGATCGCGGTTTCGGTCGCGTTGCGCGAGGTCGCGGCGATGTGCTCGGCGGCGAAATCGCGCAGCTTGGCGATCATCGCCGGATCGGACGAGCCGTTGGCGATTCCGGGGTAGTAGCGCGCGCGGGACGTGGAATCGACCAGCTGGTCCACCTGTTCGCGATGCGCCACGGCGAAATCGAAGGCCATGTCCGGATGTTCCCCCGAAACGCCGTCGATCATGCCCGCGCTGACGGTCGCGCCCGGCTCGTCGGTCAGCGACAGGTCGAGGGCGCGCCGTGCCAGCGCAACGTCCTTCGCGCTCGCCAGCATCTCGTACAGCTGGTCCTTGATCAGCGGGGTCTTCTCCGCTTTCGCCATCGCGTGCAGCCTGTCCCAGGTGGCGGCATCCGCGTGCCCGGCGACGATGCCGGTGATCAGGCTGCGCAGCGCGGGCGGCATCGCCGAGTCGGTGCCCGCGTCGAAGCGACGACGCGCTTCGGCGATCACGGCTTCGTCGCCGAGGTCCGCGAGCGTGGCGATCAGCTGCGAGCGCAGCAGCTGCGCCGGCGCGTCCTCGTCCTGGCCCGCGTCCCAGCCCACGCGCGCGAACACCGGTCGCAGCAACCCGCGCGCGAATGCGCGGAAGCGCTGCTGGCGCGCGCCTTCGCCGTCGTAATAGCCGTCCAGGTCGCCGAGATGGCCGGCGATGTCGGACCACACCGCAGGCTCCGCGTCGACCGGCACGCTCGTGGCGAGATCGAGGTAGTCCGATGCCGGGCGCAGCCCGGCCATGCCCAGCGACCAGGTGTCGCCCATGATCCCGAGCTGGTCGATGGTCGCCAGTTTCGCGAAGCCATCGCGGATCGCGGCGAATTGCGCGTCGCCGTACAGGGTGCGGTAGTAACCGGCCTGCCCCGCGTTCACCACGAGCGTGCCGCAGCCGGGCACGACCACGCTGCCCTTGCCGTCCGCCACCACGGTATCGACGCGCGCATGGCCAAGGACCTGCGCCACCACCGGCACGTGCCAGCGCAGCGGCGCCTTGCCCGGGCGGTCGCGGGTGAATTCGCCCTGGCCGAGTTGCAGGGTGGTCTTGCCGTCGGCGCAGGTGGCGGAATCGACGGTGATCATCGGCACGCCGGGCTGCAGCGTGAAATCGTGCGCGATGTCGAGCACCGGCTTGCCGGCGGCGGTCTGCACCGCGCGCCACAGGTCGTCGGACACGCTGTTGCCGTACGCATGCCCGCGGATGTAGGCGCGGACGCCCTCGCGCCACGCATCCTCGCCGACATAGTTCTCCAGCATGCGGATCACCGCGCCGCCCTTGCTGTAGGTGATCGCGTCGAAGGCCTGGCTGGCCTGTTCGACGGTCTCGATCTTCTGCACCACCGGGTGCGTGGTGGCGACCGAATCGCGCGCCATCGCGCCTTCGCGGCCGCCGACCGCGCGCAGTTCCGTCTTCCATTCGGGATGCAGCTTCTGCGTCGTGCGCCCGGCCATCCAGGTGGCGAAGCCTTCGTTGAGCCACAGGTCGTCCCACCAGCTCATCGTCACCAGGTCGCCGAACCACTGGTGCGCGATCTCGTGCGCGGCGGTCGAAAAGATGCCCTGCACGTTGCGGATGGTGGAGATCTTCGGGTCCACCAGCAACGAATGCTCGAAGGTGAAGATCGCGCCCCAGTTCTCCATCGCGCTGAAGAACTGGCTGCTGCCGGGCGCGGCGATGTTGTCGAGCTTCGGCAGCGGGTACTTCACGCCGAAGTACCGGTTGTATTCCTCCAGCACCACGCGCGAGGCCTCGAGTGCCCCGGCGGCCTGGCCGGCCTTGCCCCTGGGCGTGACCACGCCGATTTCGGTGCCGTCCGCGCTGCCGGTAACGCGATCGAACTCGCCGACGGCCAGGAACAGCAGGTAGCTCGACATCTTCGGCGTCGTCTGGAACACCACGCGCTGCAAGCCGTTGCCGAGGTCCTCGGTGTCCGCGGCCGGCATGTTGCCGACGACCATCTGGTCCGCCGGCGCGATGACCGCCAGGTCGAACGTGGCCTTGAAGTTCGGCTCGTCCCAGCACGGCATGAAGCGCCGCGCATCGGAATTCTCGAATTGCGTGTACAGCGCGCGCTTGCGTCCGGCGTCGGTGTCGTAGTCCAGCGCGAACAGGCCGTTGGCCTGGGTGCCGATCCGGCCGGTGTAATCGGTGGACAGTGTGTAGCGCCCGGGCTCGAGCCGCGCGTCGAAGGCGAAGGTGGCGGTCTGCGCATCGGCATCGACCGAAACCCTGGCGGTGCGCGTGCCGCCATCCGGCATCGCCAGCACGCTGTGGGCAAACGTCATGTCGATCGCCTGCAGCACGATCCTGTCGGTCGACTGCTGCACCTCCAGGTCGATCCTGGCCTTGCCGTCGAACGACAGCCTGTCCGCATGCGGCGCGACTTCGATCGCGTAATGGGTCGGGCTCACTCCGCGCGGCAGCTGGGTCGTCGCCAGCACCGCGGGCGGATGCGCCGCCAGCGACGCTGCGGCCGGCGTCTGCGCGCGTGCGCCGCAAGCGGCGCCATACAGGCCGAGGAGGATGGCGGCAATCAGCGGTCGACGCATGCGAGGCTCCGTGGTCGCGGCCCCCCGGCCGCCCGACCCCGCATCATCGCGTCGGCGACGTCGACGCGGCATGCCCGAAAGTCATGCCGTGCGGTTCGTCCCCGCGGTCACTCGAACGGATCGCGAAGGACGATGTTCGCGTCGCGGTCGGGGCCGGTGCTGACGATCGCCAGCGGGCATCCGGCGAGTTCCTCCAGCGCGCGCAGGTAGGCGCGCGCGGCCGGCGGCAGCCTGTCCCACTCGGTGATGCCGTGGGTGCTTTCCTGCCAGCCCGGGAATTCCAGGTACACCGGGGTGCATTCCTCCCAGCCCTGCGCATCCAGCGGCGCGTATTCGCTGCGCTTGCCGTGGTACTCGTAGGCGATGCAGATCTTCAGCGACTCCATCCCGTCGAGGATGTCGAGCTTGGTGATGCACAAGCCGCTGATGCCGTTGATCGCCACCGCGCGCTTGAGCGCGACGATGTCCATCCAGCCGCAGCGGCGCGGGCGACCGGTGGTCGCGCCGTATTCCTGGCCACGGTCGCGAATGCCCTGGCCGACCTCATCGTGCAGTTCGGTCGGGAATGGCCCGCCGCCGACGCGGGTCGCGTAGGCCTTGGCGATGCCCAGCACGTAGTCGATCGCGTCCGCGCCGACGCCGGTGCCGGCGAGCGCGCCGCCGACGGTCGTGTTCGACGACGTCACGTACGGATAGGTGCCGTGGTCGATGTCGAGCAGCGAACCCTGCGCGCCTTCGTACAGGACCTTCCTGCCCTGCTTGCGCAGTTCGTGCAGGATGCCGGCGACGTCGGACTTCATCGGTTCGACGTATTCGCCGAACGCGAGCGCCTCATCCAGCGTCTTCTGGAAATCCACCGGCTCGACATTCAGGTAATTGACGAGCACGAAGTTGTGGTAGTCGAGGGTGGAACGCAGTTTTTCCGCGAGTTCCTTCGGATAGCGGAGGTCGGCGACGCGGATGCCGCGCCGCGCGACCTTGTCCTCGTAGGCAGGGCCGATGCCGCGGCCGGTGGTGCCGATCGCGTCCTTGCCGGCGGCCTTCTCGCGCGCCTGGTCCAGCGCGATGTGGTACGGCATGATCAGCGGAGTCGCCGGCGAAATCTTCAGCCGCGAACGCACTTCGACGCCATTGCCTTCCAGTTCGCCGATTTCCTTCTGCAGCGCGCCGGGGTGCAGGACCACGCCGTTGCCGATCAGGCACAGCGCATCGTCGCGCAGGATGCCGGACGGGATCAGGTGCAGCACGGTCTTCCTGCCGCCGATCACCAGCGTATGGCCGGCATTGTGGCCGCCCTGGAAGCGAACCACCGCGCCGATGTCCTGCGTCAGCAGGTCGACGATCTTGCCCTTGCCTTCATCGCCCCACTGGGCACCGAGAACGACGACCGACTGACCCATTTTGCTTGCTCCAGACATGGGAAAAGCCGGCGGGAATGGCCCCGGCCGGCTTTTCGACATTCTACGGGGTTCGGGCGATGGGCGCGACCCTCGTGATCCCGCCGTTCAGCCCCCGCGGACCAGCCACAACGCCACCAGTCCGGCGATCAGGAGCGCCGCCCCGACCTGGCGCAGGCGTTCGTTCGGCAGTGCGTGCAGTTGTTCCGCTGCGCGCTTCCACGCCCCGGGCCCGGCGAACAGGAACAATCCCTCGAGGATCGCCACGAGGCACAGGGCCGACCACAGGTCGGACATCGATCAGTGGTCCGATCGCATGTACTGCAGGAACGGATCGTCGCGTTCCAGCACGATCACGTCGTTGCCGCCGTCGAAGGCCTTGCGGTACGCCTCGAGGCTGCGCTGGAACGCGAAGAACGCCGGATCCTTGGACGCCGCTTCGCCATAGATGCGCGCTGCCTCCGCATCGCCCTCGCCGCGCAGCTTCTGCGCGTCGCGCTCGGCCTCGGCCATGATCACGGTCTGGTCGCGGTCGGCCTTGGCGTTGATTTCGTTGGCCTGTTCCGCGCCTTCCGCGCGCAGCCCCGCCGCCACCTGCTTTCGTTGCGCGCTCATGCGCGCATAGACCTGCTTGATCACGTCGCTGTCGGTGGGCAGGTCGATCTGCTTGATCCGCAGGTCGACGATGCGGACGCCGATGTTCGCCGCGCCTTCGTTGATGCCCTTCAGCTGGGGGCCGATGATCTTCGAGCGGTCGCCGGACACGACCTGCGCGAGGGTCCGCGAATTGATCTCGTTGCGCAGCGAATCCTTGATCATCGGCGCAAGGCGCTCGACCGCGATCTTCTCGTCGCCGCCGGTGGCGCGATAGAACGCGCGCACGTCCTCGATCATGCCGACCGCGAAGAAATCCACGCTCACGTCCTTGCGCTCGAGGGTCAGGTAGCGCTCCGGATCGGCGGGGATCACCTGCAGGCGCCGGTCGAACACGCGCACCCCCTCGACCAGCGGGAACTTGAAGTGCAGGCCCGGGCCGATGTCGCTGCGCACCACCTTGCCGAGGTTGAGCACGATCGCGGTCTGGCCCTGCCCCACGACATAGATCGAGCCGAACAGCGCAAGCACCAGCAGGGCGAGCGCGGCCATGGAAATGCGGGGATTCATCGATCCACCTCGCGGTCGTTGCTGCGCGGCTGCCGACCGGGGCGCACGTCGTCGTCGACGGCCGTGGCCGTGACCGCCGGCGACAGCACATCGGGCAAGTACGGCGGCGTTGTCGTCCCCGGCGCCTGCGTGGGTGCGGACAGCGGCACGTAGATCAGCTGGCGTCCGTCGCCACCGACCACGGTGCGGTTTCGCGACAGCACATCCTGCACGGTTTCCAGCCACAGGCGCTTGCGCGTGACCTCCGGCGCGGCCTTGTACTGCGCGACCAGCAGGTCGAAGCGCTCCGCGTCGCCGATCGCCATCGCGATGGCCGCGGTCTTGTACCCTTCCGCCACCGTGCGCACGCGTGCAGCCCTGCCACGGGCCTCCGGCACGATCCGCGCGGCATAGGCCTGGGCCTCGGACACCAGACGGTCGCGATCCTGCTGGGCGCTGTTGACGTCGTCGAAGGCCGGCTTGACCTCATCGGGCGGACGCGCGTTCGGCAGGTTGAGTTCGGTGACGACAAGGCCGGTGCGGTAGGCGTCCAGGGATTTCTGCAGTTGCTGCCGGGCCGACACGGCCAGGGCCTCGCGCGCGCCGAGCACGGTGTCGAGGTTCGAGCGCCCCACCTGTTCGCGAACGGTGCTGAGCGCGGCCTGCGCCAGCACTTCCTGCGCATCGCGGGTCCCGAACAGGTACAGCTGCGGGTCGCGCACCCGGTATTGCACGTTGATCTCCACCTTGACGATGTTCTCGTCGCTGGTGAGCACCGGCACGTTGTCGCTGAAGGTCTGGATCTGGGTGGCCTCCACCTTGATCACCCGTTCGACAGGCCACGGCAGCTTGAAGTGCGGGCCGGGCTGCATCACACGCGCGAACTGGCCGAAGCGCAGCACCACGCCGCGCTGCTGCTCGGTCACCAGCACGAAGCTGTCGAGCGCGAGCAGCACGACCACCGCGATCGCGACCCAGCGCAGGTATCCGCCGTCGCCGGCGATGCCGCGCAACGGGCGCAACAGGCGCGAAAGCCAGTCGTCGCCGCGTTTCCCGCCATCGTTGCCGCCGGGTGTGTTCCAGGCCATGCGTACTCCGCCTCGATATCGCGTCTTCGATTATTTCATAGCGTGGGGCCCGGCCCACCACATCGGGTCTGCGGTGCGCCGTGGCGCGCCCTCATTCCGACTCCATCGCCGGCAACAGCGCCCGGATCGGCGCGCCGTCTGCCTGCGCCGCCAGCCGCGCCGCATCGGCCAGGGCCAGGTCGACCTGCAGGCGCCAGCCCTCGTCGTCGTGGGTTTCTCCGCGCACCGCTTCCAGTGCATGCAGGCGCGCGCGCAGTCGGCCGGCGTCGGTCGGCAGCCGGACTTCCCCGCTCACGCGGCGCAGGCCCAGTCGCTCGCCCAGCGCCTCGCGCAGCAGGCCGATCCCGTCGCCGTCGCGCGCGGACATCCACACCGCGGCGGATCCGGCGTCGTCGCCATCGATGCGCGCCGTCGCGCCCTCGATCCGGTCGATCTTGTTGAACACGCGCAGTTGCGGGATGTCGCCCGCGCCGATTTCGCGCAGCACCTCGTCGACCTGGGCGATGCGTTCGCCGCGCAGCGGATCGGCGGCATCGACCACGTGCAGCAGCAGGTCGGCTTCGCGCGCCTCGCTCAGGGTGGAACGGAACGCAGCGACCAGTTCGTGCGGCAGGTCGCGAACGAAGCCGACGGTGTCGGCCAGCACCACGCCGCCGCCGGGAAGCTCGATCCTGCGCACGGTCGGATCGAGGGTGGCGAACAACTGGTCCGCGGCGTATGCGTCCGCGCCGGTGAGCGCATTGAACAGCGTGGACTTGCCGGCATTGGTGTAGCCGACCAGCGCGACCCGCGGCATTTCGCTGCGCACGCGCGCCCGGCGCATCTGCGTGCGCTGCACCTCGACCTTCTCCAGCCGCTTCTGCAGCATGTCCACCCGCTTCTGCAGCAGCCGGCGATCGGTTTCGAGCTGGGTTTCGCCGGGGCCGCGCAGGCCGATCGAACCGCCGCGCTGGCGCTCGAGGTGGGTCCAGCCGCGCACCAGGCGCGTGGCCATGTGCTTGAGTTGCGCGAGCTCGACCTGCAGCTTGCCTTCGGCGCTGCGCGCGCGCTGGGAGAAGATGTCGAGGATCAGGCCGGTGCGATCCACCACGCGCCGTTCCAGCGCGCGTTCCAGGTTGCGTTCCTGCCCCGGCGTCAACGGATGGTTGACCAGCACCAGGTCGGCGCCGGTCGCATCGCAGGCGGTCTTGACTTCCTCCAGCTTGCCGCTGCCGATCAGCGTGGCCGGGTTCGGACGGTCGATGCGCGCGTGCAGGAGGTGCGCGACCGTGGCACCGGCCGAACGCGCGAGGTCGGCGAATTCCTCGACAAGGCCCTCGTCGGGTGGCCCACCGGCATGGGGCTGGATCAGCAGGGCGGTTTCGCCCTTGCGGGACCGCTCGAACAACTGTGTGGGCATGGGCGCTACGGGAATCGATCGTGCAGGCAGAGATGGAGGCAGCCCCGCCCTTGTTCAACCAGCGGCGACGGCCTCGTCGCCCAGGGGGATCGTTTCTCGCCAGGGCGTGCCTCAGGGTCCCGCAAGAGGCCTATTCCGCTTCGTCCCCGGCTTCGTCCGCGGGCGCATCGTCCGAGGCCGCGGCCGGGCTGGTGCCCACCCGGATGTTGCGCGCCGGCACCACGGTGGAAATGGCGTGCTTGTAGACCATCTGGCTGACCGTGTTGCGCAGCAGGACCACGAACTGGTCGAACGATTCGATCGTGCCCTGCAGCTTGATCCCGTTGACGAGGTAGATCGACACCGGCACGCGTTCGCGGCGTAGCGCGTTCAGGAACGGATCCTGCAATGACTGGCCCTTGGACATGGCTTTCCCCAACTTGGATTTTGTTGTGTCCGGTCCGGTCGTTGCCGGATCCGCATCCCCCGACCCGCACTCCCCGCGGCGGCGACCGCCCGATCTTAACCGACCCGTCCGCGCGTGGTGCCGAGGAAAGTGGCCACGGCGACAGCCAATTCCGTGCGCTGCGTCGAAGGATCGAACCACGGCGCATCGAATTCGCCGCGAAGCCAGGTGAGCTGGCGCTTGGCGAGCTGGCGGGTGGCGAAGATCGCGCGGTTCCGGAATTCGTCGAATGCCCGATCACCCGCTGGCGGCCTTCGCCCCTCCGCTCCCATCGCGGCCGAGGCCATCGCATCGAGGTATTCCCAGGCCTGCCGGTATCCCACCGCGCGCAAGGCCGGCAGGTCCAGAGGGCGCGGATGCGCGCGCAGCCGGGGCAGGTCGCGCAATGCGTGGACTTCGTCGAGGAACCCGGCTTCGAGCATGGCGTCGAAACGCGTCGCGATGCGTTCGTGCAAGGTCGCGCGTGCGGCTGGGGCGAGCACCAGCTTGAGCACCTTCGCCGGCAGGCGTTCGCCTCGCGCTTCGCGCTGCCAGGCGCTGATGGGCCTGCCGCTGAGCCGGAACACCTCGAGCGCGCGCTGGATGCGCTGCGCGTCGGTGGCGTGGATGCGCGCCGCCGCTTCGGGATCGACTTGGGCGAGCAGCGCGTGCATCGCGGCCCAACCGAGCGCTTCGGCTTCGGAGGCGATTCCGGCGCGCACGGCTTCGTCTGCTTCCGGCATGTCGGCGAGTCCGTGCAGCAGCGCGCGGAAATACAGGCCGGTGCCCCCGGCGAGGATCGGCAACTTCCCGCGCGCGAGGACCCCGTCGACGGCGCGTCGCGCGTCTTCGGCGAACTCCGCCGCCGAATACGGCTGCCACGGCTCCCGCAGGTCGACCAGGTGGTGCGGTACGCGGGACATCTCTTCGCGCGTCGGCTTGGCCGCGCCGATGTCGAGGCCGCTATAGACCAATGCCGAATCGACGCTGACGATCTCG
>Ga0209023_10004730_pt1 | contig 15312 bp, 18 predicted proteins | sample LakOneMetagenome_FD_187468 | JGI IMG/M metagenome (GOLD analysis project Ga0209023, IMG submission 187468) | Freshwater and sediment microbial communities from Lake Erie, Canada (SPAdes) (version 2) | ecosystem: Environmental > Aquatic > Freshwater > Lentic | place: Lake Erie, Canada... | reverse complement strand
TTCCGGGCTGGGCCTATGGCCGCGCTCGAGAGATTGCCCCACCTCACTGCATGGATATGACGCCGGCCGCGCTGCACGCCTACATGGAGGCGCGTGCCGCTCAGTCGTAAATCCGCAATGGTGCAATTTGGCGGGTTTTGGGCCTGTGGATAGCACAGATAGCACAGCCATCACGACACCAGCGCCAGCCCATCTCTTAGCCCAGCCCGCGCACGAAGCCGTCCACGGCATCGGTCAGCGGCCCGGGTAGGCCGACCATCGCATCCATGTCCCCGTGCGAGAGGTCGAACCCCTGCACCACCGGCTGCGGTCCTCCGTTCTTCACGATGGCGGCAGCGAAGCCATCGGCCTGCGACTTGCGGCCAGGGCCTTCCTGCGTCGAGTAGGCGAGGAAGCACGGCGGCATGGGCGCGGAGACGGAGTAGGTCGGAGAGCCCATTCGCTGCACGGCCGGGTCGGCGCCGAACGGCTTGTAGAGCGAGATGGCCTGCTTGTTGCCGGTCGCGTTCGCGGCCTTGATCGCCTTCGGGATGTCATAGACCGCATCCAGGCATACGATCTTGGCCGGCGACAGGTAGCCATAGGCCGACTGCAGTTCCACCGATGCCCCGACCTGCGCCACGAGGTTTCCCCCGGCGGAGTGGCCCATCAGGGTCACGCGCTTGGGATCGACGCCGGGCAGCTTCTGCACGAATGCGAGCTTGCGGGCCACGTCCTGCGCTTCGTCGGCGGGCGTGATGCCGTTGGTCTCCGTCCACAGGCGGTAATTGCCCGAGACGACGATGTAGCCGAGGGCAAGGTAATGCGCGAGCTTGTTGTCGATGACGCCCGCGTTCGCCTTGTCGCCCTTGTCGTTCTGCCATCCCCCGCCGTGGGTCATGTCGATGGCTGGCGCGGTCTGGCCTTCCACCATGCCAGCCGGGCGGTACACGTCGAGCTTTTGCAGCGGGTCGGGGCCGTAGGCGAGGTCCTTCTCGACTTCCGGCAGCGGCTTCGGAGGCGGCGTGGTTGGAGGGCCCAGGATTTTGCGAAGCCAGTCGATGAAGCGCATGTCAGCGTCCCGTGGGAGTGATGAGGTAGGTGTCGAGCAGCGTGTGGAACGCGGCGGCGTCCGCGTCGGAAAGGCCGCCATCCGTGACGTACGACGCGAGGCCGCGCCCCTTCCACGGGAACGCCGTGCCGGTGTGGTCCTGCGAACCCATCACGAACATCGTGTAGATGTTTCCGCTGCTGAATCCGGTGTCGGCGGTGGTGTTGCTCGCGATCAGCACGCCATCCTTGAACAGCTTGCGCGAGCTGGTCCCGGTGCTCTGGAAGTAGTAGTGGCCATTGGCGGCCGTGGTCGCGACCGACGCACCGTTGCTGACGAAGCCGTAGGAGCCGCGCTGCACGGTGGTGCGGAGATCAATCACGCCGCGGTAGTTGCCACCAGCAGAGTCGTAACACCCCATCGGCTCGACGTTGCTGCCGAAGCCGATGTTGCCTTCCCACCAGCCGAAGCCGATGTCGTTCGAGTTGACATCCTGCGGCAGGATGTGAGTGTCGAAGTACGCGGCCTTCTCGGTCGCATTTTCGATGCCGGCGTTGGTGCAGTCGGCATCGACGAAGCCGGTCGCTCCGCCGTTGAGCATTGGGCCGACCGCCAGCAGATCACGCAACGGCACGCGGTGTGCGGCGACGTTCGTGCCGAGGAAGGGCGCCAGCCAGACCACCTTCGCGTCGTAGGTCTCGCCCTGCAACGCCACGATCAGCGCATCGGCCCAGTCCTTCTCCTGCGTCGTGACCGTGCCGCCGAGGCCAGAAATGCCGGCGATCCAGGCGAGGGTTTCGGCGTTGTAGCCGCCGCCACCGTCACTGACGGCTTCGGCCAATGCCCGCAGGCGCATAGCGGCGAACGGCATCATGATTCGGTGGCCGTCGAAATACAGTCCCACTTCGTTTCGTCGCTGTTGTAGATCATCGCGATGTAAGTGGTCTTCCCGGCGACCGTGGAGGTCGGCAGGACAATGTCGATCTCGCGATATTGCGAGCCGTAGCTGATCGCGCGTGGCGACCCGTCGTCCTTGATTCGTATCACCATCCCCAAGCCAGGTATGGCGGTTCCTGTGGGGTTCGCCAACGCGAGAGCTTCCGCTTGCGCGGTGATCTTTACCAGATCGTTGTCGAAGGTCGGGGTGACCGTGGCAGCGCTTGCTACTGACTGCACGTTCGGCACGCGACTGAGCGCAGCGATCGATCCCGCCGTCGCGTTTTTGTTCACTCCGCCTTTTATCAGCGGAACGATGTCGCCAGCCGCTGGTGTAGCGCTTGCGTAACTGGAGAGCTTGGGCATGGCCTATTCCTGTTGGAGCGGAAGTTCTGATTCGTCGAGAAGCTGGGCGCCGGATTCGTCCGCCAGGAACTCGATCACTTCCGGATCGGTGAAGTACGGAGAGAACGTGGCCCGATAGGTCGGGTTGTTGGCCACCGGCGTTCCCAAGGTCGCCGGCCGGAAGATGAGTTCCTTCCCGATCAGCGAGGAATCGAGCGGCAGGAACAGATAGCTGCCGTCGAGAAGAACGAACTCGTCTCCCGTGGTGTGGTCTGCCTCGATGGTGTCGAGCAGTCCGCGATAAAGCGTGGTCAACTCCCAGACCTTGAGCGTCGAGGTTTCGCTGGCGTCCTTGAACTGCGCGATCTCCGAAACTCCCCCGGAGGTGATGGCGAGGGCGTTCATGCGTGCGGCGATCTGCTCATCGGTCACGCTTTCGAGCACGTCGTCGTTGTATGTCTGCACATCCAGGGGGCTTCCACCGATCAGCAGGTCGGCAGTCAGCCGGCCCATGATCGAAGGCGTGCGGATGGTGGCGGCCTTGAGTTCGGTGAGTCCTCCGTCGATCGAGACGTAGAGATCGCACCCAGGCCATCCGTCGACGAGCCCGCAGACGAAGACGTACATCCCAGGGGAATTCTCGGACGACTTCAGCCGCGGCAGGTTCAGGAACTGCCCGAAGGTCGGCCCCTTCAGATTGCTGGCCTGCTTCGACGGCGCCGGTGCATTCGTTCCCACTGCCACCGACGTGTAGGCGCTGGCGCGGTCATAGCGCCCTTCGAACTTCACCAGACCAAGGTCGAAGGATTTCTTTGTGAGGATCTGCCGCCGGTCTTCGAACGTCACCGGATCGCTTGGAACGAACTTGTCGTACTCCGCAGGGAAGGCGCGCGTGAACGTGCCTTCGAGCTCGCAGAACTTGATCTTCTGGATGATGTCGGCCTTCTGCGCGGCCGTGGTCGCATCGAACGGAATCGGGCATTCGATGTTCATGTCGCTGGTGGCGGAAACGTCCGGGCTGGTGCGCGGCGCGACCTGCGTGCTCGGGACGTAATTGTTCGCTGGGTCCGGGTAGGTGATGGTCAGCCGGCGCCAGCCGACAATCGGCTGCTCCCAGAGATCGTCGTCCTGGTCCTCGATCCGCATCAGGTCTGCGGATTCGAGTGTTCCGACAGGTGCCCCGCCGCGGCGAACGGTGCGGATCTTGTCGTCGACCTCTGGAGCGTCGGCGAAGTAGAACAGCAGCAGCGTGCGGAGGTAATCCGTTCCCTTCAGCGACGAGTTGCCCAGGAGGAACCCGGGAACCTCGTCGGGCATGTTTGCGAAGTCGATGTGATCGAGCAGCAGCGGCGATGCGCGTCCGCAAATCTCGGTCGCGACGTCACGCCACAACGTGCTCTCTTCGGTGGAGCGAGATGTGCATTGGACATGGATGTTGCCGAAGCTGTCGTAGTAGACGCTTCCGCCATCGGGCATCTGGCTCATGCCGGAACCGAAGTCCATGAACTCGACGCTGAACACTTGGTCATTGAACGCGAAGTTGTTCGCGCGCTCGGTCCAGTTGATGCCGTCGGTCGAGGTCATGATGATGGGATTGACCCCGCGCTCGCCACAGGCGACCCACAGCCCGGCGCCGTATTTCACGTCCCGGCAAATGAATGCCGCAGGGATCGTGCAGGCGTGCCAGGAGGCGCCGTTGTCGTTCGAGTACGCAAGTCCGGTCGAATGCGAGCAGACCCAGAAGGTGCCATTGGCGGTTAGCTTGGTGGTGGCTATTGCGCCAGAGGGCAAGTTACCGCCCTCGAAGAAGTCCATCCCGTTGTCGGTGTAGAACGTGCGCAGGGCGCTGTCCTGCGCGCCGATGACGCGGATTCCGTTCGACCCCATCGCCGTGAAGTAGTCGCTGCTGGTGCTGATGACCTGATAGGTCGAGGTCTCGAACAGGTCGAACGAAACATTGACTGCGCCGTTAGCGCCGCCGGCGACAAGGAAGCCAAACCCACCCGCGATGCAGATCGGGTTGCTGTCCGGAAGTGACACCTCGCGGGACACGAACACGTCGCCGTTCGTGCCATAGGCAAAATGTCCGCTTGCCATGAGTGCGAAGGTGTTTCTGTCCGCAACTGCGCCGTGCGCCCCGTCACTGGATCCATATTGGGAATCAATCGTGGACGGCGCCCACGACAACCCCTTGTCCAGCGAGAAGTCGGTGTTGTTGACCACCGAGCAGACCAGCGCCGTGCCGTTGTAGAGCAGGTCGCGCCCGCCAACTCCCGATACCGTATAGGCCGCCTCGCTCGTCCAGTCCGTGCCATCGGAGCGCACGAACTTGCCGAACCCGTCGGTGGCGATCCACGCCGTGGCGCAATTCGTTTCCAGCGTGCCGCTGGCGATCACTTCGACGCGGTACTGATTCGCAGCGCCGCGGGTGTCCGTTTCGTCGTCGTCGATCACCACGAAATAAGCGCGGCCGGGATAACAATTCGTGTTCTCGACTCCGTGGATCGCCTCGAGCGAAGGATCCGGTCCCTGGTCGCGGCTGCCGTAGTAAATGCGCAGCTGCGATGCGAACACCGCGGAATCGGCGTCGATGTTGTCGCCAGCGATGGTCGAATAAACCAGCTTCCCGTTGCGGGTGATCCGCGCCACTGCGCTGATCTGCTCGCCGATCAGGAAGGCTCGCGTGGCGATAAATGCTTCGTACTCGGTCTGGGTCGGAGCGCCCTTCCCGTTCGACTGCTTCTTCTTGATCTTGCGCGCGACCTTGTCGCCATCGACCAGGGTCGGCGCGAACGGAGGCGGATGTCCGAACGCCTTCGGGATGGGCATCCCCGTGCGCGACGTCTGCTGTTGCGCGTCTCCGATCGACGGCCCCTTGAACACCGTCGGCGAGATATAGCTGCCGACGACACCGCCGACGGTGGCCCAGACCTGCGGCCCGCCAGGGAGGAAGAAGCCGGCGACGAAGCCGACAACGGTTCCGGCCTGCTGGCCACTCATGGCCGCCACCACTGCAGGATTCGGGCCTGCCAGAACGGATCGATGCCGTGCTCGACGACGCGGCCCTCCCCGCCGGGGGCCGTGTTGTCCGCATGGATCAGGCCGAGGCCTCGGTGCCAGTGCGGGACGACCAAGCCGACGTGGTGCGCGTCGCCGTTCCAGCGCATCGTGACGACGTCGCAGGAGCGCATCGGCCCGCTTACAGGCTCGCCCAGGTATTCGGTCAGGCCCGCCTGCAGCTTGCCGTTGTGCGGCGTGCGACCGTAGTCCATCCGGGTCTCTGGGATCTTGCGGATCGAGCAGAACAGCAGGCGGAGGAACCCGATACAGTCCGTTCCGGAAAGGCGGCGCCCCTTGTGCCGCCATGGCGTGCCGAGCATCGCCCGCGCATTCGCCAGAAGCTGCTCGCGCTCGTCGTCGCTGAACTCAGGGCCAAGTAGGCGGCTCATAGGTCGACCTGCGCCTCGCCGGTGCCGCCGGTGCTGACGGTGGCGTTAACGCCCGGCACGCTGTTCGCCGTCGTGTCGCCGATGTTGATGAAATTCTCGCCATTGAAGTGGCGACCGCGCTGCGCGCCCCAGTAGGTCTGGCAGCTGTTGTGTCCTTCCCACTTGCGCGTGCAGTCGCGTCGGATCTGGCCACTGTCACCGACCTGAATCGGTAGGCGCGTGGTGAAACGAAGGGAAACGTAGCCATCGCCGCCCGATCCGCCACCGGTGAAGCTTTCGACCTCCCGGGACTGGCCGGCGTTGTCTCCGGTTTCCCAGAGCACCATGCCAGGCGCGAAATATCCGCCGCCATCGTCTCCCGGGTAGTCCGAATCACTCAGGTCTTCGGAGAAGAATTCCCGCACCGATTCAGCGCCGACGTCCGAGACCGTGAAGGGAACCCATTCGTAGGCGATCGGGTACTCGCATGGCTCGCGTTCTTCGCCGATCTGGCTGCCGAACTGTTTCGACCGGCAGTCCAGGCACGTCTCGGAGATGATGCCGGTCTGATCCAGAAGCTGCGTCCAGCTGCGCAGTTCCGGGATCGCGACGGTGCCGTTGTTCTGCATCCGCACGCGGCCGATCACGCCAGAGGCGATGATCGAATGCTCGCCGGCGCCGCCCCCGACCGCATGCTGATAAACGCGATAGGGCGCGTTGTCGAGCAGGCCACGCAGGACCATGTCCGCCGTGATGCCATTCGTGTTCGGGTAGACAGGGCCGAGGGACTGCGCTTCGGCATTGTCGACGGAGAGGTCGTTCGTCGCTTCCAGCGTGCTCAGCTGGGCACCAGTGGCCGCGGAGTATGTCTCCAGCCCGTCGCCGTCGTTGTATTCCTCGTCCTTGTCGATGCTGGTCCAGCGCAGGTACGAATCGTCCTTCAGCGGGCCGATGCGGATCAGGAAGGAAATCGTCGCCACGCCGGCCGACTGAACGTCGGCCAGGGCGATAGGGATGGACTTGGGCATGGCTATTCGTTGAGTTCTTCGATCAGCTCGAGCGAGCCATTCGTGATGAACACCTTGTTCGACACGTTGTCGACGGTGAACGGCAGGTCGTCGCGGTTGAAGCGCACGCAGACGTAGTGCCGGCCGGACCAGGTCAGGACTGCGCCCAGCGCCGGAGCCGATGCGAAATGCACGTTCCCGGTGGCCCGGTTCACGGTCGCCGCGGTGGCGATGCCGTTCACGAGGATCTCGATGGGGATGCCGGCGTCGCCTTGAATCCGGATGTCACCGTCGACGTCGGGCTTCGTGATGTCGCGCTCGTACGACGCGCCAGCGCCCGGCGAATAGGTCTTCTTCAGCTGGAAGTCCTTCGTCGACCCATCGCCGATGCCGAATTCCTCGTTGAAGGCCTGATTGTCGAGGTAATCGATGTGCAGGAAGGTATGCGCTGCACCCAGCATCGCCTTGTGCACCACTGCGATCGACTGCGCGGCCTGGAGCGGGATGTTCTTCATCGGCGCGACGTAGCGATGCAGACCGATGTAGCGCCGGGGGATGCGGCGGTTGCGGCCGCTCTCCTGGGCGCGGATCAGGGTGTCGAATTCCGCGCCGCCCTGCCAGCCGAAGCCAGGCGTCGGCGGAATTGTGATCGGGTAGAACATCAGCCGTTCCTCCGAATCGCTGTCGCCGCGGCAGTGCCGGCGGCCTGCGAGACCTGCATCTGAGACCTGTTGTCGATGCGCGCTGGCAGCAGGAAGGTGTTGTTCTGGTAGAAGGCGCCGCCGCCGGACATGGCGGCCGCGGTTGCGCCGGCGGGGATGATCGAGCCGGCCGTGCTCGGCACGAACATTTCCGGGCCCTGTTCGCCGACCAGGTATGCCTGCGACGAATTGACCGGTCCGCCAACCGCCTTGCCGCCCCCGAAACTGCTGAACAAGCTGATTATGCCGCTCCAGAAGCCGCCGCCGCTGCTGGCAGAGCCTCCGGAAGCTCCGGACGAACCGAAGCCCTTAAACATATTCGTCAGGTTCTCGGACCACTTGTCGGTCAGCGCGCGCAGGCTTGCCTCGAACAGCGCATCGGCGAACGCGCCCAACGCATCCTTTGCGGACTTCGCACCAGAAACGAAATCGAACATGGCATCGGACAGGCTGGATTGCACTTGGTCGTAATACTGAGCCTTCGTCCGTGCTTCTTCGGTGGCGACCGCCAGGTCTGCGATCTTTTTCCCCTGCTCGCTCATTGCGTCCACTTCGGCGTAGCGCAGGGCGATGGCCTTCGCGCGCTCGTCGTTCGTCATGGACAGCAGCGAAAGCTCGAACTGCATGTCCGAGATCTGGTCGTTCACCTGGTCGTTGTGGCGCTTCTCGGCCTCAGTCTGTTCCTTGATCGCGTCGGCTGCCGCCTTGCTGAGCTCGTCCTCCAACTTCAGCTGGTCGAGGTGCTCCGCGTTCTGGATCACGGCGTCCTTCTGCGCCTGGGACAGGTTCTTCAGGTCGCCGAACTCGGTGTCGTACCTGGCCTTCGCCGCCTCAGTCGTTTGGCCGAAGAGCGCGATCTGTTCCTTCTGGCTGGCGATCAGGCTGTCGTAAGCGTCCTGCAGGCGCTGCGCCGCGCGCTGCTCTTCGGATAGGCCAGCTGCGCCCTTGCGGCCGCCGGTCTTGGGCTCGTCTGGAGCCGGCGGTGGAGGCGGAGGCTTCGGCGGATTCTTGAACAGCCCCTCGGGGTCGGGGTCGATGCCGGCGAAGTAGACCTTGCGCTTCCCGCTGCTGGAGCCGCCGTCTCCGACGTTGAAATTGTCGGGGATGCCGGTGAGTCGCGCTTTCGCTTCCTGCGCCTCTTGGCCAGCGGCACGCAGATGAGCAGCGGCACCTTTGAAATCGAAGGTGAGCGCATCCTTGACCGCGAGCGCGGCATTCGCGAACGAAATCCAGAGAGACACCTCCGCGCGCATGACGTCGGAAATGGACTCAAGGCCGCCCCAGACGAGCTGGGCCGCGATGGCGAGTACACGGAAGGTGTCGGCGATGTCATCCCCGGCCTGCTTCAGCCGGTCCCCCTTCCCAGCGCCATCGACGAACTGCTCGGACAGGCTCACCAGGTCCGGAAGCAGGTCTTCGGCGACGACGTTCGCGACGCCCTTAGCCGCGGTCTTCAGCCGGGTCAGGTTGTCGTTGAATTCCTCGGCGGCCTTGCCGGCCTTGTCGCTGATCGTGGCATGGAACCGATCCGATTCGTCTGCCGCGTTGCGGATGCCCTGCGCGCCGTCCTTCAGCAGCGGGATCATGTCCTGGAAGCTGCGCCCGAAGATCTGCATCCCGAGCGCGACGATCTCCGGGCTTCCCTTGTACTTCTGGAACGCATCGGCGAAGTCGAGGAAGACGTCGTAGGACCGTCGGAGAGAACCGTCCGCGTTCTCGAAGGCGATGCCCAGCCGCTCGAAGGCCTCGGCCTGCGCCTTCGACCCGCCCTGCGCATCGCTCTGCGCCTTGGCCAGCTTGCCGAAGGACTTCTCAAGCGACTGCACGGAAACGTCGGCAAGATCGCCCGCGTACGCCAGGCGCGAGAAGTCCTCGGTCGGAAGGTTCGCGCGCTGCGCGGCCTTCGACATTTCGTCCATGCGGTCGATGGACGACTTGATCGCGACGCTCGCCGCCGTGAAGCCAGTGACGATGGCAGTGCCAATGGCGACGCCGGCCTGCTTGGCGACCTTCTGCAGTTCGGCCAGCTTCTTCGCCGCGCGATCGGAATCCGTCGAGAACGATCCTGTGCGGAGCAGCAGGTCGATGATGATGGAGCCAGCGGCCATGTCAGTCCTTCGCGGGCGGCTTCAGGCCGAACGCGGCAAAGGTGTTCAAGTCGGATTTCTCCCAGCCTTCGAGCGCGGCGTCGGCCGGATCGGGCTGGAGCCATGCAAGCGATGCCTTCACGTCGGCGCCGTATGCGGCGGCCGTCAATGCGGCCGGGCGGTGGAACCGATGGAAGTCATCGAAGGGGAATAGGCGGTAGAACTCTCGCCACTCCTCGAACTCGACTCGAGGAATGGCATCGATCTCGCCCAGCGTTTTGCCGAGCGCGAGTGCTAGGACGTGGCGGAACCAGTGGGATCCGCGCTCGGCGATTCTTTTTTTGCCTTGGCGCTGACCCCGGAGACCGCCATCACGTGCGGGAACAGGTCGTTCACGCCTTGCATGGTCAGGCCCATGCGGTCCTTCGCGGAGAAGACCAGCTCGCCCTTGTCGTCGCACAGGCTGGCGACGATCAGGCTCTGCATGGAGTACAGGCGCTCCTCGAGGTTGTCCGAGGTTGCAGCTTCTTGGAAACGGCGGAATTCACCGGCGCTCAGCTGCAGGAAGTGGAGGGTTTCTTTCGTGCCGTCTGCGAACGTGACTTCGCGCGCGATCGGTGTTTTCGAAGCGAGGAATCGATTCTTGTCCATCTGGCCGTTTGTCCTGCAAGGCGGGGCGGCGGGAATGCCACGGCGAACGGCACCCCAGGCCCGCCCCAGAGAGAGAGCGAGCCGTTAGACCTTCCAGTACGGGGTGACCGCGCCGCTGCGCTGCAGGGTCAGCGTGCCCTTCACGATGGTGTTCGTCGCGATGTCGATGTTCAGGTCGGAGACGTACGCATCGAAGCCGAGGAACGTGCGATCGGTGGGCGGGGTCGCGAACGCTTCGCCGGCCAGCGTCGGGGCGCTCACACCATCCGACAGGCCGATCATCCAGTGGTAGACGTCGCCGGCTTCCTTCATCTGCCACAGCAACTGCTGCGACACCGAATCCGGAATGAGGTTGAAGGGCACGGTGACCTGGCCGGGATTGCCCAGGCCTCGGAGGAACGACTTGTCCTCGGTGTTGTCGAGGCAGGTGTCTTCGATCTGGTCGGCCGCGCCGCCCAGTCCGCTGATGCCGGTCGGGCATTCGAGTGCGACGATCGCGGCGACGCTGGCGGTCAGGATGTCGACGACGTAAAGCTTGGAACCTTGGGTTTTCACGCTACCGGACATGGCAAATGCCCTCCTTTGGGCAGAAAAAAAGCCCTCAGCGGGCCGGGTGGTGGAGCGGTTGTGGACGGGCTATCGGTTCGTGATGAAGTCGGCGTCGATGCTGACGCGGTACAGCTTGGTATCTCGCTCCCGCAGGTCGACGACCACGCGGTTCGCAATGCCGGCGGCGTCCAGCGCATCGCGCACCGCGCGCGCCAGGGAAACGACCTCGCCGTCGGACTTCGACCAGCAGTCGATCTGCACGGTCGTGAAGTCCGATTCCGGGGCGCCGCTCAGCTGGTCGTCCGGCTGCTCGGCGGCGACCAGCCACGTGATGTATGGCGGCTGCACTTCCTGCTGCAGCGATCCATGCCGGCCGACGTTCTCGCCGACCATCGACTTCACCGTCGCATTCGCGCGCAGCGTCTCGTAGACCTTCGGGAACATCAGCGGTTCTTCCCACGGTCGAGCATCTGCTGCACGGCCTTGTCGGTGCGCTTCACCAGATCCTCGGAGACGATGCGGATGGTCTGCTCGCCGTCCTGCGTCACGGTCGGCCGCACGAACGGCGTCGACGGCTGGTGGCTGCTGCCCCACTCCAGCAGGTTCGCGGTCATCAGCGGATTCGTGCGCACGCCGTCGGCGTTGATGTAGTCGCGCTTCTTCACCCGCACCAGGTAGCGCTCCCCGTTCCCGCCCGAGGGCGCCTTGCCGCGGCTGGCGATGACGTGCTTTTCCAGTTCGCCGGTGCTGCGCGTGGAAGGCCCGAGCGCGATCGCGCGCCGCAGGTTTTCCTTGTACCGGTCGCGCAGGAAGCGCGCGCCCTTGGCCAGCGCCAGCTTCACCGGGCCGCCGCGCTTGGACACGATCTCGGCCGGCAGGCTGCGCAGGGTTTCCAGCACGCCATTCAGGCCATGGATCTCGATCGACTGCATTTCGCTCATTGGCCGTCGTTCGCCCCCGCGGTGCACTGGATCCGATACTCGCGCTGCGCGGTGCGGTCCATGTCGTAGGTGCCGATGTTGTAGATCAGGCCGTTCCAGGTGATGCGCCATGCCGGGTCGAGGCCAGGGAACCAGCGGCAGTTGATCCGCGAGGCCACCTCGGCCTGCGTCTTGCCGGACTGCATCCACTCGCGCCCGGGGCCGGTCAGCACTTCTGCCGGCACGTCCTGCAGCACTTCGCCAGAATCGAGCACGACCGGGATCCAGTCGACCTCGCGCGAACCTTCCGTGCTGTCGACCAGCGTCACCTGCTCCTCGAAGGTGATCCGGTGGCGGTAGCGCTGCGAAAGCATCAGGCGCCCATCCGGCAGCGGTACGGGGCAGCCATGCGGAATGCGGCTTCGCGCAGCTTGGCGTTTTCGTCCGGCGTGGCGTCGTAGGACGCCTGCACGAGGAAGAAGATCGCGACTCGGACCGTCGGCGCCAGGTCATCGGAGTCCGACGCCGCATCGAGCGAACTGTCCGACTCGCACTCGCAGGCACAGGGATCGTCCCGGCGCGGGAGCTCGTCCCGGTCCAGGTATTGCTTCATCTCGTCCTCGGCGCCGGCGATCAGCTGCCGCAGCAGGTCGTCGTCCGCGTTGTGCGTCTGGCGCAGGTGGCGCTTCACGTCATCGAGGGAAACGACGCTCATGCGGTTTGCTCCATCTGAGCGCGCGCGGCGTGCCAGAACTCGGCGCCAGGCGCGTCGCGGTAGTGTTCGAAGGCGGGGATTCCGCCTGTCCAGTGTAGGACGTTGCCGGCCGCCGGCTGCCCTTCGTCGACCAGCCGATTCCAGCGCGGGTGCAGCAGCCCGACGTCCTCCCCAGCGAAGCGCAGGCTCAGCAGGTCGCCGACCGGATAGCTCGCGAGGCACTGCGGGGTGAAGTCCTGCCAGACCGGGTGCTCGCAGTTGAATAGCATCACGCTGGCCCAGTTCTTGCGCGGGTAGTTCCGGTTCTCCGCCTCCATGCCGGTCCCGACGTACTTCCGCGGGTGCCGCGTGTCGTAGTCCGGATGCTGGACCACCTGCACCGCGAATTCGGTGTTGAAGCTTGCCGCCAGCTTCGCGATGTCCGTCCCCAGCAGCATGTCCGAGCCGTCCATGAAGATCGCGCTGCCTTTGAATCCGCACAGATACGGGACGAGGAAGCGCGACACGGTGAAGCTGTTCGACCCGACAGGCATCCCCATCGCCGACAGTGGGGTGAAGGCCACCGGCACGGTCGCGCGACGGATCACGGAATCGACGAACACATGAAAGCCGATGGCCTCGCGTTCGTCGTAGCCGCAGAACAGTCGGATCACGTCAGCCTCGCCTTGATGAATTCCCACGCGCGCGCCGCTTCGAGCGGCGTCCACTGCCACCACGCCACCGACCGCAGGAACCGCAGCCGCTCCTCCCGACTCGGCGCCGGGTTGCCGCGATACAGCGCCAAGGCGATGCCGTCCTCGCACTCAACCGGCACGCCGGCGATGCACGCGTCGACCGCCACGTTCGAGTGGTGGCAGACCACCAGCGATGCGCCACGTAGCACCTGCTCGATCTCGCCCTGCATCGTCCGGAAACCGGGCAATTCATCGCCGCCGCGCTTGGGGCGGTAGACGACCTCCCGATCTGGGAACCGCCGCCGCAGCGCTGCCGCCTGCCGCCGCTCCCACTCTTGCGTCCGCGAGCCCATCAGCGCTCGCTGTTTCTTTCCCAGCCCGACCAGCACCACCGGCCCGTCTGCGTTGGCATCCTCGCGGAGCACGATCCCGGCGGCTTCCCACCGGTCCGCCGGTTCATCGCGAACCAGGCGGTGCGGGTGGTCGTCGTCGATGGTCAGCCGCATGGAGAACGCCAGCGGCACATCGCGGTTCCAGTAGCCCAGGTCCCAGCCGATCAGCCGGCCTCCGCCGCGCTTGTGCGCCTCCTGCCAAGGCCGGCGCTGCAGGTGGCCCAAGCCGTAGGTCATCAGCAGCGGCGCGAGACCGCGCCATTCGCCCGTCGAGACGATGCACTCGACGCCGGCGCGCGCGGACGCCTCGACCATCGAACTCAGCATCTTCTCGCCGCGGAGCGCCGTCCTCGGCTGGAGCAGCACTTCACAGCGCATGGAGGAATGCCTTCAGCGCATCGGCCGCGCGCTGCACCGGATAGGCGCCCTGCAGGAAGCGATCGGCGATCGCCTCGCGCGCGCCCTGATCCGTCAGCCAGTCGAACGCGCGGGACAAGCTGGGCGCGTCCTCGGCCCAGTACTCCGCGCCGGTGCGCGTCTCGATGTAGCCGCATTCCTGCTGCCCGACGAACGGGGTTCCGCTCCCGTGCGCGTTGGCCAGCTTCACGTTCGATTTCCAGTGCCGGGAGACGTAGCCCCCGGCGCCGCGGAGCGCGACGACGATGTCGAGATCGGTCAGCGCCGCCGGGTTCACCGCGAAGCGCCAGCCGCGGCGCGCGCATTCGTCCTCCAGCAGCGCGCGCCAGGAGCCGAGGTAGGCCGGCGCTCCCTCGTATCCAACGACCTGCACCCGGTCCCGGATCGGATTCACGCCGATGCGCGGGCGGTAGTGGTGCGGCAGCACGATGCCGGGCAGGCCGGTGTCGCAGTCCTCCCGCATCCGCGCCGTCGGCCAGATCATCGCCGCCGGCTTCAGTTCCCGGATCCTGCGCTGCACCCAGGCCACCGCATCGCTGCGCTCCCAGCCGTACGCCTCCGGCTGCGGATAGGCATCGACGATGTCCCAGACCCAGCGCCTGCCCTGCAGCGCCTTCATCGCCTGCGGCGGCGTGCGCTTCACCACGACCGCGACATCGAACCCGACCGCGCTCGCGGCCATCGGTTGCACCGTTGCGCCGATCGCCTTCCCCAACTGTTCGCCGCGGACGATCCAGCTGCCCGCTGAACCGCCACGGCCGGTGACCAGCACCCTCACCGACGCACCCCGAAACCGCACGTCTCCGTGCGCGCGAGGAATGGATGCGCGTCTCGCTTCAATGCGTTGACCCTGTACCCGTCGAGCAGCGCATCGCTGGCCAGCCGCCGCTCGATCCACTCCACGTTCGGGAAAATCACCGGCAGCGCTTCCGGGGTCAGCCGCCAGAAGTCCGACGGATAGCCGTGGAAGCGCCAGATGAAGGGCACCGACACGAAGATCGTCGCGCCCGGATCCATCATCCGCTCGAGATTCGCCGCCAGCAGCCACGGCCGGCGCGAATGCTCCAGCACGCTCATGCACTCGACGTGCGCGAACGTGCCGAGGTCGTCTGGAAGCGGTTCCTCCAGGTCGACGACCAGGTCGACGCCCTGCCCCTCCAGCATGTCCACGCCGACCGCGCCCGGATACCGCTTCCGGCGGTCTTCCTTCTCCCGATAGACGGCGCTCCCCACGATCAGCGTGCGCCCTGGCCTCGGCCGGACGAATTCCTGCTCGAACTGCTCAAGCGAGGAGGCGGGCGAACGGTTCGCCATGCGCGATCTCCTCCAACGTCCACTGTGCCCATGCGAGCCGGCGAAACATCGCCAGCCGGCCCGCGTCCGTGTTGTCCTGTTCGCCGATCCAGTTCGGCATTTCTGATGTCACCGGGATGCCCCACTGCAGCGCCTTGATCGCGAGA
>Ga0209023_10004729_pt1 | contig 15313 bp, 15 predicted proteins | sample LakOneMetagenome_FD_187468 | JGI IMG/M metagenome (GOLD analysis project Ga0209023, IMG submission 187468) | Freshwater and sediment microbial communities from Lake Erie, Canada (SPAdes) (version 2) | ecosystem: Environmental > Aquatic > Freshwater > Lentic | place: Lake Erie, Canada... | reverse complement strand
GGCAGCTCCGGCACGCCGCAGGGCCGCTTCACCTTCTGCGACCCCAACCTCCCCACCACCAGCTATGGCGGTTGCGATGCCGACGGCAACAACTGGTTCGACATCACCCTGAACAACGGCACCACCGCGCCGAACTACAACGGCGGCGACCCGGTGAATGGCGCGGGCACGTACCACAACTGGAGCGGTGCGGACCGCTTCAACTTCGCGCCGCTGAACCTGCTGCTCACCCCGTCCAAGCGCAAGTCGATCTTCGCCAGCGTGCGCTACGACATCAGCGACGCGGTTTCCCTGCACGCGAAGGCGCTGTACAACAACCGCGAATCCAAGAACCAAGCCGCGCCCGAGCCGATCTTCGTCGGTCCGTTCGCCGGTACCGGCGGCATCGCGGACACGATCATGATTTCCGCGCTGAACCCCTACAACCCGTTCGGCATCGACCTGATCCCGGGCCAGAACCTCGGCTGGATCACCAAGCGCCCGGTCGAACTGGGGCCGCGCATCTTCACCCAGGACGTCGATACCTGGTACGTCAACCTCGGCCTCGACGGCAGCATCGGCGAAAGCACGACCTGGAACGTGGACTACGTCCACTCCGAGAACAAGGCGTCGCAGACCTTCACCAACGGCTTCAACCTGGGCCACCTCAAGCTCGCGCTGGGCGATCCCGCGCTGTGCGCGGCGGTCGCCGGCTGCGTTCCGCTCGACCTGTTCGGCGGCGAAGGCCGGCCGATCACGCCGGAGATGTTCAATTACATCGCCGCCGACCAGCACGATTCCAGCAAGCAGGTGCTCGACCTGTTCAACGCCAACATCACCGGCAACCTGTTCGCGATCGGCGACCGCCAGGCCGGGTACGCGCTGGGCGTGGAACACCGCCGCTACGAAGGCGATTTCAATCCCGATCCGCTGCGCCAGACCGGCGAATCGCAGGACTCGGGCGCGGCCGCGATCTCGGCCAGCTACAACGTCAGCGAAATCTACGGCGAAATGCAGTTGCCGTGGACCTCGACGTTCTCCACCGACCTCGCGCTGCGTTACTCGGATTACTCGACCTTCGGCGGCGCGACCACCGGCAAGATCGGCCTGCGCTGGCAGCCGATCCAGGACCTGGTCCTGCGCGGCACGTACTCGGAAGGCTTCCGCGCACCGAACCTCGGCGAGTTGTACGGGCTGACCCAGTTCGGGGCGACCCTGGTCGATCCGTGCAATACGGTCAATGGCGCGTTCGCGGCGCAATACGCGGCCGCGTGCGGCGCGGCGGGCGTCACGGAGCCGTTCCAGCAGGCCAATACGCAGATCATCACCTTCACCGGCGGCAATCCCGACCTCAAGCCGGAGAAGTCGAAGAACTACAGCTTCGGCGCGGTGTGGAGCCCGTCCTGGGCCGAGAACCTGTCGTGGTCGCGCAAGCTCGATTTCGAGTTCGACTACTTCCATTACAAGGTCACCGACGCGATCCAGGCGCCGGATATCCAGGCCCTGCTCAACGGTTGCTACGACGGCAGCGTGACCGGCGCCCCATGCGCGGGCTTCGAGCGCGACCCGACCGCCGGCGACAATCTGCGTCCGCCGGTCGATTTCCTCGACAACCTCGGCACCATCACCACCAGCGGCGTGGATTTCAAGGCCAACTGGACCGGTCCGGAAATGTCGTGGGGCCAGCTCAGCGCCTCGCTGCAGTCGACCCACAACATCAAGTACGAAGCGGTGGACAAGGACGGCAACCACGCGCAGCGCGAGGTGGGCATCGAAGTCAGCGACAGCGCCATTCCCGACTGGCAGACCAATGTCCAGCTGGGCTGGAAGAAGGACGACTGGAACCTGGCCTGGAACATCCGCTACATCAGCTCGGTCAAGGAATCCTGCGGCAATGCCGTGGCGACCCCGGCGACCGGCTGCGCGACCGGCGACGGCTTCCACCGGCTGGATGCGACCACCTACCACGACGTGCAACTGGGCTGGAACCATGCGTTCGGCGCGGAAGGACTGAAGTTCGCGGTCGGCGTGAACAACCTGTTCGACAAGGATCCGCCGCCGTGCGTGAGCTGCTCGCTCAACGGCTACGACGCGGGTACCTACGACCTGCCGTTCCGCTTCTGGTACGTGGACGTGCAGTACAAGTTCTGATCGCGCGAGCGTGAGGACGGACGGGCGGCGATGCGAATCGCCGCCCGTTTTCGTTCCTGCATGCCCCTCACCCGCCTTCGGTACCCTCTCCCCGTGAACGGAGGGGAGGCAATGCCTGCAGCGCGGACACCGGCACGTCCAGTCGCAGCGAAAGCGCGAGGTGGTCGGAACGGGCGGCGGGCTGCGCCTGCATGTCGCCATGCCCGAGGTCGGGGGTCACGAGGATATGGTCGATCGCACGCTGCGGGCGCCAGGCCGGGAACGTGGGCACCGCGTGCCCGGGCGGCTGGAGTTGGGTATGCCGGTACAGCAGCGCCATTTCCGGGCTGTCGGCGACGCAGTTGAAATCGCCCATCAGCACCGCGTGGCGATGGCCCGCGAGCAGTTCCGCGATGAAGGAAAGTTGCGAATGCCGCGACGCGGCACCGAGCGAAAGGTGCGCGACCGCGACCACCAGTCCGTCGTCGCCGGCGCCGAAACGCGCGAGCAGCAGGCCGCGGCCCTTGACTCGCCCAGGCAGTGGATGGTCGAGGACTTCCACCGGTTCGAACCGGCTCAGCAGGCCATTCGCGCTGGAAGCGATGCCCCCGACGCTGCGGTTGGGCTGGTGGCTCCAGAAATCGAAGCCCGCGCGTTCGGCGAGGTAATGCGTCTGGTTGGTGAAACCCGAGCGCCAGCTGCCCGGGTCGCTTTCCTGCAGGCCGACGATGTCGTGCCCGCCGGCGAGGCTTGCGATGTCGTCGAGCGCGCGCTGCTTGCGTCCCGCCGGCAACACGTGCGACCAGCTGCGGGTCGCGTAGTCGCTGTAGCGGCGGGTACTCGAACCAGCCTGGATATTCGCGCTGAGCAGCCGCAGCCGGCGTGTGTCCATGCGCCGGCTACTTCGCCCCGAGCGCCGCCTGTTCCTGCGCGACGAGCTGGTCGAGGATCCGGATCTGGTCCTCGCGCGTCCTGCCGAGGACGCGGTACTTGCCGTCGACGATCAGCGTCGGCGTGCCCTCGATCGCGCTGCGCGTGGCGAACTGCTTGGCCTTGCGCAGCTTGCCGTCGATGGCGAAGCTCGACATGGTCGAGGCGAACTGCTGCGGGTCGGCGCCGAAGCGCGCGTAGAACGCGGCAATGTCCTGCACCGAATCCTCGCCGCGCTCGCCCTTCAGGGTCTGCTCGAGGTGGATGGCGTTGTAGAGCAGGTCGTGGGTGCGCGGGACCAGGCCCATCGCCTCGGACGCGTAATAGGCGCGCGCGTAACGATCCCACGGCCCGCCGAACTGCGCCGGCACGTAGGTGACGCGCACATTCTCGGGAAGCTTCGCCTCCCACGCGCGCATCAGCGGCTGGAACATGTTGCAGGCCGGGCAGACGTAGCCGAACACCTCGACCACCTCGACCTGGCCGTTGGCCGGATCGAACGGCTGGCCGTTCGGAATGGTGGCGTAGTCCACGCCTTCGACCGGCGGCGGGCTGCCTGCCGCGATTTTCGCGGCGTTGGCCACGACCGAGGCCGATGCCTCGTCCACGCCCGGCGGCGCCGGGGGCGGGGTGTTGGCGCCAGCGGCGGCCGGCGCGTCGCTCGCGGCCGGCGCATCGCCGGAGGCGGGCGCTTCGGACTTCGAACAGGCGGCCAGGGACAGGACGAGCAGCAGCGGGACGAATCGCAGGTTCATGGGGTCGTGTCCGTGGTTCGGGGGCGTGGTGCGGGAGTTTAGCGACGCTGGCGTCGCAACATCGCGATCAGCGCGTCGGCGGTGCGCAACATCGATTCATGGTCGCCGCTGGTGATGCGGTAGCGGCCGTTCACGACCAGCGTGGGCGTACCCTCGATGTCGACCGCGTGTTCGAACGCGCTGGCACGGCGCAGGTCCGAGGCCATCGCGGGGGAGACCCACGCGGCCTTCAGCTTCGCCGCCGGCAGGCCTTGGCCGACCAGCCAGTCCTGCAGCTCGCCATCGGAAGGGTTCATCGGCATCGTGCCTTCGTCGTGCATGGCCCTGAACAGCGCGGCATGCGTGCGTTCGACCGCGCCCAACGCTTCGGTCGCGAAATACCCGCGGCTCAGCGCGTCGCCGCTTTCGGTGGTCAACGGCACGTAGGTGAAGCGCACGTCCTTCGGCAGCCTGCGTTTCCACGCATCGACCAAGGGCTGGAACGCCGCGCAATGCGGGCACCAGTAGGCGAATACTTCGACGACTTCGACCTTGCCCTGCAGCGGCCGGTACGGCTGCGCAGCGTCGATCACGACATAGTCCACGCCCTCGGTCGGCACGAAGGCCGCAGGGGTCGCCGCGAACGCGGCCGCGGGCAGGAGCAGGGCGAACAACAGGCTGAGCAGGGTGCGGGTCATGGCAGGGGCCAAAAAAAAGCCGGTACAGGGTCTGTACCGGCGGATTGATGCAAGGGCTGTACCGGTTCGGACTGTCGGGGCCCGCGGGAAGTTCCCGCAGGCCGGGTCAGCCGGCCTTGCCCGGGGCGGCCGCGGCATTGCCGGCATCGGCGTCGGAACGCTCGTGCAGGCCCTGCAGGTAGCTGCCCAGCGACTGGATTTCCTCGTCGCTGAGGTTCTTGGCCACGGTCGCCATCATGTCGAACAGATGGTGGTCCTGTTCGGCCGTGGTGCCGGTGCGGTATTCCTGCAGGCGGCGCACCACGTAGGCGGACTGCTGGCCGCCGATGTGCGGGAAGGCGGGGCCGGGATTGCCGGTGCCTGCGGGGCCGTGGCAGGCCATGCACGCCGGAATGTCGCGTGCCGGGTCGCCGCCGCGGAACAGCTTCTGCCCGACTTCGTAGAACTTCATGCCGGCGTATGGCCCGGACGTGATCGCGCTGTCGTCGGCCACGCCCGCGGCCGCCTTCTGCTGGGCGAAGTAGGCGCCCACGTCGCGCATGTCCTGCGCACTGAGCGGCGCGGCCATTGGCGCCATCACCGCGGCCATGCCCGAGGTGCGCACGCCGGCCTTGAACAGCGCGAGCTGGTGGGCGACATAACGCTCGGGCATCCCGGCGATGCGCGGGTACTGGGGATCGGCGGGGTTGCCGTCCACGCCGTGGCAGGCGGCGCAGGCACCGGCCTTGGCCTGCCCGGCCTTGGCATCGCCCCAATGGGTCTTGGCGAGGTCGGCGACCGGATCGCCGAGCGGCGCGACCTGCGCCGGAGCCTGCTCCGGCAGCGGGGTGACGGTGGACTGGGCGAAGGCGGCCGCGGCAACGGCCGCGATGGCGAGGCCGGCGATGCCGAGGAGGCGTGGATGGCGCATGCGCATGCTCCGGAGAATTCGGGCGCGGCCCGGGCCGCACGAAAGGAAAATTATCCGTGCCCGCCCCGGCAGCGGTCAAACCGCCATGCCATCCTAACCGCATGAGCAACCAGTCTTCCCCGCCCAGGGACCAGCCCACCCCGCTCGACCGCGCCCGCTACCTGCTGGCCGCGCACCAGCCACGGCAGTTGCCGCCCGATGGCGGTTTCGAAGTCGCCTTCGCCGGGCGTTCCAATGCCGGCAAGTCCAGCGCGCTCAACGCCTTGTGCCGGCAGGGCGCGCTCGCCCGCGTGTCGAAGACGCCAGGCCGCACCCAGCAGCTGGTGTATTTCGAACTGCCGCAATTCGAGCAGCGCTACCTCGTCGATCTGCCTGGCTACGGCTATGCCAAGGTGCCGCAGGAACTGCAGGCGCACTGGCAGGCCTTCATCAGGACCTGGTTCCGCAAGCGCGAAGGACTGCGGGGGCTGGTGGTGGTGATGGACATCCGCCATCCGCTCAAGGATTACGACCGGCAGATGCTCGGCTACGCGATGGAACGCGGGATCCCGGCGCACGCGCTGCTGACCAAGGCCGACAAGCTCTCGCGCGGCGCGGCGGCGAACACGGTGCAGGCGGTGCGCATGGAACTGGCGCGGGCGTTCGGCGAGGGCATCGGCGTGCAGGCGTTTTCGGCCGAAGCCAGGACCGGCGTCGAACAGGCGCGCGAAGTGGTCTGCGCCTGGCTGCAGATCTGACCTCGGCGCGGACCCTTCGCCGCCGCATTCACCAGTGCGGCTGGATCGCGATCCCGCGTTTCTTTTCCGGCAGGTCGATTTCGGCATGCAGGCGCGGACGCAACGACGGGATCGCGCGCGCCATCGCGTGGACCATCCGCCAGCGCCATGAAGGCGCGGGTTCGTCGCGGTCATCGACCATGGCGACGTCGATGCGGAAATCCGGCGACAGCAGTTCGAAGTAACGCACCAGTTCGCCGCGCGAATATTCCTTCCAGTGGTGGCCGTGGGTGCAGAAGGCCAGGATCTCGTCGACGGGAATGCCGCCGCCCTGGCCGATGCCCCGGCGCAGGCGCCGCGCGATCGCGCCGGCGGCGTAGTAGTTCGGCGTCGTCACCACGATCCTGCCGCCTTCGGCCAGCAACCGATGGAACTCGCGCCACATCGGGATCGGGTTGAAGGTGATGTGCTCGAGGATTTCGCCGAACAGGATCACGTCGAATGCGCCGTCGGGAAGGTGCGAGAACGCGACGGGATGTTCCAGGTCGTCGTTGCCGAGCAGTTCGATGCCGTGCGCGGCGGCGAGGCGGAGGACGCCGGGTTGCCGCAGCTGGGCGCTGAAATCGCTGGCCGTCACCTGGTAGCCGTCCAGCGCGAACAGCAACGACTGGTGCAGCCAGTGCGCACCGACGTCGAGTACGCGCGTTCCCCTCGCCTTGTCCCAGCCCGCGTCGAACCGCGCCTTGGTATTGCGGAAGCGCGCCCAGTGCGCGCGCAGGTAACCGTCGTCGGTGCCACCGCTGGCGGTGAAGTATCCGAGGTATTCGGCCAGCGTCATGCCCGGGAGGATGCCACGGCCCGGAACCGGCGGATGCGCCGCAGGCATGCCCTGTAGGCCTTGTGCCGACCGACCGGGCGGCCCATATCATCCGCCTTGCGAATCCCCCTGCAGAATCCCGAGCCGAACATGTCCGGACCCAGCCAGGCCAGCGACACGCCGATCACCGACCGCCGGCAACTGGTTGAAGTGCTCGCGTCCGGCGAGAAACCGCGAGCGGACTGGCGCATCGGCACCGAGCACGAGAAGTTCGGTTTTCGCCTCGACGATTTGCGCCCGCCGGAATTCGACGGCGAACGCGGCATCGAGGCGCTGCTGAAGGGCTTGACGCGCTTCGGCTGGCAAGCCTACGAGGAAAGCGTCGACGGCAAGCCGGCGCGCGTGATCGCGCTGACCCGCGGCATGGCTTCGGTCACGCTGGAACCGGCCGGGCAGCTGGAACTCTCCGGCGCGCCGCTGGAGACCATCCACGACACCTGCAAGGAAGTCGGTGGCCACCTGCGCGAAGTACGCGAGGTGGCGGACGAACTGCGGCTCGGTTTCCTCGGCATGGGCTTCCAGCCGAAATGGCGCCGCGACGAAATGCCGTGGATGCCCAAGGGCCGCTACCGGATCATGCGCGACTACATGCCCAAGGTCGGCAAGCTCGGCCTCGACATGATGACCCGCACCTGCACGGTGCAGGTCAACCTCGATTACGCCAGCGAAGCGGACATGGTGAAGAAGTTCCGCGTCTCGCTCGCGCTGCAGCCGGTCGCGACCGCGCTGTTCGCCGATTCGCCGTTCGCGAATGGCGAACCGAACGGTTACCTCAGCTACCGCTCGCACATCTGGACCGACACCGACCCGGATCGCACCGGCATGCTCGACTTCGTGTTCGAGGACGGTTTCGGCTACGAGCGCTACGTCGACTACCTGCTCGACGTGCCGATGTATTTCTCCTACCGCGACGGCAACTACATCGACGCCAGCGGCAAGTCGTTCCGCAGCTTCATGCGCGGCGAACTCGACGTGCTGCGCGGGGAACTGCCGACGCTGCGCGACTGGAACGACCACATGACCACCGCGTTCCCGGAAGTGCGTTTGAAGAAATTCCTCGAGATGCGCGGCGCCGACGGCGGGCCGTGGAACCGGCTGTGCGCATTGCCGGCGTTCTGGGTCGGGTTGCTGTACGACGATGCCGCGCTCGACGCCGCGTGGGACCTGGTCAAGGATTTCTCGCTGGCCGAACGCAATGCGCTGCGCGACGGCGTGCCGAAACTGGCGTTGAAGACGCCATTCCGCGGGGGCACGCTCAACGACCTCGCCCGCGAGGCGCTGAAGATCGCGCACGCCGGCTTGCAACGCCGCGCCCGGGCGGACGATTGCGGCATCGACGAAAGCGGTTTCATCGAACCCCTGTTCGAAATCGCCGCGGCCGGACAGACCCCGGCCGAGCGCAAGCTGGAACTGTTCCATGGCGAATGGAACGGATCGGTCGACCCGGTGTTCCGCGAATTCGCGTATTGATGCTCTGTTTTTCCCTCTCCCATCAAGGGAGAGGAAAAAGCTCGGCTCAATACCTCGACGCCACCAGCGGCGCATCCGCCCATTGCCATGCGAGCTTGTAGCGTCGCTCGCTGTCCGCGGCGCCGGCCGCATCGCCGAGCTTGCGCTGCGCCTGCGCCAGGCCGAACAGCGACCAGCCGTTGTCCGGATAGGTCTTGAGGTCCTGGCGATAGGCCTCCGCCGCGCCGCGCGCGTCGCCGGCTGCGAGCAGGGCCGCGCCGAGGTACCAGCGCGTCGGCAGCGGCCAGTCCGCGGGTTCGTCGTAGTTGAGCGCGTCTTCCGCCGCGACCGCGGCCCGCAGCGATTCGATGCCTGCGCGTGGATTTCCCCGCGTGCGCTGCAGTTCGCCGCGCAGCAGCGCGTCGGCCACCTTCAACAGGCCATCGGCATGGTTGATGTCGAGGAAGCTGATCTTCGCCGTCGCCGGATCGATCATGGTCGCATGCAGCGCATCGAGTTCGTGTTGTGCCTCGGCAAGCTTGTTCGTGCGCGTGTAGGCCATGCCGCGCGCGAAGCGCCAGACCGCGGTCGGGAACGGCAGCGTCGATGGCGGTTCGGCCTGCGCGAGGATCGCGTCCCATTCGCCGAAACGCACCTGGGTGAACAGCGGCGCGACCAGGAACAATTGCATCGCCTCCAGCGGCGGCATGCCCATCGTGTCGCGATCGGCGCGTTGCGCGGTCTGTTCCGACGCGCGCAAGGCCAGCGTGCGCGAACCGGTCAGGCCCGCGGTCATGGTCGCGAAGTGCCAGTTGTGCGGCACGTAGCCCAGCGGATACACGCCATTGGTCCCGTGGCAGAACGACAGGAAGGCCTTGTCCGCGGTGGTCGCGGCGAAATTGGTCAACGTCGCGTCGTGGTAGCGGCCGAGGCGGATGTAGGTATGCGCGGGCATGTGCACGAGGTGGCCGGAACCGGGCGCGAGCGCGGCCAGTGCGTCGGCGTAGGGCTCCGCGCGTTGCGGGTTCGGCGAAGCCTCGGTGGCGTGGATGTAGTAATGCATCGCGCCGATGTGGCGCGGATTGCGCGCGAGCACGCGCTCGAGTTCGCCGAGGATGCGCGGCGTGTATTCGGTCTGCTGGCCCTGCGCGGTCCAGTACGACCACGGCGTGAGGTCCATCAGCGCCTCGGCGTACAGCGTCGCCGCATCATCGTCCTGCGGGAATTCCGCCACGACCCTGGCCATGGCGTCGGCATAGGCCTGGTCGAGCGGCTTGCGGTCGCCCGGCGCGGGATCGGCGTAGCGCAGTTGCAACGCTTCGATCAACGCGCGATCGGCCGGCCTCGCGTGTGCGGCGAGCGCGGCGGCGCGGCGCGAAAATTCGAACGCGGGCCGGTTCGCCTCCGGCTGCATCGCCAGGTTGATGTTCGGGCCCAGCACCAGCGCCTGTCCCCACCAGCACATCGCGCAATCGGGATCGAGCCGCGCGGCTTCGGCGAACGAGCGAGCCGCCGCCTCGTGGTTGAAGCCATAGGCCATGCGCAGGCCCTGGTCGAAATAGCGCTGCGCCGCCGGCACCTTGCTGCCGATGCCGTGGTGCAGGTCGCCGAAGTCGTCGAACAGTTTCGGTGCGCTGGCGGCCACGGACGGCGCGTCGGTTTGCGGTTGCGGCACCTTGCATGCGCCGAGCAGCAGGGCGATCGCGGTAGCGGCGAGGGTCGTGCGGAACATGGGAGGTCTCCGGGCGATTCCCCGGATCCAACGTTTGCGGTTCGCGAAAACGGCCATCCACGGCGCCGACGCGAGGTCTAGAATCGGCGGTTCCCCCCTTTCGGAGCCGCCCATGAAATCGCGCGCCGCCGTCGCCTTCGCCGCGGGCGAACCTCTGGAGATCGTCGAGATCGACGTCGCCCCGCCGAAGCAGGGCGAGGTGCTGGTGAAGATCAGCCACACCGGCATCTGCCACACCGATGCGTTCACGCTCAGTGGCGACGATCCGGAAGGCCTGTTCCCCTGCGTGCTCGGCCACGAAGGCGCGGGCGTGGTGGTCGAGGTCGGCGAGGGCGTGGCCAGCGTCAAGCCGGGCGACCATGTCATCCCGCTGTACACCGCCGAATGCGGTGAATGCCTGTTCTGCAAGTCGGGCAAGACGAATTTGTGCACCTCGGTGCGCGCCACGCAGGGCAAGGGCGTGATGCCGGACGGCACCACGCGCTTCTCGTACGACGGCCAGCCGCTGTACCACTACATGGGCTGTTCGACCTTCAGCGAATACACCGTCGTCGCCGAAGTGTCGCTGGCGAAGATCAATCCGCAGGCCAACCACGAACAGGTCTGCCTGCTCGGCTGCGGCGTCACCACCGGCCTGGGCGCGGTGAAGAACACGGCCAAGGTGCAGGAGGGCGATTCGGTCGCGGTGTTCGGCCTCGGCGGCATCGGCCTCGCGGTCATCCAGGGCGCGAAGCTCGCCAAGGCCGGCCGCATCATCGCCATCGACACCAATCCGGCGAAGTTCGACATGGCGCGCGAGATGGGCGCCACCGATTTCGTGAATCCCAAGGACCACGACCAGCCGATCCAGCAGGTGATCGTCGAGATGACCGGCTGGGGCGTCGATCATTCCTTCGAATGCATCGGCAATGTCAACGTGATGCGCGCGGCATTGGAATGCGCGCACCGCGGCTGGGGCCAGAGCGTGATCATCGGCGTGGCCGGCGCGGGGCAGGAGATTTCCACGCGTCCGTTCCAGCTCGTCACCGGCCGCAAGTGGCTTGGCACCGCGTTCGGCGGGGTCAAGGGTCGTTCGCAATTGCCTGGCATGGTCGAGGACGCCATGCGCGGCGAGATCCAGCTCGCGCCGTTCGTGACCCACACCATGCCGCTCGAAGACATCAACACCGCGTTCGACCTGATGCACGAGGGCAAGTCGATCCGCAGCGTCGTGCATTTCGATTGAAGTTCCTCCCCGCTCCCCCAGCGGGGCGGGGTTCCTCACCGTGATGAAGAGGAGTCCGACCATGGCAACGGTTTCGATCCATCCATCCATCGACAACGGCGTGAAGAAGGGCGATGCGAACTTCGCCGGCGGCACGCTGCAATGCAAGTGCGCCAGCGACAAGGTCGAGGTCAAGGTCGACGGCAACGTGGCGCACAACCACGCCTGCGGCTGCACCAGGTGCTGGAAGCCGGAAGGCGCCGCGTTCTCGGTGGTCGGCGTGGTCGCCCGCGACAAGCTCGCCGTCACCGCCAACGAAGGCAAGCTCGCCGTCGTCGACGGGAAGGCGACGATCCAGCGCCATGCCTGCAAGGATTGCGGCACGCATATGTACGGCCGCATCGAGGACAAGGACCATCCGTTCCACGGACTGGACTTCATCCACACCGAACTCTCGCCGCAGCAGGGTTGGGAAGAACCGCGCTTCGCCGCGTTCGTGTCCTCGATCATCGAGGGTGGCGGCGCGAAGCCGGAACAGATGGATGCAGTGCGCGCGCGGCTGAACGAACTCGGCCTGCCGCCTTACGACGCGCTGAACCCGGCGCTGATGGATGCGATTTCCACCCACGTCGCGAAGCGCAACGGCGTGCTGTAGGGCGGGGCCTTGGCCCGCCATCGGCATCCAACGGCACGGATAAGTCATGCAGAAAACCGAATCGCACGCCTGCTTCGGCGGAACACAGGAAGTCTGGTCGCATCGTTCGCGCGCGCTCGATTGCGACATGAGGTTCGGGCTGTTCCTGCCGCCGCAGGCGCAGGACGGCCCGGTGCCGGTGCTGTACTGGCTCTCGGGCCTGACCTGCAACGAACAGAACTTCATCACCAAGGCCGGGGCGCAGCGTTATGCGTCCGAACACGGCCTCGCCCTGGCTGCGCCGGACACCAGCCCGCGCGGCGACGGCGTGGCCGATGCGGACGGCTACGACCTCGGCCAGGGCGCGGGTTTCTACGTCAACGCCACGCAGGCGCCGTGGTCGTCGCATTACCGCATGTACGACTACGTGGTCGACGAATTGCCGGCGCTGGTCGAAGCGCATTTCCCGGTCACGGATGCGCGCGCGGTCAGCGGGCATTCGATGGGCGGCCACGGCGCGTTGGTGGTGGCGTTGCGCAATCCCGGGCGTTATCGCAGCGTCTCGGCGTTTTCGCCGATCGTCGCGCCCTCGCGGGCGCCGTGGGGCGAGAAGGCGTTTTCCGCCTACCTCGGCCACGATCGCGAGGCGTGGCGGACGTGGGACGCATGCGAACTCGTCGCGGGCGCGCGCGAGCGCTTGCCCTTGCTGATCGAGCAGGGCGAAGCCGACGAATTCCTCGAAACGCAGCTGAAGCCGGAGCTGCTGCGCGCCGCCTGCGCGGCCGCCGGGCATCCGCTGGAATTGCGGATGCGGCCCGGCTACGACCATAGCTATTACTTCATCGCAAGTTTCATCGGCGAGCACGTCGCGCACCATGCGCGCGCGCTGCGGGCTTAACCGGCGCGCGAACCGTCAGTTCTTTTCCGGCTTGCCGAGCTCGCGCCAACTCTTTTCCGAGACGTCGACATCGTGCTTGTTCGCGGCGGCGAGGATGCGTTTCCACGCGGCGTCGCGTTCGTCGTCGCTGACATCCTCGACCTGGTCGAAGCGGGCGACGGCATTGCGCACGTGGCTGGCATCGTTGATCGGGAGTTTTTGTTCCTTCGGGAAGGCGAAGGCGTTCTCGTCCAGCGCGTTGCGGTGCTTGGCGTCGAGTTCGGACATGGTCGTGCTCCTGCGTGGGGAACCGCAGGTTGCGCCAGCGGAAGTGAAACCCGCGCTCGCGAAGCTGTCTACGCCGGATCCAGCCGGAAATCGGTATAGGCGAAGCGCCCGTCGCGAAGCAGCGTCTCGCCGCGTACGACGGCTATGGGCCGCGCGAACATCGGCCCGGCGGATACGCAGGTGTGGAATTCGCCGTTTTCGCCGCAGGGATCCACGCCGTCCGGTAATTCGCGCAGCAAAACCCCGTCGAACGCGCGGCCCGCGAAATCCGCGTCGAGTTGCGTGGTGTCGACGCAACACAGGCTCGCGCGCAGGCCGCCATCGACCATCTCGCGCGCAAGCCTTGCGGTATCGCTGCCGAACAACGGGAACAGTGGCGTCCATCCGAGCCGCGAACACAAGTCCTCGCGCCAGGCCTTGATATCGGCGAGGAACAGGTCGCCGAACGCAATGCATCCGATGCCGGGCCAGCGTCCGCGCGCGCGCTCCAATGCGGCGGCGAAGCTCGCTTCGTAAGTCGCGTTGCCGGCGTTTCGCGGGATCCGCGCCTCGATCACCGGCAAGCCCGCGGCCGCTGCCTGCGCATGCAGCACATCGACGCGGATGCCCTGCATCGAAATACGTTCGTAGCCTTCCGTGATGGTGGTGACCAGTCCGACGACCTCGACGTCGCCTCGCTGTCGCAGCGCGTGCAGGGCCCATGCGGCATCCTTGCCGCCGCTCCACGACAACAGCGCCGGAATCATGCGTGAACGGCCATCAGGCCGAGGTCACGTCGCGCAACTCCCAGCCGCTGCCGGCGAGCCAGCGCAAGCGCTGCTTCAGCAGGTTGCCCGGCAGCGAGGTGGTGACGACCAGTTCGGCATGCAGGTCGTGTTGCGAACCCTGCACGCTCGCGCCCGGGTCGGTCTTCCCCAGCGCCGGATCGACCGCGTCGGGATCGTCCTGCCGTGCGCGCCAACGCCGGAACAGCGCATCGCCGCGCAGCGCATCCTGCAGTTCGGCGGCCATGCCTTCCGCCGATTGCGAACGGAACGCCAGTTCGGGATCGCCGCCGCGCGCGTGCGAAGCATCCGGAAGGCGGAGGTAATAGCGGGTCGGCATCGGTGTTCGGCCTGGGTGTCGATGGCATGCCAGCCTGCGGGCGCAGGCGTGGCGACGGCGTCAAGCCTGGCCCGATCGAGGCTCGATCAGGAGAAGGGCGCGTTCTCGGCGGCGAACCCGACCACCAGCGCGCCCTTGCCGACGTTCACCATGCCCGACAGCCCCATGACGCTCTCGTATACCTCGACGTTGTACTCGGCGCAGGTATCGCGCAGGCGCTGGTAGCCGGGCAGCGCGCGCATGACGTCGAGTTCGCCGCCGAAGCTGAGGCCCAGGGTCGGCGTCATCAACCCTGCGCGCACCCGCTTGCCGGCGAAATCGAGCATTTTTTCCACCGCCATCTCGAAGCCCTTCACCTTGGCCACCGGGGCGGTCTCGCCCTTGTTGCAGTGGAGGATCGGCTTGATGTCGAGCGCGGTTCCGAGCGTCGCGCTGAGGAAGCTGACGCTCTTGTCGCCGCGCTTCTTGATCCGGTTGCGCAGGTAATGCAGGTCCGGCGGCACCATGTAGCCCTGCGTGTGCAGCGCCAGGTTCTCCAGCCGCGCGCGGATCTTGGGCGCGCCCTCGCCGGCGGCGCGCAGGCGCGCCGCTTCCACCGCGAGCACGCCGACCGCGGCAAACACGTTCTGGCTGTCGATCACGCGCAGGGAGAACGGGGTGTTGTTGCCGGCGGCCTGCCGCACGGGCCGGTATTCGTTGAGGATGGTGTAGCTCGCCTGCTGCGCGTTGTCGAAGATGCCGCTGCGCGATCGCGTGGTGCAGATGCAGAATACGTAGTCGTAGTCCAGCACGAGCTTGGACAGGAACAGGTCGTGCACCTGCTGCACCGTGAACGGCGTGGTTTCGGCGTTGTAGGCCTGCGCGGCGGTATCGCCGGTGAGGAAGTTCAGGGTCGCCTCGTCGTTGCGCATGTCGGCCAGCACCGCGTTGCCGATCTGCACGGTGACCGGCAGGATGGTGATGTGTTCGCGCTCGATGAAATCAGACGGCACGTCGCAGGGCGAGTCGATGACGATTCCGATGCGCATTCTTGGCTCCGATCCGCTGGCAT
>Ga0209023_10004728_pt1 | contig 15313 bp, 12 predicted proteins | sample LakOneMetagenome_FD_187468 | JGI IMG/M metagenome (GOLD analysis project Ga0209023, IMG submission 187468) | Freshwater and sediment microbial communities from Lake Erie, Canada (SPAdes) (version 2) | ecosystem: Environmental > Aquatic > Freshwater > Lentic | place: Lake Erie, Canada... | reverse complement strand
GCTGGGAGTACCGCACCAGCGCCGGCGGCACCTGGAGCGCCGGCAGCGGCACCAGCTTCACGCTGGCGCCCGGCAGCTACGCGGGCGGCGAGGTGCAGGTGCGCCAGACCGACGTGGCCGGCAACGTCAGCAGCGCGGGCGCCAGCAGTGCCGCCCTGAGCGTACTGGCGGCGCCGCCGGCACCTGGCATGACGCTGGCCGTGGACAGCGGCGCCAGCGCAAGCGATGGCGTCACCGCCATCGGCCTCGTGAACCTCAGCTTGGCCGCAGGCGCAGTCGCGTGGGAATACCGGATCGGCAGCGGCGCCTGGACCGCGGGCAGCGGCACCGGTTTCACCCTGGCCGCGGGCAGCTACGCGGCCGGCGCGATCCAGGTGCGCCAGACCGACGGCGCGGGCAACCTGAGCCTGGCTGCGAGCAACGCCGGCGCCATCGTGGTCGACCAGAGCGTCGCCGCGCCCGGCCTGGCGCTGGCGGCCGATACCGGCGCCAATGCCAGCGACGGCATTACCCGCAACGCCACGGTCAACGTCACGCTGGAAGCCGGCGCGAGCTGGGAATACCGCATCGGCAGCGGCGCCTGGAGCGCCGGCAGCGGCACCAGCCTCACCTTGGCCGAAGGCAGCTACGCGGCGGGCACCATCCAGGTCCGCCAGACCGACCTGGCCGGCAACACCAGCGCCGCCAGCGCCAATCCGGGCGCGATCGTGGTCGATCTAAGCGTTCCCGCGCCGACGCTGGCGCTGGCCAATGATACCGGCGATAGCGCCAGCGATGGCATCACGCGCGACGGCACCGTCAACGTGGGCCTGGCCGCCGACGTCGCGGGCTGGGAGTACCGCACCAGCGCCGGCGGCACCTGGAGCGCCGGCAGCGGCACCAGCTTCACGCTGGCGCCCGGCAGCTACGCGGGCGGCGAGGTGCAGGTGCGCCAGACCGACGTGGCCGGCAACGTGAGCAGCGCCAGTGCTTCCGCCCTCACCATCGAGGCGCCACCGGCGCCGTCCGCGCCGCCACCCGCGCCGGTTATCACGCTCGCCGTCGACAGCGGGGCCAGCGCCACGGACGGCATCACCGCCAGCGGTGCGGTGCGCGTGTCGCTGTCGCCGGTCGCGGTGGCGTGGGAATACCGCATCGGCGACGGCGCCTGGAACGCCGGCAGCGGCACCAGCTTTACGCTGGCCCCGGGCAGCTACGCGGCCGGCGCGGTGCAGGTGATCCAAAGCGACGTCTTCGGCAACGCCAGCGCCGCCGGCGTGAACGGCGCCGCCATCACGGTCGACACGGCGCGGCCAGTCATCGGCACGGTCACCTATCCGTTCCTGGCCAACCCGACCGGCACCCAGTCGCTCGTGATCGAGGTCGGGTACCAGGATATCGGCGCCGGCATCGATGCCGCCACCATCGGCGCCAACGACCTCACGCTCACCCGCGCGGGCGCGCCCGCTCCCTTAAAGGTCTCGGCGGTGCACTGGGATGCCGCGACCGGCGTCGCCAGCTATACGGTCGACGCTCCCGCCGGCGGCTGGAGCGCCGCCTATGCCGGCAGCTGGACCATCGCCGTCGCCGCGGACGCCGTGCGCGACCTGGCCGGCAACGCGCTCGCCGGCGGCATTGCGCAGCCGTTCAGCATCGCCTTCAATAGCGCTCCCGTCATCGTCAGCAACGGCGGCGGCGCCAGCGCGACCATCGACATTGCCGCAGGCGGCACGGCGGTCACCACCGTCACCGCCATCGATGCCGACCCGGGCGACACGCTCGGCTACCGCATCAGCGGCGGCGCCGACGCGGCGCGCTTCGAGATCGATGCCGTCAGCGGCGTGTTGCGCCTCCGCAGCCCACTGGACCCAGGCGACGCCGCCTACCGGGTTGACGTTACCGTCACCGATGGCCGCGGCGCCAGCGCCACCCAGGCGCTGGCCGTGCGCGTGGTGCGCGACACCGATGGCGACGGCTCGCCCGACACCACCGACAACGACCTCGACGGCGACGGCCGCGCCAACTCGGCCGAGGATCCGGTGCCCGGCCTGCGTGGCGGCACCGGCGACGGCAACGGCGACGGCATCGCCGACAGCCTTCAGGTGAACGTCGCCTCGCTGGCCACGGTCGGCAGCGTCCCGGCCGAGAAGCGCTTCGCGACCATCGCGGTCGACGAAGGCCTGACCCTCGCCAGCGTGAGCAACAGCGCGGCGCCGGGCAGCCTGCCGCGCAATGCCAAGATGCCGCTCGGCCAGTTCGACTTCGAGATCCGCGGCGTCACGGTCGGCGCGAGCGTCGAGATTCGCCTGTACGTCGACAAGACGCTCGGGGCGAACGGCTACTACAAGCAGACCGCAAGCGGCTGGGTCAACCTGGCCACTGCCACCACGGTCGGCGACAAGACCCTGCTCACGTTCAGCCTGACCGATGGCGGAGCGTTCGACGCCGACGGCATCGCCAACGGCGTCATCGTCGACCCGGGCGGCGTGGCAGTGATTACCCCGCGCATCGTCAGCGCGGGCGGCCAGCCCGCGGCCACGGTGCAGGTCGCCGAGAACCAGCACGAGGTGACCACCGTGCATGCCGAAGCGGCCGGTGCGGTGGCCTACGCGATCACAGGCGGCCTCGATGCGGCCCGCTTCGCGATCGATGCGGCGACCGGGGCCTTGCGCTTCGTCGCGGTGCCCGACTTCGAAACCCCGCAGGATCGCGGCGACGGCGCGGCCAACAATACCTATGTGGTCGAGGTCACGGCGTCGGACGCCGCCGGCAGCGATACCCAAGTGCTCACGGTGCGGGTGCAGGACGTCATGGAGGGCCCGGACAGCGACCACGACGGCTTCCCCGATGCGCTCGAAGGGGCGCATGGCCTGCAGGTCGGGGTCAAGGACAACGACGTATTCGGCAGCAACAAGCTGTTCGTGATGGAGCTCTACCGCGACCTGCTGTTCCGCGAAGCGCGGACTGCCGAGTGGGGCTTCTGGCAAGGGGTGCTCGACGGCGGCGACATGGACAGGGCCCAGCTGGTATCGAGCTTCCTCGATTCCGCCGAGTTCCAGGGCGGGGCCGGTGCGCTGACGCGGCTGTACGTCGCCGCGTTCGACCGCTTGCCGGATGCGTCAGGCCTGGCATTCTGGACCGGCCAGGTCGGCGCGGGCCAGCCGCTTGCGGCGCTGGCCGGGGAACTGGTCGCGAGCGGCGAATTCATGGCGACCTACGGCCAGCTCGACGATGCCGGTTTCGTGCGGCAGCTGTACCGCAACGTCATGGAGCGCGAAGGCGACGCGGCCGGCGTCGGATTCTGGACGGCGCGCCTGGCCGATGGCCTCGCGCGCGGCGACGTCCTGCTCGGCTTTGCCCAGTCGGCCGAGTTCCGTGGCGCCACCGACCACGCGGTCACCGCGGCGCTCGGCTATCTCGGCCTGCTGGGACGCGACCCGGCCGCACGCGAGGTCGAGTATTGGGTCGAGAAACTGGACGCGGGCGTGCCGGAGACCGTCGTCATCGGGCAGTTCCTGGGCGTTCCTGAATACCACGACCGCTTCCTGCCCGAGCTGCGCTGAGCGCAGGCCGGCAGGCGGACCGGGGCCGAACGCGGCTTCGTCCGGCACGCCCTGCCGGTTTTTTGTATCATGGTCCATCCCGACCACTCGGGCCGCCCAGGCGGCCGCTCCAATGGACAGCATCGACCTCGACGTACTCAAGACCTGCGACGCCTGGCTCGCTGCCGGCCGCCGCTGCCAGCTGGTCACGGTGATCAAGACCTGGGGCTCGAGCCCGCGCCCGATCGGCGCGACCCTGGCCGTCTGCGAGGACGGCACCGTGGTCGGTTCGGTCTCGGGCGGCTGCATCGAGGACGACCTGATCGCGAAGGTGCGCGACAACGGCATCGAGCTGGCGCGCCCCGAGATCGTCAGCTACGGCATCAGCGCCGACGAGGCGCACCGCTTCGGCCTCCCCTGCGGCGGCACCATCGAGCTGGTGATCGAGCCGCTGTCCCCGGGCAGCCGCATCGGTGAGCTGCTGGCGCGCCTGCATGAGGGCGAACTGGTGGAGCGGCGCGTGACACTGGCCAGCGGCGCCGTCAGCCTGACCCGCGCCGCGCCCGGCGCCGTCCTGCGCGTGGAGGGCGGCGTGCTGGCCACCGTCCACGGCCCGCGCTGGCGCCTGTTCATCATCGGCGCCGGCCCCTTGTCGCGCTTCCTGGCCCAGGTGGCGAGCGGCATGGACTACCGCGTGGTCGTGTGCGACCCGCGCGAGGAATACCGCAGCAGCTGGAATGTGCCGGGCGTGGAGCTGGTGCACGCCATGCCCGACGACCTGGTGATCGAGGCGCGCCTGGATGCGCGCAGCGCGGTGGTGGCCCTCACCCACGACCCCAAGCTCGACGACCTGGCGCTGATGGAAGCGCTCAAGTCCGACGCCTTCTATGTCGGCGCGATCGGTTCGCGCCTGAACAACGAACGGCGCCGCGAGCGCCTCAAGCTGTTCGACCTGAATGACGCCCACCTGGCGCGCCTGCACGGCCCGATCGGCATCTACATCGGCAGCAAGACCCCGGCCGAGATCGCGATCTCGATCATGGCCGAGATGACGGCCGTGAAGAACGGCGTGCCCTCGGCGCTGCTGGTGCCGCATGCGGCGGCGCCCCAGCCCGCCGGCACTGCCGCCTGCGCGGTCGACGGCACCCGGACCGCCGCGTGAAGCCGCGCCTGCATTCCAAAGCAAGAACCGGATGGCGCGATGCCGATCGCGCCGCCACCATCGACGACCCAACTCTGCCGTTTTACCGATGAATACCGTGAACATGCTGCGCCTCGTGGCGCTGGCCGCCATCTGGGGCGGCTCCTTCCTCTTCATGCGCATCGCCGCGCCCGTGCTCGGGCCCGCCGTGCTGATCGAATACCGGGTGCTGTTCGCGGCCCTGTTCCTGGGCGCCGTAGCCTGGGTCATGGCGCGCCGTGGCAAGGCGGCGCCGCTCGACCTGCGCCAGCACTGGAAGCACTACGCCATGCTCGGCTTCTTCAATTCGGCCCTGCCCTTCCTGCTGTTCGCGTTCGCCGCGCGCACCCTGTCGGCCTCGGTGCTGTCGGTGCTGAACGCCACCGCGCCCATGTTCGGGGCGCTGGTCGGCGCCGTCTGGGCGCGCCAGCGTGTCACTGGCCGCGCCGCCCTCGGCCTGGTGCTGGGCACCGTGGGCGTGACCCTGCTGGTCGGCTTCGACCACGTGTCCGAACGCCCCGGCGCGACCGTCGCGATCGTGGCGGCGCTGGTGGCCGCCTTCTGCTACAGCATCGCCAGCCAGTACGCCAAGTCGGCCAAGGCGGTGGCGCCCTTCGCCAACGCGCACGGCTCGATGTGGGCCGCAACCCTGTTCGTGATTCCCGCCCTGCCCTTCTTTCCCTCGCCAGGTACACCTACGCCGGGCATCATGGCCGCCGTGCTGGCGCTGGGCGTGCTGTGCAGCGGCATCGCCTACATCCTCTACTTCAAGCTGATCGAGGAAGTCGGCACCACCTCGGCGCTGACGGTGACCTTCTTGAATCCGATGTTCGGCATCCTGTGGGGCGCGCTGTTCCTGCACGAAGTGATCGGCTGGCATACCCTGCTGGGATCGAGCATCGTGCTGGTCGGCACGGCCCTGGTGACGGGCTTCACGCCCTCCTTCCTGCGCCGCCCGGTCGTGCAGGCGAAGTAGCGATGCAGGTCCCTTTCACGCTCGACCTGCCTCCTGGCTACCGCCTCGACGACGTCCTCGCATTCCACGGCCGCGATGCCGAGGGTCTTGCCGAGCAGGTGACACCGGAACGCCTGCGCAAGGGCGTGCTGCTGGGCGGCACGCCGGTGGTGCTGGAAGCCGCCTTTGGGCCCGATTCCGCCCGCTGCCTCGTCGATGCCGATGGCGAGATCACGCCAAGGCTGCAGGCCCAGGCGCATGACGCCCTGCTGAACATCCTGGGCCTGCGCATCGATCCGGCCGCCTTTGCCGACTTCGTGCGCGACGATCCCGTGCTCGGTCCGGTCGTGGCGCGCCAGCCGGGCTTGCGCATCGTCCAGTCGGCCACGGTGTTCGAGGCGCTGACCTGGGCCATCATTGGACAGCAGATCAACCTGCCCTTCGCGATTTCCCTGCGCCGCAGCTTCATCCGGCTGGCGGGACGCCCGCATTCGAGCGGGCTGTGGTGTTATCCGGAGGCGCCCGACGTGGCGCGCCTGGCGCTGGAAGACTTCACCAGCAGGAAATTCTCGCGCGCAAAAGCCGAGACCCTGCTGCGCTTTGCCGGCGTGGTGAGCGACGGCACCCTGCTGCTCGACCGTGCGCGCCCGGTTGCCGAGGTGACCGAAGAGCTGTTGGCGATCAAGGGCATCGGTCCCTGGACCGTGAATTACGCGCTGCTGCGCGGTTACGGCTATCCGGACTGCTCGCTGCAGGGCGACGTAGCGATCCGCACGGCTTTCCACCGGCTGCTGGGCGGCGCGGAACGCCCGGGCATCGCTAAGACTGAGCAACTGCTGGCGCGCTATGCGCCGCACCGCACGATGGCCGCGGCCTATCTCTGGGCCAGCCTAGGCAACACGGCGGCGTAGCGAACGCTGGGCGGAGCAGGCGTTGCCGGCTCAACCAAATTTTCCCTGGCAACATGGTGTTCGCTGCCAGTCCAATGAGCTACCTCTGGCGGGAGAAAGCCCGCGTACCTATGGACCTAAGCTATGTCGAGACGCGCTCCTTATAGAAATCCGCCCCGACCTTTTCCCTTATCAGGCGAAAATCCCACTACTCCAATACGCCTCCCGAGCCGACTCGCATTCCCATTGGCGGCAAATCGCTCCCGCCAGGCACATTTAGCTCAAGGCTATTAACCACCTCAGCGTCGAGCAGTCCTGTGCGGATCATTCTTCCAAACTGCGACCGGGATCTCGTCGGCGCTCGAACGGAGTGCTGGCAGCGCCAAACCACTGTGCCGCTGGTGGTGTTCAACACTTGGCCCTTCAGTTCCAGCGCGGCAAGTCATCGAACTGCTGCGCGCTTTCGCCGGAAAAACGGATTAGCTCCGGCAAGGGCACCGTGGCCAGGTTGTCCCGGCCATAGTGCCCGCCCAGTGCGCTGGGTATGCGGAGGCAGTAGCGGCGGTCGTCCGTCAGCGGCCCCAGCGTCGTCTCCGCCAGGTGCACGACCTCCGGCATGTACCAGTCGTTGAGAAAATCCTGGTTGTAGGCCAGCGCATCGAGCGCGGCGCGGCTGTCGGCGACCGGCTCGCAGCACAGGTCTTGCGGCCGCAGCCGCCAGTAGCGGCCTTCGTCGTCGCGGATGATGAGGTTGCCGAATGCATTGGACCCAAGGACTTCGACAGCTGTCAAGCCGACCCAGCCCCAGGCGTCGTTGATGTCGTCTACGTTGATCATGTGGTCTACCCATTGTCTGTCCAACCGTTCGCATGGTTGGACAAGGCTGGCTCGACAACATTCCTGGCGGACGCATCCGGTTTGACCTGCGTCGTGTGGCAGGTTCAGGCCTGCAGAAAACGAAAAAGCCGTTGATCCTTGCGAATCAACGGCTTCGAATTCTGGTTGCGGGGACAGGATTTGAACCTGTGACCTTCGGGTTATGAGCCCGACGAGCTGCCAGACTGCTCCACCCCGCGTCTGATGGAATGAATTATACGCCGAAACCGTGCATTAGGCAAATCCAATCCTCCCTGGGTGTGCGATTGCAGCACAATATCGCTCATCCGCAAGCCGGACAAGGCGCGCGGGCGGACGCCGGCAGACGCAACTTGCAGGGAAATCAGTGTAAAGTAAGCACAATCTCAATCCGCTGCTGACCTATGAAATTCTGTTCCGAGTGCGCCCATCCGGTCGCCCTGGCGATTCCCGAAGGCGACAACCGGCCGCGCTACGTCTGCCCGCACTGCCACACCATCCATTACCAGAACCCGAAGCTGGTCGTCGGCTCGATTCCCGTCTGGGAACAGGACGGCAAGCTGCGGGTGCTGCTGTGCAAGCGTGCCATCGAGCCGCGCTACGGCTACTGGACCCTGCCGGCCGGTTTCATGGAAAACGAGGAGACCACCGAACAGGCCGCCGTGCGCGAGACCGAGGAAGAAGCCGGGGCCGACGTCGAGCTCGGCAAGCTGTTCACCCTGCTGAACGTGGCCCACGTGCACCAGGTCCACCTGTTCTACCTGGCGCGCCTGCGCAACCTGGACTTCGCACCGGGCGAGGAAAGCCTGGAGGTGGCGCTGTATACGCAGGACGAGATTCCCTGGGACGAGCTGGCCTTCCCCACGGTGCGCACCACCCTGGAACTCTTCTTTGCCGACCGCGTCAAAGTCCGCGAGGGCGGTGTCTACGGTTTCCACAGCCGCGACATCGTACGCCCGATGCTGGCTCCCCGCGAACCCGACTGACCACGCCCAACGCCCGCCATGATCCCCTGGCTCGAGCCGACATCGCCCTTCCCCGACGTCTCCCAAGCGCTCACGGCGGACGCGCCCGGCCTGCTCGCGGCCGGCGCCGACCTCTCGCCCCAGCGCCTGCTGCTGGCTTACCAGAACGGTATCTTCCCCTGGTTTTCCGAAGGCCAGCCCATCCTGTGGTGGAGTACCGACCCGCGCATGGTCTTGCGTACCGACGGGTTCAAGGTCAGCGACAGCCTGAAGAAAACCTTGCGGCGCGTCGAGCGCAGCCGCCTCGAGGGCGGCCCGTGGCAGGTGCGCTTCGACAGCGCGTTCGAAAGCGTCATGCGCGCCTGCGCCGCCCCGCGCAAGGACGGGCCGGGCACCTGGATCTCGGAAGACATCATCGACGGCTACACCGGCCTGCACGCGATGGGCTATGCCCACTCGTCCGAGGTCTGGCTGGACGGCGAACTGGTGGGCGGCGCCTACGGCGTCTGCATCGGCCGCATGTTCTATGGCGAATCGATGTTCGCCAGGGTGTCGGACGCTTCCAAGGTGGCGCTGGCCTACCTGGTCGCCTTCCTGCGCAGCCACGGCGTGGAACTCATCGATTGCCAGCAGGAGACCGGCCACCTGGCCTCGCTGGGCGCCGCGCCGATCCCGCGCAGCGATTTTCTCGCCCACCTCGCCAGGGCCATTCGCGAGCCCGCCATCACCCGCTGGGAGGTGGTGGCACCTTAGGGTGGCACCGTTGGTTGGCTAACAGTGACGCCGCTTCGATTTCGCTAAAATAGGTCCATCACGTCGTCTCGAGAGCTTTTGCATGACGCACTTAAATGACCTGCCCTTCGCCACGCTGCAGTTCTACACGACGGCGCCCTACCCCTGCAGCTACCTCGATGCACGCCAGGCCCGTTCCCAGGTGGCGACGCCCTCGCATCTCATCAATGCCGACGTGTATTCCGAGCTGGTGCGCAATGGCTTTCGCCGCAGCGGCATCTTCACCTACCGTCCGTATTGCGACGGCTGCCAGGCCTGCATCCCGGTGCGGGTGCGCTGCGACGCCTTCACGCCCAGCCGTACCCAGCGCCGCGCCTGGAAACGCCACGGCGACCTGGTGGCGATGGTGGCCAACCTCGCCTTCTCGGACGAGCATTACGCGCTCTACCTGCGCTACCAGACCACCCGCCACGTCGGCGGCGGCATGGACCAGGACAGCCGCGACCAGTACGCCCAGTTCCTGCTGCAGAGCCGCGTGAACACCCGCCTGGTCGAGTTCCGCGAGCCGAACGGCACCCTGCGCATGGTGTCCATCATCGACGTGCTGTCCGACGGCCTGTCCTCGGTCTACACCTTCTTCGACCCGGACGTGCCCGGCGCGTCCTTCGGCACCTACAACGTGATGTGGCAGGTGAACCAGGCGCGCGAACTCGGGCTCGAGTACGTCTACCTGGGCTACTGGATCGAGCAAAGTCCCAAGATGGCCTACAAGATCAACTTCCGCCCGCTGGAAGCGCGTATCAAGGGCGTCTGGAGCGTGCTGGAGCGCTGAAGGCCGGCGGCGCCGCCGCTGCGCGGTAGAATGTGGGGAGTCCCAATACCGAGTTCCCCATGTCCGACAAGCTCCTGTACTCCCTCGCCCGCCCGCTGCTGTTCTCGCTCGACGCCGAGCAAGCCCACAACCTCGCCCTGCCGCTGCTGCGCCGCGCCGCCGCCCTCGGCCTCACCAGGCTCTCCGGCCGGCCGGCGCCAGACCCGCGCACGGTCATGGGCATCACGTTCCCGAACCCGGTCGGCCTGGCCGCGGGCCTGGACAAGGATGGCGCCTACATCGACGGCCTGGCCTCGCTCGGCTTCGGTTCGATCGAGATCGGCACCGTGACGCCGCGTCCGCAGGCGGGCAACCCGAAGCCGCGCATCTTCCGCCTGCCGCAAGCGCAGGGCATCATCAACCGGATGGGCTTCAACAACGGCGGCGTCGACGCCTTTCTCGCCAACGTGCAGGCCTCCCGCTTCTACCAGGACAAACAGGGCGTGCTCGGCCTGAACATCGGCAAGAACGCCGACACCCCGATCGAGCGCGCCGCCGACGATTACCTGGCCTGCCTGCGCAAGGTCTACCCCTACGCCAGCTACGTGACGGTCAACATTTCGTCGCCCAACACCAAGAACCTGCGCCAGCTGCAGGGAGAATCGGAGCTGGATGCGCTGCTGTCGCAACTGAAGCAAGAACAGCTGCGCCTGGCCGACCAGCACAAGCGCTACGTGCCGGTGGCGCTGAAGATCGCGCCGGACATCGACGGCGACCAGGTGCGCAACATCGCGGGCGCCCTGCTGCGCCACAAGATCGACGGCGTCATCGCCACCAACACCACGCTCAGCCGCACCGCGGTACAGGGCCTGCCGCATGGCGAGGAAGCCGGCGGCCTGTCGGGCGCGCCCGTGTTCGAGCTGTCGAACACGGTGATTCGCCTCTTGAGGGCCGAGCTGGGCGACGCCATTCCCATCATCGGCGTGGGCGGCATCATGCGCGGGCAAGATGCGCGCGCCAAGATCGAGGCCGGCGCGCAGCTGGTGCAGCTCTACACGGGATTCATCTACGCCGGCCCGGCGCTGGTGCGCGACTGCGCGGCCGCGCTGCGCCGCTAAAGGATCGTGGAGGACATTGGCATGGAACGCAGGCAGCTGGGACAAACGGATCTAGAGGTCTCAAAAGTGTGCCTCGGCACCATGACCTTCGGCGAGCAGAACACCGAGGCTGACGCCCACAGCCAGCTCGACTACGCGCTGGAACGCGGCATCAACTTCATCGACACCGCCGAGATGTATCCGGTGATGGCGCGCCCGGACACGCAAGGATCGACCGAGCGTTTCATCGGCAGCTGGCTCAGGAAGCGCGGCCGCCGCAGCGAGGTGATCCTGGCCACCAAGATCGCCGGCCCGAACGTGAACATGCCCTGGATCCGCGGCGCCAACCACTGCCTGGATGCGACCAACGTCCGCGCCGCCGTCGAGGACAGCCTGCGCCGCCTGCACACCGATTACATCGACCTGTACCAGATCCACTGGCCGAGCCGCAACCTGCCCATCTTCGGCGCCAACAGCTTCAATCCGGAGGCCGAGCGCCCGGCGGTGCCCATCGAGGAAACCCTGGGCGCGCTCGACGAGCTGGTGCGTGCAGGGACCATCCGCCACATCGGCGTTTCCAACGAAAGCACCTGGGGCGTGTGCGAGTACATCAAGCAGGCCGAAATGCACGGGCTGCCGCGCATCGCCACGGTGCAGAATTTATACAACCTGACGGCGCGGCATTTCGAGACCAGCCTGATGGACGAGGCCTGCTACCGCGAAGGGGTGAGCCTGCTGGCCTACAGTCCGCTGGCCTTTGGGCAGCTGACGGCCAAGTACCTGGATGATCCGAATGCGCGCGGAAGGCTGACGATCTTCCCGAAGGGGTGGAGTCCGCGCTATGTGCGTCCGAGCGTGCTGGCAGCCACTGCGGAGTATGCGGCGCTGGCGCGTGCGCACGGATTGAAGCCGGCCCAGATGGCGCTGGCGTGGTGCTATTCGCGGTGGTTCGTGGGGTCGACCATCATTGGGGCGACCAACCTTCAGCAGTTGAAGGAGAACATCGATGCGGCGGATCTGGTGCTGTCAGAGGAGGTGGTGAAGGGGATTGACGAGATTCATGCGCGGTATGTGAATGCGGGCCAATAAGCGCTAACGATTTTCAAGCAAAATCGGGTTCCCGCCTGCGCGGGACCGACGGTTTTTAAGTTGGTACATCGATCGAGCTCCATCAACCTGCACACGCAGCACTCACTCCACCGCGTTTAACGCCGCCTCGATATCCGACCGCGTATACCCCTGTGCAAAGCGCTCGATGAAGTGATACGCATACGCCCGCAGGTACGAGCCCTTGCGCACCGCCAGGCGCGTCACGTTCGGCGCGAACAGGTGCGAAGCCTCGATCGCCCGCATCCCCTTGTCGCGGCCATGGTCGAAGGCCATCGAGGCCACGATCCCCACGCCCATCCCCAGCGACACGTACTGCTTGATCACGTCCGAGTCCATCGCGGTGAGCACGATGTCCGGCGCCAGCCCCGCTTCGCGGAAGGCGGCGTCGATGTGGCTGCGGCCGGTGAAGCCGACGTCGTAGGTGATCAGGGGATGCTCGGCCAGGTCTTCCAGCCGCAGCGGCTGGCTCGACGAAAAGATCGGGTGGCCTTCGGGCGCCACGACCAGGTGGCTCCAGCGGTAGCACGGGAAGGACACCAGGTCCGGGAACTGCGTCAGGCCTTCGGTGGCGATGCCGATGTCGGCCTTGCCCGACAGCACCCATTCGGCGATGTGTTCCGGGGCGCTCTGCTGCAGGGCGATGCGCACGCCGGGGAAGGCGTTGCGGAAGGACTGCACCACCTGCGGCAGCGCGTAGCGCGCCTGGGTGTGGGTGACCGCCACGGTGAGCGTGCCGCTGTCCTGGGCCGCGAATTCGGCGCTGGCCTGCTGCAGGTTCTCGGCCTCCACCAATAGGCGCTCGACGATCTTGAGGATGCCCTTGCCCGGCGGCGTCAGGCCGGTCAGGCGCTTGCCGTTACGCTCGAAGATCACGACGCCAAGCTCGTCTTCCAGCTCGCGGATCTGGCGCGACACGCCCGGCTGCGAAGTGAACAAGGCATTGGCGACCTCGGTCAGGTTGAAGTCGCGGCGCGCGGCTTCGCGCACGGAACGCAGCTGCTGGAAGTTCATATGCCCTCGCCGGCGTCGACGAACACTTCGATACGGCGCGGCTTGACCACCAGGGTGTCGCCCTCGACGAAGCCGTGACGGGCGAACACTTCGTTCGGCATCACCGCCTCGATCAGCTGCTGGTTGTCGGCGCGCTCCAGGTCGAGCTGGGCCAGCGGTCCGATCGCATGCGCGCGGCGCAGCTTGGCCACCACGCCGCCCCGGTCGCCATCGCCCGGCGTGTAGCGTTCGACGTCGAGGTCGTGCGGACGAACATAGCCCACGCCTTCACCGCTGCCGGCGTGCTGCGGCACGTCGAATTTCACTTCGCCGCTGGCCAGCACGCCATCCTGCACGCGGCCGTGGAACAGGTTGACGTTGCCGAGGAAGCCGTACACGAAAGGCGAGGCCGGGCTGTTGTAGACCGCGTCCGGGGTGCCGAGCTGCTCGACGCGGCCCTTGTTCATCAGGACCACCTGGTCCGCCACTTCCAGCGCTTCTTCCTGGTCGTGGGTCACGAAGATCGAGGTCACGTGCAGCTCGTCGTGCAGGCGGCGCAGCCAGCGGCGCAGCTCCTTGCGCACCTTGGCGTCCAGGGCGCCGAAGGGTTCGTCGAGCAGCAGCACGCGCGGCTCCACGGCGAGAGCGCGCGCCAGGGCGATGCGCTGGCGCTGGCCGCCCGAGAGCTGGGGCGGATAGCGGTCGGCGATCCAGTCGAGCTGCACCAGCTCGAGCAGCTGGCGCACCTTGTCGCGGATCTGCTGTTCCGACGGGCGCTCCTTGCGCGGCTTGACGCGCAGGCCGAAGGCGACGTTCTCGAACACGGTCATGTGCTTGAACAGCGCGTAGTGCTGGAACACGAAGCCGACCTGGCGCTCGCGCACGTGGCGGTGCGAGGCATCCTGGCCGTCGAGCAGCACGGCGCCCGAATCGGGGTGTTCCAGGCCCGCGATCACGCGCAGCAGCGTGGTCTTGCCGCAGCCCGAGGGGCCGAGCAGGGCCGTGAGCTGGCCGTCGGGGAACTGGAGCGAAACGTCGTCGAGCGCGGTGAATTGCCCGAACTGCTTGCGGATGTGCTGGACTTCGATGGTCATGCTGCGTGCTCCATAATGCGGTCGTCGGTCGAGGCTTTCCTGGCCTGGTGCAGACGCCATTCGACAAAGCTCTTCACGGCCAGGGTCACCAGCGCGAGCAGCGCCAAGAGCGAAGCGATCGCGAAGGCGGCCGTGAAGTTGTATTCGTTGTAGAGGATCTCGACCTGCAGCGGCATCGTGTTGGTCTCGCCGCGGATGTGGCCCGACACCACCGAGACGGCGCCGAACTCGCCCATCGCGCGGGCGTTACACAGGATGACGCCGTACAGCAGGCCCCACTTGATGTTCGGGAGCGTCACGCGCCGGAAGGTCGACCAGCCCGAGGCGCCCAGCACCAGCGCGGCCTCTTCTTCTTCGGTACCCTGCTGCTGCATCAGCGGAATCAGCTCGCGCGCCACGAACGGGAAGGTGATGAAGATGGTGGCCAGCACGATGCCCGGCACCGCGAACAGGATCTTGATGTCGTGCGCGGCCAGCCAGTCGCCGAACCAGCCCTGGGCGCCGAACAGCAGCACGTAGATCAGGCCCGCGATCACGGGCGAGACCGAGAACGGCAGGTCGATCAGCGTGAGCAGGATGCTCTTGCCGCGGAACTCGAACTTGGCGATGGCCCAGGCGGCGGCCACGCCGAACACGAGGTTGAGCGGCACCGAGATGCCGGCGGCGATCAGGGTGAGCTTGATGGCCGACAGCGCGTCCGGATCCTTGATCGATTCGATATACGTGTCCCAGCCTTTTTTCAGCGCTTCGGTGAACACGGCGGCCAGCGGCACGAACAGGAACAGGGTCAGGAACGCGAGCGCCACCGCGATCAGGAGGTAGCGCACCCAGTCCGGTTCCAGCACGTTGGTGGTCGGCCGGCGCGCGGGTGCGGCCGCCTTCGGCGTGGCCTTGATGCTGTCGAGGACTGCGCTCATTTCCGACCCGCCCGTTTGCGGGTCCACGCCTGCAGCAGGTTGATCGTCAGCAGCAGCATGAACGAGATGATCAGCATGACCACCGCGATCGCCGTGGCGCCCGCGTAGTCGTACTGTTCGAGTTTGGTGATGATGAAGAGCGGCGTGATCTCGGAGACCATCGGCAGGTTGCCGGCGATGAAGATCACGCCGCTCT
>Ga0209023_10004727_pt1 | contig 15315 bp, 15 predicted proteins | sample LakOneMetagenome_FD_187468 | JGI IMG/M metagenome (GOLD analysis project Ga0209023, IMG submission 187468) | Freshwater and sediment microbial communities from Lake Erie, Canada (SPAdes) (version 2) | ecosystem: Environmental > Aquatic > Freshwater > Lentic | place: Lake Erie, Canada... | reverse complement strand
TTTGCTGCATTGTTAACATCGTTTGCCTGTAACAAGAAAAAATGCATAGGATTCATTGTTCTGATTACCTGCAAAAATAAGGCAGCAGAAGCAATAATCAATAGATTGAAAAATAAATCCCCGTTACAAAGCAGTAACGGGGATCAATTATTTCAGTTCTTCTTTTTTACTTTTTTTTTGGAGGCGTTCCGCCATTCGGTTTTGGTGGAGTTCCCCTGCCCGGTGTGGGTGGAGTTGGTGTTTGATTGATCACTTTACCGTCTTTGCCTATCATCGTTACTTTTCCATTTTCAATGATGGTGGTGATGCCATCTTTTACGGTGGTTATTTTACCTTCTTTGGTAATTACTGTTGTAGACCCGTCATTTCCAACCGAAGTAAGTGACCCGTCAATGCCAAAAGTCACTTTATCCGCCTTCACAACTGGTTTTACAGGCGGTTTAATATTAAGCGTACCAATGATGTTTTTGTTGCCAAGCACTTCCTGGTCGTTTGGGTCAATGGCAAGCGCCTTATCGGCAAAACTTAAAGCCTGTTCCTTGTTCTTATCCATATTGGCAGAATAAGCAATCATGTACTTATAGCTACCTACCAATTGGGCGATTATCTTTGATTTATCGGGATAGGCTTCTCCCACCTGTATTGCCTTTGCAAAAGCGCTGTTAGCAAGACCATAAGCCATTGTCGTATCAATACCCCAATAAGATTTACCCATCATATAATATCCAAAGATATCATCGGGGTATTTCTGAGTATAGATATCAAATATCTCACTGGCAGGCGCAAACTTACCAATGCGGTAGTAGCTGTACCCTGCATTATATATATCGGTTTTGCTGGGCATTTTTTTAACATCAAGAATCTTCTTGTACCATGCACCTGCTTCGGCATACTGGCCTCTTTTTTCAAATGTGCCGGCCACCTGTTTCAATAACGTCACTTTACCCACTTCTGTGCTGTCTTTATCAACAGCCATTTGCAGAAGGGTTGCTGCCTGTGCTTCACTACCCGGGAACTTCAATAAGTTCGTTCCGGCAGCAAGAATATCCCCCGGACCGATCTTTTCCGGTTTCTGTTTTGCGAAATATTGTTCGTATGCATTCTTTGCACTTACAGAATCGTTCAACCTGATAGATGCCAGGGCAACCAGGCCATACAGATTCGGATATGGGCTAGGCGAAGCAGCTATACAAGCATTTGCTGAAGTGATGGTTTCTGCAAACAACCCCTGCGCATATTTCATCTGGGCATGAAGAAAACATGCATTCACTTCATCAGAACCTTTTGCAGCCAGGTATTTATCTAAATACTGGGCTGATTTGGTAACATCTGTTTCATAAAAATACTGGTAGAGTTTCCAGTACACGGTCGTATAGCTAGGATCGAGCGCAATGGCTTCATCATAATACCTTAAGAATATATCACGCTGTGTTTCGCCCTGCGATTGGTATATTCTTCCAATGCGGTACTTAGCCCTTGCATACCTGGAATCTATACCCAATGCAGCCTCATAGGTACGTTGTGCAGATCCGCCATCTCCCGCTTTACGATATGCATCGCCCAGATCGGTCATTACACGGGCATCTTTAAATCCTTTGATATTTATTGCCTGCTGCAATTTTTCCACTGCATAGGTACCATCGCCGAGTTTTGAATCAAAATCTCCATTGGCAAAACCAACTGCATCCAGCACGTCAATACTCTTTCCTTTACTCAGGCTGATGGCCGTTTCAAAATGATTGCGGGCTTCCTGGGTCTTTCCTTCCAGCAATTCCACATGGCCCATACCTGCATTCAGTAAAGCACTGTTGGGGTTTGCCGCCAATCCTTTTGCATATATTGCCCGGGCACCTGCTATGTCTTTGTCTTCATCCGGGGCTATCAATGTCTGGCCTAGCCAGTAAACAGCTTCTTCATTTGCCGGGTTTGCATTCAGCAAACCCTGGAATGCATTCTTTGCACTGATGAATTTTTCATAGTATAAGAACTTCTTGCCATCGTCAATGCTTTGTGCATTAACCAGACGCACAACCATCAAACTGCTCAACAGGATCAGTGTAAATTTTAACTTCTTCATTTCATTTGCTGTTTAAGTCTTTACAATAATATTAATTTTCCAAAACTTCCCGCCGTTAATTCTCTATAAACTTTCTATAATTTTTGATTAATCTTCACATTCCTGATCTCAAAATCCATTATGGTACCTAAATACGCCCTTTTAAAGATCAACTGCCCCCGCTCATTCCGCATAAAATTAGAGAACCCGGTTCCCAGCCCTTCGTATCCTTCTTTAAGTATGAAATACAAACCACGTACCAAAGGGTACCGCCTTGAGAGGATGCTTGCCTGCGTTGGTTTTACATAAGGCGAATCAGCACAAAGGTTACAGGAAACGTAGGCAATTTTTACTTTGCTTAACATATTCACCTGCACCGAGTCTTCCGGGTTGCCTATCCAGCTTATTCCCACAAAACCGACCGCATTTTCATTGGATGCCACATAGCTGATAACATCCTGGCTGTTCTTTGCCGCTTTCACTACACTGGTATCAAATTTCGATCCTTTTAAAATACTGTCCAGAACAAACCGCACGGTACTGGTTGCATTCAACCCGTCAAACACCACCTTCTGGCCCCTGTTCGTTTTGCCCGACAACTGGTCTTTCAACCTTTCGGGTGTAAATAAAGTATCGGTACTTTTACTGTTTACAATAATGGTGATGGCATCGTAGGCAAGTGTATTCCAGCGTGGCGTAAAGTTCAGGCTGTCTTTATAATAACGCTCTTCTTCATTGGTGAGCCCTCTTGTAACAACGATCATCCGGCTTGCTGTATCGTTAAAAAAATCCTTAAAACAGTTTGCTTCACTCTTATACTCCGCTATGATCTTTGCTCCTGGGAAGGATCTTTCAAAAACCGCCAGTTGTTCTTCTATTACCGGCCTGAAGGATTCATCCACGCTGATGTGGATGGTGCCATTCTGTAACAGGTATAGCGGATCTTTATGTCCCCGGTTGCATGCACTTATACAGAACCAGGTTATTAAAAAGCCAATGCCGTACCTTTTCCAAAGCCGCAAAATATCATTATTCATCAATGCCGTAAATAATTTTTCTTAATGCCCCGGTAAACTCTGAAAAGGCCGTATATCATACATACAACAGCAAAGACTCTTAAAAGGTTTGTATCGTATTGTTCTGCCAGGCCGGGACTGAATTTTTTTGCAAAAAAAAGAAAGACACCCATACCCGACCATAATATACCCATGCCCAGATCCATGATGCTGCGCATGCGGATATATCCTTTATCCCGTTCGTTCAATTGTTCCTTTTCAAATTCTTCCAGTGCCATGCTTTATGTTTATGCCCCGCCAATGGCGGGGCTGTGAAATTAGGAAAATAATTTTTTAATTAATCTGCACCGGTAAACTTTACAGGGATGGTATAATATACCGATACATTTTCACCTTTCGCTTTACCCGGAACCCAGTCTGGCATTTTCTTCAACACCCTTATTACCTCTTTATTAAATATATCGCCACCATCCTGGGTGATCTTGAAACTCTTCAGTTTACCTTCATAGCCCACCACAAAAGTCACTTTCACGCTTACCGACTCACCATCTGTCATTTGATCGGGATTATTGAGATGCCTGCGTAAAAAATTCATCAACGCTTCGGTTCCTCCAGGGAAGGAAGGTGGCACATCTACTGCATCAGCGCTCCATGGAGACGTTCTGTCGATCGGCAGAGGTTTTGGTGCAGCAGGGCCTGGATCACCTGGCGCAAAAGGCACTTTAGGAATACCGGGAGTACTTGTTATTAGAGTTGTGCTGCCGATCAGATCCGTATCTTTCAGATCAGGGATGGAATCCGATTTATCTTTCTTGTCAACAATGGCGATGTGATCAATAAACATCTTCTGGTTAACAGGTGTTGGCTCAGTTGGTTTCTTTATTTCAGTTTTAGGAGGGTCCTGTTTTTTGGGAAGCTCTTTTGGTTTTGTTTGATCTGCTTTCGCCAATTCGGTTTTTGGGATTTCATATATTCCCCCTATCACCAGCTGAGCTGATCTTTTAGGAATGAGTGTGAAGGATAAGAATGCGCCGGATGCCAATATCATTATTGCCAGGGCTCTTTTCAACCGGTTCTGATAAAACTTACGAAGGACATATGCTCCATAAGCTTTGTTTCGTTTTTCGAAAATGATATCAAGGACATCGCTTTTCAAAATTAAATTACTGTTCATATAGTTGGGTTTTGAAGTCAGGAAATAAATTCAAAACCGGCGCCGTGTTCGGTAATGAGATGTGATAGTTGAGGGATTCCATAAAAGCTGCAAGGGAAATAGACACAAGGGGCAAGCATGATAAAAAAGAGTGCTTATCAATTATACTGCTTCTTGTAGCTGCTCCCCTTGAAGCTTGCGCCTTGCTTCCTATCTTTGCGACATGAAAATTTTAATGGTGTGTTTGGGCAATATCTGCCGAAGTCCGCTGGCTGAAGGGATCCTGCAGGATAAAGCATGGAAGGCCGGATTGAACTGGACCGTAGAAAGCGCCGGCACCAATGGATACCATACCGGCGAACCACCGCATCATTTAAGCATTAAAGTAGCCAGGAAGAATGGGATCGACATCAGCAACCAAAGAAGCAGGCTGTTTACTGCAGGTGATTTTGAGCAATATGATCGTATTTATGCCATGGCTATGGATGTACTGGAGGATATTAAACACATCAGCAGGAATAAATTTGATGAAAAAAAAGTAAGTTTATTTTTAAATGAACAGTTTCCGGGAGAAGACAGGGAGGTACCAGACCCATGGAGCGGACCGGAAAGCGGTTATCATGAGGCATTTGAAATTATCAGCGGAGCCTGTGACAGCATTGTAAAAAATATTCAATTAAGTAAAGAATCATGACCAAACCATCCATTCCACAAGGCACCAGGGATTTTTCGGCAGATATTGTACGGAAGCGGAATTATATTTTCTCTACCATAAGAAATATTTTTGAATTGTACGGGTTCGAGCCATTGGAAACACCTGCAATGGAAAATTTGGATACTTTGACGGGCAAATATGGGGAAGAAGGTGATAAGTTGATTTATAGAATTTTGAATTCTGGAAATCCTTTCGATGATCACTTTGCTTCACTGCTTTCCCAAAGTATAGCAATAAGTCCATTGCTTGCGCCTAAGACAAGTCCATTACTTGCGCCTAAAGCAGATCCATCACTTGCACCTAAAACAGCCTCTTCTCTTGCTCCTAAAGGGGATCCACCACATGCACCTAAAACTGCACCTAAAACAAGTTCATCAGTTGTGATTGATACAAGTCTGTTATTGGATGCATTAACAAGATTTCAAAGCAGATTAAAAGTTGAAATTACCGGAAAGGCTTTAAAATATGATCTCACCATTCCCTTTGCCCGTTATGTAGCGATGAACCATACTAAGTTGACCTTCCCATTCAGAAGGTATCAGATACAACCCGTATGGCGGGCTGATCGTCCGCAAAAGGGCCGCTACCGTGAGTTTACACAATGTGATGCCGATGTGGTGGGCAGCCTTTCTTTAGTGAATGAAGTGGAACTTGCCAATATCTACCACGAGGTTTTTGTTCAATTAGAAATTAAGAATTATGAATTAAGGATTAACAGCCGGAAAATATTAACTGCCCTGGCTGAGCTGTGCGGCGGAGCCGATAAAATGATCGACATAACCGTCGCCATTGATAAGCTTGATAAGATCGGCCTGGAAAAAGTGAAAGAAGAATTGCAGCAGCGTGGTTTAAACGATGAACAAATAAAAACCATTGAAAGTTACCTGAACATTGCAGGAACTAATGAAGATAAATTATCGTCGATCAAATCTTTGATCGGTTCAATTGAAAGCGGTAAACAGGGAATTAAAGAAGTGGAATTTGTATTTAGCCAAACAAAAAATACTAACCTCACCATTGATTTCACCCTGGCAAGAGGATTGAATTATTACACAGGTATCATCTTTGAAGTCAAAGCACCCTCAGCAGTGAAGATGGGCAGCATTGGCGGCGGCGGACGCTATGATGACCTCACCGGTTTGTTTGGCGTACCCAATATTCCGGGTGTTGGTATCTCCTTTGGTGTTGACAGGATCTATGATGTACTGGAAGAACTAAATTTATTTCCGGAGAATTTACAGGTAAGCACCAAGGCATTGTTCTTTAATATGGGAGAAACAGAAAGCCGTTTTGCCTTCGGCATCATGCAGCAACTCCGCAGCAAAGGCATCGCCTGCGAACTTTATCATGAGCAGGCAAAGATCAATAAGCAATTCACGTATGCCGAAAAGAAAAATATCCCTTTCGTAATAATCATCGGCAGTAAAGAAATGGAAGAGAAGAGTTGCCCGGTGAAAAATCTGTCAACCGGTGTACAGGAAGTGGTTTCATTTGAGAAGCTGGCAGGCTATCTAAAAAATCTCTAAGTTATATTTTGAACCACATAGGTAACATAGTTTGGTTCAATTGTTTTAACAGCTTACAACCCTTCATAAATAATCGCCGACCCCTGCCCCACTCCCACACACATTGTAGCCAGCCCGTATTTTCCATTTCTTCTTTTTAATTCATGTAATAATGTTGTAGATATCCGTACGCCGCTGCAACCTAACGGATGGCCTAATGCAATGGCCCCGCCATTCACATTTACTTTTTCCAGGTCTAATCCCAGGTCGTGAATGCAGGCAATGGATTGCGATGCAAATGCTTCATTCAACTCTATCAGGTCGAGGTCAGTAACATTCAATTTTGCTCTTTCCAATGCTTTATTGGTAGCCGGTACCGGGCCAATACCCATGATAGCCGGATCAACACCCACCACGGCCATGCTGATGATTTTTGCCATGGGTTGCAATCCGTATTTTTTTACAGCTTCTTCACTGGCCAGCAGCATTGCCGCAGCTCCATCATTGATGCCACTGCTGTTGCCGGCTGTAACCGTTCCGTCCTTTGCAAAAGCGGGTTTTAATAATTTCAGTTTTTCCAGGCTTGTTAACCGCGGATGTTCGTCCTTATCAAAATCAAAAACCTGTTTCTCTATCTGAACCTGAACCGGAGTGATTTCATCTTTCCATTTATTTTCTGCAAAAGCCCGTTCGTATTTACGCTGGCTTTCCAGTGCAAACTCATCCTGTGCATGTCGACTAATATTCCAGCGCTTGGCAACATTCTCGGCCGTTTCGCCCATAGTATAGGGATAATACATTTCGGCCAGGCGCTTATTTACAAAACGCCAGCCAAGAGTTGTATCGGCAATTTGCGGGTCTCTTCCAAAAGCACTGGTACTTTTCGGAACAACAAACGGAGCCCTGCTCATACTCTCCACGCCACAAGCAATGATCAGGTCGCCATCACCACATGCAATGGCACGTGCCGCATCCATAATGGCCTGCAGTCCGCTTGCACAAAGACGATTTACTGTATTGCCTGCAACCGTGTTTGGCAACCCGGCCAGCAATGCTGCCATTCGGGCTACATTACGATTATCTTCCCCGCTTTGGTTGGCAGCGCCGGCGATCACGTCTTCAATGGCATTTACATCAATGCTGGAGTTGCGGTTTACCAGCATTTTTATAACATGTGCCAGCAGATCATCGGGCCTTACGCCACTGAGGGAGCCGCCATATTTTCCAATGGGGGTTCGTACGGCATCAATTACATAGACTGTTTGCATAGTTTGTTTTTATTGGTCAGGTTTGGGAACTGAACCTGGCTTCATAGGCGTTTATCCTGAGCAAAGCCGAAGGACACTCTTGTACAATATATCAATACTGTACATTCTTAACAATACAAATATAGAGGCTAAAGTTTAGATATTTCCAGCAACACATCCCCATTACTTCCGTTGCTTGTGCATATGTATACATTGCCGGCTGGTGAGATACAGATATCTCTCAAACGGCCGAAGCGGTTTTTAAAATAAGTCTGCTGACTGCTGATGCTTTTACCGTCGGCATTTAATTTTAGTGCCCGCAGGCTTGCGTCCTTCAGCGTAAGCATCAGCAAACAATTCTTCCAGGCCGGAATTTTATTGCTGTTGTAATAATCAAGGCCGCAAACAGCAATAGTACTGCTGCCGCTGCTCCAGATGGGTTCCTTTACGTTGGCAACAGAACAAAAACTGATCTCATCCACCTGGTCGCAGGGGCCATTCACATTGGGCCAGCCATAGTTGCGGTTCTTTTCAATGATGTTCACCTCATCTTCAACGGTGGGTCCATGCTCGCTGGCATACATAATGCCATTCACCATCACTAATCCTTGCTGGTTGCGATGGCCATAACTCCATACGGGTGAATTGGGAAAAGGATTATCAGCAGGAATGCTGCCATCCAGGTTAAACCGTAAAACCTTACCGGAAAGTGAAGAAGTATTTTGAGCGCTGTTCTTTTCCGTAGCATCACCGGTTGTCATAAAAAGTTTTGGGTCTGCACCGGTACTTATCAAAAGCCTTGACCCATCGTGATTACTTGCTGCGGGAATATTCTGTATCACTGTCTTTACAGGCTGCATGTTTCCATTCTCGTATTTCATCTGCACCATTTTTTCCAGGTAGTTGCCGGAACTCCGGTAATTATATACCACATAAAATAATCCATTGGTTAAAAAGTCAGGGTGCTGCACCATACCCAGCATTCCGCCTTCATTGTTTGCTACCACTTCGGCAATAGATGCCGAAAAAAGGGTGGCCCCGGTTTTGGGATCGATCTTGCTGATCTTTCCTCCCCGTTCGGTCATCCAGATATGGTCATCTTTACCCCATAATATTTCCCAGGGATAATTCAGTCCGCTTTTAATAGTTCTCACCGAATCGGTGGGTGTATCAACATTGGAATTTGATCCCGGGGCAGAATTACAACTGCTGCCTGAATAAGAAAAGATGATCAGTAATAAAAAATATTTACGCATGGCATATTATCTGTATGGAAGCTACAATTTTTTAGGGAACCGGGCCAGTGCTTTTGACGAATGGCTCTTAATTAATGTTGAACCACATAGAAACATAGCTCACATAGAGATGCATATACGCATGTTTCCCGGGTCTTGTGTGGTTCAATTATCATGATAAATGCCGGGAATAGGCCTGTCCGTAGTACCTTTGCCGCATGACCGCAGTAAAGAACATCAGAACGCTCAGCCTACCCGAACTGAAGGAATATTTTGAATCGATCGGCGATAAAAAATTCCGTGCCATTCAAACCTACGAATGGATATGGAAGAAGAATGCCCGGAGTTTTGATGATATGAGCAATCTTTCCAAAGAGTTGCGGCAGAAACTTACAGAAAATTTTTCGTTGCCGGCCATTACGGTTGATACCAACCAGGTTAGCAGCGACGGAACCGTTAAGTCGAGATTTAAAACCTTCGACGGGCATTTTGTAGAGGGTGTTTTGATCCCCACTGAAAAAAGACAAACGGCCTGCGTGTCATCGCAAATTGGATGCAGTCTCAGTTGTAAGTTTTGTGCTACGGGTTATATGGACCGCAAACGTAACCTGAATTTTGATGAGATTTACGACCAGGTGGCTTTACTGAACCAGCAAAGTGAAAAAGTGTACGGCACCAAACTTACCAATATTGTTTTTATGGGGATGGGCGAACCGCTGCTCAATTATAAAAATGTGTTACAGGCAATTGACCGCATCACTTCCAACGACGGCATGGGCATGAGCCCGAAGCGGATCACCGTATCAACCGCCGGTGTGGCAAAACAGATCAGGCAATTGGGCGATGATAAGGTCCGTTTCAACCTGGCGCTTTCACTACATGCTGCCAGCGATAAAAAACGGGATGCCATCATGCCCATCAATGAAAGCAACAGCATTGACGTGTTGATAGAAGCGCTGAATTATTTTTATGAGCAGACGAAGAACGACATCACCTTAGAATACATTTTATTCAAAGATGTAAATGATTCCATTGAAGATGCCAACGACCTGATAAAAATATACCGGCAAATTCCCACTCACCTCATAAATGTGATCGAATACAATCCCATCGACAATGCTTCTTTCATGAAACCGGATGAGGACAAGACCCAGCAATTCACCGACTACTTAGCCAAACACCGGGTTAATGTACGCCTGCGCAGAAGCAGGGGCAAGGACATTGATGCCGCCTGCGGGCAACTGGCCAATAAGAAATAGTATTTTTCAATGCATTACAATTCTAAACCGGCCAGGCGGGACGTCAGACCAGGTAAATAGGTTATCTTTGCCGCTCACTACTGTTGAAATAACAGCAAAACACTTTCACTCATGAGCCAGTCGCCATTTCAGAAATTTACCGCAAAAAAGAAGAACAGCGTTGTAAAAGAAGAGTTCCGCCAGGAAAAGAAAAAATACCGCAAGGAACGCAATGCTTTTTTTGACAAGAAAAAAGAAGAAGAATACCAGGCCCGGCAGGCGAAGAAGAACGGGATGGCCCCCGCTGCAGCAAACGCCGCTAAAGGAAAAACACCTGCAATAACCGGTGAAGAAAAACCAGGGGCAACAGCAAAAAAAACACACACTAAGTCAGCCAAAGCAACCGCAGCCAATGACAATGCGCCAACAGGCATTATGCCGTTGAATAAATTCCTGGCACATTGCGGCGTATGTTCCCGGAGAGATGCCGTTGAATTGATTAGTGCAGGCAAAGTAAAAGTGAATGGAGCAGTTGCAACAGAACCGGGTTATAAAGTTCAGCAAAAAGATGAAGTGTTTTACAACGGCAAAAAATTATTTGTAACCAAGAACCTGGTTTACATTTTACTGAATAAACCAAAAGATTACATCACCACCACCGATGATCCACAGGGAAGAAAGACCGTATTGCAGTTAATTAAAAATGCAACCGCAGAAAGGGTTTATCCCATCGGGAGGTTAGACCGCAACACGTCGGGTGTTTTGCTGCTGACCAATGACGGCGATCTTACCCAGAAATTATCACACCCGAGCTACGAAATAAAAAAGATCTACGAAGTGAAGCTTGACAAGCCACTTGTAAAAGCAGACTTTGATAAGATATTAAAGGGATTGAAATTAGAAGACGGTGAAATTCATATAGACAGCCTGGCGTATGCCGACAGCAAAGACAAATCGATCATCGGCATTGAGCTGCACAGCGGCCGAAACCGCATTGTGCGCCGCATATTTGAACACCTGGGTTATGATGTAAAAGGCCTCGACCGGGTAATGTATGCCAACCTCACCAAAAAAAATGTAGAACGCAGCAAGTGGCGCTACCTGAGTGAGAAAGAGATCAGGCTGCTCAAATACATGAATGCTTCCAAAACGAAATAAGTGTGAAAAAGATCAATCCCGAGGTCATTTTTGAAAATGAATCCTTTATTGTCGTTAATAAACCCGCCGGCATGTTGTCCATTCCCGACCGGATGCAAAGCGAAACCTCCCTTAAAGATATCTTGCTGGAAAAGTACGGAGCGATTTTTACGGTTCACCGCCTGGATAAAGATACCAGCGGCATAATCATTTTCGCAAAGACAGAAGCAGCACACAAATATTTCTCCCGGCTTTTTGAAGAAAGAAAAATTGAAAAATATTACCAGGGCCTGGTGCTTGGATCTCCTGCAGAAAAAAAAGGGACCCTGGATGCGCCGATCAGTGAGCATCCTTTGCAAAAAGGATTAATGGTTGTTCACCGGAACGGGAAACCTTCTGTAACAGATTACGAAGTGGTGGAAGAGCACAAATCTTTTTCACTGCTGCAGTTTCAACTGCACACCGGCCGCACACACCAGATACGGGTTCATTGCAAGAACATGGGGCACCCGCTTGCCTGCGATGAGTTGTACGGCGATGGCAAACCAATTTTACTCTCTTCCATAAAAAAGAAATTCAAACTCAGCAGGCATGATGAGGAAGAGAGGCCCATGCTGAACAGGCTTGCCTTACACTCCTGGCGGTTGAAGTTTACAGACGCGGATGGAAAACAGATCGACCTGCAGGCGGAATTACCAAAAGATATCAGGGCGTTATTGCAGCAGTTGAGAAAAAACCTATAAGGTTTTAAATAGGTGCCAGGCCACTATGCAATCAGTCAATATTTGGCTGCGGCGTGTAACGCAGATACGGCTTTACAATCTCAACTCCTTTCGGGAATTTTTTGATCGCATCTTCGGTACTTACGGCCGGCACCACAATTACACTTTCGCCTTCAATCCAGTTAGCGGGCGTAGCCACACTGTAGTTGGCAGTAAGCTGTAAAGAATCCACCACCCGCAATACTTCTACAAAATTTCTTCCGGTAGATGCCGGGTAAGTGATGATCAGTTTAACGGCTTTATCGGGGCCAATGATCACCAGTGAACGGACCGTTGCTGTTGCCGATGCATTGGGATGAATGAAATCGTATAGTTCAGAAATTTTTCTGTCGTCATCGGCAATAATCGGAAAGTCGACATTGCAATTTTGCGTTTCATTGATATCGCTGATCCAGCTTAAATGTTTGTCCACCGGATCAACACTTAAGGCCAGCACTTTTACATTGCGCTTTGCAAATTCGTCTTTCAGTAAGGCCGTACGCCCGAGTTCGGTTGTACAAACGGGTGTATAATCTGCAGGGTGAGAAAATAATATTCCCCATGAATCGCCTAAGTATTCATAGAAATCAATTTCACCCAAAGATGTTTTTGCTTTAAAGTTGGGAGCAATATCCCCTAAACGTAAACTCATAGTAATAAAAATTTAAAGTGTGTAAGAGTAAATGAAATTACAAACTTATTTTTTTGTTGAGGAGGCCCGGGTGAGCAAATTTTTCCCAAACCGGTTTTTAACATTATCTATGGCTTTATACAAACCCGATTTACGCTCCACGTCGTCAAATAAGTTTGTCTGAATGGCATCGTTGGTAAGTTCACTCAGGCGAACACCAAGCAGCCGTACCGGTTCACCTTTGCGGTATAATTTATCAAACAACTCTTTAACCACCGGGATGATCTCATCATCGGCGCAGGTATAGGGAATGCTGGTCTGGCGGGAAGTGGTCTCAAAATCAGGGTACCTTATTTTAACAGCAACACAGCCGGCCACTTTTTCATCCTGCCGCAACTCAAAAGCAATTTTTTCTGTAAGCCGCACCAGTTCGCTTTTTAAAAACTTCATGTCGGTCTTATTTTCATTGAAGGTATTTTCGGAAGAAACAGATTTTGCTTCATGGTACTGTGTAACTTCCCCGTTATGTATTCCCTGGCTTTTATACCAAAGATCTATCCCCCATTTTCCCAGGTGTTCCTCCAGGTCTTCCTTCGTTCTTTCACTAACATCCCGTATGGTAATGATGCCCATCGACTTCAATATCTCATGCGTATGGTCACCCACACCCGGGATCTTATTCACGGCTAATGGCACCAGGAATTCTTTTTCCTTTCCAAAAGGTATCTGCAGGTAACCATTGGGCTTGGCTTCGTTGGTGGCCATTTTAGCCATCATCTTATTGCTCGACAAACCGAATGAGATGGGAAGTCCTGTTTCATCAATGATCAGCTGTCTTAATTCAATGGTCCATTGCAATGGTTTAAAGAATTTTTCCATGCCGGTGAGGTCAATATAAAATTCATCCACCGATGCTTTTTCAAACAGCGGCGCTTTGGAAGCGATGATCTGCGTTACCCAGCGGCTGTAGCGGCTGTAATCGGCACGGGAACTGTTTGAGACGATCAACTGCGGACAAAGCTGCAATGCTTTTTTAGAAGGCATACCCGAGTGAATACCGAACTTTCTTGCTTCGTAACTGCATGCAGCCACCACGCCTCTTTCCCTTCCACCTACAATTACAGGCTTCCCTTTCAGTGAAGGATTATTTAAAATTTCCACCGAAACAAAAAAGGAGTCAAGATCAAAATGCGCTATGATGCGTTGCGGTTCTTTCATAAACCTTTTTTATAAACCTAAACCTATAAGGTTTACTTAAAGTATTCAAAATTAGTCCTCTTCGAAAAGATAAAATCACTACTAAATCAAGAGACTTAGCAAACCTTATAGGTTTGGTTTGCAAACCTTATAGGTTTGGGTTTATCGCTTATCAGCGATAAATATCCAACAGCCCATCCGGGAGTATCACATACACTCTCCGGTTCTTCTTATCCACCTTATCCAGGCTTTCGTCATGTATGGGTATCAATGCTTCCTTTCCTTCGATCAATACCGTACACAAAACCTGGTGTGGTTGTTCAATCACTTCAGTTATCTCGCCTATCTCGTTGTCTTCATCATCGATCATCATAAACCCAAGTAAGGATATGGGTGATGATTTTGCCGCAAACTTTTTAAAATCAGTTTCCGTCAGCCATACTTCTTTAGGTGTTAGTTTGCGGGCTACTTCCATGATGTCGATCCCTTCCAGTTTAATAACTGTTTCATTTTCGCTGCGGATCTTTGCCGACTGTATGAAGTAAGGAATAAAATTATCCTTCTTCTCTTCCAGGAAGATCGCTTCCAAACCTTTAAGGGATGTTTTTGAACCGAGGTTATGCTGCAAAACCAGTTCACCTTTTAATCCCGTGCTGGCGGCCAGTTTTCCTATTTTAAAATATTGAGTCATTGAAGATGCAAGATACTGGATTCTGGATACAGGATACAGGATGCAAGATGTAGGATGCAGGATACAGGATCTTGATACAGATGGTCTACATCCGGAATCCTGCATCTCGAATCTTGTATCTTGGGAATAAAAAAAGTCCCGGTATAAAACCAGGACTTAAAAGAATTTTACAACAGAGGTATTTATTCTTCTGTTTTAGTTTCTTCAGACGGTGCTTCTACCGGTTCAGAAGCTGGTGCCTCTGCTTTAGCAGCAACCTTTTTTACAAACGGTTTGTCGCCGCGGCGGTCAGTCCTGCCCTTTTTGTGGGCACCCTGGCGCTTAGCAACATGTGCGTCGTGCTCGCTGGTCCATTTTGTGAATTTCTCCATAGCGGCAGCTTCATCAAATAAGCCGAGGCCAACACCACGAAGTAAATGCTTCAGGTACAACACTCCCTTGAAAGAAAGGATACGGCGTACAGTATCGGTGGGTTGAGCACCTTTTTGCAGCCAGTCCAATGCTTTCTGCCGATCGATCTGGATTGTAGCCGGAACGGTCAGTGGATTGTACGTACCTAATTTTTGAATGAATTTACCGTCACGTGGGCTTCTGCCATCTGCAACTACGATGAAGTAAAAGGGTCTTTTCTTTGAGCCATGCCTCTGCAGTCTCATTTTTACAGCCATAAATAGAAATTTTTGGTTGTTATTAAATAGGGTTTCTCCTTAAAAAAGGTGAACGAAGATAATGA
>Ga0209023_10004726_pt1 | contig 15318 bp, 12 predicted proteins | sample LakOneMetagenome_FD_187468 | JGI IMG/M metagenome (GOLD analysis project Ga0209023, IMG submission 187468) | Freshwater and sediment microbial communities from Lake Erie, Canada (SPAdes) (version 2) | ecosystem: Environmental > Aquatic > Freshwater > Lentic | place: Lake Erie, Canada... | reverse complement strand
TGCACCTCCACAGCGGGAGGCATCTTCGCAGCGATGGCCCTCGTGGTCTTGCTCAGCGCGCCCAGGGCGCTGTTGGTGACACGTTGCCGGATCGACGGAGCCATCGGGTCTCGTTTCGTGGGGTCAGTCGTGGAACTGCTTGAGCACCTGGGTCTCCCAGGTGGACGGTTCCGACAACAAGGCGGTGAAGGCCTCAGCACTGCTGCCGGTACCGAAGTGCGCTGACGGCTCGTACCGGCATCCCCACACGCGGTTCAGAGCGGACACGATGGCAACCTCGTCGAACGGAACGTTCTCGATGGACGGGTGCGCGAACCGGTTGTGCTGACGATCGCCCACGTTGACGGTGGGGACGCCGTACACGGGGGCCTCATGGATGCCTGAACTCGAGTTCCCGACGATCGCGGCGGCATGCTGGAGTGCGGTCAGGTAGTACTCGAACTTCATCGACGGCAGCACGCGGAACTGCGGGGATCCCTGCACCGCCTTGATCGCTCTGAGGATCTCGGTGCTGCCCGTGTCGTTGTTCGGGTACAGCACGACGAAGTCCTTGCCGGTCGCCGCCAGCGCATGAAGGAGCGCCTCCGCCCGGCTATGGAGGCCGTCGGACTCGCCCACGACGGGGTGCAGCGCCAAGATCGCATACTCGTTCTGCTCGATCTCGTACCGCCGGCGGACCTCGTCCAGCGTCGGGAGATCGGGGGAGAGCATGATGTCGATGTTGGGCGATCCGATGACGTGGACCTTGCTCGGGTACTCGCCCATGCCGACGACCCGGTCGCGAGCTTCGTTGTTGGAGACGAAATGGAGGTGCGACATCTTCGTGATCGTGTGGCGCATCAGCTCGTCTACCGTGCCTGAGAGTTCGCCGCCCTCGATGTGGCCCACCAGGATCCCGTTGAGTGAGCCGACGATCGCACCCGCGAGGGCCTCGACCCGGTCACCGTGCACCACGATGAGGTCAACGGGGTACTCGGCGACGTAGTGGCTCAGGCCCCTGATCGTGTCTGCCAGCACGCGGTCCATCATGAAGTCCGTGTAGTGGTCCTGATTGAAGTGCAGGAAGATCTCCGAGAACCCGTCCTTCTCGATCTCCTTCCAAGTGCGGCCGTACTTCTCCAGCAGGTGCATTCCCGTCGCGAAGATGGCGTAGTCGAACTCGTCGCTGGCGTCGACCGCCCGGATGATCGACTTGAGCTTGCCGTAGTCCGCCCGGGTGCCGGACACGAACAGGATCCGGCGGCGGCCACCGCTGGCTTTGTCGGTCGTCTCGCTCACGAGTCGATCATCGACCGGGCGATCTGCTCCCCGCTCAGGACCCGGACCTTCGCGGTGCGCCCGAACAGCGATTCGTACTCCTCGGCGGGGATCTCGCCGGTCCCGGGCCGCTTGACCCAGATGTTGTCGGCACTGAACTGCTGGCCGGGAGCGATGTCGGCGGTGGCCACCACCGACGCAAACGCGAACGCGATGGTCGGCGCCTCCTCGGGTACCGGGGCTTTGGAACCCCCTCGGGCCAGCTTCATGATCGCACTCCCCTGGATGAGCTCGCGCAACGCCGTCGGGTCCATCGAGCACGAGATGTCGGGTCCGGGCCGGTCCATCCGGTCGGTGAAGTGCCGTTCGAGGATGTCTGCCCCCACTGCGACAGCGCCGAGGCACGGCATGTTGGTCAACGTGTGGTCAGAAAGGCCCACGACGGCGTCGGGGAACGCCGTGGCAAGTTCCGGAATGGCGCCGAGGCGGACGAGCTCTGGTGGCGTCGGATAGACGTTGGTGCAGTGCAGGAGCGCGAACGGGACTCCGGCCGCCCGCATCACCTCGACGGCCGGGTTGATGCTCTCGATCGAGTTCATGCCGGTGCTGAGGATGATCGGCTTTCCGAACGACGCCACATGGCGGATGAGCGGGTAGTTGTTGCATTCGCCGGAACCGATCTTGTAGGCGAGGACGCCCATCCGTTCGAGCCGGTCCGCGGCGGCACGCGAGAACGGGGTGCTCAAGAAGATGAGCCCTCGTGCCTCGACGTGGTGCTTCAGCGCGATCTCGTCGGCTTCGTCGAGCGCGCACGCTTCCATGATCTCGTAGATCGAGATGTCGGCGTTCCCCGGGATCACCTCCCGCGCGTGGGGGGACATCTCGTCGGCGACCACGTGGGTCTGGTGCTTGACGATTTCGGCGCCTGCGGCAATGGCCGCATCAACCATCTGCTTCGCGATGTTGAGGTCGCCGCCGTGGTTGATGCCGATCTCGGCGATCACGAGTGGGGGCGCATCCCCGCCGACCTGTCGGTCGCCGATGCGGAACGAGTTCATGGTGTCCATCTCATCACAGCGGTGCAGTGGTCCGAGACATCACCATGCGGTCCAGCCGCCGTCGACGACGAGGTTGTGGCCAGTGACGTAGCGCGAGAGGTCGCTGGCCAGGAACAGTGTCGCTCCTTTGTAGTCTTCCTCAGTGGCCATCCGCCCGAGCGGAGTGCGCTCCTCGTACGCCGCACGGAAGCTGTCGGGGTGGTCGCGGAACACGCCGCCCGGGGTCAGCGCGTTGACCCGGATGTCCGGTGCGAGGGTGGTCGCCAGCCACCGCGTCAGCTGGATAACTCCACCCTTGCTCGCCGCGTATCCGGCGGCATTGCCCATGTCGGTGCCCTCGTAGATCCGCCAGTCGGGACCGACGACGCCGTAGGTCGACCCGAACGTGACCACAGAGCCGTGTCCACTGGCCCGAAGGGCCGGGGTGCATGCCTGAGTCAGCACGAAGACGGACGTGAGGTTCACTTCTAGGGCTCGGCGCCAGACCTCCGTGCTCTGGTCCTCGAAGCGTGTGGTCCAGTTGGGGAGTGGCTCGGCGCTGACGAGCGCGGCGACGTGTACGACGATGTCGATGCGCCCAAACGCATCGGTCACGCGTTCGGCGATGGCTCGGGTCGCATCCTCATCCGCCAGATCAGCGGCGCACACCATCGTTGCCACGTCCCGCCGCACCTCGATGTCCGTAGCGGTCGCGGCGCAGCGGGCCTCATCGAGGTCGACCACTGCGATTGTTGCGCCCTGCTCGGCCAGGCCGTCGGCGACGACTCGACCGATGTTTCCGGCACCGCCGGTCACGATGGCGACACGACCATGGAGGTCGGCCAGGTCGGCGATGTCGCGGGGGCTTCCTGGCGTTCTCATGTGTTCTCCTGACGGCGCCGAGCCAACAGGAACTCGGCGAACTCGAGGTCCAACTCCGTGTCGATGTCGAGGTTGCGGTCTGCTGGCACCTCTACGGCTCGAACGCGGCCGTCGTAGATCGAGTTCGACTGGAGCACGAACTCCGGTCGAGCGACGAACGCAACCGTGCCGACATCGAACGTCGGCGGCGCATCTTGCCGGCGGTGGATGCGCTCGGGCGGCTCGAGAACCAGGCGGGCGTCTCCCACTTCGTCGACGGTGACCATGTTGAACCAGGGGTTCCTGTGGGCCTCCGTGACCGTAAGCACGATATCGATGCCCGGAGCGCTCGCGGCCTCGAGGCACCGCTCCAAGTCAGAGACCTGTCGCAACGGTGCCGTGCAGGGCACGACCAGAAGTCGGTCCGGGAGCTCGTTTCGGTCTCGGAGCCAGCCGAGCATGTGCTGCCAGGCGAGCCACTCGCGCGAGGTGTCTTCGGCCAGGTCCGCTGGCCGGAGCCAGGGCACGTCCGCGCCGGCCGCTCGTCCCACCTCGGCGATCTCCTCGCTGTCGGTGGACAGCACGACGCGCTGAACGTCCGTGCACGCCAGCGCCTGCTCGATGGCCCGGCTCACGAGTGGCCGGCCCCCCAGCATTCGTAGGTTCTTGCCGGGCACTCCCTTGGATCCGCCGCGGGCGAACACTGCTCCTATGACCTGCACGGATCAGGCTCCTTCGCTTCGCTGGGTCCCGCCCCGGACCGCGGGTGCCCGACGAACTGGCATCGCGTCTGATCCGTGGCGAGGGGGTACATCAGGGCTTGATCACATGCACGGGGGTGCAGCGGCTTTCATTCATCGAGTCGACTGCAGGAGCTGGCCAATTCCGATGCTCGCTCTCCTGGCTTCCGCCAGGACGCATGCGACGCGATCGAGGTGGAAGGCGTTCTCGACGGCGAACGCATAGCTGGGGTCCGGCGGGTCGATCACGGCGGCGGAAGATACCACGGGCAGTCCCGACGGCGATGCAGCGGTGTGCATCTCAAGCGGTCGAGACGACCTGCGGCTGGCCGGATCGCGCGCTCGCGGAGGCAGCCTCGACCAGTGCTACTGCCGCCAAGCCATCTGCACCGGTGCACGCGGGGCGCGCCAGACCGCCTGCCGCGGCGAGGAGGTTCGCCACAAGTTGGTTCTCGGCCCGGTCGCGTTCGCCCGGAGGAAACGCGGCGACGATCGTTGATGTGCCTGACAAGTCCGTTCGCTCGATCCGTCCAGTCAACAGGTCGGCGACGAGGCGCCCGGAGGTCCCGCCGAGCTCCCATCGCCGGAACGGCACTGAACTAACCATGTCGAGGTGGATCTCGCCGACCACACCTGTGGTCATGCGCAACGCGAGCTCGGCTTCGGTCTCGACCAATCCGTCCGTCGGTGCCCCGGTGTAGCTGAGCCGTGCCGATAGCTCGTGCACCTCGCCGAGCAGGTAGCGGAGGCCGTCGAGCTCGTGACTCAGCTCGAGTAGAACGCCACCGCCGAGTTCTCGGCGAGCGCTCACAGACCGCAGCGGATCGGTGCCCGGGCGCCACTGGGCGAGATGCTGGCCCACTGCCAGTCGGAACGTGATGGGCTCGTCTATCGCCCCCTCGTCCACGAGTTGCTTCAGACGCGGCACTGTGTCGCCGTAGCGGAGGTGATATCCGACGACGAGCTCTCGTCTCGCGGTGCGTGCCGCCCGTACGACGGCGTCAGCCTCTTCGCTGACGTCGGCGAGTGGCTTTTCGACGAGAACATGCGCGCCTTCTGCGAAGAAGAGCTCGGCAGCTGGGCGATGGAACGGCGCAGGGCTGGCAACGACAGCCACCCTTGGCCGGAAGGTGAGTGCATCCTCGACCGTAGGCACGAGGCGCGCTCCGATATCCACGAACGGGGCCGAGGACTGGTTGCTGCCGACACGCTGCACGACGACGAGCTCGGCGTTCGGAAGCGAACGCCGGAGAGTGGCAGCGTGGCGTCTTCCGGCGCTCCCGGTTCCGACGACAGCGACGCAGTCGATTACGGCAACTGACATGGCATGGGTGCGGCTCCAGGCCGGGAGGTGGGGGGCGCAGCGCCCGTGGCATGTGGGGCAAAGCTACCGGCATGGCGCATCCGTGATGCGACCGTCAGAATTGGGAGGCCCTATGCTGACCTCTCCTTGCCCGCTTCGCCGTTCGACTTTGAGCGACGCCGCGGGTCGACCACAAACGCCAAGAGTGACCCTTTGAACGTCCTTCTTCTCGTTCCTGACGGAGTAAGCGCCCGGAACTTCCTGCTTGGGGCCCTCCCCGATCGCCTCGCCGAGTCCGGTCCGGTGGACGTGCTACTTGGCGCCGGTCTGGATCGACGACCGGAGACGCAGATCCCGGCGCTCCGCCACCGGCAAGAGCTCTGGCGGTACCCGGAGCGATTGCTCGAGGCACCAGTTCGGCGAACGCTCGAGTACTCGCACCAGCGATGGTGCGATACGGCGGGTACGCGGTTCATGCTGAGCGCACCGATTCCTGGATCCGGTCGTTCACGTCTCCTTCGGCGTGCGGCCAGGGGAGCGTCGCGGCTGACGGCAAGCGAGCGGATGCTTCGTCGGTTGGTCCAGGCCCACGATGCGCTCGCCGATCATCGGCCCGAGGTCGATGTGTACGTCGATCTTCTTCGCGAGTGGCGCACGGCTGTTGTGCTGTGCGCGCATCAACGCCCGATCACCATCCAGCCGGTCGTTATGGCCGCGCGGCGGCTCGGGATCCCGACGGCGACGTTCATCTTCAGCTGGGACAACCTCACGACCAAGGGACGGGTTGCTGCGCCGTTCGATCACTTCTTCGTCTGGTCGGATCAGATGGAGACGGAACTGGTTCGGTACTACCCGGATGTGAGCAACGACCGGATCCACGTCGTGGGCTCGCCACAGTTCGAGCCGTACGCGGATCCGAGTCTCGTCTGGACCCGGGACAGGTTCGATCAGGAGCTCGGCCTGGAGCCGGGTCGTCCTGTCATCTGTTTCTCGGGAGGGGACACGCTCGGTTGCCCGGAAGACCCTGCGCATCTGCGGATCGTCTGCGAGCTCGTCCGCGACGGGGAGCTCACGGGTGACCCGCAGATCGTGCTGCGCCCGGCGCCCGTCGACACCTCCGATCGCTTCGACAACGTGCTCCAGGATTTCCCGATCGTCCTGTCGCGTCCGCGGTGGGAGGACGGCGGGCGCGGATGGGATGCCGTCACCCCGCGCCGGGACGACATCGAGCTGCTCGTGAACCTCACGCGTTACTCAGATCTCAACATCAACATGGCTTCGACGATGACGCTCGACTTCGCCATCCACGACACACCGGTCGTCAACCTCGGTTTCGATGTGGATCCCACGATCCAGCGTGCATCTCGCTACTACGACTTCGATCACTACCGACCGGTCGTCGACCTCGGAGCCGCACGGGTCGCAAAGGACCCTGCGGCGCTCGCCGAGGCGATCAACACCTACCTCGCAGATCCGGCTCTTGATCGCGACGGTCGATCGCAGTTCGTCGATCTGGAACTGAGCGTCCGGCCCGGTGGCTCCGTGCCGGCAATCGCCGAAGCGCTGAGCGAGATCGAATCGCGTTCACTCGTCTGAACGCTGTTGTTCACCGGGTTCAGTCGAGTTGTTCCAGAGTCCGTGCGACGATGGCGTCCGGGCGCACGTGGTCGAGGTAGTAGCGGTGGTTGGCCTCGCGCATTCGCGCCCGGCCTTCGGCATCGCTCAATAGGTGGTTGACGGCCTCCACCAAAGACTGAGGATCCGAAAACTCGAGGTAGTTGCGGCCAGCGGTGAACTCCCCGGGAACCTCGTGGGCGAGGGGCTCCGTCACGATCGCCCGACTCGCAGCAACGTACTCCGCTAGTCGCCACCCGTTGGAGTCGACGAGGCCTCGCGACGTGACGCAGACCGCGGCCGAGCGCATCGCTCGGAGGTACGCGGGCTTCTTCACGACCTGCGGATCGACGACGAGGTCCGGGAAGTCCCGCAGGGCATCGGGTGAAGGGTTGAGCCCTCCGAGGAAGCGTGGACCGAACTCGTCACGCAGCAGCCGAATGCCCTCGACCCGGACGCGGTTCATCTCTGCTCGCATCTCGGCGCGATCGCCCTGGACACGCGTGGGATCCCAGGTTCTGGTGAGGAGCAGGACCTGGTGACCCGGTCGGCCCGGCTCCTCTTCGAAGTGTTGCACGGAGGCGGTTGACCGACCGGTGTCGGTGAAGCGCGAGCCGGCGGAGCTGAGTCTCGCGATGCGGGTCGCAACGTCGCGCAGGTTGTTCCGCCGCAGGCCACGAAGGCTCCAGCCCATTCGGCGGAAGCGCCAGTCCCCAGTCGCGTACACGCCGTAGTTGAGTCCCAGTGGGCGAATGATGTCTGGGCGACCCGAGGCGGCGACGGTGACCGGATCGAAGCTTCGCTTGTAGTACCGCGTCGCCCAGGCCAGGAGGTCCGGCGAGATTGCCGACACGTCGAAGGTGTCGTAGACGACGCGGTGCCCTTCGATCTCCGCTTGCAGGATGGTCCCGCCGCCGCCGGGATCGAAGGCAGGCGATGGGCGAAGGTGCACGTCGACTGCGCCGGCCGCCGCCAGCATCGCGAACCCCGAGTACAGCTGGCTGACGTGTTCGCCTGATGATGAGCAGAGCAGGTTCACGCGACGCACTGCCCCGATTCTACAGCGGCTCCTTCGGGCTGATTCCGGGGCCGGATCTGATCACCTAGCCTCCACCCGTGCGAGCTGGGGAACTCGAGGAGGTGCATGGCGCAGATCTCGGCGCTCCGTCGGCGCGCGTCGCCTGGAAGGTCGTCCTTGCGTCGATCATCGCGCTCGCTACCGCAGGCGCGGTCTTCCTCATGCGAGGTACACCGCTCTCCGGTGACGAACCGCTCTACGGCCTTCGAAGCCGATCGTTCCGCTGGGGTGAGACACCTTGGTTCGAGTGGCCGTCGTACCGCGCCCCTGGCCTTCCGCTGTTGGCTGCGCCTTTGGTGGGGCTGCCCGAACCGATCCTCCGCGCCGTGATCGTGTGCTTCGCGGCTGCGTCGGTTGTGCTCGTCTACACGCTCGCCAGGACCTTCGTCGGACAGAGCTCAGCGATGTGGGCGGCCGTCGTCTTCGCAGCGACGCCCGGACTCTTGGCGAGCTCGGTGTACTTCTTCCCCGATGTGCCGGGCATGTTCCTGGTCCTCGTCACGGTCGTGTCGATGGTCCGGTACCTGCTCGGCAAGGGTTCGCACTGGTGGCTCCTGCTGATGTGCGCAAGTCTCGCGGTTGCTGGTGTCGTGCGCTTCTCGGTCGGGATGGTCGCGCTGTCGGCCTTTGTCGCTCTGCTGGTCGCCGCGCCGAGCGCCCTGTCTGCCTGTCGAGGGCGATCTGCGGTCACGGGCGGTCTGCTGGTTGCGATCACTGCGGCGGGCAACTTCCTCCCAGCCATCGGATCACAGGACGGTCTGTCTCCCTGGGCGGCGAACCGAGAGCTGGCCACTCAGAACGCCGAGCCACTGTCGCGGCGTCTGGTGACCCTGGCGGACACCTCGTCGTGGGCGTTCGGGCTCTCCAGACAGCTCTCGGTGGGCGCCATCGCTGGCACCGGGTTCCTGATGGTGTGCGGGACCGGGTTGTTGGTCGGTCTGCGCTCGGCGTGGCGCTCCCGCGACCGACTCGTCTTGTTCCCGATCACCTGGTTCTTCTTCACCCTCGGCTTCTACCTGGTTGTGCTGGGCCACTTCGAGATCCGGTACCTAGTGCCGCTTTTCGCTCCGCTGGCGATGGTCGCCGGGCGCGGGCTCTCTCTGGTCGCACGTCGGATGGCCCCAACCTGGACCACGGTGCTCGTCGCCGTCACGTTGGCGGCCGGCCTGCTCTTCGGGTCGTATGTGATCACTGTCCAGTTGCGGGCCGACGATGCCGAGGACCTCGCGGTGCGGTCGGTCGGGAACTTCGTCGCCGCGACGGACCGCGATTGTGTGATGACCTTCGGCAGCGACGGCGGAAAGGTCTGGCTGCTCCCCTGGTACTCGGGATGCCACGCGTCGAGCGGCGCTGGAGCGCAGGTGTACGTAGCGGTGTGGAGGGACGCGTCGGTGCCAGCTTCGCCACCGCGTGCCAACGCCGAGTTGGTCCACAGCGAAGCGTTCACCCTGACGAAGCAGGGGGACACGGATCGTCGTGTGATCGATCTCTATCGCTTGGCTGATGCTTCGTGAGCACCGGGTGTTGTGTCAGCGGTTGCTGCTGTTGGCGTCGGCGATCAACGTGCTGCGCGGCCCGGCTGATCCACCCGATGCCACAGCCGGCGCACGCGCGTGATGGGCGAGCCGTGGCCCTCGTGGAAGAGCTGTCCGTAGGCGTAGCGTGCGCCATCACGGCGTGAGGGGTACGCCAAGGTCGTGTACAGGATCTGCTTGAGCACGTGACCGCGGGGGTTGGGGTCGTGGTAGGCGCCGAGCCAGCGTTGTTCCCTGGCCGATGGGACATACGCCGTCGCCCACGGGAGCAGGGGAGTGGTCGGCGCCATCTGGAAGAGGTCTGCGGCGGCGCGCACGGCAGTGGCCAGAACGATCGAGCTCTGCCAGCGGTTGGCGTGCTCACGAACCACGTCCTCCTCGAAGCGGTCGGACATGAGCATCTCGGCGACGTCGCGCAGCGGCACCAGCCTTCGCAGGTCGCCGGGAAGAATCGCGTGGTAGCAGGCCGCCAGGATGAGTGCGGCGTCCGACAAGGTCGGGATGTCGGCGCCACCGACGCGTAGCGTCGGCCGCGTCGCGAAAAGATCGCGGGCGGGGATCGACGCGCCGAACGGGCCGTCTCTCAGCGACTCCTGCGGGTCGACCTCCCAGCCGTCGGTCAACTGGAACGCCGACCATCGATTCGGGCCCAGCCGCGTTGCCCCGCGCTCCGTCAAGACGGCGGTCAGGTCGTCGAGCTGGTCGCCACGCACCATCAGGTCGATGTCCGAGTAGGTCCGCATGCCGGGCTCTGGGTAGAACGCGAGCGCGGAGCTGACTCCCTTGTAGATCCGAGCGTCGATTCCTCGCGCGTCCAACGCTTCGTGGGTCTGGACCAGCGCTCGATCCAGGTAGAGACAGGTCAACACCGCCTCTTTGTCGTGGCTGAAGATCTCTTCGCTCTGCGGATCAGTGGCGGGGAAGTTACCGGTCACTGTCGCATCGGCCAAGAGGCTCCACAGTCGATGCATCGAGACCAGACCGGTGAACGACTGCCACTCCACGTCGTCGAGCGGGTCGGCTGGCCATTCTGCCAGGGTGCTTCCCGCGAGGCCCTGGGCGGCGACCGACCGCAGAAGCGGCGGGCAGAAGGACGCGGACAGCCCGGCGGGAAGCGTCATGCTGCGGTCGTGACGAGGCCGTGGTCGTGGAGCTGTTCGACGGTGCTGTGCACGAGCGGTGTCACGACCTTCGGGTCCTCGTGGTAGGCCTCGGCCACCAGCCGGACGATCTCCTCCACGGCGCTTCCCTCTCGCAGCAGCTCCCACACGAGCGCCGCGGGGCCGTTCAGCTCGACCGCATCACCGCGACTCGGAAGGAGCAGCAGCCGGCTCGCGGAATACCGCTCGTGGACGTCGCACTCGGCGACGACCACAGCGCCGGGCTCGTTGCCGGGGCGCGGCCTGGAGGTCAAGGCTCCTGAGGCCGGGGGCCCTCGAGCGACTCCGGCTCGGGAACCGTGACCTTCTCGAGCGAACCGTTCCCGTTGCCGTTGCCGTTGCCGTTGCCGTTCCCGTTCGCCGCCGCATCCGTGGTGGCACGGCGGCGGGAGCCTTCGGTTCCGAGGTAGTAGTGGTAGTAGTACTGCGCGGCGGTGGCATCGGCCGATGCCGTCAGGATGACGCCGAGCACCGGGGCGTCGAGCCGCCGGAGGAACTCGGACGCACGGTTCGCCGCCGCGTACGGCGTCTTGCCCGACCGGACCACCAGGAAGACTACGTCGGTCTCCTCGAGGAGCTCGCTCGCGTCGTTCGTCGTGAGGAACGGCGCCGTATCGAGCATGACGATGTCGAAGTGCTGGCGGGCGAACTCGATGACCTCTCGCTGGAACTGCACGATCTCGATCGGGTTGGCACCGGGGAACGCTTCGCCCATGCCGGTGACCAGGCGGACGCCCTCGATATCGGTCGGCATCGCCTTGAGCTTGCCGTTGGCTGCGGTGATGGTCATCGACAGAGGATCGTCTTGGTGCTCGCCGTCGAGGTCGAAGCCCTCGGCCAGGTAGCGGTGGATGCGCGGGCGGCGGAAGTCGCAGTCGATCACGAGCACGGACTGGCCACCTTCGGCGAACACAGCCGCAAGGTTGGCGACGGAAGTCGTCTTGCCCTCACTCGGGTTGGGAGAGGTGACCATGACGACCTCGCCCCGCTTGGGGGACAGGGTGCTCTTCGTGCCCTTGGTGAAGTCCGAACGCGCGAAGACCATGGCGGTTCGAACGACGCGGTAGGCCTCGGCGGTGCTCGATCGCGGCTCGGCCGCCGCGAGCACATGGGTCTCGTGCTGTTCCTTGCGGTCGAGCGGCGGGATCTCGGAGAGCACGGCGAGCCCGGTGGCCGCCTCGACCGTCTCCCGGCGGCGCAACCGGGTGTCGAACCGATCCAGCAGCAGCACGAGGGAGATGCCGACGAGGAGACCGAGGAAGCCACCTGCGCCGGCGCGAACCGGTGCACTGGCGGGCGGCGCGGGCGCGGAGGATGCTGCCTTCTTGACGTCCGTGGTCGTGGTGGTCGGCGCAGCAGCGCTTCCGCCCGCGATGATCTGTGAGCGTTCGCTCGAGTATTGGTCTGACGTGATCTCGATGGGCGTGGAGGCCTGGATGGTGCGCAGACCCGCCGACGGTTGGCCCTGGGCTGCGAGTTGTTGGAACTGCTCGTAGGTGACTCGGTACTGATTGATGACGGAATCGAGCTCGGGCGTGGCCAGCGGACGCTGGTCGACGGGTGTCACGGCCAGTTGCTGCTCGAGTACGGTGCGCTGCTTCTTCAGGTCGTCGAGCCGTGCCAACACGTCGTCACGCTGCTTGTTGTAGCGCGCAGATGCGGTCTCGCCCAGGTAGGCCATGAGCTCGGTCGCCGAGGTGTCGGCGAGCCGCACGGCGTCGTCAGGACTCGCGGCGAAGGCCGTGATCTCGAGCGACGAAACATCGCCGCGGGGCGATGCGGTGACCGAGGAGAGGATCACGTCTGGCGGGAGGCCCAGCTTGTTGGCTGTGCGCACCGGGACCTCGCCCGTCGTGACGAGAAAAGCGTCCTGGGAGAGGTTGCCGGCCCCGGTCCCCGCCTTGTCGTCCACGGGAACGAAGACGGAGTCCGAGATGAGTGTGTGCGTGGCCTTGAAGTAGTTCTTGGTGGTGATGGAGCGCGCTGCCTCGGCTTGTTGGGTCGTCACCGCGCCGATGAGCGCTCCAAGGACGATGCAGGCCACCAAGATGGGCCAGCGTCGACGAATGGCTCCGAGGTAGCGCGTGAGCTGGCCAGCATCGCCGCCAAGGTCGGACATGGGCCCTGGTGGAGGGGCGATCGCGGTGTCAACTTGCACGGGCAGGCATTCTCGTTCGATGGCCGGACAATGAACCTCGAGACTCTACCAGTCGCACCACCGCGACCAGAAGGCACCCCTACGTCCGCTCCGCCTTCGTCAGACGGATCTGGGACAGCGTGAACGCGAAGCAGATTGCGGCCACGGATGTCGCGCTGTGGGCCATGGTCACCAAAGACCAGGCAGCACATGATGCCGCCACCATGCGGTTCCACCGGGTCGTCGAACGTTTGATGCCTTGCACCGCCATGACCAACAACAGGGCCCCGGCGACGAATCCCAAGATGCCGTGCTCGGCCAGCAAGCGCGTCCATTCGGTGTGGGCTTTCGCCTCGACGTCGTACGCGGTCGCGGTGTTCGCCCGCTCGGTCTTCGCGACCCCCACGCCGACGCCGAACAACGGGGACTGCACGAAGAGATCCATGTCGGCGTTGGCGATCTGATCGCGACCGCTGGTGCCCGATTTCTCGAACCGGGCACCGATGGCGTCACCTGTGAAGTCGTTGAGCGACGGGAACAGCGCCACCGCCACGACGAGGCCGATGATGATGCCCGCGATCACCCGGGTGCGGGCCCCCCTGGTCGCGATGGCGACCAAGACGATCGCGATCACACCGGCTCCGGCGCTGTAGAGCCCGCCACGCGAGAACGTCAGCAGGGCCTGCGCGCCGAACCAGGCACCGAGCCCGACCTGCAGGGCGAGCATCTTGGTCGTCGCCTTGACCAGGCTGAGCAGGACGCAGAGCAGCACACCCAACCCGAGCATGGTCGACACCTGGTTCGGGCCGAATCCGCCTGACGTCTGGAAGTTCGAGGCCGATGTGAACTTCAAGGAGTCCGTGATGAGCGTGCCCCGCGTGGCGATCGTGACGATCGCGACGATCGGGCCGATCATCGCCCAGAGGATGAACGAGAGCTCACGTTCGGTCCCGATGAGCTGCCGCATCACGATCACGCCGACACCCAGGAGCGCCGGACCAGCGATGTTGAGGGAGATCTGGTCGCGAGCGACCGCGGGACCCAGCAGGACGAGCCCGATGAGGCAGCCCGGGACGAGGAGCGCGAGGTAGAGCACCGGTAGTTGGATGTCATGCGGTCGCTTCACGAACCGGAAGAAGGCGATCAAGAGCACGAGGAGGCTCAGGTACTTCGATGCCTCCCAGGGCATGACCGACTTCGACATCCGCCAGAACACGTCGCACATGGCGCAGTAGCCAGCCGCCGCCACGATTCTGTCGATGCGGGGAGAAGTGAAGGCGACGACTACCGCGGTGATGGCAGTGAGCGCGCCATGGATGGTGGCCACCATCGGCACTTGTGACGCCACGATCCCCAACACCACGTGGGCGGCGACGAAGGCGACGGCTCCGGTGAAGAGGTCCGGCTTGCGGCGAGCGGCCGGCGGCGCAACCGGGAACGGGGCGAAAGAACTTGCGGGCACTATGATGGCTTTCGTCGTCGGGACTTCGAGACCATACAATCTCGCAACGGCGTTGCGGCTGCTGACGCAGGCTGGGTCCATCGGCGCCCGGCACTGGTCGCAGACATTCTGGCCTCGGGCGCTCGTCTGTTCGCCTTTTCGAGTTCGCAGACGAGGGCGGGAAAGCACGGTTTGAACCATGGCAAGTGCGCACGCAGGCGGAGCACGTCTCCCGGTGACACCGCGAAGATGAGCCGATCGCAGGAACCGCGAGAGCGTCAAGAACGGCAGACCTCGTCGTCGAGGCCGGGTCTCGCGCAGCCGACGCTTTGGCTGCGCCGGCGCGTCGTGATCGATCGATTGCTGGCGGCCATTGCGGCCGTGCTCACCGCACCGCTGGTCGCGGTGCTGGCGCTCGTGATCCGGCGCGAGGATGGTGGTCCGCCGCTCATCCGCGTGCCGCGGACGGGTCGAGGGGGGAAGTCCTTCGGCATGTGGAAGCTTCGATCGATGCGGGCGACCGCAGCGGATGGGCTTGCGGCCGGCTCCAACCTCACCAACGGAGCGGACGACGATCGCATCACGGCGATCGGACGCCGGCTCCGCTCCTACCACCTCGACGAGCTTCCGCAGCTCTGGAACGTCGCGGCGGGGGAGATGAGCCTCCTCGGTCCGCGTCCCGAGACCCCGGAGTTCGTGAACCTCCGGGAGGATCGTTGGCGCGAGGTGCTTTCCGTACCACCCGGCATCGCCGGGCCGACGCAGCTCATCGTGAGCGACTGGGAGCGCGAGGTCATCTCCGCCTCGCCCGACAGCGGGGGGTACCGAAATGCGGTGCTCCCCAGCAAGCTGGCAATCGATCGGTGGTATCTGGAGGCCGCGTCCCCCGCCACGGACCTGCTGGTCGCGGTCACCCTGTTGCGTCGGTTCCTGCCAGGGACTGAAGCCTGGACGCTTCGCCATCGCGTGTTCGCCGACGTGGCGGCCGCCGCCCCGGCTCACGCCTTCCTCCGAGCACGCCAGGCGGCGCGCAACGCGACGCGTTCGGCGCAGCATGTCCCAGCGCCGACGCCGTCTTGGCGGCGCTGGCGGGCGCGTTTGGCCCACGAGCTCGACGCCCGGGTGGCGCGATCCACGCCGACAGACCCGATGCTC